>WNGA01007860.1_pt1 | contig 14718 bp, 14 predicted proteins | sample 5400061 | NCBI WGS metagenome assembly WNGA01 (sample SAMN13153366, study PRJNA577476) | soil metagenome | isolation source: 100 cm soil or saprolite under grassland replicate 2 | place: USA:California | collected 2016-06-15
GGCCGATGCCTCCGGTCGCCGCGAAGATCGTCAGTTTCATGACTAGCACTCCTAATACGATTTCCATATTATCCGGTTACGATACTATATGCTCTTGACCTCGAACAACTGTGAGCTCAGCGACAGGCGGTCGATCACTTGGACACTTGGTTCTTTTGATCTGGTATCCCAGGCCATTCCCCCGACAGGACGGGACTTCACGGCATGAACGACATCGAACTCTCCGCCGGAACGCTTCAGTACGTCGACAGCGGCGACGGGCCCGTCGTCGTACTCCTGCACGGGCTCCTGATGGACGCGTCACTCTGGGATGCGTTGATCGCCGACCTGGCCACCGATCACCGATGCATCGCGCCGACGCTGCCACTCGGCGCGCATCGGCGTCCGATGAACTCCGGTGCCGATCTTTCGCTACCGGGGATCGCGCGGATGGTCTCGGAGTTTCTCGAGCGGCTGGACCTGCAGGACGTCGTACTGGTCGGGAACGACACGGGAGGCGCGATCGCCCAACTCATCATTCGGGAGGGCGCCAGGCGGGTGGGACGGGTCGTGCTGGCGTCCTGCGAAGCGTTCGGCAACCTTCCGCCAGGTCTGACCGGGAAGGCGCTCGCCATGTCCGGCAAGCTGCCTCCCACGCTGTTCGGCCTGTTCATGCAGCAGATGCGGCTCAAGGCGGTCCGCCGCTCGCCGATGGCGTTCGGGACGCTGACGAAGCGCGGCGATGCCACGACTGCTCGATGGATCAGGCCCCTGCTCGACCTACCCGAGATCCGGCCGGAAACGGTGCGGATGATCCGCGCCGCATTCGCCGACACCAGTCTGCTGAACGAGACAGCCAAGGAACTCGCACACTTCGATCGACCCGCGCTGGTCGTCTGGGCGGCCGACGACCGGGTGATGCCGCTCGACCACGGCCGGCGCCTCGCCGAGTTGTTGCCTCAGGCACAGTTCACGACAGTCGACGACAGCTACACGCTCATTCCCCTGGATCAGCCGGCCGAACTGGCCCGGCTCATCAGACAGTTCAGCAACGATCACCGACGAAACCAGGTGCCATCGTGACAAGGGCTGCGGAACTGTCCGCCGTACCAGCCGTCGCCGAACGGGTTGACATCGTCGCGGCCGTGCTTCCTGGCGAGTAACCGCGGAGCCGGCACCGGCTGGGTCTCCGCGTTCGTTGGCCGCGGCCGTCCTGCTGCAGACTCCTGCACGGCGGTCTGCGATAAGGTGGCGCCGCGAGGATGTTCTGCGAATCAGACGATATGAGAGTGGAAGTATGGAAGCCCGGAAGGCGAAGTCGCGTAATGCGGTGATCAGGAACGCGTTGCGGGACCTGCGCGTGCAGCTCGCGCTGCTGAATCATCAGGTCGGGTACCGCCTCTCACTCAAGGACGCGGAACTCGACTGCCTGGATGTGCTTGCCAAGGACGGCGCCCTGTCACCGAGCGCGCTTGCCCGGCGAGCCGGGATCCATCCGGCCACCATGACCGGCATCCTCGATCGGCTTGAGCGCGGCGGGTGGATCGTCCGGGATCGCGACCAGGCCGATCGTCGTAGCGTGACGATCCGCATCGTCAAGGAACGTACGGCGGCCGTCTACCGCCTCTACCGGGGGATGAACGGCGCGGTCGACACCATCTGCGCCGACTACACCGACGGCGAACTCGACCTCATCGCCGGCTTCCTCCACCGCTGCGCGGACGCCGGCCAGACCTCGACCGAGAAACTGACCGCCAACTGACAGCGAGACAGTCCGGTCGCAGCTTCATGGTCGAATCGCGGCTTGGCCCGGGCACGCACCGGTCCTCCCATCCAAGCCATAGTTCACCTCGCGGCCACGCCGTCCTGGGCGATACTTTGCTCGGCTGGTGGCCGGCGCCTGGTCGATCGAGTGATCGCCGCTGCGATAAGCGAGCAGAACGCGAGTACGGCGCAGATGGTGCGGACCAGGTGAGCGAGCTGCCAGCGATCCCGGACGTCCGCCCAGTCCGGAGGTGGGGCCTGCACCGACCACCCCACCTGGTCGCTGTTGATCGGCAGGTTGACTGTCAGCGTTGTCACGAATATGAGGGCCAGCAGCACACCCGCGGCCAGCACCAGCCATCGATCGTTGCCTCTGGCCCGTAAGGCGAGGACCGCGACAACAACAGTACTGACGAACGCGGGGATCAACGTGACGGAGGCCAGGGTGTCGAGTGAGTCGAGCTCGATCTGGCGTACCTGTGTGTAGACGGAAGCGTCGTACCCCGCAACGAGGTCAGTGCGGTTCGAAGGGGTAGTCGCGCAGGCCGGCGAAACGGGCCTCCGGAGTCCGCCTGCTCTCGATCGTCATCACGCCTCCTGACGGAACGCGTCGGTGTGGTCTGCGACCCACTCGGCGAACGTCCGCGCCGGTCGGCCGAGGACGCGTTCGACATCGTCCGTGACTTCTGCAGGTTGCCCGGCGCCACGCTCGTACCTGGCCATCAGGGCAGTCACGAACGGCTCGGGCAGACCGTGTGCGACGAGGCCCCGGGCAGCCGCCTGCGGCGGAACCTCCGCGAACCGAAGCGGCCGCCCGATCACCTCACCGATGACGCCGACCATCTGCTCATGGGTCAGCGACTGCGGACCAGTGACGCGGATTCGTTGCCCGTCCAGATCGGCGTTCAGCAACGCGCGGGCGATCACCGCCGCCAGGTCGGCCTCGTGGATCAGCGACTCGGCGAAGTCGCCGTACGGGCCACGGACAACGTCGCCGGCACGGACCTGCGCCGCGAACATGCCGATCACGTTGGTCGCGAACGAACTGGCCCGCACCGCCACCCATGGCAGCCCGCCACCGGTGATCGCATCTTCGACCTCCTTGTTGCGATCACCGTTCAGCCGCGACGGCTGATACGCCGGGTCCTCGTCGACGTTGATCGCCGACAGCACGACAACCCTCCGGACGCCCTGCTCGGCCGCCAGCGTGAGCAACTTGCCGGCGCCCTCGCCCACCGCACGGGGATGGACGAACAGCGCGTCGGCTCCCTCCAGCACCTGTGCGAGCGTCTCAGGCCGGGCAAGATCCGAACTGAACGCTTCCACACCTGGCAGCAATGCGGTCGCGGACCGCGCGACAGCGCGCACGGAGACTCCCTGATCCTTCAGCAGTGTCACGAGCGGCCGCCCCACGACGCCGGTCGCCCCGGTGATCACGATGTTCATCTTGCACTCCCTGACCAGGCAGATGTGCGGTACTCTGCGCACATCTGCAACCCATAAAATATGGAAACCATATTATATGGATGACGAAGCATTGGGGAAACCTACGCACCGCCGCGCCGGCAACGTGGTCAAGGCCTCATCGCGTGATCTGCGCGTTCAGCTCACGTTGCTGCACCATCGGGTCGGCACTCGGCTGCTGCTCAAGGACGTCGAATCGCGCGTCCGCCGGCCGAGAGTGCGCCCGCACGGTCCGGGCGCGCTCTCAGGTCGGCCGCCACACAACGTACGGCCATTGTGAATCTGTCGGCCGTTAGAAGAGGGTGAGCGCGGCGTAGGCCGGCTGCCACTGGGTCAGGTACGCCTGACGCACCGGCGGTGGGAGCGCTCCGAGCACGGTCGCGGTGACATCCTGGTCGGCGCCGTCGAGCACCCACGGCATAAATCGCGAGCCGTCGGCGCCAAGTCGACGGGCTCCGTCGGCGCCGAAAGCCTGCCACTGCTCGTGGGTGATGGCGGAGTCGATCACCGGCAGTCCTTCGACCTCCTCGTGGGCGAGGTGGTACCGCAATGAGATGCGCAGCGCCTCGACCAGTTCGGCCAGACCCGACGCGTCGGACTGGCGGTCGGCGAGGACGGTGTCGATCGCCTCGATCTGCGGGTCGATCTCGGCGTGCTCAGCTTCGAGTGCGTCGAGCAACGCCCCGGCCTCCGAGTCCGCGGGGATGGCGGCGTGCAGTGGCGGCCAGAGCATCTCGTCCTCGCTGGCGTGGTGCACGTGCAGGTAGGACTTGAACAGCTCCCACCCGACCGCGGCGCGGAGGATGCGCTTCGGGTCGTCGTCGGTGTGGCTGGTGATGCGCGCGAGGTGGTCCAGGTCGCGACGCAGTGCGTCGTGGACCGCGTACATCATGGTCATGTCGTTGGTGAAAGTCATCGAGTCGTCTCCTTGTCGGCCGGGCCTGTCAGCCGAATTGGCCGGGCTGGTAGTCGCCTGCAGGCTGCCGGGTGATCACGTTGATCCGGTTGAAGGCGTTGATGATGGCGATCTGCGTGACCAGCGCGGCAAGCTGCTCGTCGTCGTACTGCGCGGACGCGTTGGCCCAGACCTCGTCGGTCACGCCGCCGGCGGCGTCTGCGATTCGGGTGCCCTGCTCGGTGAGCTCCAGGGCCGCGCGCTCGGCGTCGGTGAAGCACGTGGCCTCCCGCCAGGTCGCCACGAGGTTGAGACGGTCCTGGCTCTCGCCGGCGTGCAGCGCATCCTTGACGTGCATGTCGGTGCAGAAGCCGCAACCGTTGATCTGGCTGGCGCGCAGCTTGACCAGCTCCCGCGTCGTTGCCGGCACGGTCTGGTCCGTCAGGACCCGGTCCGCGGAGGTCATGTACTTCGCGGCCTTCATCGCAACCGCGCTCTCGAACAGCTTCAGTCGGGTATCCATGACTCTTCCTCTCGGTTGTGGGTTGGCTCCTAGGCCGGTCAGCCCGGGAACGCGCCCAACTGCTTGAGCTGGGCAAGGATGTCGACCACGCCCCAGGTGTGGGTGATGCGGCCGTGGTCGAAGCGGACGAAGAACATCTCGCTGTAGGTGACGGGACGGCCGGTGGGCGCGACGCCCAGGTGTTCGCCGAGGTGGGTGCCGGTCACCGTGTGCCGTGAGGCGATCGTGTCGCCCTCCGCGACGAGGTCCTCGACCGCGACATGCAGGTCGGGGTAGGCGCGCAGCAGGGCCGCCCAGACCTGCTTGAGCGCCTCGGCGCCGGATGCCCCTGACGGCAGCGGCGTGCCGATCTGCACGTCGGGCTCGAAGGCCTCGTCGATCGCGGCCGAGATGAGGTGAAGGTCGCCACCGTTCAGGGCGCTGTTGAGCCACGCAAGTGTGGCCTTGTTCCGGGTGACCTGGTCGGTGGCGTCGATCACAGCTGGCTCACCGCCTCGAGCCTGATGGTGATCGGGACCTTGTCGCTGACGACCAGACCACCGCCGAGCCACTTGTCGATGCCGAACTCGGAGCGCCTGATCTGGGTCGTCGCGGTGAACCCCGCTCGGTTGCCGCCTGACGGGTCGGGACCGAAGCCGGTCGGTGCGACGATGAGACATACCGGTCGCGTGATGCCGTGCAGGGTGAGCTCACCATCGACGGCCCAGTCGCGGCTGGTACGGCGTACACCGGTGGACCGGTAGATCGCGGTCGGGTACGTCTCGACGTCGAGGAACGTGGCGGATCGGACGTGCTCGTTCCGCTTCTCGTTACCGGTGTCGAGGGTGGCAAGGTCGATGGTGGCGACCACCGATGAGTCGAGCGGGTCCTCGGCCGTGACGAGGGTGACATCGCAGCCGGTGAACCGGCCACGGACCGTCGTACAGACCAGCTGGCCGATCGAGAAGTCGATCGTGGAGTGTGCCGGGTCGGACTTCCACGTGCCCGTCACGTAGTCCGGGATAGCGCCGCTGCGAAATCGTTGCGAGTGGCGGGAAATGTTGTCCTTCATGCCCAGACGACGTACAGCGTGTGGCGCTGGGGACAACTCGATCAGAGTTGCTCGAGCCGACGGTTCAGGAGCCGCTGTTCGGGGGGCGAGGTAGCCAGCTCGAGGGCCCGGCGGTACGCCGCGCGCGCTTCGGCCAGACGGCCGAGACGTCGCAGGATCTCACCGCGGGTGGAGTGGGAGTACAGATAACCGTCCAGGTCAAGGCCGTCGAGCATGCCCAGGGCGGTGGCCAGGTCGCCGGCCTGCGCGACGGCCACAGCGTGGTTGAGCTCGACAACCGCCGACCCGGTCAGCTCGACCAGCCGCCGGTACAGCTCGGCAACCTGCGGCCAGTCGATCGGCTCGCGCGTCTGGAGCGATGCGATCGCCGCCTGTATGAGGTACTGCCCGCGGCCACCCAATGCGATCGCGCGTGCCAACGCGGCCCGTCCAGCCGCAAGCTGCGTATGGTCCCACAGCGACCTGTCCTGGTCCTCGAGCAGCACCAGGTCCTCTCCGGAGAACCGGGCGCGGCGGCGGGCGTGGTGGAGCATCATCAGCGCCAGCAGGCCATGCACCTCGGCTTCGTCCGGCATCAGTGCCGTGAGCAGCCGACCGAGCCGGATCGCCTCGGCGCCCAGGTCCACTCTGCCGCTGTAACCCTCGTTGAAGACCAGATAGATGACGGCCAGGACCGCTTCGAGGCGCTCGGGGAGCAGACGCGCCTCGGGAACCCTGAACGGGATTCCGGTCGCCTTGATCTTCGTCTTGGCCCGGGTCAGCCGGCGTTTCATGGTCTCCTCGGACACCAGGAACGCCCGGGCGATCGCCGCGGTCGTCAGCCCGCCGAGGGCACGAAGGGTCAAGGCGACCTGTCCGTCCAGCGCGAGAGCGGGATGGCAGCAGGTGAAGATCAGTTCCAGCCGCTCGTCCTTGATCGCCGTGTCGTCGTACTCGTCCATTGTCGTCTCCGGCACCGGCAACAACTGGATCTTCGCGGCCAGAGTCCGCTCACGGCGGATCCGGTCGACCGCCCGGTTCCGGGCCGTGGTCACCAGCCACGCGCCGGGGTTGTCCGGGGTGCCGGACGCCGACCACCGTTCGGCAGCGATGGCAAACGCCTCCTGCGCAGCCTCCTCGGCCCGGTCGAAGTCACCCAGGAACCCGACGAGCGTGGCCAGCACCCGGCCCCATTCGTCCCGGAAGACTTTCTCGAGTCCGGTCAGAGCGGCACCACCGGCCGGACCTCCACGGCGGCACCGAACCGCACCGCCGGAATCGACGAAGCGAACTCGATGGCCTCGTCCAGGTTGGCCGCTTCGACCAAGCACACACCACCGAGCACCTCCTTCGTATCGGCGAACGGCCCGTCGGTCATCAACGTGCGACCGCCGACGACCCGCACGGTGGTGGCCGTCTCGACCGACTCCAACTGTGCTGCCCGGACGCACCGCGGGTCATGCAACAGCGCCAGGTAGTCGGTGGCCGCGGCTTCGCGCTCGGACGCGGACAGGACATCGTCATAGCCGGGCTCGGCGTAGATCGTGAGGGCGAACTGCATCGGTACCTCCTGGACAGGGCGATCTCAGTAGGACGACGAACGAATAGCCGTGCACGGGACACCGTCCGTCCGACAACCCTCGCACTGCTGTGGAGAGGGAGCCTTTGGCGAGAGTTGTTTGATCATCATATAGTTTGATATCCATATTCTCCGAACTTCACTACCGCCCAGGAGAACACATGACTGCCGACCATCGACCGACGGCCCTGCGCATCAGCATCGCCGTCGCCGCCACCGCCGCCACCGTCACGCTGGCCGTCACGCCGACAGGTGTGGCACAGGCCCAAGGCGGCGACCCCCGCGTCCTGGTCCACAACACTCCGGCCGACATCCCCGCCGACGTCTGCGGCTTCCCGATTCACATCGACGTGATCGACGACCGGGAGTACTGGGTGCAGCAAACCGACAGCCCTGACGGCTCGACCACGATGCGGGTGACCGGAACACTCAAGAACCGCCTGACCAATCTGAACACCGGCGCCTCGATCGACTACGACAACGGCGGCCCCGGCATGTTCACCATGTACCTCGACGGCCACGTCATCTTCGACTTCCAGGGCCACTCCATGGCCTGGATCAGGGCGGCGCGTCAAGCGCAACTGGGCCAACCCGCATTCAGGCTGACCAGCGGCGGCCACGTACAGGGCACCGTGGACGCGGCCGGCGACATCCTCGAGCTCTCCACGAGCGGCGAGGTCCTCGACGGCTGCGCCCTGCTCTCCTAGCTGAGCCCCGTGTTTGGCCCGCGATGTTCGTCTGCACGCCCCCCGTCGACTGGGAACTGCCGGTATGGGCGCCGCACAATCCGGCTGGTTGCCTCGTCGTACCAACGGCGCGAGCGGCCAGGTGACAGTGGAGTTACATGAAGAGCCTTATCAAGCACCCCGACGGCCCAACGGCGGACCGGGGGCGTCTCCAGCCACCATTCACAAGGTTGGCACCGAGTAACAGATCCCGCGTCCCCGCGGTCGCCAAGCCGCGGGATCTGAGTCGCCGAGCAATGCGACCGATCACGAACGTACGTCGGCAGTGGTCCCAGATCGCCGATGCCGGGTCGGATCACCACCTCAGCCGGTGTCGTCTCCATCAGCGCCGGGATCGGATCGTGCCATGCACGAGAACTCATGCGGCGGTGGTCAGAAGACGAAGAAGCCGGCGATGGCCATCGGGAGGGCGCCGACGATCAGCCAGGGAGACAGCGGGGATCGGCGGTGGATGAGGAGGACGCCGATGGTGGTCAGTACGCCGACGACGCCCGACATGATCCAGAGACCGACGCCAGAGGAGTGCTTGGCGGCTTCGAGATGTGGGCTGTAGGCGGCCAGAGCCAGGGTGGGTGAGCCGCCGACGTGGATGAGGATGACGGCTGCGACCCAGCGCTGGACGATCTCGATGTTCATCGGTCGCAGCGGCCGCCGGTTACGGCGTACCGGACGGGGTGGGTTGTCGGGTGGCTGGCTCACAGGTCGTTACCGGCGTAGGAGAGGTTGAAGCTCTTGTTGGTGAGGGGGAAGTCCGGGACGATCGTGTCGGCCAGTGCAACGGGCAGAGCGGGCCAGTTGAAGAAGGAAGGGTCGACGATCTTCAGGCGGGACACGGTGCCGTCGGGCGCCATCTCGATGCGGTGAGCAATGGTCCCGCGCCACCCTTCGACCAGGCCCACACCGGAAGCGCGTCCGGCGGCGAGCCAGGTGGGTTTGGTCCGTTCGGCGACAGTCGCCGGCGCAGTCTCGAGCAGCTGAGTGATGAGCTGAATGGAGGTCTGGATCTCGTCCGCGCGAGTGAGGAAGCGGGCCAGGACGTCGCCGTCGGTGTGCCTGGGTGGCGGGATGTCGGTGGTGGCCGGGGTGAAGGGGTGGTCTCGGCGGGCGTCGTGGTCGATGCCGCTGGCGCGGGCGACGCAGCCGAGGGCGCCGATGTCGCGGGCCTGCCCGGCGGTGAGGATCGCGGTGCCGTCCATCCGGTCCAGTACGACGCTGTTCTGCAAGGCGAGGTCGACGATCTGCTGGATATCCGCGCCGATCGCCGCCAGTTCCACCGGGTCCGGCAGCGAACGGACGCGGGCGCCGCCGGGGACGATCGCGCTACGAAGCAGCCGATGGCCGGTGACATGTTTGTTGAGGCGGAGGAGTTGTTCACGGATCCGCTGGGCGTGGGCGTTGATCACGCCGTACCCGACATCGTTGCAGAGGGCACCGATATCGGTGGTGTGGTTGTAGAGGCGTTCGAGTTCGAGCAGGATCGCGCGCAGCGTCGCGGCGTCGGCCGGGATGCGCCAGTCGCGGGCTTCCTCGACCGCGAGGCAGAACGCGAGGGCGTGTCCGACAGCGGTGTCGCCGGAGACTCGTTCGGCCAGTGGCAGGACATCGGCCAGCAGCCTGCCCTCGGCAAGCTTCTCGATCCCCTTGTGGACGAACCACAGCCGGGCTTTCAGCTTGAGGATGGTCTCGCCCACGACGGAGAACCGGAAGTGACCGGGTTCGATCAAACCCGCGTGGATCGGTCCGACCGGGATCTCGTACACGCCGGGACCGGCCACGGTCAGGAACGGGTACGCCTCGTCGATCGGCCCGAATGACGGTGCAGGACCGGCATCGCGGCGCATCGGGTGCCAGCCGTCGGGCCAATGCTGGTGCAGCACCAGCCGGCGCGGCAACGGATGGTTGAGCGCCTCGACGCCGAAGAGGTCGCTCAGTTCGCGTTCGAACCGCCCGGCCGGGAACGACAACCCGGCGAGGCTCGGCACCTGCGGGTGAGCCGACTCCGCGGGCAGGACCAGCTCGACTCGCCGATCGGGGCTGGCGGCAACGAACAGGTAGACCACCCGGAACGTGCCGGGATCGTCGTGGCCGGCGATCAGCGCGAGCCGGTAGCCGTCGTCGAACAGGGCTTGAGTGCGCTGATGCAGGCTGGTCGCTGTGACCTGGATCTGGCGCCGGTCCGGGTACGACCGTGGGTCGATGATCATCGTGACCCCGCGATCAGGCTGGCGCTGCGCAGCAACTCACCGAGTGGCCAGTCGGCGATCCCGAGCACGGCCACGAGGCAGAGACCAGCCACGACCGGTACGACGCTCCGCACGGAGAGCGCGGCCGCCGGCGGGGCCGGATTGGTACCGAACAGCATCCGGCTGGTCTTGCCCGCGATGGCGACGAAGGCCACCAGCAGCAGGACCAGTACGACGGCCATCGCCCAGCCAAGGCCGGTGTCCAGGCCGGCGCGGATCAGCCCGATCTCGCTGACCAGCAAGCTGAACGGCGGCAGCCCGAGCAGCGCGGCCAACCCGACCGCGAACACACCGGCAAGGATCGGTGCCCGGCTCAGCAACCCGCGGACGTCCGCGATCCTCGTACTGCCGGTGCGACTCAGGATCTCCCCCGCACCGCAGAAGAGCACCGCCTTGGTCAGTCCGTGTCCGAGGATGTGCAGCAGGGCGGCCGCAATCGCCAACGGGGTTCCGGCCGCCACCCCGATCACGACCAGAGCCATGTGCTCGATGCTGGAGTACGCGAGCATCCGCTTGTAGTCACGTTGCGCCAGCAACAGGGATGCGGCCAGGAGCAAGGAGGTGAGCGCCAGCGCGAGTAACAGGCCTCGGACGAAGGTCGGATCCACGCTCCTGATCGCGATCACCCGGTACCGCAGCAGCGCGTACACCGCGACCGGGAGAAGGACGCCTGACATCAACGCCGACACCGGCGCGGGCGCCTGACTGTGCGCGTCGGGCAGCCAGCTGTGCAGTGGCACCATCCCGGCCTTGGTGCCGAATCCGAGCACCAGCAGCGCGAACGCCAGCCGCATGACGCCCGGGTCGAGGTCACCCGCGTGCGCGACCAGCTGCGTCCAGTCCAGCGTGCCGTGCTCGGATATCCCCGCCTGCCTCGCCGCGTAGTGCACCAGCACGGTCCCGAGGTACGCCAACGCGATGCCCACCGAGCAGATGACGACGTACTTCCAGGTCGCCTCCAGCGCAGCCCTGGTCCGCCGGTGCCCGACCAGGAACGCAGTCACGATCGTCGTCGCTTCCACCGCAGCCCACAGCAGCCCGAGGTTGTTCGCCAGTACTGCAAGGACCATCGCGGCGAGGAACAGTGGCACGAGTACGCCGTACCGCCGGGCGGCGGCCACGTCGCCCGAAGCCTCGTGCCCCAGGCCGGCCCACGTCGCGACGAGTCCCACGGCGCCGATGACGATCAGCATCACGGCGGTCAACGCGTCGATCCGCAGCCAGTCACTCAGCACGAGTGCGGATCCGTCCACGGTCTGCCCGGCGGCGACGATACCGACGACCAGGACGATGCCGGCGGCAACGACCGTGACCCAGCCGGCGGTACGACGCCAGCCGACCACCGCGGCAGCGGCCAGCGGCGCCACCAGCGCCACCACAAACAGCATGTCGTCTCGCTCTCGGATCGGTCAGTCGCGCAGTTCGCGAAGTTCGTCGATGTCGGTACCGCCGAAGGTGAGCCGAACCCTCGCGGTGAGGACCTGCAACACGAGCACCACGAGCAGCACGTCCAGGGAAACGGCCAGCTCGACCACACCCGGGATACCACCGGTGACCAGGAAGGCGGTGGTCGCGATGCCGTTGTCGAGCAACAGGAACCCGACGATCTGGGACAACGCCCGGCGCCGGGACACCAGTACGAAGAATCCGAGCAGGACCATCGCCAACCCGACCGGAACGGCCTGCGTCTCCGCCGACGGCGCCAGCCGGACCAGTGGCCGGCTGATCGCGTAGGCCAGCAGTGTGAAGACCGCCGCGGCGAGGATGGACGCCGCGACATTGACCAACGGTTCGGTTTCGCGTGCCTCGCCGGTGTCTCGCAGCACCCGGCGCAGGATCGCGGGGATCAGCACCGCCTTCACGACCACGACTTCGACGGCCACGAACGCAAGCTCCAGGCTGTCGTGCCGGACCGCGAGCAGCGCCGCCAGGCCTGCCATGAGGAGGCCCTGCAAAACTAGCAACCGGACGATGGCGGGCAACTCGCGCCGCCACAGCACGAACACCGAGGACAGCAACAGCCCACCGGCGATCAGGTACAGCAGCTGGACACTCATCCGCGTCCTCGCTTCGCTCCGGGCGCGGCTGAGGCACAAAACACGCTGTGCTTGATGGTGAACTCGCTCCGCTCGTTCACGACCGCCTCCTCAGGCCAGGAAGAACGACGACGAGACGGCCAGGACACCGAACAGGAAGGAGCCGGCCAGTAACTCCGGCACCCGGAACAGCCGCAGCTTCGCCATGAACACCTCGACCGCCGCCAGCGCGGCGGCAAGTACGGCGACCTTGACCGCGAACGCCACGACGCCGAGCCCGAGAGCAAGCGGCGACGACGTCACGGCGACGCCCCAGGGCAGGAACAGGCTCGCCCACAACCCCAGCAGCACGGTCAGCCGTAGCGCGGACGCGAGCTCGACGACGGCGAGATCACGTCCGGAGTACTCCAGCACCATCGCCTCGTGGATCATCGTCAGCTCCAGATGCGTGGACGGGTTGTCCACCGGCAACCGGCCCGCCTCGGCGACCACGACCACCGCCAGCGCCACCGCCGCCAACAGACTTCCCGGCGACAACACCGCACTGAGCGAATGCTGCGCACGCTCGACGATCGCGGCCAGGTTCGACGACCCGACCCGCGTCGACAACGCGAACCCGACCAGCAGGATCGTCGGCTCCGCCAACGCCGCCACAGTGATCTCCCGGCTCGCCCCCATCCCGCCGAACGCCGTACCGGTATCCAGCCCGGCGAGCGCCAGCGCCACCGTGCCGAGCAGCAGCAACGCCACCACCGCGAACAAGTCCGCGACCCGATCCAGCGGCGACACCGCACTGATGAACGGCCCCACCGCGGCAATCACCAGTGCCGAGGACAGGACGACGTACGGCGCGATGACGAACACCGCGGTCGAACCCTCCGGGCTGATCGGCTCCTTTCGCAGTTGCTTGCGCAGATCGCGCCATGGCTGCCCGATCCCCGCCCCGGAACGGCCCTCCATCCGGGCGCGGACCTGACGCATCAGACCGACCAGGTACGGCGCTGTCACCACCAGCAGCACCACCTGGAGCACTACACCGACGACGCTCATGACGTCACCGCCACCACGACAAGTACGACGATCAGGCCGGCCAGACCGAGCGCCAGATAGCGGTGCACGCTGCCGTTCTGCAACCGCCGTACGGCGTTCCCCCACCACGTGGCGGCGCCGAGGACCGGCGGATAGAGGGCCGTCTCGACCCGGTCTGCGACCAGTTGCCGGTACTGAACGCTCTCGATCAGGTAGCGCGACTCGACATGGTGCGTGACGTCGACGTCGTGCTCGGGACGCAGTACGTCATCGAACACGCGCGTCAGCGGTTCCGCGAACGACGTCGCGGTGTACTCCATCCGCGGGTCCAGCCGGACTCCCCCGCATCCCCAGACCAGCGACTTCCGGCGCGGCAGTCCGCGCGCTGCGAATCGCAGTACGACGGCCACCGCGAGGGCGGCGAGGACGAGTCCGACCATGATCAGCAACGGCGACATCGACCCGGCGATACCGGACAGCCGCAGTGTGACGCCGCCCCGCAGTGGTGCGCCGTCGCGCACCGCTGGGAAGGTCGCGATCACCTGGTTGAGCGCCGGGCCGATGGCCGCAGGCGCCACGGCGAGGCCCGCACAGACCACGGCGGCCAGGCCCATGCCCCACCGCATCGCGGCCGGGCCCTCCGCCGCAGCGCCGACCGCGGCCGACCGCGGCCGCGCCAGGAAACCGACGCCGAACGCCTTCACGAACGTCGCGACCCCGAGGCCCGCGGTCAACGCGACCACCCCCACCGCCAACGGCATCGCCACCGCGACCAGCACGCTCGGCGAACCAGAGCCGGGCAGACTGTGCGTCAAACCCTGCAACAGCAGCCACTCCGACACGAACCCGTTACCGGGCGGCAAGGCTGACGCCGCCAGCGCACCCACGCCGAACAGCGCAGTTGTGACCGGCATCCGCGGCGCCAGACCACCCAGGCTGTCCAGATCCCGGGTCCCCGTCGCGCGCAGTACCGAACCCGCACCCAGGAACAGCAAGGTCTTGAAACCGGCGTGATTCAGTGCGTGCAGAACCGCCGCGGCCAGCAGCAGGCTCGCCAGCGTCTTATTGCCCTCAGCAACAAAGACGCCGGCCGCGCCGACCCCCATCAGCATCAGGCCGATGTTCTCTGTCGTCGAGTATCCGAGCAGACGCTTCAGATCCACGGCCACACTCGCCTGCAGTACGCCGTACAGGGCAGAAACGGCACCCGCGATGAGGACGAGCACCCACCACCACGCCCGTCCGCCACCGAGCAGGTCGAAGCCGACCCGCAGCAACCCGTACAGGCCGAGCTTCACCATCGCGGCGGACATCAACGCCGACACATGACTCGGCGCCTCCGGGTGTGCCCTCGGCAACCACACGTGCAGCGGCACCATGCCGGCCTTCGAACCGAACCCCACGAACGCCAGCACGAACACAACCGACTT
>WNGA01008241.1_pt1 | contig 14714 bp, 13 predicted proteins | sample 5400061 | NCBI WGS metagenome assembly WNGA01 (sample SAMN13153366, study PRJNA577476) | soil metagenome | isolation source: 100 cm soil or saprolite under grassland replicate 2 | place: USA:California | collected 2016-06-15
CGCCGGGAAGTACGTTGTTGCGAGTGATAATTACAACTTATGTGCTGTTAGGAACCGGTCCTGAGGGTCGCTGACAGGGGGAACTGATCGTGGGCATGCGTGTGAAGCCGGTCGAACTCCAAAGACTCAACCTAATGAAAGAATTAAGTCGCGACTCACCCTGTCAGCGGGCCTGGCGCAGTTGGCTCGACTGTCGCGGGGGCAGAAGCGCGCGACCTTTCGCGCGCTTCAAGGAAGTACGCGCAGCCTTTACGTTACCGCCAGCCAGGATGGTCCACGCCATCTCACAACGCCTGAGGGGCAGCTAAAGTTCTGCGCTAGTGCGCGTACCGACGCACTGGTGAACTGACAAACGGGATACGCGAATTGTGCACGTCCGGATCTGTGGGAGGCCTCATTGTTTCCGCTTTTCCAGCGATCATTCCGGATCGCCAGGATCGTTAAAAAGTGCGGTGAGTTTAATGCTGCCGTGACCGAATTGTGGAAAGTTGAACGCCGAACGAGTACCCGGATCCAGTGTGGACGCGGTGTCATCCGGAAAGAGAACAAGCGAGTTTAGAAATGCAATCACCCGGTTTCGTTGACTGGGAGAGAGTGCTGCGAAGGCATCGCGGGCGTTCTGGGCCTCTCCGCCATGACGCAATATGACCTCTATAAGATTGACGCTGCGGCCGTCATGACCGTAAGGCGTAGTTGTGCCCACGCCCCACAGCGGCGTTGTCAGAAACTCAGTGCGCAGCGTGCCATCGAAGTTTCTCTCGTAGAAACCGGCGCCCACATTGTGCCGCTTGAAATCGGTGAATATGTTTCTGACCAGGAATGGTTGCAGCCTGGGCGCTTTTACTGTCGAAAAACCGGAGTGGTCGTCCAGGGTACTGAACTGAGGAGTCGCCGTAGCAAACAGATTGTTAAAGATCCCGCGCTCGACATCATAGACCGTTTCGACTTCGGCCACCCGCCGATCACGATTGAGTTGTAGATCGGCAATATGGCATTGCGCGCAACCCGCGCGATCGAACAGTCTTCGTCCCTGTGCAGTCTCTTCGGTCTGCTCATAAAGTGCGGGTTTGAAGTAGTTCAGCAAATAGAATTCCAGAAAATCAACCAGGCTGGTGGGAATTTCATTGGTGACTCCGTCGTGGTCCGGATCGGCTGTCTCATTGTCGGTCGGCGGAGCCTCGATTTGATCCTGGGCGCCATCCAGGACCATACCGGCTGGTGTGGTGACGCGGGCGCCGTTATGAGCCTGCATCATTTCAGGGTCGACCGATTGTAGGCCCATCTCATCGTTAAGTGCCCCGACGATAAATTCGCGGATCGAGATTTTTCCGCCATGAGCAAAAAAAGGTCGCACGCGCAGATCTGGGTTGAGCCCGCGAACGGCGGAAGTATCGATCGTGTTGTCAGGCTGTGCGGTGATAGAACCATAGTTGATGCCTTTGCTGTTTAATTGCCTGGTAGTGGCACGACCGGTAACGTGAGCTTCCTCGAGGGCTTCAGCGCGTATTGCTCGTAAATCGGCGGTGATCTCATCGGCAAGCATTTCCTTCAGGCCAAGACCAAATAGATGTGGGGCATCCCGGCTGTCTGGTCTAGTCACAACATCACCGCCAGAACCTGCTGCGCCGCGTGGACGACCATGACATCCCGCACAACTGTCGGAGAGTCCGGCGCCGAGAGCCAGGTTGGTGTTGAGGTCGCCGACACCGTCATCAGCTATCGGTCCCTGGCCCTGACTGCGCAGAAACTTTCGTTGGAAAAGCTGTCGACCGCGGCGAATGGCGCGAAATGGATCGCGGGCGATGATGAACAATGAAGAGTCCGGAGTGGTCCAACTGCCGCGCCCTGCGCCGATTTCCTGATTTAGTGATTTTGCGATGCCGAAGTTGGCAACATTGCCATTTCGGGTTCGATCTGGCAGTTGGGCCAGAGCTGACGTACAACGCCATGCCACCACAGCGCACAATGTAAGAAAGAGTAAGAATGCTGCTATCTGCAATCTCTGTATTCGTTTCATTTTGTTAATCCTCTCGAGATCGGGATGAATAAAGTGGTTATCCAGTTGGGACACCTTGTCGTTTGCTGATGAGCTATGCTCCAGAGCTTCTCCGGAGCGCGTGCGTGGTTTTCCGGAGGCCGCGTCCCCTATCGAGCGTCAGGAATCAATTTGGTAAGACAGCTGAGAGGATATATTTCACTTAATTTCTGATCAGGCAGGCGTGTACCGGATTCCAAAGAAATTGGGATCGCGAGAACGTCGATCTGCTCTTACGCACCGTTCTTGAGATCGATAAGGCCGCGGGATGGATAGGTAGTACGCGGCGGATTCGGATGGCTAATGTAGGTAAAGAGTTACCGGTTGCCGTCAAGGTTGGCCCACTCACCTAATTGGATGAAGTTGGCCCAGTAGAACGGGTGAAGCTGTTTATTCTTATTGAGTGCGTCGAGCTGCACCTGGCGCAACGCCGCGCCGCGCCCCATTCCCTGTTTGAGATTACGGTAGTAGTCGCCCATCAATCTTCGCGTGTAATAATCGCTCACGGGCCATAGACTCATCACTAGAGATTGTGCGCCCGCCAGCACAAAAGCTCGCCGCAAGCCATAAACGCCTTCGCGATTGCGCACCTCTCCCACCCCTGTGTCGCAGGCCGACAAGACGACCAATTTCGTTCCCCACAGATTCAGACCTGAGGCTTCGAGGGCCGTGAGAATACCGTCCTCGCCCGCGAGGCCGCGTAGGTTTGCGCCCGCCAGTGCCAGCCCCGACCGCAACAAAGGGTTTTCGATTTTGACATTCGCATTCATGCCTCGCGTCGCGGCCGGCATATTAACTGTCGCTGAAGTTGCCGTATCCTGGAGAAAGAAGCCGTGTGTCGCCACATGCAAAATGGAGGGTGCGGGGGCTGCTTTGAGAGCAGATTCCGTAGCTTGCGTGCCGCTCAGAAGGTCCGCGTCGGGAAAGAGTTTCTGGATCGTGCGGGCTTCCTGAACCGTGCCTTCAAGGGGCGCAAAGTAGACGTCCGAAAGATCACGCGCGGCGGTCACGCTCCTACGTCTGCCGTTGGCGGGAAGATTGGTTGTCGCGCTGACTTTGGCTATTTGCTCGGCGGTAGGTTCGCCGAACGCCGGATTTGCGATCACCATCGGAGCGCCGTTGCCAACTTTTGCAACCTGCATGCGCAACAGGTCGCGCCCGCTGGTCAGATAAGTGAAGGCGTAACGTTGGACCAGATAATGTCCCTCCTCATCTACCAGCGCCTCAAATGGGATCAGGTTCAAATCGCCCTCGGGCGAGATGATCAGGTGCGTCGTCTCGCCTAATAGCGCGCGAACGGGCTGCATAACTGTCTGCTCGACAGCGCGCGCCAGGTCTCGCACATCGCTTCGGCCTGGGTCGCGCAAGGCTTGACGCCATTTTTCAATTGCCGCATCAATTGCTTGCGCTTCACCCAATTCCTTCCATTCCACATCACCCTGCTGCCGAACGATGTAAGCGACGTAGCGACGGTTCCCGTATTGGTTTCCCTCCAGCTTTGGATCAAAAGGGCGATAGATTGCGAATTCAATCAGCGCCGCATTACTCGGAGTCGCGGCCTTCACCGCGGCTAAAGTGACGGGCACAGACTGTGCGCGGAATTCAGCACTGCGGTTGCTGATCTCGCTTTCAAGTTTTTCCTTTTGTTCTTGCAGTGCTTTGAGCTGGGGTTGATAGTCGTCGCTGATCACGTTCTGTGGGCCGCTGAGCACGAGTTTGGCCAGTTGCGTGGTGGTTGAATTAAACTGGTCGAGCAGTTTTTGATCTTCCGTATTGAATCGCTGGCGCAAGGCAGTCAGACTGCCGGACATCGCGTCCAGGACACGACCCTTCCGCCGCAACAGGACCAGCGCCGCCAACGCGCAAGCGTCCCGATCATGTGGGGCCAGGTTTACGTGCAAAGAGATGGTGCGATCGGTCCGTTCTGCCAGGGAGTTAAAGTACGCGAGTTTTTGTCGTTCAGAGCCGATAGCCAAATTTAACTTAAGGCCGTCTTCCAGCCGCTCGTCCACGCGCGTCTGGTATAGGACGGCATTGGCAACATCGCCCTGCACTCTGTAGAGATTGGCAATATTACCGAGCACCGTTATCGTTACAACATGATACGGTCCGCCGGACTTTTCCCCGATATCGAGGACGCGCTGGTACATCTCAAGCGCTTTCGCGTATTCGCCTCTCGCTTTGTGGATGTTAGCAATGTTATTGACCAGGCCAGCGACATCAAGATCCTCGCGTCCGATCGCTTGCTCGCGAATCGCCAACGCGCGCCGGTACATCTCCAAAGCCTGCGCATAATCTTTGTCTTTCCTTTCATGGGCAACCCGGCCGAGATTTAACAGCGGGTATGCAACATCAGGGTGGTCCGGCCCTAGCGATTTTTCGTAGATTGCTAACGCCCGCCGCCCAAATATTTCGGCACGTTCGTAATCCTTTTTAAAAACGCACAGATTCGCCAAATTATTAAGGACCTTGCCTAATAATAGATCATCTGGGTCGAGCGTTTTTTCCGCGATCGTGAGTGCACGCTGTAAGTCGTGTTCGGCTTGCTCCATGTCCCCCAGGTAAAGGTGAACCGTCTCAATATTGGTTAAGGACGAAACAAGTTTCGGATGCTCTGTACCCAGTAACCGCTCAGTACTCTCAAGCGCCTGTTGTAACATCCGCAGCGCCTTGGCGTAATCACCTCTGCTTCGATAGACCAACCCGAGTCTGGTGATCGAATCAACTGTTTGCGGATCGTCTACTCCCAATTGTTTGTCATTGATCGCGAGGGCCCGTTGCAGCGACACTTCGGCCTTCGCATACTCACCTTTCTCTCGCTGGATGTTTCCCAACTCGTTCAAGAGATAAGCGATATAGATGTGGTCCGGCGGTACGGCCTTTTCAGCAATCGCCAGCGCCTGCTCAGCGTATGTGCGTGCCTGGTCATACTTTCCAGCGCGAAACGTAACTAAGGCCACCGTGCTCAATCTGTGAGCTTCATGTAACGCACGATCCTGCTCGGTGGCCGGGCGAATCTCGGCGAGACGTATCTCATACCGACCTACTGAACCTTTGAACTTGCCTTGTACCTCCACACGATAAAGACCGGCAGTTTCTGCGACAAAGTCCACGCGCTCCTCTGACTGCGGTCGACACTCGGAATCGAACTCCGCAATCAACTGCTTGTCTGGTCCTAATAATCGCTCCGTGGTATCAACCCCAGTTTGCTGAAGAGTCACGCCGACAAATTGACGCGCGGCGACCGCGATTTCGTAGATGTGGGTTTGCCCGTGGGAAATTTCGCGTTCAATGGGTTTGGTTAACTGGAGTTTGGTGACCTCCTGGGTTGAGTGGGCTGTTGTAAGCGGCTGTTGTAACGGCAAGCCATCAGTCCGCGGTCTGCTTTGAAGGCCAAGTACCGATACCAGCAAGCTTACAGACGTCACTGTTGGTATAAGTGTCTTGCGAACGCGTTTGCTCATGCGGGAATTGGAGGATGAAGGGTGGAACATTATCGGCCTCTTTTATTTCACAATTTTGAATCGGTAAGCAGTGATAACTTCGGACGTGCCGGTTTTCGCGGTAGGCGTGAGTCGCAAGAGATAAACTCGTGGCTTCAGTAGATCGGACCTGAAAGTAACGGCGACGAATCTGCCCGCGCCTGATGTTCTCGCAAGGAGTTTGCCGTGCCATAAGATCTGGTTGTTAGCCTCGTCGATTAGCTCGACACGGTAGTCATATTGATCGTCCGGTTCGAGATTTAGTCGCATTGCGACGAAATTCGCGTTGTCGGGAATAGAAATGATGGGAAGTTGCACCAGGCTGCGCACTTGGGGCGAGAGTACGAAGGAAGCAATACTGACGTTGTGTGCGGGCGAAGGCTGTTGTCGGCGCCTGGGTTGTTCGGCGTTAGGTTGCTGTTTGAGTTGTTTCGCTACGTCTTGCCCGGAACGGTCGGGTACTTGCGCCGGCTCTTGTCGCGTATTTGCATTGGCCGGACGCTGATCCGCATTCGGTTTTTTCGGTTCCTGTTCGCTGTTGACTTCAGCCGGATTGCTTTGTGTTTGAGATACTTGCTGAGGCATGCGCACCTTCTCAAAAACCAGCAAACTACCCGCGATCAGCACCCCGACAGCCGCGGCCGCAAATCCCCAACGCAAAACAGAACGAGGAATCACGTACGCACCAATTGCGGAAAGCCACCCGGGCTTTCTTGAGCGCTCGCCTGACTGTTCTGCGGATGACTCCGTGACATGCAGGTGCACATCCTGGTCATCAAATTCCCGAAATGCCTCGGCGAAAATCACTTTGTTGCGACGTAAGGGCGAAGCTAAATAATAAGACTTGAATTGGTTTAACTCCTCGCCCATCAGGTCGCCCTGGACGTAATTATCGAGCAAACTGTTTTCAGCATCCTTTAACGCATCAGCAAAATCGTCATCAATAACACTGAGCTCATCCAAATGTTCCGTCTCACTTTCAGACAGACGGCCCAGCAGATACTGAGTAATATGTTGATTGCTGTAGATCTTCTTACTCATGGCATGGAGAGCAGAAGCACAAATCTGTCCAAACCTTAATAGACAAAAAATGAGAAACGTTTCACTTCGTATTCAGGCATTGTCTGACGCAGCTTTCCAACTTATTGCGAATGCGGCAAGCACGAATACTCAATGCATTTACAGTAATACCCAGCTCCTGAGCCAATGCACGCCGGTTCTCAATCTTGACGCGCTCTTTTCCTTTGTAATACCGCATAATAGTCTCACGTCTAGCCGGGTCTAATTTCTTTGTGCAGTGGTCAAGGCATTGAAGCATCCTTTCTTTAAGCAGCTTTGCCTCATCACTCTCAATCTCGGCAGCATAATCAGGTGCTGATTGCTTTCTGGAGTCATCCAGAGGCACATTGTGCCTTGGCGCGCTGCGTAGATATTCCAGGAAGACAAACCGAGCAACTATGTAGCAATATTTCTCGGGGCACTCGCTCTCAATAGTCCCTTCTTCCTCGAGCCTGCGAGCTACACGATTCAAGGTCTCGTCTGCCAAGTCGTCGGGCGTCGAACAGTTCTTACGATCGAAATAGGATACGAGACGCTGCCGCATCTCCAGATACCGTTCACCACCAGAATCCTTCCCCTCGTCCAGCCAGTCCAGAAGTCCTTGAAAAGCGTGCGAGGTAACCGTCCAGTCTTTCTTTTGTATTGGTCTTTGCGTGGATTCTGCCTTGGTCGGCTCACTCCCAAACACGCTGGTCTTGCTTCCCGTGCTCATGGCTACTGGGTCCGGTGCTGCTAAATGTAATGGTAGGTACTTGGACCAGTCGATAGATTGCTTTTGGGGGAGCGATAAAACGAGGAGCAGTTTTGAATTTACAGTAGCCCGGCTGAGCGTTGCGCGATCTCTCCAAAGGATGCCGGACGGCAAGGCTTATTTCGCTATATAAAATAACCGAACTCTTCACTGAACCCAAGCTTCGGGCTCAATTTGCCAATGTGAACCGCAAGTAGTTACCCGTCGCGCAGTTAACATCAGGTGGACGATTGGCTGGCGCCGACTGTTCATTACGCCAAGCAGTACTGGGCTAGCCTTATACTGTGGTGGCGGCTCTAATTGGCGTTCTGCTGATTAGCCGGTCGTGATCTTCCATTCACTGAACGAGTTCCAATAAATAAAACGTGAAACCCTGGCCATCGCTTTGCCAAGACCGCGGAAAATCACTCACAAGCACATTTTCCCTCCTTTTAGGTCGAATTCGCCCATTTGCGCTGCCACTTCGATGAGACGGCAAAGAAGCGCCGAAGAAAAGCCAGTGTTGAGTTGAGTGGTTCTGGAGTCATCCTTCCGCTCAAAATGAACTCTTAAAAATGTTTTGAACAAGAGTTCAAAAAAGAATATTAAATAAGGCTCCTTGACCCATACTGATTGCAACAACGCCTCAGGTCAAATCTCAGAGCTAAAGAGGAGGAAAACAAATGCAACAGCAAACCCGTTTTTTTACCGAACGTTCATTGTTTTTTGGAGTGGGGGTAATAGTCCTTGTTGCGTCCCTCGCCGCCACGTGCCAGCGACAACGGGGTACGAGGGACATAGATGTAACGGCTAAGACAACTTATTCGGGAATCATAAATGGGAGCCCGATAAGAGTCGATGTCTTGGCTAAAATCAATACTGGGCGTGGTGGCAGTTCCGCGTGCACATTCATTAGCCTCCCAACAAACTTCAATCCGGCTGTCCTGGGCACGATGGCTTGAACCAGCCATCATACGTCTGCCGGTCTTGGCAGATTCCAGAATGATCCGGCCGTGGTAAATTTATACGACTTGACAATAGGGAACTATAGCGTTCTTCGGACAATCTCATACCCCGACTTTCCTGGAAGCCAAATTGAAACGAATGCTCAGGTCAGAGCAGTCAAAACTTCAGAATGGGAGACCAACATAACCATCAACGGAACTTACCACGGTCCTACCGACGTTGTTGCGGTAAAGGACTACCAGATCATCTGGACCACTGATGGTAAAAACATTCTTGAGTCAGGTAGTGCGGCACTCGAGTTAAAGTCTGGCGGATCGGTTCGCCAGGTTTGGAAATCAACGATTACGCCAGAGCGGCCCTTTGACAAGTTTCCTCCGGGGGGTGAGCTGATTACGATCTCAGTTTCCCCGCTTCAAGTCGATGGAAATAAGATGAGTTACAAATGGGAAGGGACGGTTAAGGCTCAGCAAAAGTAATACGCAATCAGATCGCACCGCAGCAAGGGACCGTCACGAGAAAGATCTGCTGAAAAATCTACAGATATAAAGGTCTGCACGCCAAAGGGAAGAAAGGGCGTATGGCAAGTCTTGGCTCGGAAGTGGCAGAGCAAATGGACGAGATTTTCAGCAAAAAGGGAGAAGCTTGCTCAGCTCTTTCTTTTTCCCTGGAGCATTCTGCGGTGGGTTTTTGAAGAGCGGGGGTGAGCGAGGAGCGGGGTCTGGCTGGCCTGGTCGTGCCGTTTTGTCGCTCTCGGCCACGTTTAATATGTTCCATTTTTCACCGATTGAAATAGAGTTCCACCTGGACAGTTACTGTGAGGCGACGGCTTTTTGCTTCTCAAGCTCAGCCCGGAACGCTGACTCTTTGCTGGCAACAAAGCTCTTATAGCCGGCAGGATCTATAAAAGCTGCCGGGACTGCCTCTTTCAAGCGAGCGTATTTGGCTTCCATATCGAAATAATTTCCGTGAGCACCAAGAAATATGTCGCATTGCAAAGATTTCAACACGCGAAACATGCGCTTTACGCCCGAAAACGCAGGATTTAAAGAAGGACTGATCGGTCGCACATCGAACCTGGCAATCAGATAAAGTCTGTGTCGCCTAAAACTGGACCAGCCAAATTTCCGTCACACCTGCCGCCTACCTCATCGAGGAAGACCGCATTGAGCGCGGAAAGTTGGCACGGAACATTACCGACAGCCTTGCACCGGGAGCCGCACAACTGGTTCGAGCACAGGCCGATCACAAAGATTAATTACTAGCTCTGCGCCTGCGAACTTTGGCGGCCAGACCTACCAAGCTCGTGCCGAGCAGCAGCATCGTTGTTGGTTCGGGAACCGCCGTTGGTTCGCCGTAAATGAAATCATCCATCACCACCACGTCGGTCGAACTCCCGTTTTCCGTACCGCCGACGACAAGATTGCCGCTCGTGATCCGGACACGCGAGATGCGCTCACCGGCATTGAAGGCAACGCCGAGGAACGAGAGCCCGTTATTGGCGGCCGGAACAAAGAACGTGCCAAGTGATGCGTTGTTTTCATTGAAGAACTCTATGCTCGTGAGGTTGGCGAGGTCCACATCGGTAAAGACTGCGCCGAACCCGCTGACGGTTGCCACCGTGCTGGTGCCTGGGATGAAGAAATTAACATCCAGGATGTTACTGCCTAGTGACGTAAACAACCGCTGTGGGCTGAAGGTTTGAAACTGTGCCGAGTACCCTGGATTCAGGTTATCAAATTCAATCGGCGCAACGCCTGCATTGGCGCTGACCTGAAAGCCTGTACCCGCCGTTGAGAAGACCGCCCCGCGCGGCGAATTGGCGTTAAAAAAATTGGCCGGCAGGTTGTTGGGCGCAGCCAAGGCGTCTGGCACGCCGTCCCAGTTGATCTCGCGCCGCCCGCTGCCGAATGAACCGGCGACATTAGGGTTTAACTGGCCAAGGACAGTGCGGAATACATCAACCTGAGGTTGGATTGAGGCCGGATTCGAGCCTGCCGCTACAAACAGAACAGGAGCAGCAATGGTGATCGATGATACCGCCAGCATAAAAGTCGATGCTGCCAAGACAACTCTGAAATGCTTATTGAATCTCATAAGCTTTGATCCCCCTTTTCTTTGACAAGTAAGGCGCCATCGGTTAAGGCCGGGCGCGGCACCAAATTCGTATGCGCCACCAAATTCGTATAATGCCGCCTCGCCTGCAGCAGTGAGCAGTCGAGATCTGAATGGAGGCCGAGGGCTTAGGCGTCCACGGAACTCTGAACTCCAGCCTGTAAAGTTTTGAGGAGGACAAAGAGTAAGTCACCTTTGCGAAGCAGTCAATAATTATTTGGCCTTTGGAAGTAGCGATAATCTCCAATCTGAATTTTTAAGCTCGCGAAGGTATCAGCAGGGCATGCCCTGCTTTGAAGGATTACACGGGCGAAACATCGAGATCGTCTTCTATGCGTTCGATCTGATTTACGTGGATAGTTACGATTTAACCAAATGCCCGCTCATTGCCCCAAAAGCTTTACTCTAACAAAGGGAAACGCAGGCAGAATCCGTTACACGGAACACTTTCTCGGCAGCGGTGAATAAGTGGCTGGACTACAACCTATCTTCACATTGGCGGATCTCACAGCTGAGAGGCGTCGAGGAGATGCTGGGAGAGCACTCGGCCCACACGCGACAACATAAAAAAGAAGCAACACTGATGGTCCATTTCGGTGCGCCTATGGTGCGTTCAACGTTAGAGAAACAGAGCGATTATAGATTTAGACACAATTGTGTTAGTGTTTTGGCCCACTTGTTTGATCGAATTTATGTTAGGCGGTAGGTGTACGCCTGAACCTCCACCTTTGTGTTACGCCCAATTCTGTGAGAGGAGATTCTATGTTTACATTAATTGGTCAATCGAATGATGCGAGGAGGTCCCATGGGAAGTGGAGCTGATGAATCCGGCGAAGACATGACGGTTGGTCGCACGAACGAAAGCGATGAACGCACCCTGTTGATCGCTATCAATGGCGAAAACGCGCCGAACGGCTACGAGCAAGACTTTGTTCTGAACGTATCGACCAAGGATGACATGGTGCTTGTATCGACGCCGCGCGGCGTTGATGCGATCCATGCCAAGGGCACGGTTTCATTCCCTACCGGTGGGGCGATTGGGACAATTCCGGCCGGCAACGGCATTATTTCGCAGGGTATCAATGGCGTCGTTGGCTATGTCCATGCAATGGCGCGCGACAGAAATCTTGAAAATTCCGCCGGCGCAGGACTGGTGGGCGTGGGCGGCGGGGCGTCTCCAGGTGTATTTGGAAGCGGCCAGAACGGCATTGTCGGATATGAACAGACAACGGCGCGCGATCTCGCTTTCGAGGTGGCGCAAAAAGCCGGCGTGCTGGGGCGCGGCGAAACCGGTGTCAGTGGCGACGGCGCGAATGGGCCTGGCGTGTTCGGCCGCGGACTTCCCGGTGTTCGCGGCGAATCAAACACCGGCCCGGGCGTGCTGGCGGAAGGCCAAACGGGTGTGTTCGCAACCGGCAATGATGGCGCGGGCCTGCATGCGACTTCAAAAAAAGAACAGGCGGCGATCCTGGAATCGAGAAGGAAGGCGCAGCTCTGGCTCGTTCCGTTGCCAATCAAGGACCCGACGTCGCTTCCGAAATCAACCGCCGGGGAACTTTTGTCGACGGTCTGGACCGAGGAGGTGCCAGACGACGCGCCAGACGACGTGCCAAGAGGCGTGGAGATCACCAGCCTCTGGTTCTGCAAGATTGGCGGCGACCCGACGCAGGCGAACTGGGTGAAGCTGGCTTAAGACGAGGCAGAAAAGGTGTCCGTCCGAGCCCTTCAACTAAAGCGCACACATAAAAAGAGCAATCTGATGCTCTTAACGACCCAAACATGCGCCAGCTCATGCGCTAGCGTGAAAATACGAGCAGCGATGTAGTCGCGACTATTTATGAAAACGACAGGCGTGATTGCGTCCGCACCTTGCTTGCGGTCCCCAAGAGTGAACTAGATAAGCGTGAGGCTGAGTACCAGCGAGCAAAGAAAGCGGCGAAGAAACGGAAGGTTGCGTGATGAGACTCTACTGTAACAATTGCTGCATTAAGAACGGGCGTGAGGGTAAAGATCATGAAGAGGAATGCGGGCCGGGGCTTTCTTCGATTTGTGGCTTCCGCCAGCAGACCCAAACGTTAAGCCCGCTGCCGGTCAAACGTGTGTTGTGGTAACGCGAAAGGCCGGAAATATAACTTTCCACTACCATCATTTTGGTGGTAGGTCAGTTTGAATCTTGTGGGGGAATGACTGGAGCGTACAAAAGGAGGCGGTGGCATGAAACATCGAATTGCTATGTGGACGGGTGCAGGCGCGCTCATTGCGGTTTTATGGACCATCTACATCTCAACAACGTCAACAACTCCACTTGGCATTGTGCGGACACTGGCGTATTTGAGTTGTCCCATTTCGCTAGCTCATCATCACGCTCTCAATTTTTATTTTGTCCTTCTTTTTAATGCTGCTACGTATGCAATGGTGGGCACGGTTGTGGAAACCGTCCGGCAGCTACACAACCAAACCGGCGCGATGTCTAACTGACCCACTACCGAAAATCATTAAACGATAACGGTCAGTCAAGTATATTATTACTATAATTTACGCTGTGAAGTGCCCGCCTTTGACGAGCTTGTTGTAATGGATGAGTTTGGATACGCGCGCTCTGCCCAACTCCGCGGGGCTTGATAGAGCTCGTCAGGAAAGGCGCTCACGGCAACGGGGATGGCGACGTGTTTGGGGTCGAAAAAGGCAAACTTGTTTTCCCAATACAGACGATCCGAAGAGACCGCCGTGTTCGTCAACCAGTAGAGCGTGATGTTGTCGAGGACGTCGTCTCGCGTGAGGCCCTCAGGCTGTCCGTCAAAGACGCGTGCGATGAGCGCGTAACTTCGCGCGTCGTGGTCGAGTATCCAGGCTGCCAGGCCGACAGGTGAATCCGCAATCCCGTACAGCGTCTGTGGGCGGTTCCCCATCTCCTGGGCGTAGGCCAGACCGTGGGCGGAAGCTCAATAAGTTCCCGCCTAAAACTCTCGAAGTTAGAAGTCGTCAAGCATTGCTTGAGGTAATGGTGACATAATCGCCCGATCTATGAGACATGGCGGGAGGTGATGTGCGCTATGGGTTTGCGGGATGCACAAGGCGTTTGCCAGCTGGTCCGGCATTGTAAATCGAAGCGATCTCCAGCCCTGTCAACGCCCGGTTGTAGATCGAAGCTTCGTCGATGCGCCCATGGAAAAAAAAGCCTGGAGTACCATCTTCGAGTCTACCACGGCCGAGCAGCAGAGGTTGGGGATCGTAACCAACCGATTTGTTTGTCGTTGCTGTATGGACTCGGATGCCGTCTATAAAGAGCGATTGTCGTTTTTCGGCGGCGTCGAACGTATAGGCCAAATGGTAGAAGCGTCCTGGCACTGGACTGAAGACGACACTGGTCGCAGGTCCAATGCCCGCGGAATCGCCAGCCGCACCTTTCAGGATTCCATCCCACCTTAGTCGGTAAGAGTCGCTTACCACCTCGGTGCCCACCGGTTTTGCGAAAATGAACCCGCCAGTGAAGGCTCCGAATGTGGTGTCGAAGGCTACCCATGCCTCCAACGTAAGCGAAACGGGCCGTAATGCCGGAGCGTCGGGAATCTCGATGCTGGCATCAATGCCGTTCAAGGAGTAAGCCTGACCTACTTTGCCTGCTGAGAATCCAGCACCGCCGTGCAGTGCCCCGTGGTTCTTGCCAGCGGAGTCTTGCGCATTGTTCTCGGCTCTCCACCAGCCTACTAGTCCCGCGGGTGCAATGACACTGGCAAACGCCTTCAGAGCGCAAGATTGTTCATAAAAGAGCCCCGCCGCATCCGTACCGCGAACAACAAAGCTTGCATCGCCTGCGATCGAGGGTACGCCACTCAACACACCTGCGGGTGTAAGCGTCAGGCCCGAAGGCAACGTGCTTGCTGTTGACAGCGAATAACTCACCGGCTCCGTTCCGCGAATCGACGTAAACGTATGCGCGTAAGTCTGACCAACGATTGCGAATGGCAGCCGGGATGGCGAAGTGATGTAAGGTCCCACGGCGCTCTTGCCAGCAGGTCCCGCATCCACAACGCTGAAGACCTCGGACGGGAACAGCGCGCGGCGGTAGAGGCTCACTTCGTCAATGCGTCCCTTGAACAGCTGGCTGCTCGCGTTGCGCGCCCGGTTAGAGCCGATCGTCAGTGGTACTGCTCCGCCGTAAGCTAGGGAAAAGCCCCGCGTTGCCGCCGAGTCTACCTGAGTCCCGTTGACATAGAGCCGCATGGCCGTGTCGTCGATACAAATCGCCAGGTGCGTCCATTGATTAAGCGGAATCGGGGACGTTGAAGAGATAGCTATTGCTCCCGGTTCTGCTGCAAACCCCAGTCTA
>WNGA01007868.1_pt1 | contig 14709 bp, 15 predicted proteins | sample 5400061 | NCBI WGS metagenome assembly WNGA01 (sample SAMN13153366, study PRJNA577476) | soil metagenome | isolation source: 100 cm soil or saprolite under grassland replicate 2 | place: USA:California | collected 2016-06-15
TGCTCAGCCGCAGGTTCGGGAGCTGTTTCCCGTCCGGCTCGCTGCCCATCCTGGGCCGACCGGGGATCCAGCCCCAGATGTGACCCGAGATGCACATGGAACCCACAATAGGCCAGGCAGCGACCGCGCCAGCCCCCCTCCAACTACATCTCATTCAATTTACTGACTGGTGGCTACAGAGGTCCTCATCCAGCGATCGAGCGATTCGGTGATCTCATGGATGTCACCGGAGCCCATCTTCCACTGCACCGCCGCGCCGCCTTGCCGTACGAAGGCGGCGCAGTTGTCGGCGCGGTCGTCAATGAGCAGGGCATCAGAAAACGAAAGGTCGTGTGCGGAGAGCCATGGCCCAAAGAACCCCATCGGGTCTTCGCTCTTCAGCCTGCCGATTTCGCTTGAGCAGACAATGTCATCGCAGAAGACGGCCCAATCCGCGAGAGTCTCGGACGGTGTTGCGGATCTGCGGGCGCGGCTTTGGACATACTGGAACGCGCGAACAAAGCAGTCCATGTTATCGGTGGCGATCACGACAAGCGCTGGAGTGCGCGCCCGCAGCGCCCGCAGTACCTCGAAGAGCTCGACGTTGACCCGCATGCGTCGACAGTCAACGTCCAGGCGCCGGGACAGGAAGTCCTGCTTGAAGCGACGGTCGAGCCCGATCGCCATCGCGGAAATGATCTCCGCTGAGGACCGCGTGCCCCGCATCCACTCATCCGCGATAACGAGGTCACGGGAGAAGATCTCTCCTAGTTTCGCCTGGAGTCGTGAGCGCAGGGGATGGTTGCCGTTGCCGACGATGGAGAGCCAGAACGGGTCGCGCGACAGCACCCCATGCCAATCAACGAAGACAGCGCGTCCCCAGATCGGCAGCATCGGCTGTCTCATCTGCCCTCCTCAGCGCCGTCCTGCTGGTCGAGCAACGCTCTGACCTGCTCGCTTGCCACCCACCGCAGCATTGTCGCATCCCTCGTTGCGTCCAGCCAAACGACCTGCCGTTGCTCCAGACCGGCGAGTTGGAGAAAGTACGAGCGGATACCCTTGTTGAAATCTGGGTCAATGAAGATGCTGCTGTCTTCGAATTTCCCCCTATTCCGAGCATCGATAGTGTCTTGTGACACGTCAAGATACAGCACCAGGTCCGGCCATAGGGGGATGCTCGAACGCTGGACGGCGTCGCGCGCCAGCCCAAAGTAGTCCACGCCCGTCAGGTGCGTCAGCGCGTGGCAGTGCGCCAAGAGCGTGTGGATGCTGCGATCGATCAGCACGACGTCCCATTGGTCTGCTGAGGATCTGACCTCTGCCGCCCGGTCAGCCTCGATCGACAGGAAACGCTCGAGCGCGCGCTGTTCCTCGGCAATGGAGTTGGGCACCGGGTGAGGGAGAAATCTTCCGCCGCCCACGTGATCGGAGTAGTCCTTGACGTAGGCGACCGCAAGGTCGGAGAGCTCGTGGGCCAGTCCATGGGCAAGGGTCGTCTTGCCGGCGCAGCATGGCCCTTCGACGGCGACGGTGCGGGGACGATGGCTCATGCGCTGAGGCGCTCGGTCTTCCCGGCGCCGACGCCGCCGCCCAGAAGCTGGGCGGCACCGATGATTCCCCCAACCCCGAACAGCGTGGATGCGACCGGATAGGCCAGGACTCGTCCAATTCGGTCGCGCAGGCGGACGGGCGAGCCGGTGAACGCCTCGGTGGCCAGCAGTTGAAGGCCGTAGACGACGATGAAGCCGGCTGCCAGGGTGCGTAGGAGGCCGTCGGCCCGCCACAGTGCCAGGGCAAGCAGGGCCGGCACGACTGCGCAGCTCAGCCACTCCAGGCAGATGGCCAGTGCGGAAAGGGCCAGCAAGCGAGCCCGTGGCCCCGGCTTGGTGCGTGGGTCCCGCAGATAGATCCTGAACCGCGCGGGGCCGAAGAACCAGCGCGCGGCCTGCTGGACCTGGACGCGGAGGGCTGCGGGGACTTCCGCGCAGTCCAGGCTGGGGATTGGCACCATCGGGAAGTTCCGCGAGCCGAGCACGAAGCTGTAGTGCATGTCTTCCAGGGGCGATCGTTCCGGGAGCGGCAGTGCTCGCAACAGCGACACTCGCACGCACAGGCCGTGCCCGGTCACGTGGGCGTAGACGAAGGAGCACAGCTTGCGCTTCAGCGCGCCGGTCATGGCCGAGCGGTTGAGCAGCCGCGGGATCTCGTAGCCGAGCACAAAGCGGTTGGCGCGCAGTGTGCCGCTGTCGGCAACCGCGCGTTGCAGCCAGGCGGCCACGCCGTGCCGTGGCTGCGATGGCTGGCGCAGTTCGAAGCGAGACGACTGGTGAAACACGCTCGCGTTGGGATGCCGCGCGATGGCTTCTTCGAACCAGGCCAGCGAATCAAGCGGTGGTCGCGAGTCCGCGTCGTAGCACAGCAGGAACGACCGCGACAGTGCCGCGTCGTCGAGCACCGCCACGCAGTGGTCGACCACGAAGTTCAGCTGATCTGCCTTGCGGCCCGCCGGGTCCGGGTAGTGCAGGTGCAGGCATCGGTCTTGGCGGGCGAGCTCCTCGGCCACACAGATGGTGTCGGGCAGGCCCTGGTGTCGTGCGCGCTCCGCGGTCTCACGGGCCGTGGTGACAACGACGATCTGCGCCTGGTGTCCCTCGGCGATGGTCTCGAAGTGGGCGAGCGCGTGCCTGAGGACGCACGCTTCACGAAGGACCGGGATGACGATGTAGAAGACCGGCAGGGCCGCTGCGGGTATGGCGTCGCCCGCGGCGACATCCGGGGTGAGGAATCGGCGCGAGCGGACAATGGCCCCGAGCACCAACAGGTGGCGCATCGCTGCCAGGCTGAGAGCCGAGACGCCAGCGACGAGGGCGGCCCCACTCATCGCGGCGTGGTTGGAGGCTGCGTTCGGACGCCGGCGCGGTGCGCGGTGGCGGCCTGAAATTGTGTCGCCTCGAGCGCGGCGGCATGGCGGCTATCGACCGTGGCTGGTATGGCCTCGTCGGGCAGGGCGCAGTCGACCTTTTCCTGGTGGCTGATGAAGTGGCGGGGGTCGGTGACTGGCACGCCGACGTAGGGCACCGCCTCGGCGCCTCCCCACCGTGCGACGTATTGGGAGTGAAAGCCGTCGCAGATGGCACGGACAGAGCAGCCCTCGCAGGCAGGGACCTGCACGTAGTTGTGGCGTTGCTGCTGCCGCTCGGCGGCCTGCAGATACCAGGCCGGGGAGGGCGTTCCTGGATGGCCGGCGTCATACCAGCTGTTGTAGTCCCATTCGTGCTGGTCATAGGGGAGCTGGAAGCCGGTATAGACATGGGCCTCACGGCCGGGAAGCTGGCACGGCGGCATGTACCGCACATTCGCCTCGATCCCAAGCCGGGTGCACTTGTCGATCGCCCTCGCCAGATACGGGGCGATCTCCGAGTGCCGAGCCTGGAAGTCGATCTCTGGGCTCCCAGCCCACTCAAAGTAGGGGTTGAAGGTGAGGAAGTTGACCACCCGGGCGCCCTTGTCGCCCGCCAACTCGGCGATGGCCTCCAGCTGCGTGAGGTTGTCCCGGATCATGGTGACGTTGAACCGAAATGGGATGCCGAGCGCTCGAAGATTGTCGAGGGCGCGCATCTGCCGGCCGAAGTTGTCCATCCCTCGACCATGGATCGACGCCGCGGTGTCACCGATGCCGTGAATCGAGACCAGGAAGTCGCAAATCCCGGCCGAGGCATAAGCCTGTGCCCGATCCGCGTTGGCAAGGTGCATGCCGTGGGTGATAACCGTCGGGCGCAGACCGATGCGGGCCGCATGGCCCACAATCTCCACCATCCTGGGGTGCAGCGTCGGCTCGCCACCCATGAAGTCGACGAAGGCATTGTGGTAGTAGTAGCGGAACTTCTCCAGCGCCTGCGTCGCCTCTTCCAGGGTGATCCAGACCTTGTCCCTGGTGGCGAGATGTTCGTCGTAGCAAAACTTGCAGCGCACATCGCAGCGCAGGCCTACCCACAGCACGCCGCGCCGCGTCAGCTGGCGGTTGCGGGAACGGCCGGGACCATGCTGGTGGGACGTCGTCGGCATAGGCCTGCACTCCTCCGTCGGGCGACCCCGAGAGATCACGACTACAAGTACAGTTGTCGGAATCGTAGCGACCCAAGGGCATCGCCCCACCAGACGCCGACCGCCTCGACCAGCTGCAAGACCAGCTTCGCAACCGGGACGGTGTCGCCTCGCAGCAGGCGGACCAACGCCCACGGAGCTGCCGCCAGTGCCCCACTGACGCGCGTGAAAGGATACGGATTCACCACGAACGACCTACCCGAGACGCGCTTATACTTGGCGTACAACAGCACCTGGTAGACCGCGTAGTCTCTGAACCGTCGAAAGTGAGCGCGAACGGTGGCCCGGTCCTCATGCAACACGACCGCCCCGGGTGCCAAGCCGATGGCGTAACCGTACAGGCCGAGCCGGTAGCAGATGTCCACGTCGTTCCCAGACTTGAACGCCTCGTCGAACCCGCCGACCTCGCGCAGCGCCGCGGTGACAAACCCGGCGTTCGCGCCGGCGACGTACGGCAGCCAAAGCGCCGGCAGATAGCTCAGTCGCTGCTGCCCGTCCACGACCGTGATGCCGCACCGCTGCGTGAGGGACCTCGGCTGGTACTTGCCAATGGCGCCCCCGACGGCGCCGAATGAGCCGCTGGCCAGACAGTTGGTCAGCTGCTCGATCCAGTCCCGTGAGGCGATACAGTCGGCATCGGTGAGCAGCACGTACCGGCCCTTGGCGGCGTCAAGGCCAAGATTCCTGGCGGCGGCCATGTTGGCCTGCGGCATGTGGAGGTAGCGCACCGTGCCGTCGCCCAGCGCACCCACGTCCGCCAGGACGGCGCTGCCGTTCTCGACGACCACGATCTCATAGGTGCCCGTTGGGGCCGTCTGCTCCAGCAGCGATTCCAGGAGCCGGTACACCCGCCGGTCGCCCCTGACAGCGACCACGACGCTGGCACGAAGCCCTGGGTCAGCCATTGAACTGCCGGCACATCTTCGGTATCAGGCCCAAGGTGCGGTGACGCGGCGCGGAGCACGTCTGGCAGAATGGGATGCGCTCGCGGCGGAACTGGCGATACTGCGATCCGCCCCACACCTCCGGGAGTGACCGGTCGGAGACGTTGCCGACCTCTCCCTCATGGGAGATCTCCACCAGGCAGCACGGCAGCACGCGCCCATCGGGCTCCACCAGCGCGTAATAGTTGGGCTCGTTGCACGCCCGGCGCGCCGCGTCCATGCTCGGCCAGTAGATCCCTTGCGCGTAGTTGGAATCTGGATTGTCGGCCGAGAAGAAGCTCGCCATGACGGCTGCGGCGTTCGCCTGGACGATCTCAGGGGTCTGTTTCTCCTCGAGGACGGCCAGGACCGCTGGCACGACCTCGCCGCGGAACTCCCGGATCTGCGGTTCGGTGAGCAACGACCTGCCGGTGGTGTCGCCGTAGACGTTCATCAGGTAGACGGATGCGACGCGGGTGTCCACGCAGTGTCGGATCAGCTCTGGAATGTCGCGATAGTTGTGCCGGGTGATGACCGTCATGTAGTTGATGCAGAACTCTGGGAAGCCAGCCGCCGCCTCGCGGACGATCTCGATCGCCTGGAGCACCTTCGGGAGTGCGCCGCGCATACCGCGAAGCCGCTCGTACTTTGCCGCATCAAGGGTGTCGATGGAGAAGTTCCACGCCCCCAGGCCAGCCTCGATGATCTCGCGGGCGCGCTCGGGCGTGACACCGGTCCCCACCGAGTTCATGAACACGAACACGCCGGGATGGCGTGCTCCTGCGCGGATCAGCTCGACCAGGTGGGGGTACAGCAGCGGGTCCCCGCCGCTCAACTGCATGGACCTCATGCCCAGAGCCGCCGCTTCGTCGATGGTGCGCAGCGCCAAGTCGAGCGGCATATGGCCCGGGTTGACCCGCTTGGAGGACTCGCCTGGCGACACGAGCTTGAGCGACGTCTTCCTTGCGGCGACGATGTCGCGGTAGTAGTCCTGCCGAGGATCGCAGTACGGGCAGCGGTGAAAGCAGTACACGGTGGGCTTGAGCACGAGCTGCGTCAACGCGGGCTGGGGTGGGGCTGTTGCCTTCATGCGCTATGGTCTCCTACCCGCATGTCCAGGACCTGGCTGAGCGCGGTCGACGAACCGCCCACCGTGGTGCGACATACGGACATTCATAGTGAGAGGCAGAGTGCGGGCCGTCAACGCATTCCCCTTGATACTGACTTTTGCGCAGCACGTCCTACCATCCCCGCAGGAGAACGACGACTGTCAAGGTTTGAGCGACAGCCGAGCGACCGTGGTTCCTTCCGACCTGATCTATCAGGGACGCCGAGCGTAGCTTTCGACAGGTTCGGCTTGGGTGTCATCGCGGTGGACCGGAGTTTTCCTCCGCTCAGGGCACAATTCCTGGCATAGCGGCTGACCCTCTACTGGCGCCTGAGTAACCCCATGCGCCTATGCCCCAGGAAGGGGGTCAAGCCGGCCGCGAAGCCGGATGACGAGGCGCAGCACACGGCAGGGAGGTGAGGGCGGTGGCGTCGTCGTCGGCGCGGGCGGCCGGCGCGGCAGCCGTATTGGCAGGCCGACCTCAGGCCGACCACCGCTGCTCATCGAGGATTACGCCGATGCCTCGGCGAGAAGCGGGACGGCCGCCCGAGTCTTCCAGCGGTAGAGGTGTGTGTCACGTTCCAGGTCGATCAGCTGCGCCGCGTGGATGGTTGCGGCAGCCTGAAGAACCCCGGCACGCTCCACCTGCTCGATGACGGGCGCCGCGGGACCATTGGCGTTGCTGTAGGCCATGGTGACATGCGGCCTGAAGTCCTCCGCCGACTCCGGCACCCGCTCTGCGCCCCAGACCGCTGCGATCGCGTCGCGGATGGCCATCCGCAGCCACCGGACTGGCGCTTCCGGAGCCACCGGCAGGTTGACGCCCTCAGGGTGGACCCGCGCCGGCCCCAACGTGAGGGTGAACGGGGTCAGCGGCTCGCAGCGTCGCTGAGCGGCCACCAGGATCTCCTCCAGATCCTGCTGGCCGACCTCATCGGTGAAGCCAACACCCTGCATGGTCAGGTGCAGCCCTTCAAGGGGGACCAGGTCAAGCTCTGGGATGTCGAGGTGGGCCTGGTAGGCGCCGACCAGCCGGTGCAGCTCGTCCTGGCCCTCGAGGGTGAGATGCCAGGTGTAGAGGCGGCGCCCCACCCGCCAGCCTGGGCGCCACCACCAATGATCACGCATGCGATCCGGCCGGTTAATAACCATGCTGGTCTCATCCGGTCCTGGTCGCGGCGAGGGCCCGCTCGATGATGGCGACCCGCTGCGCGTGGGTGGCGACCAGTGCGGGCCGGTCGATGCTGCACGCCTGCTCAAGCAGCGCTCGCGCCTCGTCATGATCACGCCGCTGGATCGCTGCCCTGGCGGAGTCGAGCAGGACCATCGCATGCGTTTTGGCTCGCGCCGGCGCGACATCCCGCAGGGCCTCTCCAAGGTGCCCGGTTGCCTGCTGCGGCCTGTCGAGCAGCACGTAGCTTTCACCGATGAGCGCGCGAAGGCGCACCGAGTCAAAGAACGCCATCCCCGGCTCGTCGCCCTGCGCCTTGGCGAGCGCGGCCTCGCTGGCGGCAAATGCCGTTTCAGCCTCACGCAGGCGCCCAAGCCCCGCAAGGCCGCGACCTTCGATAGCGAAGATCCATGCTGCCAACCGCCCGTACGGCTCGCCTTCGGCCCGGCTGCGGGCCTCCTCGCCTGCGGCCAGGATGCTGGCGTGATCGTCGGTGAGGGTGGCGATCCGGTTGCGTGAGGCGGCCAGGTAGGCCGCCAGACGCTTGTCCTTTGCCTGCTCGGCGGCGGCGATGCCCACATCGAGATAGTCATGGGCGAGCGCCGGTCGGTGGGTGTCGAACGCAAGCCAGCTCATCAGCCCTGCGAACCGACCTGCGACTGCCAGCAGCCGCCGCCGGTGTTGCTGGGAGCCATCCAGCAGCCGCTCGACAGCGTGGTAGTGGTCGGTGACCTGCTCGCCGATCATCGACGGGGTCTTGGTGGCGTAGATGCGCGCGTAGTGATCGGCGGCGTGCTCCAACCGCTCGATCTTTGCCGCGCTCACATTGGGCAGGCCGATGACGCGGCGCAGCTCGCCGGGATGGGTGGCCTCGAAGGTGCGCAGCACCGCACCCGATGCAGCACCCTGGCCGGTACCAAGCCAATGCAGCTCGCTATGTGTCCACCTGTCGAGACGGGGCTGTGGACCTCCATCGCGTTCATTGTGTAGCTCGTCGGCGTGGCGCTCGACCTCGGGCGTGTAGTCGGCGCCTTCGACGAGGTCGCCCGGGGCGCACTGGTACAGCTTGGCGAACCCCTGCAGTACGGTGAGCTTGGGCGGATGGCTATTGGCGTTGCGGGGCCAGTTCTCGTAGGTGGACAGCCGGTGGAAGCTCATGGCGTCGTGCTCGGGGTCGTCGGCCACGTCGTTGTTGTAGTTCCCGGCGGCCTCCGCAAGTGTCCAGTCGTGCGCCCACCGGAACGCCTTCAACATGCTCTCGTGGTAGTCGTGGGCGAAGGTGCGGGCGATCTGCTTGGTGGTGCAGCCGCGCTGCCGTAACTCGCGGATGCGCTGGCGGCGCTCCTGGCGGAAGCTGGGCTTGTCGTCCTGCGCCATGATCGCCTCGGCCGGTTGGGCGTGATTCGTCGCTGACGTGCTGACTGTACCTGGTTACCGGCGCGGGGAAGGAACGGTGCTTGCGGCGACGCTATGCTCACCCGCCGTAATGCTCGCAGCACCGTTCAACGCACCCGCGCCAGGGCGATTCCGCCGGAATCGGCGTCCCGCTCAGGTTCAGCTCAGGGGGCGCGGGCACGGCGGCCCGGTGGTGGGGTTGCCGAGCGGGTCCGGCTCGGGCGCCGCAGGGCGGTGTAGAGCGCGACGGTCTCTGGGTGGACGTCCTCGTCGATGAGGTCCGGCTCCGTCCCGAGGACGCTCAACAACTCCTGCCAGACCGCCTCCACCCCGGCCGGGTTGCCAGCGGCGTGCGCGGCCCGCATGAGCACCCGGTACAACCGCTCGTCGTAGGGGTTGGCCGCCAGGCCACGCCGGGCAGCCCAGTTGGCCTGCTCGGGGTCGTCGTCGAGGTGGAGCAGGGCCAGGCGTTCGGCGACCTCGGCGATGACCGTCTCCATCTCGGTGCGGTGCACCACGGCCCACTCATAGGAGCGTGCCGAGAGTGACTGCAGCGGCGTGCCGCGGACCAGCTGGAGGGCTTGGCGGAGGGCGTGCGTGGCGTTCGGCTCGGCACTCTGCCCGCGGTGAACGAGGGCCTGGAACCGGGCCCAGTCCAGCCCGATCGCGTCGCTGAGCCGGTAGCGCCCGTCGCGGGCGTCAGGGAAGTAGCGCGACCCGTCGGGGGCGCGCCCAAGGCCGGTCCGGGCGGCGGTCACGGTGGTGTGCAGGGTGCCCCGGTTGAGGGGCTTGGCGGGCCAGAGGGCCTCCCACAGGTGGTCGCCGTCGACCCCTTGAGGGTGCAAGGACAGATACACGATCACCTCGACCGCCTTGGACCGTTCGATGGTGGGAACGCCGCGCAGCTCGATGCGTCCAAGCACGCGCACCTCGACCGTGGAAGCCGCGTCTGTTTCGGTCGCCTCGTCGGGGACGGCGGGTGGCGGCTGCACCTGGTCGTAGGGGGGTGTCCGTGCCTGGACTCCTTCGACGTCGCCGGCCGTCCGCAGCAGCTCACCGATGGCGGCGTATTCGGTCGCGGTGAGGCGCTGGGAGTGGACCTCGAGGTCCAGGGCCGGGATGCGGACCTGCTCCTCGGCGACCTGTAGCCGCCAGCCGGCCTGGGGGGTGTCGTCGGCGAGGACTGCCGCGACGGTGGACCCGCGGGTGGTGCGGGCCACCGCGGCCAGCCGTTCCACGGCGGCGGGGGCGGGCGGCTGGGCGACGAGCACCACGGTGGGTGCCCAGCTGTCGCCGGCCACGTCGGCGATGCGACCGCCTAGCACGGAGCCGCAGCCACGCTCGTCGAGCAACTCGGCGGTGTCGGCGGCTTGGCGTTCCAAGCCGGGCAGGGCGTCCTCGAGTCGTTGAACCCGTTGCACGCGTTCGAGGCGATCCAGTTCCGGTCCGAAGCCGACCAGCAGGACCTGGACGAACCCGGAGGAGGCGGCGGTCGCGAGTTCGACCGCCATGGCGTCCAGCAGCGGTCGGGCGAGACCCGGCGGGCCGGCCAGCGCGGTCAGGCCTGGCGCTTCCAGGTTGAGCAGGAGCTGGCCGGCGCTGCTTGTGCCGACGGTCACCAGCGCGGGCACGGGGTTGACTGCGTCGGCGGCGCTCGCCTCCAGGCGCGCGATTGGCAGGTCGCGCGGGAGCGTCCAGCGGCGCCCGTCGTCGGTGGGCGTGAATGGTGGGGGAGCGGCCGGGCTGGGGTCCCGCAGCAGGATCTTAAAGGTTGCCGGGCCGAGTCGGACCGCCTCCACGGTCGGTGCTGCCAAGCCAGCGCGGTGGATCCCGGCAGCCATGGCGCGCAGCGCGACATCGAGGAACCTGACCGATTCGGGCTCGGCGGCAGCCTGCAGGTGCTGCTCGGTGCGGGCGGCCGCACCGACAGGCAGCCGGACACGGCGACCAGGCTGGCGGTAGCGCTGCTGGCGGCGGCGGAGGCGTGCCACGGTGGTCAGGACCCCGGCGGCAAGCAGCCCGCCGATGGCCAGGGCGACGGGTGCGAGGGGGACCACCGGTTTCGCGCGATCTGGGGTGTCGGCCCGATCAGCTGGCCGGGTTCCCTCCTCGCCCGTGGTTGGCGGAGCGGTCCTGGCCGGCGTGCGGGTCGTTGGTGCCGCGTGCGTGTGGGTCGGTGCCACGGTGCTGTCTGGCGACGGGGAAGGGGGCGCCGCCTGCCCGCGGTCCGCCCGCGGGTGACCACCCCGAGCCGGTCCATCATGCTGCGGCTTGGGGCGGCTGGCAGGCCGGTGGCATCGGCCGGCAGCAGCAGCCTCCATCCAGGAAAGATCCAGACCACGCCACGCTCGGGGTCTTGCATGCTTCGGCCGTCAGGCTGCGGTCGGCCCTTGTTGAGCTGGAAGATCTCCCGCCAACGGTATGGGTCGCCGAGATGGCGTTGGGCGATGCTCCACAGGGTATCCCCGGGTTTGCCGAGTTGCCTGCCCCGTACCACGTACACCGGGAGAGCCGTTGCCAGCCGTTCGAGACCCAGCCCTGGAACCGGCTCGGCGGGCGGTTCTGACGCCTTGTCGACCATGTGCTGGGGGGTGGCTGGTGCGATCATGGCGGCTGCCGCGGGGGGCGTGGCGGCAACGGCTGGGATCGCTCGCGCAAGGCCCGGCGAGGGTGCCAGGAGCAGGACGGCCGCGATCAGCCGGGCGGCGATGGCCTGGTTCCAGCCGGCCATGGGTACGCGGCGGGCGAGGCGTCCTCCACGGGCCGCCGCGATCTCGGCGCCGAGGCAGACGATGAAGTGCGCCCAGTAGATCCAGCCGAGGACGGCAAGGAGGTTGGCGAAGAACTCGTCAGAGATGGATCCGGTGGTCAGCGTCTGGGACAGCTCGGACACCGATGGCACGGCGTGGGGGAGTGGCCAGCCGACGATCAGGGCCAGGGCCGCGGGCACCCCGGCCGTCAGCACGACGATGGCGACCAGGGCGGCGAGTCCGCGTGCAAGGTCGCCGGCCGACGCGGAGCCTCGGTGCCTGGGTTTGGTCAACAGCCTTCCTCCTGCGCGACGCCGTGGCAGACATGCGCGCTTGCCTCCACGGTCCCGGCGTAGTGGCTGACGCCGACGACGCGGGCGAACAGGGCCTGCTGCGACCAGGTGACGGTGACATCGACGCGGTCGCCAAGCGCGTCGCGACCCAGCCGCACCTGGCCCGGGTAGCCCACGGTGGTCAGATAGTGCTGGGCGGCCTGGCGGGCGTTGCCGGGCTCGATTCGATAGGGGCCGCCCGCGCGGATCGAGACGAGATCCAGCTGGCCGGCACCTGCCCGGGCGGCCTGCTCGGCGATGTTGATGCCGCGGCGCTTGGCGGTCAGCGCGTTGGCGCCGTCGAAGGCGAATCCGATGACGGCAAGGGCCAGGATGACGACCAGTGGCATGACCAGGCTCAGGCTGCCCGCCTCGCGGTGCCCCCGCACCGCCCTGGGTTGCCTGCGCCTCACCGGAGCCCTCGGTACGGGTCGAGGGGCGCGGTGTAGGCCTGCTGCACGTCTTTGACGCCGCCGGGCCCGAACGGTGCGAGATCGCCGCGCGGGATCGCGCAGGTCACCGTCACGGTCACCGTGCCGCCAGCCTGGAAGTCGGCGGTGCTGACGGCCACCTGCACGCTGCTGCAGACCCGCCGGCTGGCGACAAGCGACGTCGCCGCAGAAGCAGCGGCGGCCTGGCGGGCGGTGCCCGCCGAGCGGGCGATGGACGCGCTGCGGGCCGCGTCCCTGGCGGCTGCTTCGACGTCGCCGTTGGCGACCGCCAGGCGCAGCGCGTAGACCCCGAACAACCAGACCACCAGCACGATCACCGGGGCGAGCAGCACCAGCTCAAGCGCCATCGAACCGCGCTCGCCTGCGGCCGGGTCGTGGTGGTGTCGCGTCATGGGCCAAGGTCTCCTCGGAAACGCTCGACCGGCCCGTCGACGGCCCGACGAACGTGCAACACCAATCCCAAGCCGGGCACAACCTGTTGGGTTTGTCCCTCGACGACGACCCCGGCCCGCTCGGAGGTGCGATAGGCGTGCACCTGCGGCTGGAGCAGGACGTTGGAGTCAAGTTGGGCGAGGAACCGGTGGGCGCGGGCGTCGCCGGCGGCTGCCGAGCCGGCGTAGCCACGGGCGCTGCGGGCGCCCTCCTCGGCGGCTGCCAGGGCGACCCGGTTGGCGAGGAACACGAACGCCAGCTGGAACCCGAACCAGACCAGCAACAGCACGACCGGGAAGACCACGGCGAGCTCGACCGCGAGCGCGCCGCGCTCGCCGTGCAGCGGGTGACGCCAGCGTTGGTGCATCCTACGGCTCCGTCAGGGGATCGTGATCTTGTTGGCGGCCGCCGTCGCCCGTTTGACCACAACCGCCACGACGACGCCCGCGACGGTGAGGACGCCGATGATGACAGCGACCCACTCCAGCGACATGGCGCCGGCTTCATCACGGCGGGCCCGTTCGAGACGCGCGCGCACGCAGGCGACGAGCGCCTGCAAGAGGAGGAGATCATCGGCCATGGGGACTCCTTCCAGACAACCAGGTTTCAGAATCCGACGGTGAGCTGGACGAGGGCTGGATACAGCAGGAATGCGGTGAAGCCGATCGCCAGGACCGCAAGCGGGAGAACCATGTGCTCGCTTGCTTCGTTGGCCTTGGTCTCTGCCTCGGCGAGCTCGCGCTGCCCGATCGAGGCGGCCATGGCGATCAGCGCCTCGCGCATGCGGGCGCCCTCGTCGCCGGCCAGCGAGATGCTCTGCGCGAGCTGGACGAGGTCGTCGACGTCGAACCTCTCACCAAGCCGGCCGAGGGCGTCCCACACCTTCTCCCGGTTCAGCTGCGCACGTCGCGCGGTGTTGCGAAGCAGCGTGAACGCCCAGCCATCGCTGATACGCAGGGCATTATGGAGCGCCTGCTCCACCTCGGCCCCTCCGGCCAGGTTGATGCTGACCAGGTTGAGCAGCGCCCCAGCGGCGTAGCGCAGACTTGCACGCCGGGCGGCCGCGGCGCGGCGCAGCCGCCGGTCGGGTAGCAGCCAGCCGATGCCTGCAAGGGCAAGCGCGAGCCACAGGGGCAGCACCAATGAGGCTGGCATTCCCGCCACGGCCAGCAGTGCCGCCAGGGCAAAGCCGACCAGCCCGCCGCCAACGGCGTACAGCACCTTGATGGCAAGGTGGGCCTGCAGCGCCTGGTCCATCACCGCCAAGTCCTCGCTCAGCGACCGGAACCTCAGCCCGACCGCCTGGCCGGCCTCCTCCACTGCACGGCCGACCTGCACCTGCCACGCCGGCCGGCGGCTGGCCCAGCGACTGGCATCCGCGGAGGCCGCCGCATTGCCGCGGAGCATCGCAAGGGAGGCGGCCAGGGACGGCCTGGCCGGCACGACCGCGACCAGCAGCAGCCATAGGCCTATCCCAAGACCCCCGCCGCCGAGCAGGGCAACCGCCACGTTCATGGCTGCGCCCCCCACCGGCTCGGCGTGGTTGCCAGGAACCGCTCGGTGGCGCGTAGGCGGCCCAGCCGCGCCAGCAGCGCAAGGCCGACGGCAAACAGCCCACCGACGCCGAGCAGCATAAGCTGGCCGATCGGGGTCGCGTACGGCGCCAAGAACTCACGGCCGAAGACCAGCAGGACGGCCACCACGCCCAGGGTGATGAGCATGATCGCGCGGGCGGACGCGTGGATCCGGGCGCGGCCGCTCTGCACCCGCAGTCGATAGCCGGCCTTCTGCCGAGCCCGTCGGGCAAGCTCGTCGAGTTGTCTGGCCAGCCCGCCCGCCTTCTGGCTGGGGTCGGCGGCCAGCAACAGGGCGCCCACGACCAGGTCGCCGACATCGTCGTCGATCGCCTCGGCGAGCGGACGAAGCGCCAGCACCAACGGCTCCCCCACGCGCAACCGGTCGGCAAGCTCCTCGATCTCGCGACGGATCGCCGTCGGGGCGCGTGGAACGGTGGCCATGATCGCCTGTTCGATGCTTGCGGCGGACACCGTCATGCCACGCAG
>WNGA01016093.1_pt1 | contig 14708 bp, 10 predicted proteins | sample 5400061 | NCBI WGS metagenome assembly WNGA01 (sample SAMN13153366, study PRJNA577476) | soil metagenome | isolation source: 100 cm soil or saprolite under grassland replicate 2 | place: USA:California | collected 2016-06-15
TACTGGCGACGAGCACCTTTTTTTTCTTCTTGGCGGCAAACTCCAAAACGCCCTCGGTCCCCTTGACGTTGGTCTCGATCGTGTGGACCGGACTCTCGACGATCAGCCGGACTCCGACCGAAGCGGCGAGGTGAAAGATGGCATCGCACTCATCGACGAGCTCGGCGAGTAAAGGCCGATTAAAAATCGTATCGATGACGTACTCGAAGCCTGGCTTGTGTTTCAAATGTTCGATGTTGTGCATCGATCCGGTGCAGAGATCGTCCATCACTGTAACCTGGTGTCCTTCGCGGAGAAGCCTTTCGGCCAAATGTGAGCCGATGAACCCTGCTCCGCCCGTGATCAAATAATGCATTTAAACTCCTCCTCCCTGGATAAATTTCCCGCGTTGCCGATCAAAATAGTTAAAAACCCCTCACCTGACTGACCTTCCCGTCGTAATGAACTCGTGACGCCGCGCGCTAATTCTTCCGTCGCTGATCGAGCCGTACATTGGTCTTCAGGCAAGCTTAACGGAAGAATAATAGTCGTCGCCGTAGTGCATGTAATAGTCCTCATATTCGGCGCTGCGCAGATCCACACGGTTCAGTAATACGCCGAGGATCTTTGCCTGGTGGTCATTTTTCAATTGGGAGATCGCCGCTTTGACCATACTTTTCGACGTCTCTTGCCCGCGCACGACATAGACCACGCCATCGACCATGGTCGACAGCACGATGGCGTCGCTGACCGGCATGACCGGCGGCGAATCGATGAACACAAAATCGAAACGCTCCTTGAGATTATCCAGGGCATCGCGCATTTTTTTGGACGCAATCAGCTCAGTGGGATTCGGCGCGACCGCACCACAGTTGAGCACCGATAGATTGGCAATCGGCGTCGGCTTGATCACATTGGCCAACGCCTCTTGGCCAACCAGAAAGTCGGTGAGCCCGCGCTCGTTGGACACCCTCAAAGCCCGGTGGCACGACGGCCGGCGCAGATCCGCATCGATCACCAGACACTTGTAGCCAAGTTGAGCGAACATGATTGCCGTATTGGCAACCGAAATGGTTTTTCCTTCACCGGCCGTACTGCTGGTGAAGAGAATGGTTTTGGGCGGTTCCCCCGGTCGCGAATACAGGATGGAGGTACGCAATTTTCGATACGCCTCGGTAATTACGGTGAAACGTAGATCGGCTGGCGCCGGGCTTTTGCTCGGAACGCATAATTTGGAATCCATCGCCGGCGGGCGACCGACAAACGGCAACTTCCAATTGGCGCCGTTCTTGGGAACGCTGAAAAAGTCCGGCACGACGACCAAGTTGGCAAGCCGCAAATAGCGTTCGACATCTTCTGGGGTTCTCAAAGTGTCATCCAAATGCTCCGAAAGAAAAGCCCAACCCAATCCCCCCATCAATCCCAGCACCACAGCCATCATCAGGATCAGCTTCTTCTGCGGTTTGGAAGGCGCAAGCGGTGTTTCCGCGTTGTCGAGAACGGAAACGTTGGAAGAGGGAATCTCCGCCGTGACGCTGATCTCCTTCATGCGTTCCAACACGCTGTCGTAAAGTTGATTGTTGGTGTCCGCCTCGCGCGATAGAATCGCGTATTCCACGGAAGCGTCTTTTAAAGCCAGGGCATCGGACTTTTGTTTGTCCATTTGACTCCTGAGCTCTTTTTCCTTTGACGCGGCAGCATAAAAGGCCGAGTTGATTCCTTCGACGACGCCTTTAATTTGTTGCGACAGCCTCTGTCTGGCTTCCTCGACTTGGGCCTGGATTTGCGCCAATCGAGGATAACCGGACTTGAACTGCGCCGCGAGGTTAGCCTGCTGCCCTTCGAGCGTCACCAATTGCGATTTAAGATTTTGAATCAGTGGATTAGTGATCACCGCGGGCAGAGAGTCATATTCGCGCTGTTTGATTAGTCGGGCCTGTGATTCCAGCCCGATCCGTTCAGCCTCGGCCTCCGTGAGACGTTTGTTAAGATCCGCCAGGCGATCGACGACGATATTTTCCTTATCATCGAGCGAAATGATCCCTTTGCCTCGACGGAAACGGTTCAGAGCTTCTTCCGAATTCTGCACGCGCTGCTTGAGCTCGGCCAATTTGGTCTCGAGAAATTTCTTGGCATCTTCGTTCGCGCGCGAGCGCAGCTTCAGGCCTTGACGAATGAACGCATTGGCGTGCGCGTTGGCTATATTGGCGGAAAGCGACGGGTCCGGCGTGCTCACCGCGACGTTTACCAAACGACTGCGCTTAACCGGCTCCACTTCCAGCGCCCCTGCGTAAGCATCGATCAGCCGCGAATCGACGCCCGACGGATCGCGCGGGCTGTTGCTGCGGACATTACTCGGGATCCAGCTGTTGACCATGGCCCACAAACTCGCGAGCGGATCCCCCAAGCCGGTTTTTCCGGCAAAAGCGGCGTTCTTGTCGAGCCCGAGCTGTTTGATCACATCCGCCGCCAAACTCCGGCTGCGCAGCATTTCGTATTGGCTCTGATAATAATTGTGTTCGTCGGATTCGACCGATTCGGAAATCACCTGCTGAATGTTGACGACCTGGGGACTTTTGCGCTCGATAACTAGCTGGGCCTTTGCGGTGTAAATCGGGGTTGCCGTCAGAACGAAGATCAGTGCGATGATGATCGCAGCGAACAAGCAGCCAATGATTTTCCATTTATGCTTTCGAATGATCTGCCAGTAATCTCGCACGCCGGGAGCGTCCTCTGGTTCCTGTACACCGCGCGCTTGGGCCATTGGGTCGTCTTGATCCGGAACAATATAAATCGTGCCTCGGCTCGAATATGGAGAAACTTCGTTCATAAGTATCCTCTCCTGATGAAACTTTGGGACCTCAGCGAACCGGAATGCTAGCCCCCACGCTCATGATGGATGTGAAGAAGCGATAAATCCCGTACGCCACCAATTTCGGACCGGACGAAGTCACATCAACGACGTCACCTTCTCGAAGCGGCAAATCAGGCTGAGCGCCGCTTCTGATCGCGTCTAGATCTGCCGTGAATGACGCTTTCTGTCCGGACTTTTCAGTCCGTGTGAGTTGGACCGATCCTCTGTCCGCCGGAAAACTCGGGCCGCCGGCCGCGGCCACGGCTCCTAGAATCGTCAGGCCTGGACTGATCTTGTAAGCGCCCGGCTTCTCGACCCACCCTTGAACCAACACCTCGCCGGCCCCCGGAACCATAATGATGTCGCCAGGGCGCGCGGGCATTTGCAGATAGCGCTCTTGGTTCGCTCGGCTAATGCTATCGAGACTAATATTGATGGGTTCGACGTTTTTAAGAATCAGCGCGGAAGGATCTTGCCTAACGACCTGCAGAGGAAGGGACTTGGCGACCTCCGCTGCCTTGTCCTTATCGGCCGGCTCCGCCGGGACAAACAAGACACGCTCTGACGCTTCCGGCTTCATGCCTCCCGCCTGCGAGATCATGTCCAGAAGCGTGTCGTAGGGGCTCGCTAGATTGTAAAGCCCAGGTTTCTGCACCGCGCCGATCACTGCGACTTGTCGACTGCGAAATTCTTTCACGAACAGATTGATCTGCGGATTGTGCATGTATTTTTCTTCGAGTCGCCGGCGAATCTCATCACGCAAGGCCTTGTCTGTCATGCCCGTGGTCTTGATGACCCCGACAAACGGCAGAGTAATGGTTCCGTCGCCATTGATCCGTTCGGACATGTTCTTGATTTCTTCCATGCCAGGAACATTTATCTCGATGACATCACCCGGTCCGATCGTATAATCGTTGGCGCCTTGCTGTTGCGTTCGCTTTTCCCACAGAGCCGTCAGCCTTTGGGTGTCATCACTTTGTTTTGCTTTTTCCATTCCGACCGCCGCGGTGGTATCACCTGCAACGGGAACTGCGGCGCCTGCGGATTTATTGTTGTTGGGTCCCGCCGAGCACGCGGACAAAAATACCATCAGCACTGCGACTCGTGACCAGCGTGTGATAGACACCATAAATAGTCTCTCCTGCCCGGAAAGAAGGATTGCTATCATTTGCTCCGAGTTCAATTGAACTTTCGTCAGAATGTTATTATGCTGACAAACGCAACGGGGAGGACGGCCCTGTCGTTGACACACACCTTTGATACAAAAGCACCCGATTGGACCCTCCCTTTATGGGACCTTCGCCAAAAGTCATCCCGTAAAGGAAGCCGATACCTACCCCGTTGCTTGATTTAACGGCTCGTCGAGTTCCCCTTCAAGTCAAAATCCGCGCTCTAACTCTTAACTCAAAAAATTGCCTGCGAGCGACGCGTCGCTTACTTCACGAGACGCAAACTAACCACATCCTGAGTCATTTTGTGTGTTGAATTTGTCGTTCAACAAATCATTCATCTGCATGATCCCACCAAACTCGCAGCCCACAGAAATAAAAGAATTTCGCTCGTTGATTTTTGAAAAACTCCCCGCCGTGCCATGCCAGTTTCTTTTTTTCGAATTCGCGATACACGTAGCTGCAAATCCTATGCCCCGACCGCAGGGCGGTAAATTGTTTGATTCTGGACCATTCATAATCCTACCATTTCGAATACGCTATTTTTCCGAAGGAATTCTCCTTCGAGACGGTTGTGTTTTTACTACAAGCGAGGTTATTGTTGCAGCCTTCTTTATGGGAGCGGAGTCAACCTAGGAAAAAGCGCTGCGCTGGTTTTGCGCATCATTTTTTTTTCACGTCTAGAAATCCCACCTCTGAGACGGTTTGAAGGCGTTGTTTTGCACCTGAAACATTCGCACGCATTCACCCTGTTCCACTAGCGAACACGCGCATTTTGGGCATAGAATTATTTCAAATGTTGTAGGTGCGGCGCAATGAATCGCGGTTGCGTAATTTTTTCCCATCGCGAGTAAAATCTATCGGACCGCAAGTCAACCGGACTCGCTGCATTGGCCGGCAATGGTGAGAAGAAAGCTCGCGCAGAGTGAGCACACATTCACCGCGTCAGCGCATCGCCGGCGAATGAGCTCATAGCAATGTGCTGTCAGGCCCGGAACCGCTCGTTAGTTCCGATCTGCTTTTAAGCTGCAGAGCGTCGGAGTGTGCGAGCCGAGTTAAACGCTCTTCTGTTTGTCCGTATCGTCGTGCAGACAGTCTACTTCGTGTCGTCGGAGCTGTTCGTACGTCTGAAATGACTGACCACAATGGGTGCACTCAAACGAATTCGCCGTTTGATTTCGCCGGATGTATCCCCAGACTTCCGGGTACGCGATTCTTTTTGCCTGATATCTCATAGCCATTCGTTAACCCGATTGAAGGTTAACGCCTTGTTTGAATTTAGATCGTCAAAATATTTTATCTGCTCCACCTTAGCTTAGAATTATTCTCACTCATCGGCGCTCGGATGCTTCGTATGGTCACTCGGCTGCTCGCTATCAACGCAAATTGCCTCGACAAAACTTTAACCGTTTGGCTGTGTTTCTTAAATTCTGCGCAACGCCTATGCCAACCCCTCATTTTTTAACTAACTATGCAACTTATTAGAATCTTTTTATCCAATGGCGATTGAGCAATGGATGTTTTGGCCTTGTTTCCCTACAGGGGTGTCCGTAATTCTCTTTCCGAATCCTCCAGTTAAACAGCAATCTAGTGTCCTGGCCCAGAAGTTTATTTAAAAACTCCAAACCATGGCACTCTGGTTGAAGCCCACTCAAATCCCCCTCTATCCCCTTTATTCACAGGGGGAATTTTCGTTCCAGGACTCTAACCCCGAGGGGGAAGGGGAGATTTGTGGGCGGAGTGAGGCGTGGAATTATGTCGCGAACTTCTCGGTCACCACACTAGATTATTCTTGGCGCAATCACGTCGTTTGTTCTGGGGATTGCCGTGGGTGACAGTTCATGTAGGAATAGCCCCCCATTATTTTGGCTGTCAGTTTATTTCGCACACGATTTTCCTTTGACGGATCGAGGCTTTTGTAAAAATTAGGCCGTTGCCTTTGAGCCGACACCCGGATTCCGAGCGAGGGGTGGAATATCTTCGACCTCTCGCTCGGAGTTGTTTTCTAACGTATTTGAAGCTCGCCTGAGCCCGTTTGCCGGCTTGATAAAAATTGCGCGCAATGCGCGCTTTCAGATTCTGTACCGCGAACGGTACACCCGTCTACAATTTTCTCATCTATGGGAGAAAACTTTTGCGTTTTCCGAAAATTTAGGCTAAACAGAGCACTAGTTGTACGCGCTAGTGCTCATACTTCGTTATCTCACTCCTATCATTCTACTGTTTTTTCTGCCTAGGCCAGCATTAAGTCGGTTCATAACCAGCGCGGAAGAGTTCTCTTCGGCCAAAGATGTCACTTTTAGCTGGACCCATGCGCGGTCAAGGAGCCTGAAGATTCTCCTCGAGTATCGCGATACCGACAACACCTGGCGCCGCGTCAACTTAGGATCGGGATTCCTGGTGTCGCCGGACGGTCTCTTTGTCACCGCCTACCATGTAATGAAATATTGTCTACAAGCTCAAAAGGGAAGCAGCGGCCTATCTGTAAAAATCGACTGCTCGACGGCGCGCCCGGGTGTGCGCTATGTGGCTGAGAACGACGATAGAGAATTTCAAATTGACATCATCTCTTATCTGAAAGAGGCGGATTCCACGAATGGGAAGGAGAGACACACGCCCGACGAAATTATCAAACAACGAGATTTCGTCATCGCCAAGTTGAAGGCCGACACGACGAGTTCATTTTCGTTCTGGAAGTTAAGAGACTTCGACCAAGCAAGCATAGATGTGAGCAATCCTGGCGCGGACTTTCAACTAACGCCGTTGCTGCCGCCTAAAAGAGTATTCATCACCGGATTTCCGAAAGACCACGATTTTGTAATCTCAGCAGGTTTTTTGAATTTGACGGAAAAGAATCGGCGCGGTTATTTTGCCGCGGATCTAAAGGTCTACACGACGCCTTACCTGGAAAGCCAGGGCGTCGCCATCGATACCCAGTGGGGTATGCGCATCGAAAACCACATGAGTGGAGGGGCGGTGGTTGACGCATCTGGCTATGTAGTCGGATTGGTCGTCAACGGCAATCATAATACCGCAGGCATTCTGTCGATAGAGAACATCCTTTCAACTTTCTTTTCCCGAGCGGCCAACTCAGTAGCACGTCCAGCTGTATTCCTGAATCCGACGGACACACCTCTGTACCTTAAACGGCAAGCCCTTCAATAGGGAAGACACGTCAGGCTTGTTAACCGATAAGCGTAAGCGCTTGGGGCAAGTAATTTTGTCCGTGAAAGCCGAGCCATCCCAGCTTAAACCCCCAAATCCGAGGTAAGGAATGGACGATACGATACAGATCAATAACCCAGAACATAATATTGGCCGAATCCGGTGGGCATGTTTTCTTGTAACCCGCCCGTACCACTGTAACAAGTAATTACGTTTCCCTCCTCAAAAAAAACGTTGAGACATTTCAATGTTTTAGCTAGCTACCTCACAGTTTGGACGGACTAATGTCACAGATATTTACACTCTTTTCTCAACCCTAGGTTAAAAACTACCTCGTTATCCAGTAGTTACAAGGCGGCACCGATCTTGCTCACTAGCAAAGATAACTCGACCGTTTGCCCTTGATACTATGTGGACACTCGTTGATCCGCTAAGTTCCATTGCGTGCATCCACCCGACAACAATGGGTTTTCGCAACGGGAGGTATATCCAATGTCGAAAAGAATTCTCTGGAGAGCCTTGTTTTTCCTAACGGTTTTGCTTGCTGATCGGCCGGCTCTTGCGGCCAGCATGGTGTTATTCGATTTCGATCAGATTCAGAGTCATTCGAAGAAAGGCGTGGACGCCTCTGATGTCGAGGCGTACATGGAGGGGTTGTTTGGATCTGATATCATCCTGAGTCAAAAAACGACGGACGTTAACTCGGCCTTGAGGGTCGGCAAAGGTAAAGGCGCACCCGCCATCACAATCGATTTTGGCATTAATCCGATCGACTCGTTCAGCGTCGATTTTCAGCTCTTTAAGAAAGCAAAAAGCTTCACCATCTTGGCCGATGGTGTCGCCGTCAATCAGCAGACTTTATCAAAAGCTCAAAAAAATGCAGGTTTGACGGGGCATCAGGGTAGCTATTTCTTCGATACTCCGGTTCACACGTTACAGTTCGTAGGTTTACAAAAGAAATCATTCGCCATCGACAACCTCGCGATCAACATTCCCTACGACGAATCCGAGAGCGGCCCGAATGAGAATGGGAACAACTCGTCCGGAATCTTTCTCAGCGCACAAGGTCTTGGCGGTAATATCGTCAACATTAACCAAGTCACCGCAGACGTCGCAGAGCCTTCGTCGTTACTAATGCTGGCTATGGGTTTGTATGGCACACTGGTCTCTCGAAGGCTTCGCGCGCGGTAAAAGGTGTCGAGAACAGAAAAGAATTACTAGGTCTCTCGTGCTTCCGCGCCCCTTAGAATGCAGCGGCGCATCCCCCGCAGCCAGTTATCGGTTGCGCCGCTGCCCCTCCCTAGTTTAAGCGATGATAAATTCTTCTACTTGCTACTGCCTAATCCCGGCGTGAGATATTTCGTAGCCAGAAAACGCTAGAGTCGACGCGAGAATGTGGCGGGTGTAAGTCTTAAGATATCAGCACGCTGTTCGATATCTTGACTTGCCTTAACAAATCAGTGGAGGGAAAAGTCCATGGAAACAAAAGTCTCCTCTTGCCTAAGGGGCAATCCGCCGCTGACGTGGATGTCCCCGTCAACGACGGATTGCTATGATCCCTTCTCAGCTTTGTTCAGCTAACGAGTTTAGCGTTCGCTGCTGCTACCACTTCCGCTTACGCTGCCGCTGCCGCTAGCACTTCCACTCCCGCTTACGCTGCCGCTGCTGCTAGTGCTGCTCCCGGAGGATTTTTTCTTCTGTTCAGTCTCAGTTGTCGTTCTATCACCTTCTATTGTAGCTTCTCCGCGGATCGGGCCTCTCTGGCTAACACTCACATCCTTGGCCGCGCAACCGGCCGTGAGCGAGGCAAGCCCGAGCAGCGCAGTAATCACGTAGCGGTTCAATCTGATGTCATAGTTTCTCCTCCTTTCTTCTCACAAGGAGCAGCATTTCGCATGCCAGCAGAAAAAATGCGCGGCGATTTTAGCAATTACTGCCAGCGCATATGCCGTGTTTTCTGCGATGGCTTTGTCCCGGAAATTTAACAGCATGTCTCGCCGCGCGGACATTGGCGCACCTAAAGAAGGAACTCAGGCTCTAGACCAGCATGGCCGGAATCGCACCTCTGAAAGTTCAATCAGGAAAACAGTGAAGTAAGAAAGAATCAGACAGGTTGCGAATCATTCGTCTGATGGGCTCGATTTTTTGTAATCTCAGCCTCTTGATCCTGTTAACGAGTGCACGTTTGCATGCGTCTGCGCTTGGTTGCGGGTGCTTGGAGTTTTGACACGTTATTCGTGAGATAGTTCGAGCGCTTCCATCGGCTATGGCCCTTTTTTTGCGAAAGAAATTACAAAAGTTAAGAGATTATGTTTTGTAACGGCACGGCGCAGCTTGTCGCGTAAGCCTAGTGGCGAATCGACCCTGCGACCTTGTCAGAAAAAGGAGAAGTCCTATGCTAGCTGAACTGAGCATCATTCCAGTAGGCGGGAGCACCCACTCAAGTTCGGAGCTTGCGAAAGTGCTTAAGCTTGTGGACGAGTCCGGCCTACCTTATCAGCTCACGCCCTCAGGCACATGCATTGAAGGCGAATGGGACGAGATCATGGCGTTGATTCGCCATTGCCACGACCGGGTGCGCAAAAGTTCCTCGCATGTAGTCACGTTCATCAAGCTCGAAGAGGACGATGGAGAACGTCACAAGTTGACCCGCAATGTCACGTCGGTCGAGGAAAAAATCGGTCATCCACTAAAAAACAGCGAAGCGAGAACCAACGAACGCTGAAGCACCAGCACCGCCCTTGGTAAAACTTCTCGGCGTCCGGATCTGAGACACGGCGGAATTATGACGGCGCAAAGAAGCTGCGCGGTGTGTTATTCCCGACTATTATTGAGGGTGAGAAACTATGGCTAGTCAAAAACAACGCGCGGCGGCTCGGAAAAATGTCAAGAAGGCTGCCCGAGCCGCCAAGCGCAAGCAAACTCTAAGGCACTTGCCGAAGAAAACGCGACGCGCGCTGGGACGACAAGCCGCGAAAGTCAGAAAATCGCAACGCTGAGTCATTCAAAGCGAATGGTTTAAGCGGGCGCTTGAAGGCGGGCAGTACCGGGAATTAAGCGCGCGCAGTCGTTACGAAACGAGGAGAGAACTCATGCCAGAGAAAAAAACTGTCGAGAAAGCTAAGGAGGCCAAACACCAGGGAAAGTCGGCAAGCACGCAAGCCGGCGAGTTCGTGCGCGAAGAGATGCATCACATCAGGGAGGGCAAACACGGCGCTCGCTCGACTAAGCAAGCGATTGCGATAGGCCTCTCGAAGGCGCGTCGCAGTGGCGTCGCGCTTTCGCCGCCGAAGAGAGGCCGGGTTTCGGAGAAAACTCGACGCAGCGCAGAACGCGCCTACGAGAAGGGTCGGAGAGGCGTCAACGTATCTCGTCGCCGTTCGAGAGCCACCGGTAGCGCGCTAAAGCATGAAAGTCGAGCCACGGCATCGAGGAAAGCGCTGGCGCGGCAGGCGCGCTCCGCGGCGGCCAGGCGCACGCAAGCCGCACGTTCGATTTCTGCACGCCGAGTCGTGCGGACCAAAGGTCACAGGGGACGTTCCGCGGCCGCACGGTAAGCGGCGCGCACCCGGGCTCGACGTGTGTGACCGGCACGCGGCGCGGTTGGCATTCTTGCTGGGCGTTGGAGCACAGGAAAGTGTCCGCGGTCGAGTGCAGGCCGGCGTGCACCCGTAAGACCGTAAGATCGAAGAACACAATGGCCTTACAGTTTGCCAATCGGAGTGAAGCGGGTAAAGAACTCGCGACCAAGCTGATGGCTTATGCGCATCGCGCGGATGTGTTGGTATTGGCGCTGCCGCGTGGCGGCGTGCCGGTCGCTTATAGAGTGGCGCGCGTGCTCCATGCGCCTTTGGATGTCTTCCTCGTGCGCAAACTCGGCGTACCAGGACACGAAGAATTGGCGATGGGTGCCATTGCCATGGGCGGCGTACGTGTCCTGAACAAAGAGGTCGCTGTCTATATGGATGAGGCCGTCATCGATGCGGTTTCACGTCAAGAGCAAGCCGAGCTGCAACGTCGCGAGCGGCTCTACCGCGGCGATCGACCTGCGCCGAATATTCAAGGACGCGCGGTCATTTTGGTGGACGATGGATTGGCAACGGGCTCGACGATGCGCGCCGCCGCTGTTGCGCTGCGCCAGATGCAGCCGCATAAAATTGTCGTCGCGGTGCCTGTCGCAGCGGCGGAGACATGCGATGAGTTTCGCAGCGAGGTCGATGAAGTCGTCTGTGCTGCGACACCGGAACCGTTCATGGCTGTTGGGCTGTGGTATGCGGACTTTTCGCAAACGAGCGATGAAGAAGTTCGCGAGTTGCTCGAGCAAGCGGCACGAGAGCACCAGCAAGATGCCGAAATCCGGCCGTGACCCGTCACGCAAACACGCTGGCACGGGTTCTAATTTTCAAAGACTTGTCCCGTAATGGCGTTTTCAATAAAGACGTAGCCGGTCGTCGGTTCGAGTCGAACTTTGACGAACGAGATATTCTTTTCTCACGTAGCCGATGGCTCCCGACGGTCGAGTTCTGACTTTGAACCAATCGCCGTTCGATTCGAGAACACTGATCGACGTGCCGGCACCGATCTGTGCCTTCGAGGTCGCCGCGAAACGAGGCTCCTCTCTTAGCGACACCACACGCCGGGTTTTATACGCGGTCATCTCCCCTGGCGGTTCTTCGCGTTTCTTGGCCACCACACGGTCAACTCGCTTTTTCCTGGCGTTGTCTGCTTCAAAATTGGGCTTGGACGGCATAATGGCATCGACGGCCACGACAGAATTGCCGCCTGTTGTCGCAGGCGCGTTTGTGTGATCTGGCCCCGTGCGACCGTGCCCCAACAAGAAATAGGCGATTGGCATTAAGACCAGCCCGGCGACAGCTGCGGAAAGTGCATACGCCGGAAATGTCTTTGGCTTCCAAGTAATTTGCCATGCGTGGCGGAACCAACTCGGCCAGCCCGGGCTATGTTCCTGACCAGGAGTGGACGGAGTGGTTATCGACTCAGGCGCCGGTACTTGATCCCCAGGCGACTCGCCGGCTAAACTTTTAGCGGAATCGACAGCCGAGAGCGCTTGGCTCGTTCTATTACGCTCTTGATGGAGTAAGTTTTCGGCGCGTAATTTGGACGCCTGCGCGTCTCCCAATCTCTTAGTGAGGATATGGATCTGACTCCGTAGCTCAGCCAATTCCACGCCGCTTTTTTCCATCCGTTTCTGCTTTTCCGCCAGCTCACGCTCGAACGATTGGATCTTCGCCCTCATTTGCTCCTTCATCTCGCGGATGGAAGATTCCTTGGCTTGGAGCAGCGCGGCTTTTTGGCGAAGAACTTCTTGAACCCGCTGGTCCGCCTTTTCTCGTTCGGATGCCAGCTCGGCGCGTTCCTGAGTCAGCCTGCTCATCTTGCCCATGAGCGAATCAAGTTCCGTGGCGCGAGACGCCAAGAGACTCTGCTTCTCGCCGAGCTGACCTTCCAGGGCGCGAATCTGCTCCGCCGACCGCTCCTGTAGTTTCTTTATCTCTGCATCGCGGACCTGCAAAAGCGCGGTTTTCTGTGTAATCTCCTCGTGGAGCAGACGACCGTCTTGATCCTTGGCCCGGCCTAACTCGGCGAGTTGCGCATTGAGTTCAATTACCTTCGATCCGATTTCCTTGAGATCCTTCTCACGGCTCTCGAGGAGATCTTGTTTCTCGCTAAGTTGATTCTCCAGGGACCGACTGGTTTCGCTGAAACGGTTCTCCAGAGCGTTGAGCGCAGCTTCCTTCGTCCGCAGCAGCTCCGTGTTCTGCTTAACGGTTTCTTCCAGCGATCGCACAGCTCGGTCTCTCGACGCGCTCAACTCCGCGAGCTGCTTCTTGAAAGTCAGCAACTGCGCCTCACGGTCTTGCGGAAGTTCGGCTTTTTCACCCATCTGGCTTGCGAAAGCCTGGGGAGGAATGGCTTCTTCAAGCGGCGGATTGAGCAGATAAGCGCGAGGCTGGTCTCTCCGGCCTTCCTCTTCCGCAGACTTCGATGCGAGGAGAAGAATTGCCCCGATGATCTCTTTCTCAAGGTTGTTGGGATTCAACAAGCCGTGAAGTTTATCGATCTCGTCTTTGTAGGGTATGGCGCCGTCGAGAGTTATGTTAATCAAAAGGAGACGAAGGCTGCTTGCGCGATCTAAGCGGCGGTCATCGAGAAAACGCAAGAGAACCTTGGCGTCCGCGTACCTCCCTGCGTTGAGGAAAAGCTCAATCTCAGAAAAGATTTGTTGGTAGCGGGAAAGCTTGGCCATAGCTCGTCGTCCGAAAGGTTTGTCCACCGCCGCCCCTGTCGCTCCGACTGATACATTCGGAAAGAATGAGCAAGTTTGATGCCCGGCACGATGGTCCATGCGCTGTTCCGGTGACCCGACCATTACCGCCGGAACAAGAAGTTTTGTGTCTTGCTGCGGCGCTCTGGAGCTAGCCGTCGTCGCAAACCTCTATAGTCAAAGTCTTCAGAAATGTAAGTGAATTTACTGACAAAAGATCAAATTGATGCCGGCATCGACATCAACACAGTGCGACCTAGCGAGGTTTGTGCTCTCTAATCTTCACAAGACCATGCATCCGGAGGCTCGTTTTATTAAAAGATTCAGAAACGGGACAGGAGATCAAAAACGGGGATCAGATTCGGGACAGCCTACCATTCTTTATGTCACTCGCTCGGCCGCGTGAGCGCAAAGTGGTTGTGCCCTGAGCACCTCCGCGGTGAGTAATTCATATATGATTCACGACAGAGACGCGGAGCATACAGGGTTTTCTTTTTATACCGTCCCCACTCACGTTAGGCGGGATCAGCTCTTAAGTGGAACTAAAAAGATTTGGTGGTGGTTTTTCTGAGTGGATTGCCTCCCTGTCTGGGGGCAGGTGACACTATTGTTGCTAAGATCTGAGAGGATTTTCGGAAGGGGTTTCCCGTCATAGAGGACGCCGATGCTTTGTTTAGCAACCGGGCCATCTTCTATGACAACGGAAATCCCCATCTCATGCACTCCGCCACATTTGTTACAAGAAACGATGATCCCGTACCGCATTTGTGAACTCTTCGCAGTAGATGTTACCGCGTCTCCTGGCAAAAGTTTCAGCTGCACTCAGGAAATCCCATCTTCATTTCGCTCTAACGCTGGTTGTTCACCCGTTGTATTGGTTAGTCCTCTTAATCACTCGGTCTCAGACTCTACCACATAAAACGCCATATCGCCTTCATTCCTCCAGCGAGCCTAACCGCTCAGCTTTACCCAGCAGCGTCTTTGCTTCTTAGGCTGTGCTGATGCGCCAGGAATTGCTGTCTACTATTGAACAATTCTGAAAAGAATTATTGCCAGGCATGGACGACGGCACACCATTTCGTGATCGGCTGGGAAGATATCCAAGCGCTGATTACCGCGGCCAAGTCACGCGACAAAAACACCCTCAAATTCGATTCTCGGCTTGCCAGCCATGCGGCCGACTCGGCCCATTGCATTGACAGGTAAAGATTTGACCACTAGTTTCCCTGTATGCTTTGCCTGAGTAAGCATGCCG
>WNGA01021303.1_pt1 | contig 14702 bp, 13 predicted proteins | sample 5400061 | NCBI WGS metagenome assembly WNGA01 (sample SAMN13153366, study PRJNA577476) | soil metagenome | isolation source: 100 cm soil or saprolite under grassland replicate 2 | place: USA:California | collected 2016-06-15
ATATTTCTTTCATGCCACGGCCTTTTGGCAAAGCCTGTTGCATTCCCGGTTGCTTGAAGTGAACTGGCGCGCCCTGGCAATGACCGGGGCTTATTCGCAGGCCGCGAAAGAAATCGTTGCGAGCGGACCAGTATTAGTATTGCTGGTGCCAGCGGCGTTGTTCGCCTACGTTTACTGGCGCAGGACCCGGTACTTCGGCAACCTCGTGCCCTTGCTGATGGCGCTGCTCTTTCTAGCGCTCAGGGTCGCTTCTCCACACGATCCCGAGTCCGTGTTCACCTTGCTTGCTGTCGTCTTCCTGTTCTTGTTTGTTGCCGGAATAGCCGCTGATCTCCTGGAGACAAAGGCCCGACAGCCGGTCGCGGCCGTTTTGGGCGGGCTATTGGCTGCAAATGCCCTGTGGAACCTGTTACGACTCGCCCAAATTGGCTGATGGTTGAGGCGCAAGGTTCGTAAAATAAAGAAAATTCCGCAACCCGAAGGTCTCCGCGGCGTTCTAATAAGTAGATAGGGGGCGAATATGCGGCTTGTATATTTCAGGCGACTTTCGTTGGCAGTACTGCTCGCGAGCCTGGTTGCCACCGCAGTTGCGCAAAGCCACTTCGGATCGCACGCGTCTGGGCCGACTGTTCACGGTGTGCCGCCGAGCGTAACCTCGTTTGGATTCGGCGGAAGTCCCGGTTTCCATGGCGTGGCTCCGAGCGTGACTTCGCTCAATTTCGGGAGGACGCCATTTCGCAATCCTCGTCCAATACCTTTCGGATTTCGACATCGCCGTAATCCCGGCTTTGTGAATCCGTTTTTCGGTGGAGTGGTCGCCGCTCCCTATGGCTATTATGGGTATGTGATGGATCCTGGAGTGGACGACTCCATGGAAGAAGAAGACTATCGCGGCGGACCGACAATTTTTGACCGGCGCGGTTCCGGAGAAGGCGACTACAGGACATCGGAGCGAGTGCGGGATAGAGAGCAGAGAGAAAGAGAGCGGTTGGACCAGGAGACCGACAACGACAGTGATAACGATCGTGTCGGCTCAAGAAACGGACCGGCAAAGCAACAGGAAGTCGCCGAACAGCCGCGGACGGTCCTGGTATTTAAGGATGGCCATGCTCTCGAGGTCCTGAATTACGCGATTGTCGGCTCAACGCTTTACGATCTGAGCGAAGGTCGTACTCGCAAAGTTGCGCTTGCCGAGCTTGACCTTCCGGCGACGGTGAAGCAGAATGACAGCCGCGGCGTGGACTTCAGGGTTCCGGTCAGCTCCGCTCTGAACTGAATTTGAGAATGCATCGCCTTTTTCTATTACCGGCGACAGCTGTGTTATGCGCGTCTGCGCTGGTGGCCCAGAACCGCGTTTCCATCAGGGTTGTACCTCCTGCGCGTCAGCATATGGGGATGGCTGGACGCCATTCGACGGACGGTTTTTCCGGAGGAGAAGGGTTTAGGCGGCGGGGATTTCGCAGCCCCTTTTTCTATGGCGATCCCTACTTCTATTCGGATTATTACGAACCGCCTGAAAGAGAATACTCAGTGCCCCAACCGCCAGCCCAGCCTACGCCTGTGTCACCGGTTAAAAATGATCCTCTGCCGGCGCCGGCTCTACTGGAACTCCGTGGAACTCAATGGGTGCGGGTGACGAGTTTCGGTGAGTCATCGCAACCAGCTCTGAGCCCGACGGTACAGGCCTCAACGCAGCGACCAGTCGAGATGGCTCCCGCCATCCTTATTTATCGCGACGGTCACAGCGAAGAGGTAAGCAGCTATTCGATCATCGGCCGCGTGATATACACCAAAGCAGACTATTGGACGGCAGGCACCTGGACGCGAACCATTCAAATCGCAGACCTCGACATACCCGCCACTCTCAAACAAAACCAGCAACGCGGAGTGAAGTTCGAGCTTCCGTCCGGGCCAGACGAAGTGATGATCCGGCAATGAGTTGAATTGCAAGACGAGTTTTTACGATTTTGCCACTGGAGTAAGCCAGTTTTCTTCGCGATTTTCCCCCAACCAGACAAATTGTCAAGCAGCACATCACGCGCCTGGGCGACGGTACCGGAGGCGCGCTGCAATACCTGTCACGCCTGTCGCCAGCAACCATAGGGTGGTCGGTTCGGGCACAGCAGCGAAGGTAAATGGGTAGACTTGAGTGCCACCATTCAATGTTACGGCGCGCCTGCGTAGGTTTGGCAAATCCTGTAAGCAGGTACACCTGTGAATAGACGCAGCTGACGTCGCAGTTTGCGGTTTCACTGGATGTGAAATGGAAAAGGCCGATGTCCAGGGTGTACGAAATTGTATGTGGACCTGATTCCAGGCGTGAGAAGAAGAGAAGGCAGTTCCAGCACGAACCGGAACTCGCGGCGAGGAGCGGGTTCGAATTCGTGGTAAGGAGCACAGTGCCCGGCCCCTCAACCTGCAACGCATAGGTAATGCTGCCGGCGAACGAAGGCGCAACGGCGATCAGCAAGGTAGCCACGAGCATCCACGGTTTCATCGCAACCCTCCTTTCAACCGAGAAGACGCTAATTCTCCGCTACTCGGAAGGTGGGTTCAAGAACAATTTTGAAGGCGTGTCGCAGTGCGCGCAGGCTGCCGGAACACTATGGCTTTCCGCGCAGCAGCCCCACTCCCAATGCTAGGAGTCCCGAAGCCAGGACCACAGCCCCCACATACGCGAAATAGATGAATCCGTTTGGCGCAGTAGCATTTGGCGAGAGCACGGAGAAGAAGAACGCGGCAGGGAGAAAAATCGCCGCCGACGGAATGGATGATCGAACGTAACGTTTCCATCCTTCCGATAAATTTGCTTCGTCCACATATCGGAGCGCCACCAGGGACAGCACTAGCAGCACTCCGGCATGAGCATGTCCGGCGCGGAATAAGTTCTGGCGAAGAGGATTATCCATGTATCCCGAGCCCGGGGTGATTAGTTGGGTGAGAAGAAAATATCCGCCGTATAGAACGGTGGGAAGAATTACCAGCAGAATGCCGGCTAGACGACGCGATTCTTGGCTGACCATAGTCGCTCCTGAGACCTAAGATATCTATAAACGACGGACACAATTTGGGGCAGTTGTTTTTCTCCGCGACCTTCGCGCAACCTTTGCGACCTTTGCGGTCAAAGTCTTTAAAACCTTTAACCGCGGAGTGCGCAAAGAAGCCGCAAAGTTCGCAGAGAAAACCGTCCGAGGAAGTTCTTTTATCATCCTCAGTTGAGCCCTGAAAGTGCTCTCTTCGTGATACAATAAGTCAGCGTCTAAACACCATATAAACGCCTGTATTGCAAGCACTTAACGCGTCTGATGGGCGCAACCCGGCTCCTAGCAATTTTTGCAAGGAGCTAGCGGCTAGCAGCGAGAAGCTTTCTTATGCCTGACGATCAAAATCCCCAGCTTCCTTTGACTCCTCCACCGGGCGATGGTGGTCCCGGCGCGGCCAACATTCAGCCGGTCAATATTGAAGAGGAGATGCGGCGGTCGTATCTCGACTACTCGATGTCGGTGATCATCGGCCGCGCGTTGCCTGATGTGCGTGACGGGCTTAAGCCGGTGCATCGGCGAATTCTGTACACCATGCAGCAGATGGGGCTGCGGCCGAATCGGTCCACCCGCAAGTGCGCGCGAATCGGCAGCCGATCGGTACACCGAAGCGCGCCTGACGCGAGTGGCTTCCGCGCTGCTTGAAGATCTGGATCAGGAAACCGTTGACTTCCGTCCCAACTATGACGGCAATGAAATCGAGCCTGACGTTCTTCCGACTCGCATTCCCAATCTGCTGGTAAACGGTTCAGATGGAATCGCCGTCGGCATGGCGACGAAAATTCCGCCGCATAACCTGACGGAAATTGTGGACGCGACCATCACGCTGGTGAACAATCCAGCAACGTCGTTGCTGGAAATCCTGAAGATCGTCAAAGGACCTGACTTCCCGACCGCTGGAATCATCCACGGCAAGAGCGGCATTCTCGACGCTTACAAGGCCGGGCGCGGCCGTTTCATGATGCGCGCCAAAGCTGCGATTGAAACTTTCAGCAAAGATCGCGAAGCCATCATCGTCACCGAAATTCCGTACCAGGTAAATAAAGCGCGGCTGGTGGAGCGCATCGCGCAGCTAGTCAACGACAAGACTATTGAAGACATCTCCGACATTCGCGATGAGAGCGATCGCGATGGCATGCGCATCGTCATCGAGCTGAAGCGCGGCGCCGAAGCCCAGATTATCCTGAACCAGCTTTTCAAGCACACCTCAATGCAGGAAGGTTTCAGCATGATCTTCCTGGCCGTGGTCAATGGCCAGCCCAAGGAAATGGGCCTGATCCAGGCGATCCAGCACTTTATTGATCACCGTGTCGAAGTTGTCCGCCGCCGCACGGCATACCTGCTGCAAAAAGCGAAAGACCGCGAGCACGTGTTGGAAGGCTATCTCGCGGCGCTTGATCATCTTGATAACGTCATCACGATCATCCGCGCAAGTGCGAACCGGGCTGATGCGCGAGAAAATTTGGTCGCATATTTCGGCGGCAAGAAAATTGACATCAACACCACCGGACGCGCTCCCAAGCTCGATCCCGAGAAGCCGTTCACGACAATCCAGGCCGACGCAATTCTTGAATTGCAACTGTACCGCCTGACCAGGCTCTCCATTGACGAGATCAACAAAGAGCTCGGGGTTACCCGCGAAAGCATCGCGGAGTTCGAATCCATCCTAGGGTCGGAAAAGAAGCTGCGCAAAGTAATCGTTACCGAGCTCGAAGAAATCAAGAAACTCTATGGCGACGAGCGCCGCACGCTGATCGAAGACGAAGCTGCCGAGATCAAACTCGAAGACCTGATCGCTGATGAGCAAGTCGCGGTCACCGTCAGCCACAGCGGATACCTGAAGCGCACGCCAATCTCTACTTACCGCCAACAGCGCCGCGGAGGCCAGGGCCGCACTGGCATGAAGACGCGCGACGAGGATTTCGTCGAGCATCTGTTCATCGCCTCGACCCACGCCTACATTCTGATCTTTACCAACACCGGCCGCGTCTACTGGCTGAAGGTGTATGAGATCCCTGACGTCGGCGCCGCCGGCAAAGGCAAGCACGTTGGCAACCTGGTCGCGCTGCAACCGGGCGAGACGGTCCGCACCATGCTCGCTGTGCGTAATCTGGAAGAAGCAGGCAGATTTATTTTCTTCGCCACCCGCAACGGCACGGTAAAGAAGACCGAGCTGAAAGATTTTTCGAATGTCATGTCACGCGGAATCATCGCCATCGGAATCGATCAGGGAGACGAACTGGTGGGCGTCACTCTCACCGACGGCAGCCAGATCATCTTCCTCGCCTCGCACGATGGCCAGGCCATCCGCTTCGACGAAGCCGATGTGCGCCCGATGGGCCGTCCGGCTTATGGTGTGCGCGGCATGAACCTGGACAAGGGCGATTACATAGTCGGCATGGCCACCACGCCGAAAGATCCGAAGAAGGCCGAAGCCGAAGTTGAGAAGGCCAAAGCCGAAGCGGGCGTGCCGGAAGCCACTGCCACCGATGCAACCATTCCGGTGAAAGGCTCGCTGATTCTCTCCGTCACCGAAAACGGCTATGGCAAGCGCACTCCCGCGGACGAATACCGCCTGCAAGGACGCGGCGGCTCCGGCGTGATCAACGTCAAGACCACCGAGCGCAATGGCAAAGTCACCGGCATTTCGCAGGTTTCGGAAAAATCCGAAGTCATGCTGATCAGCCAGTACGGCAAAATCATCCGCATCGAGTCAAAGACAATCCGCGAATCCGGCCGCTCAGCCCAGGGCGTCCGCCTGCTGCACATGGAGCCGGGGGACAGAGTGGCGGCTGCGGTGGTGATCCCGCCTGACGAGGAAGTGAATGGCGGGACGCTAATTCAGTAATGCGGAGAATTCTTGACCAAATTCATTCCATTCCGCCCGAACGAAATAATTCATCCGGGAATGTTTGAAGAGGTCGCGATGCGCTGAGCTCACAAACGGCAGAGTATTTCGAATCACTCTCACCCAAAGCCGTTGCGGAAGAGAGTTCTCTCGCAGAATCGTTGCACAAGGCGACGAAAGGGATTGACTTATCGTAAGACCTAGCCAGCCGCGCCCAGGCATATGAACCTGTGGTAGGCGTTTAGATGCCATGCCGCAGGTCTCGAAACTGACCGGAGTTACTCCACATCTGTCGGATCGTTAAACAAAACCGTTAACTTGATACTCCCATGCCCGAATTGTGGGAAATTCGGCATCGCTCGGTTGCCGGGATCTAGCGTTGATGCAGTATCGTCGGGCGGAAATAGGATCAGCGAGTTCAGGAATTTCTGCAGCGCGTCGGACTCTGGGCCGGCCAGTTTCGCATAGGCGTTGCGCGATGCTTGCGACTCCCCGCCATGACGCAAAATGACATCATCAAGACTGATGCTGCGACCGTCGTGACCGTAGGGGCCGGTTGAACCTACTCCCCACAGTGGACGAGTCAGGAATACCTTCTGCAGCGTGCCATCGTAATTTCGTTCGTAGAAGTTCACTCCCAGGTCATGCCGCTTGAAGTCGGTGAAAATATTCTTCACCAAAAAAGGATTACGCTGCGGCACTTTCAGCGGAGGATAGCCACTACCGTCATCAAGGCTGTTGATTAACGCAGTTGCGGTGGCGAAGAGACTGTTGAAGTTTCCCCGAACCGGATCGTAAACAGTCTCAAGATCGGCCACTCGGCGGTCGTGGTTAACGATCAGGTCAGACATGTGGCAGGAATTGCAGCCGATACGATTGAAGATGGACCGGCCCAACGCAGTTGTCGTGTCTTGCTTTCCAAGGCCGGGCTTGAAGTAGTTAAGTAGATAGAACTCCAGATGGTCCACGATAGAGGGGTCGAGTTCGTACTGACCGGATTGGGCGTCACGAGCTGGCGACGGGCTGATTACATCCTGAGTGCCATCCAGGACCATGCCTGCGGGAGTCGTGATTTTCTGTCCCGCACTCGCAGCGTCGAGGTCGGGATCGTCGACCTCGAGCCCCATTTCTTTGTGCAAAGAACCCACAATGAATTCGCGCATGGAAATAGTGCTGCCCTCGGCAAAGAACGGCTTCACGCGTAGATCGGGGTCAACGCCCTGCACCTTCGAGACGTCCACGGATCCGGATGAACTCGCGGTAATGGTTCCGTAACTTATTCCCTTGCTGATCAACGGCAAGGTCACGGAATGTCCACCGCTCGCGGCGCGAGTGATCGCTTGCTGGCGAATGTTGCGCAGATCGGTAGTGATTTCGTCGGCCAACATTTCTTTGAGGCCGAGGCCGAAAAGGTGCGGCGCATCGCGGCTGTCCGGCCGGGTGACGACGTCGCCCCCGACGCCAGCCGATCCGCGCGGACGCCCGTGACACAGGGCGCAACTATCGGCGAGGCCGGCGCCGATGGCATTGTTTGTGCTGATCGTGCCTAAGCCGTCGCCTTCATTGGCTCCCTGTCCCTGGATGCGGGTGAACTTGCGCTGGAAGAGCTGCCGTCCCCGCCGAACCGAGCGAAACGGATCGCGCTGGATGATGAAGAGAGATGAGTTCCACGTCTTGGCATCGGCGCGTCCGGCGCCCACTTCATCTTGCAGGGATTTTGCAATACCCGCCTTTGCGGTATTAGGCGCCTGAATCTGGTCGGTCAGCTGGCCCAAGGCTGCGCAACACCAAATACACCCCAAGAGGGCCAACCAGAGAACTCGGGAGAACATACACTAGCTCCTAATTTCCTTGCTCCAAGCTCAGCTCAGGAACAGAGCGGCATCTTGGTGGAGAAGAATATTTGAGTCAACCGAACTGTGACCGATTTCGAGCTAACCGCCCAAGTGTCGAAAAACGTTGATGTTGGAAGTTTGTATAACTTTCAGATGTTAGCCGGAATAGAAGGTGGTACACTCCTACCCACGTTAGGGCCAGTCACGTGGTAACCGCCCAGTCACAGCCGAAGCCGTTGAACCTGCGGTTCTCTTTGTTTGAGGTCAACTTCGCCAGCCGCGAATTGTTCAAGGGCGGCACGCGCCTCAAAATCCAGAAGCAACCCTTCATGGTCCTGTGCGTGCTCCTCGAGCGCCCAGGCGAAGTTGTGTCTCGCGAGGAGTTGCGGGAGCGATTGTGGCCTGATAACACATTCGTCGAGTACGAGGATAGCCTGAATACCGCAGTCCGAAAGTTGCGGGCAGCACTTTCGGATTCATCAGGCCTACCACGATATATCGAGACTGTAGCGCGCCAGGGCTACAGGTTCATCGCGCCCATCGAGGCGGTTTCGTTGTCAGTGGCGAAAGCCACAGTGGCTGCCGAGGTGAAAGAGGCCTCGGGAAACGGACGCGCCGCGGTGGACGCGATCGCAGTCGCGCCGGAACATGTAGCGGCGGACGCCTCTTCGGCAAACTCAGAGCAGGCTCGCGTCCGCCCAGCCCGGACGGGGGCGTCCGGGGCTACAAGATCGCGGCGAATGAAGCTGCGGCTGGTCTTTGTCTCGGTGCTGGGCCTAGTCGTGATGGCTGCATTGGTCGGTTACTTTCGCTGGTCCGATTCGCGGACTCCGCCGCAAGAAGCTGGTGGGCGAATGATGCTGGCAGTTCTCCCTTTCCAGAACCTCACTGGAGACCCGAGTCAGGAATACTTCAGCGACGGCCTGACGGAAGAAATGATCTCGCAATTGGGGAACATTGGTTCCCAACACTTAGGGGTGATCGCGCGCACCTCCGTGATGCATTACAAAAACAGCCAGGCGCCGCTGGACCAGGTCGGCCGCGAGTTGGGCGTGCAGTACGTCATCGAGGGCAGCGTGCGGCGCGATTCGAACAACGTCCGGGTTACAGCCCAACTGATCCAAACTAAGGACCAGACGCATGTGTGGGCGCGGCAATATGATCGCGAGCTGAAGGGCTTGTTGGTTCTGCAAGGTGAGATCGCCGAAGAGATTGCTGACGAAATTCAGCTCACCCTCGATGGCCACAAGGCAGCCGCTGCCCAGCCGCCTAGTTCGTCTCGGCAGTATGACGCGTATGACCTTTATCTAAAGGGACAGTACTTCTTCAACAAGAGAACCGCCACGGCATTGGAAGAAGCCATTGGATATTTTCAGAAGGCTGTAGCTAAAGATCCGAATTATGCACGCGCCTACGCCGGACTGGCCGATTGCTATGCCTTGATGGGTGGTTACACCGAGCGGCCGCAGGCAGAGTTCATATCGAAGGCCCGCGCGGCCGCGTTGAAGGCGCTCGAGATTGATCAAAACTTGCCGGAAGCGCACACTGCGCTTGCCTTGATCGTCCAGAACTACGATTGGGACTGGCAAACTGCGGAGAAGGAATTCCGTCGCGCGATCGAATTGAATCCCAACTATGCCACGGCGCACCACTGGTACGCTGAGCACCTGATGTGGCGTGGCCGTTTTGATGAGGCGCTGCAGGAGAGCGAACGAGCTCGCCAGCTTGATCCGCTTTCTTTGATCATCGCCGCCGATAACGGGGCAATTCTATACTTCTCAAGACAGTATGATCGCGCGATTCAAAAGTGGCGTTCTGTCCTGGAGATGGATCCTGATTTTTCGCGTGCTCACCTCATTATGGCTGCGTATGTGGAAAAAGGAATGTTTGCCGAGGCCCTGGCAGACAATGAAAAGTTTCGGCCCGTGACTCCGGTTTCATCATATTGGTCCTGGCGTGCGTTTATTTACGGCCGTTCCGGAAAAGAAGCGCAGGCACGCCATGCCATAGCCGAGTTGCTTCAATCGAACGGCAGCAGCCCGGTTGACGCGATGATTGTCACTTGGGCTTATCTGGGCGTGGGAGACAAAGACAAAACCCTTGCCTGGCTTGAGAAAGCTTACGCGGAACATTCCATTGAACTCGTATCCCTGAAGGTGAACCCCGGCTACGATCCGCTACGCAGCGACCCACGATTTGAGGACCTGATACGCCGGGTCGGGCTAGCCCAATAGCAGCAGAGTAGCCCTTCTTTTGCTGTTGAAATCCTTTCCAACCGCGTCCTGCGCTTTCTGCATCTTCATTATGCACAACAAATTAAGCCGGAGGCGTCGTATGAAACTACGTAGAGAGAAGGTTTTGTGGAACGTGCTGCTGGGCACGAGTGTGTACCTGCTGGATTCGCTCCGGAGCCGCTTGAGCGAGGGTATTGACGACATCAGCGACCGGGCGCGTGACACTTACTCCACGGCTTCGCGACGAGCGGGCCGGGCGGTGGAAGTCGTCCGCGGCGAAGACCATAGCGGCATTGGTGCGGCGGCAGCTCTACTGATCGGTGTTGGCGTCGGCGTCGGTGTGGGCATGTTGCTTGCGCCCGCCAGCGGTGAAGAGACGCGCAGTTCGATATCGAACAAAGTCCAGGAGTTCGGTGACCGGATGCGGGACAAATTTACCGAACAGAAGCGGGAATCCGGGACAGGAACCTACGGCGCCTAAGCCGAACCTACTCGGATCGAACCTACCTATGCAGCCATCCCTGTCCTTGTCTCTCCAGAGATGGAGAGACAAGGACGGAGTTTCCTCACCGCTCTGACAACGGAGGAGAGGTCTGTTTAGTTCCTTTCCAGCTCTGATACATTTCTAAGTGCTTGGGTACTCCTTACTTCAGCCTTGGAAATGCTGTTCTCCTGTTCCTTGCTGCGGTACTCGGCGGCGCGCTCAACGCGGTTGCCGGTGGCGGCAGCTTCATTGCATTTCCAGCTTTGCTTTTTACTGGCGTCCCTCCTGTTCCCGCGAATGCGACGAATACTCTCGCGCTCTGGATAGGCCTCACATTCAGCGGCGGAGCTTTCCGGCACCACCTGAATGTCCGGCGGGACGTACTGATCTCGCTGGCCAGCGCTTCGATCGCCGGGGGCACGTTGGGTGCGCTGCTCCTGCTCCGAACTCCTGCCCAAACCTTTCTGCGAATTCTGCCTTGGCTCATGCTTGTAGCGACTCTGCTCTTCATCTTCGGAGGCAAACTGGCTCGACCCAGCAGTGCTACCCGGGTTGGTCATGACCCGAGCACAAAAGCAATCATCGCGGCGTCCGCCTTCCAGCTTGTAGTTGCTATCTATGGAGGCTGCGGCCCTAGGCGGCTATTTCGGAGCTCATTATTCATTGCGTCTTCCTCAGCTCTGGGTGCGGTGGTTCGTGATCGCTGTGGGAATCGGTATGACGGCGTACTTTTTTGCGCGAGTCTATTGATCTCCGCACATCACCGCGGTCCTCCATCTTGCGGTCACCGGGGTAACGTTGTAAACCTAGTCGCCTTCTTGTCCCACCTCCATAACTAGTCATGTTTGCAGTGAGTTCCGACTTGCGACTATCAGGCCCCGTGAAACGTGGAAGGTGTCCTTTTCGGGAACCCTCCCATTTCGGCAATGCTTCGTTACCTAGGTACTGTTTGCCTCGCTAAAGATTCCACGAATAATCCCCTCAGGTCATGAATTCCGATGCGTTGACTGGGCCTTCGCGGACAGCAGGAAGATGGCAGCGGAACACAAATCTTGGGGGAGAATCAATGAAAACAGCAAGACTCATACAGATCGCGATGGTTGTACTGGCGATCACGTTCGCAGCCTCGACGGCATCCGCGCAGGCACTTAACTCCGGCGCGCAGGCAATTGCCCTGAACGCTAACCTCAGCGAATCACTTACGCTGAGCCTTTCCGCTAACGCGGTGAACTTTACACTTACCGGTGGCAGCGCTACCAACGCCGGCAGCACCAACATCACGGCGACCACAGCGTGGGTGTTGAAGCCGGGCCGGACGGCAGTCGGCGTCTATGCCTATTTCGCTAATGCAGCCTCAGCGCTGACCGATGGCGCAGGCAACAACATTCCATCTTCCGCGTTCAAAATTTCTGACAACGGCGGCGCGTCCACTGCGCTGACCAACACTGTTGCCTTCGGTGGCGCCAATGGCGGCCTGCAGATGGCCAACGTGGCTATCACCGGCGCCAACAAGAACGGCGGCCGGACTGACGTCATGGCGTTCAACATCGACTTGAGTGGCGGTACGCTGCCCCAGCTTCCCGCAGCTACCTATACCGGGACACTGAACATTCAGGCCCAGGCAACTCCGTAACTTTCGCGCGGAAAGCAGTTCACAGCGGGCAAGGGCGAGGAGCAGGGCTCCGCGCCCTTGAGCTGTCTCACAAGCACAAAACGAATCCTCGATGAAGCTGACGACAAAATTCGGACGCGGAATGGCGACGCTCGCCTTGGTTGTGGCAGCGCTGTCGGGAGCGGCTGGCGCCCAGGTATTGAACTCAGGCGCAAGCACGATCACTCTGCAAGCCGTGTTGAGTCAGTCTTTAAGTTTGACGCTCATCGATTACAGCCACAACTACTTGGGCTCTACGGCCGAGCGTCGGCAGCGTGAAGGTGTACGCGTTCTTCAGCAATTCGGCTTCGGCGCTGACCGATGGCGCTGGCAACAATATTCCATCATCTGATTTTCAAATTTCAAACAATGGCGGTGCATTTACCGCGCTCACTAACACTGTGCCGTTCGGCGGGGCCAATGCTGGTCTGCAACTTTCGTCAACACCAATTCTTGGCAACAATCGCACGGGCACTCGTAACGACGTCATGAACTTCAATATCAATTTGGCTCCGTTGCCAAATTTGCCTGCGGGTGGTTACACGGGGACGCTGACCATACAGGCCCAGGCAATTTGATTTCGTAGGTGGGGAATATGAAAAGAAACTCTCTCAGGACGGCCACCCGGCTCCTGGCCAGTGCGCTTTGCGTGTGGACGCTCGGCGCTGTTGCATCTGCGCAAACGGTCCGTCCGTTAATCAACGAGCTTAACAATCCGGCGAAAGGCCGCGTCGAATACGTAAATGACAGTTTTACGCCGCTGAATGTCGTTCTCGAAGCCAAGAGCTTCAGCGTATCCGAAACTGGAGAGATCAGTTACCGTCCGCTCGACCCGAGCATTCATCTGAAGCTTTCGACCACCAGCTTCCGCGTCCAGCCGCAGCAGACATACTACGTTTTCTATGAGGCGAGCGCACCCCAGAGCCCGTCATGGTTTGTGATTTACGCGAATTTTTCTGGATTTCCGTTTCGCACCGCGCAAGGAATGAACGTGCGACTACAGCTTCCGCATACGGTTTACCTTCTTCCCAAACAGTCGGTGGATAAATCCGAGGTCCGCGTAGCGCGGGCAGAACTGAGTCCCTCGGATAACAAGGTGCTGCTGGAAGTCGAAAACACAGGCAACAATTTCGGACGAATTCTGGAAACCCAGCTAGTCTATTCCAGGAAAAGGCAGGAAGCGCCCGGCTTCCCAATCTTCCCGCACAGCAAGCGCATTCTCGAGGTCCCGCTCGAAGAGAAGGCCGAGGGTGAAAACGTTCCCGTCAGCGTGATGCTGCAATTCCAAAATTTCAAAGTTGAGCAGAAGCTGCAGCGCCGCAATTCTTCCTCTGTGACCTCTGTGTCCTCTGTGGTTCAGGATTTTTCGACCACAGAGGGTACAGAGGCACACAGAGGAAATCCGTAACAACGAAATGCGTCTCCGAGCCCAATGCGCCCTGGTGGTGACGGCGATGCTACTGGCCTCGAGCGCCGACGCGCAGGTTTTTCGTGTGCAAGGTGGAACGTCCACGCTGCTGAATGCGGAAGGTGGGTCGGTCGAGTTTAAGGCGCCCAACTATGACGGCAGCATCGGGCTGGGTTTTTACAACCACAAGCTGCAATTTGGCGCCGAGACGCGGTACCTGTTCCACGGCTACACCGTGCTTGCTGGTGACGACTCCGTCCCGTTTACACTTCCTACTGACGTTTTTGACAGCAGCCATTATTTTTCCGCGCGCGGCGTTGGAGTGACACGCGCGGATGCTCAACGCAGCTTCTACGCATTCGCAGGTACGACTTCCACTTGGTTGGGGACAGGGTTCTTTAGCGCTGCAACCAGCGATAGGGCGGTCGCAGTTTTCTTCTATGAACGCAAACTGAGCAAAAACGTGAAATTTGTCTCTCGCGACATCATTTCCAATCGGCAGACGCTGCTTGAAAGCCTGGAGTGGAGGCCGGAGAAGTGGGTGAAGGCATCGCTTACTGAAGGAATTGGATCGAATCAAAAATATTTCGCGGCCGCCACGGACGTTCAAACTCAAAAGCTCGCTTTGAAAGCGAGCTACGTGATCACCGGAGACATGTTCCGCCGCGTCACCGTTATCAGCCCCATGAGTTCGGAAGTGAATAAGGGCAACGTGCAATTGCTTTATAAGCCAAATGACTTTTTCAGTATCACCACTGGACACGAAAATATTCTGGAACCATTGACCCCGGGCGGGCCCATGCAGCAGGCGTCCGTAAACCAGATCTCGACCGACTTTCACATCGAAAGATTTTATTTTGGCACCGGCCTATTTACTTCGAATGCTGAGGGCCGCAGCACGCAGGGAGCAAATCTTTATGGTGGCCGCCGAATTGGCCAGCGCTTCGAAGTTAACGCGAATTATTTTCGAAGCACTCCTCAGAGCACCAATGGGGCACCTAGTGAGTCCACGACAATTCTTTCTGGAACCGTACGGGAAAACTTTTCCTCGCGCTTCAGCTTGTTGCAATTGATTTCGCGAACTGCGGGCCAGACGACCTTCGCGTTCGGTGGTGACTTCACTAGCAACCGCCTCCTGCTCCGCGCCGACTATCAGAACGTATATTTGCCGTTTCGGCCTGAGCGTCCCTTTCAGCAGGCC
>WNGA01016667.1_pt1 | contig 14698 bp, 16 predicted proteins | sample 5400061 | NCBI WGS metagenome assembly WNGA01 (sample SAMN13153366, study PRJNA577476) | soil metagenome | isolation source: 100 cm soil or saprolite under grassland replicate 2 | place: USA:California | collected 2016-06-15
CCTGGGCACTGCCAGCTGAGATTCAGCTCGACCCGTTCACCGCGCGCGCCGGTCGGCCGTCTCCGGCAGATCCGCGCGGTCCGGTTGCGAGTATCGCCAGCTGTATGGGAGCGCGACCGGAGCGCCGTAGATGGATCGCCAAACCGCGACCACTCCCGATCCGTGCTGCGCGACCTCATCGGTGACCTGGATCCGCGCCCAGCGCTGATAATCAATCAGCCGCCCAAAGCCTTCGCGCACCTCGCCAAGAATGTCGTATGTTCGCGGTTTGAGCGGCAGAGCGGTAAAGGCGCATTCTAGGCAGCCCTCGCCCTCCACTCTGCCCAGGTCCTCGCCATCGACCAGCATGCTTGCTTGCACGAGCTGGCCCATCGTAGGGTCGGCGATTGCAATCGAGAACTGCGGCGAAACAAGCGCCCTCTTCGCGCGGTAGCGCACCCTGATCGTAAGTGGGTCTCCGGGCCTGATTGCCGCCACCTCGTCGCCGGATGAGTCGTGAGTCGAGACATGCAATATCTCGATGCCGTCGCCCCCAACAGCGCGGTCCGGCGACTCGGCGACCAGCCTTACGTGCAGCCGTCGCAGGTACTCGTGAATGACCTCCTTGGGTTCGCCGTCCATGTCGATCTCCCCTGCCGTCAAGAGGATGGCGCGACCGCAGAGGGCCTCGGCGGAACCGAGGTGATGCGTAACGAACAGGAGCGTCCGGCCTTCGCGCACCAGCTTTGACATGCGCTCCACGCAGCGGTGCTGGAACGCCGCGTCGCCGACCGACATCGCCTCGTCGACGATCAGGATGTCCGGCTCCAGGTGTGCGGCGATCGAGAAGCCAAGCCGCAGCTGCATGCCCGAGCTGTACTGCTTGACCGGGCGGTCGATCGAGCTCGCGAGGCCGGCGAAGTCGACGATGTCGTCGAACCTCTTCCGCACGTATTGTCCGCCGAGGCCGAGGATGCGGCCGTACAGCTGAACGTTCTCGCGGCCGGTCAGCTCTGGGTGGAGGCCGCTCCCGACCTCGATCAGCGCTCCCACGCGACCGCTCACTGTGACCCGCCCGCTCGTCGGGTACGTGATGCGGCTGACCAGCTTGAGCGCCGTGCTCTTGCCCGCTCCGTTCTCGCCGATCAGGGCGACAGCCTCGCCTGGCTCGACCGCAAAGCTGACGTTGCGAAGCGCGTTCACCTCGCGCCTCGTCTTGGTCCGCCGCTGGAACGTGAAGATCCGGGTGAGCTCGTCACGCAGCGCGCGGTAGTCCTCGCCCGTCCGGTGGTAGGTCTTGGACACTTCCTCGAAACGGATCGCTGTGGTCACAGGTGATCCGCGAAGTCCCGCTGCAAGGACTGAAAGACGTAATAGCCGACCAGCAGCAGGGCGACTGTCGTGAGTAAGGCCGTTGCGTTGGCCACCGGGTCGGGCCAGGTGTCGTGCAAGACGAGGCGGCGAATGTCGTCGACGGCGGTCGCGACTGGATTCAACGCCTGGTAGAGGCCGCGCCACTCGAGCGGGACGACGCCCAGCGAGTAGACGATCGGGCTCCCGAACATCATGACCTGTAGGAAGAACGGCAGCACGTGCCTGATGTCGCGGTAATAGACGTTCAGGGCCGACAGGATGAGGCCCAGTGATGACGCGAACAGCAGGAGCATGAAGACTGGCAGTGGGATAAGAAGCCAGGTGATCGAGGGCCGGCCGCCGGTCGCCATCCCCATCCCGAGGAGGACCAGCAGCGCCGCTGGCAGGTCGGCGAGGGCCGCGGCGACCGCCGACAGCGGGAGGATCTCGCGCGGAAAGTAGACCTTGCGGACCATGCTCGCGTCGCGTAGCAGGCTGTCGGCCGCCGAGTTGAGCGCGGTGGCGAAGAAGGTCCAGAGCACCAGGCCCGCGAGGGCAAACAGAAAGTAGGGCACTCCCTCGCCGGGCAGGTGCACAAGGTGACCGAGGAAGACCGCAAAGAGCGCGGCGGCAAGCAGTGGCTGCAGCAAGCTCCAGCCGACCCCGATGGCCGCCTGCTTGTAGCGGACCTTGAAGTGGCGGACGGTGAAGGCGACGAAGACCTCGCGGTAGGCCCACAGCTCGGCGAGGTTGTCGAGCGAGACTCGCCGCCGCCGCGCGTCGACGACGTGCGTGGTCAGCTCGTGGGGAGCCGGAGTTACGGCGACGCTCATGGATTCAGACCCGCGGGCCGCTCAGGCCTCGACGAGACCCTTGCGTACCGCGTAAAGCGCAGCCTGCGCTCGATCGGCGATGTTCAGCTTCTCGTACATGTTGCTGACGTGGTTGCGAACCGTCTTCTCGCTGATCTTGAGGCGGAACGCGATCTGCTTGTTCGCGATTCCGGTCGCCAGGAGCTTCAGGATCTCGAGCTCGCGCGCGGTGAGGCCGTCGTAGAACTCCTTGCCGTTCGACGCGCCGGCCAGCAGGTCGACCCCCGCCTTGAGGGCCTGGAGGACGTAGCTGTCCGTATCGAAGGTCGTGAGGATGAGAACCTTGGCGGCCGGGTTTTCGGCCATGATGCGCTGCGTCGCCTGGACGCCGTCGCTGTTCGGCATCTTGATGTCCATCAGGATCACGTCTGGGCGCAGCAGCGTCACTTGCCTGGCCGCGTCCTCGCCGTCGACAGCCTCGCCCACCACCTCGACACGCGGGTCGTCGTTCAGCAGGCGCGCGAGGCCGCTCCTGACCGGTCGCGTCTCGGCCGTCACGCGATCCCTTCGGTCGGCACCACGAGGCGGACCATGGTGCCCCTGCCGGACTCGCCGTCGACGGTCAGGCGCCCACCGAGAAGCACAGCGCGCTCGCTCATGCCGAGCAGCCCGCTGCGGCCGTTGCCGTGCGGGGTCGCCCCAAGGCCGCGTCCGTCATCCTCGATGGAGACCACACACTCGCCATCGGCGTTGACATCGAGCCGGATCTCCACGGCCGTGGCGCCCGCGTGCGAGGCGACGTTGTTCAGCGCCTCCTGGATTGTCCGGTGGAGGTTGAGCGCGGCGCGCGTCGAGAGTGTCCGCGGCCACGACGGCGAAACCGTGAGCGTGACCTCGATGCCGGTGCGCTTCTCGAAGACGGCGACGAGCGTGTCGCGGACCGACTCCACGAACTGTCCCTCCGCAGCCGACTGGCCGCGAAGGTCGTGGAGCAGGGTGCGGATCTGGTTGAGCGCACCACGCACAGAGTCCTGGAGCAGGGCGACCTCGGTCTGCACGCTCATCCGTCCTGTCTGCTGGACCTTGAACCGCTCCATGTCGAGGAGCGTCGTGGTCAGCGTCTGGACGACCTGGTCGTGCAGCTCGCGCGCGACAAATCGCCTTACGTCGGCCTCGATGGCCAGGGTCAGGGTCTCGCGTTCCTGCTCGCCGGCGAGTGCGCCTGGCGCGTCGGGCAACGACAAAGGAAGCGCCATCAGGTGCGCGAAATCCAACCGGTAGCTGTCAATCCTTCCCCTCACTGGACAAGACCCTTGGAAAAACACGGGGGGGCGTCCCCTCGATCGCTGAGCTTCGGGCTCAGCCACGTTTCGGACTGAAGGATAACCCAGCCCGATGAAGAGTAGACGTTGCGTCAATAAAAAATTGGTATCTCACCGGTGAACTGTGATGTCAAAGGCGTAATCAAACTGGGAAGTAGCCCGTAACAAGTTGCCTGGGTGCTTTCGCTCTACTGCCGGATGTGGGCCCTGGCCATGGCGGTCAGCACGTCCGGCCGGACGACCGCGATGTTCGAGTTGAGGCCGGTCATGATCCGGTGTAGGTCGGTCATCGAGATCGACCAGAAGTCGACGTAGACCACGGAGTAACCGCTCGCGGCGGTCGCGTCGGTGGGCAGCGAGTTCAGGTAGGTCACGGCCTTGTTCACGATGTAGTCATCGGACTGGGTCGACGTGCGCTGCAGCGTGACCGTCGGCAGCACCGGCTTACCGCTGGACCAAAGCACCGACCCGAACGGCGGCTGGCCGCGGCCGTTGAACGCGGTGAAGAAGACCCCGTTGACGTTGGCCTGCGCGGTCAGCGCGTCGAGGGCGGCGTGACTGAAGCCGCTGCCGTCCATGTCCAGGATGAGGATGGTGCTCAGGCCAAGGCGTGACATCGTGGTCTGGGTCTGGGTCGCGAAGAGCTGCTTGCCCGGGATCAGCGAAGGGAACGCGTACCCGTAGCCGGAAGGCCCGGCCACAAAAACGTCCGAGGGTGACGCCGTCGCGTAGATCTGGCTGACGATGGGACCGGCGAACAGAGGAATGGAGGGGGGCAGCGTCCAGCCGACCGGCACCTTGCCCCGGAAGGGGCTCGCGTAGCGGTCGTTGCCAGGGTCGGTGAGCTCGTTGAAGACGACCGCGGGGTTGTCGCCGTCGCTGTAGACGAACGCGACGTAGTGCTTCTGGGTGTCCGTCGGCAGCGCCGGCCGAGGCGAGTTCGGAAGCGAGCGGTCGACCGGATAGTGCGCGTAGACGGAGATGTTCGGCGGCAGAGGAGTGACGACCTGGTTGTGCCGGCTCGCCACCGCCACGAACACGTCCTCTCGGTACTGCTCGTCGGTGTAGCCCCAGCCTCGGTCCGGACGTCGTCCCAGAACGTGGCCATGCGCAGCGCCACCGCGTAATCGGCGCCGAGGTAGAGGTTGTCGGGCCGGTTGAAGTGGATGGCCTCGCGGTTGAACATCTTCCAGTAGCGCGACGCCTTGAGCCACGAGTAGTCGCGGTTGCTGACGTCCTCCAGCTGCGGAAGGCCCGCCGCCTTCGCGGCGTCTATCAGGGTGCTGTCGCCGCGCTCGATCGGGATCGCGTTCAGGACGCCGGCCAGGCTGAGGGCGACGCTCGATGACGGCCCGCCTCGAGCGGAGTTCGGGAAGTCGAACAGGACGTAGCCGGCAAAGCTCGCGCGGAAGTTCTGGATGTACCACGTGAGGTCGTGGATCCTCTTGATGGAGTCTGGCTTGTCGACGACCGAGGCCTTGTAGCTCTTTTTCAGCAGGTTCAGCCAGTCCTGGTCGTGCACGCCCTGGCGGTCGACGAGGATGAAGATGGAAGGCTCGTCCCGATTGACGATCCCCTGGATGGCGCGGGCGGTCATGAGCTCGCCCTGGTCGCGGTGGGCCCAATTGATGAGGGACGGGGCGTCGATCACATAAAGAGTTCGCGGGCCCGCCGTCGGAACAGGGCTCACGGCGGGCGTGATCAGGACCGGTCCCGGTGACATGGCGATCCCGCCTGGTTGGGGTCGGTGCCGGATGTTGTAGACGACCCGGACGACGACCAGCACGAGCACCAGCGCCAGCGCGATGGCGACGTAGCGCTTCCAGTGCCGCACGCCCGGAAGAATACGCGAGACCCGCGATACGCCCGGTGAACAGATCGTTACCGGAACGCAACCCGCCGGGTCCACTGTGCGACGCGTGAGGGTGGCTCTGATGGGGCGCTCCCTGCGGGGGCGGTTCTCCGGCGTCGTCCGCTACACCGACCAGCTGGTGCGCGCGCTGGGACCGCGGCTGGGCAATGACCTGACCGTCTTCCTCACGCGCGCCGCGGACGGTCTCGAGGGGGTGCCTGTGCGCCGCGTCCGCGCGCCCTTCCCCACCCCGAACGAGTACGCGCGCGCGTTCTGGGAGCAGGCCATCGTGCCGGTCGAGGTGGCCCGCCTGCGCCCCGACGTCTATCACTCGCCCAACTACATCCTGCCGCTCGCATTGGGCTGCCCGACCGTGGTCACGGTGCACGACCTCTTCTACCTCGACTCGAGCCTGCACCGCCTGCGCTCGCACCTCTACCTGACCACCCTGGCCAACGCCGCGATCCGGCGAGCGACCCGCGTGATCGCCGTTTCCGCATATACGCGCGACCGGATCGCGCAGCGCTTCCCCGAGGCGGCGGGCAAGGTACGCGTCGTCGGTGAGGGGGTCGACGTGCGGTTCCAACCGCCCAGCGCGGCGGCAGTGGAGGAGCTGCGCAACCGGCTCGGGCTGTGCTACCCCTTCGTCCTGTTCGTCGGCACCATCGAGCCGCGCAAGAACCTGGCCCGGCTCATCGGCGCCTTCGAGCAGGCCGTCAGGGGCGGGCACCTGCCGCATCACCTCGTCATCGCGGGCGCGGCGGGCTGGAAGGACGGGCCAGTGTGGAACGCATTCGAGACTTCCCCGGTGCGCGAGCGGATCCACATGCTGGGCTACCTCAGCGACGCCGACCTGCCCACCGCGTACGGCGCGGCTGACGTCTTCGCCTACCCTTCGCACGCCGAGGGCTTCGGGCTGCCGGCACTCGAGGCGATGGCGTGCGGCACCGCCGTCCTCACGTCCAACGCGACGTCGCTGCCCGAGGTCGTCGGCGACGCGGCCGTGATGGTCGACCCGCTGGACCAGGACGCGATCGCGCGCGGGCTGGAGAGGCTGCTCAACGATGCGTCCGAGCGGCGCGCTCTTGCCGAGGCGGGAATCGCGCGGGCGGCCACATTCAGCTGGGACCGGGTCGCCGAGCAGACGATGGCGGTGTACGCGGAGGCCGCGGCGTGAGGCCCGCGCTCTACTACCCGTGGGTCTACCTGAAGGGCGGCGCCGAGCGCGTGATCGTCGAGCTGATGAAGCAGAGCCGCCACGACTGGACGCTGTACACCAACCATTTCGAGCCCGACGCCACATTTCCCGAGCTCTCGGACATGCGCGTGGTGCAGCTACCCGAGATATCGGTGCGGCGCAGCATCCAGACGGTCGCGCGCGCCGGCGTCACCTTGATGACGCAGCGCATCGACTTCAGCAAGCACGATTCGCTGTTCGTGATCAGCGAGGGTCTCGGCAACATCGTCGCCGCGCGGTCGCCGATCCCGACGTCCTGCATCTGCCTGACGCCCCTGAAGGTCGTCTACGACGCGCACACGCGCAAGCGCTTCTTCGCGGGCAGGGCACGCCCGCACTACCGTGTCGCCTTCGGCCTCTACCGTCTCGCCGACAAGCGCTTCTGGAACAGCTACATCCGCGTCTTCACGAACAGCGAAGAGGTGCGGCGGCGCGTGGTCTCGGCCAACCTGGTCGACAGCTCGCGCGTCGAGGTCACACACCATGGAGTGGACACGAACCGGTGGCGGCCGGACGGACGGCGCGAGCGATTCTTTCTGGTTCCCGGCCGCATGATGTGGCAGAAGAACATCGAGCTGGCGATCGACGCGTGGAAGCGCTTCAAGCCCGAGGCGTCCGACAACGACTTCAGCCTGGTCGTCGCTGGCATGGTCGACACCAAGAGCCGCCCGTACCTCGAGTTTCTCAAGGCGAAGGCCGGCGGTCGGACCGACATCAGCTTCGTCGAGGGCCCCGATGACGGAGAGTTGGTCGACCTGTACCAGCGTTCATGGGCGGTCGTGTTCCCGCCCACGAACGAGGACTGGGGCCTGGTGCCGCTGGAGGCGATGGCGTGCGGCAAGCCCGTCATCGCGACGCGGCGCGGAGGACCCCGGGAGAGCGTGATCGACGGCGTGACCGGCTTCCTGCGCAAGGACCGGCCGCGCTCGTTCGCGAAAGCAATGGAGACGCTGGCCGCGATGAGTTCGGAGGAGCTCGACCTGATGGCGACGCGCGCGCGAGCCCGCGCCCTCGAATTCCCGTGGAGCCGCTTCGTGCACCGCATCGACGACCATGTCGACGAGCTCGCGCCGCTGCGAGGCCTCGACTGGCGCCGCCTGCCGCCACCTCCCCGGCTCGAGCGCGCGGCGCAGCCCGTGGCGGCGGAGGCGTAGCCGTGCGACTCGGTTTCGACGCGTGGGGTCTCGGCGGCGACAGCCTCTACACGGGCATGGGCCGCTACGCGGCTACTCTGCTCGAGAACCTGCCGGTCTTCGCCCCGGAGATCCAGGTCCACGCCTACGGAGGGCCGGACGAGGCGCGGCCGCTCTGGCTTCACGACTCGGTCACGTGGCGGCCGGCAGCACGTTCGGTGCACCGCAAGCTTTCGGCTCTGGACAGCCGGCTGCGCGAGCTGCCGCGGCTGGCCGATGAAGACCGGCTCGATTTGTTCCACGCGCCGGCGGTCCACGTGCGCCCATCTCTGCCTCCGGTGCCTCAGCTCCGCTGCCCGGTCGTCGCGACGGTACACGATGTGCTGCCCCTGACCTTCTACCGGACCGACCTGCCGCTCCGGCTGCGCGCCTTCTACCGGTGGAACCTGCGGCGTGCGGTGAGGGCAAGCTCCGTGGTGACCGTCTCCGAGCAGTCGCGCGACGACATCGCACGCCTGACTGGAACGGACAGGGAGCGCATCGCCGTCATCCCCAACGGCGTGGACTTCACGCCAAACGTCGACTCCGCGGTGCTGCGCCGGATGAGGATCAACCCTCCGTATCTCCTGTTCGCCGGCTCTTACGAGCCGCGCAAGAACCTCGCCGCGACGCTCGACGCCTATCGCGAGGTCGTGCGCGCGGGCAAGCCACACCAGCTCGTCGCGATCGTGGAGCGCCAGTCCGGCCACGCGGCCGCCATTCACGAGCGCATCCGGGAGCTCGGCCTCGAGAACCGCGTCCGCCTCCTGCACAGCGTGGCGGAGAGCGACCTCCGCGCCGTCTACACGCAGGCCGAGATGGTGCTGTTCACCTCGCTCGCGGAGGGCTTCGGACTGCCACCGGTGCAGGCGGCCGCCTGCGGCGTGCCGGTGGTGGCGTCCGACCTGCCGGTGCTGCGCGAGATCCTGGGCACGAACGGGGAGTTCGTCGACCCGCGTGATCCGTCGGGAATGGCCGCGGCGGTCATGCGGCTGAGCGACGACGAGCCGCGTCGACGCGAGCTGGGCGCGGCGGGCCCGGCCGTCGCCCGCCGCTTCAGCGTCGAGGAGTGCGTGCGTGGGCACGTGGCGTTGTACGCACGCGCAGCTGAGGCGCTCGCGCGGCACGCGGTGGCCACGGCGTGAGCACCACCACCCAGGTCAGCTGGCCTCGCCTGCGGTGGCGTCACTTCCTCGACCGGGTCGTCGACCCGATGATCGACCGCGCCGTGGGCATGGAGACCGCGGGGTTCGTGTCCGTCGAGAACCTGGGCCTGGAGCGCCAGGTCGCGTTCGACTACGGGGTCGCGGGCTGGCGCTCGCTGCAGGTGATCCTGAAGCGCGGCGAGGTGACCGCCACCGACGTGTTCGCGGACTTCGGGTCCGGCAACGGCCGCGTCCTCTACCTGGCGAGCCGCTACCCCTTCCGGCGCATCATCGGCATCGACCTCTCGCCGCGGATGGCCGAGGACGCGCGGCGCAACCTGCGCGACCAGCCTCGGGTCCAGGTCGTCGAGGCCAACGCCGCCGAATGGCCGGTCCCCGACGACCTCACCTTCGCCTTCTTCCACAACCCGTTTCCGAACGCCGTCTTCGAGGCCGTGACCAGCCACCTGGTGGCGTCGCTCGAGCGGCGGCCGCGGCGCTTCCGGCTCATCTACCGCCGGCCGCACCGCATGCATGACCATCTGCTGGAGCGGGGCTTCACGCTCATCCGGCAGACGAAGAGCGGGCCGACAAACCTGTACGCGGGACCGTTCGGCTAGTCCGGCCGAGTTAAATCGGCGCGCGCCGCGCCGGTTTGTCGGATAGTCCGGGTTCAGAAGTTGAATCCCACAGAGGCTTCGCTCGAGCCGGGTTCCGCCGGACCTGCCAACCCGCCCGCAAAACCGCGTCCGGACCGCCTCCGCCAGCGCACCGCCAGCGCCATCGGTTTGACCTTCCTGGCCAGCACCGGCGGCCGCCTGCTGACGATCGTGACGACGCTTGCGCTGGCCCGGCTGCTGACGCCCCACGACTTCGGTCTCTCCAACCTGGCCGCGGTCATCCTCGCCCTCGTGCTTCCAATCACCGACATCGGGATCGCCCAGGGACTCATCCGCGGCCGGGACGAGGACCTGACCACGGTCGCACGGACCGCGTTCTGGCTGGTTGTGGCCATGGGCGTCGCGCTGTACATCATCTTCGTCATCGCGGCGGGCCCACTCGCGAGTTTCTACTCCGACCCGGACCTCGCCCTGGTGCTCCAGGTGAGCGGCATCTCGGTAGTGGTCTACGCGGTGAGCCGCATCCCCTCCGCCCTCCTCGAACGCGAGCTCCTCTACAAGAAGAAGGTCATGCCCGAAGTCGTCGCTTCACTGATCTACGCGGTGATCGCGATCGTGCTCGCCTTCGGCGGCTACGGATACTGGAGCATCGTCATCGCGACGGTGGCGCGGTCCGCCGCGATCAGCATCGGCGTGTTTGCCGTCACGGGGTGGCGGCCGGGTATCACGTTCGATGTCAAGGTCGCGCAGGAGCTGCTGTCATACGCGCGAGTCCTGCTCGCCAGCTCGATGCTGCGCCTCGCCTACACCAACATCGACAACATGATCGTCGGCAAGGTGCTGGGCGTGACTGCGCTCGGCTTCTACGCGATGGCCTACAACCTGGGCAACCTGCTCGCGACGCAGATAGCTGGTGCCGTGGGCACAGGGCTGTTCCCCGCCTACTCGCGCATGCTGCCCGACATGCGCCGTGTGAGCAAGGCGATGCTGAGCATCCTTCGCTACACGAGCCTGGTCATCACCCCGCTCACCGTCGGTGGCATCATCGCGGTGCCTTACCTGATCCCGCTCGTCCTGGGCCCGCGCTGGATCCCGATGACCACCGCGCTGCAGATCATCCTCGTCTACGGGTGGCTGCGCTCCGTGGCGCCGGTCTACTGGATGCTCATGCTCGCGGCCGACTTGCGAAGGGAGACGCTGAACATCAACCTGCTCAGCCTGCTCGTCGCGCTGGCCGCCGCCCTGCCCATCGTTTACCGGTGGGGATTCGTCGGCATCGCCGCCGAGTTCACCGCGCTCGAGGTGTTCCGCAACGTGTGGATGGCCGTCGTCGTGCGGGACAAGTTCGGCGCCTCGCTGGTGGCGCAGGCACAGCAGGTATGGCCCGGGCTCGCCGTCAGCATCGTGGTCGGGGTGGTACTTGCTTTCGCGCTACGCGGGCCGGAGCCAACCGCGTTCGTCGTCCTGGCCGAGCTCGGGGCCGCGGCCGGCCTCTACCTCGCGCTGCTCATCCTGTTCCGGCAGCTGGGCAGGGAGCAGCTGATCCTGGCGGGGTCCCTGCTCCAGAAGCGCGGGGGCTAGTTGGAGCTGGCCGTCGCCTCCACACGCCGGCCGCCGGTGGCGTTCGCCTCGAGGTAGACCCACAGCGCGCCAACGTTCTTCATCCCGCCGAGAAGCTGGTCCGAGAGCTTGACCTTGTACAGGTCTTCGATCGCGGCGATCAGCTCGAGGAGGTCGAGCGAGTCGGCGCCGAGGTCGCGAGCGAAGCTGACGTCCATCTGGATGCGCTCGGGCTTGACCCGCAGGATCTCCGCCGCCAGCGCCTGTATCTGGGTGAAGTCGAGCTCTGCCGCCATCTTTGATGTCTCTCCTCGAAGGGAATGAAATTTTGCTTTTACGTCGAAGCTCAAGGTTAGGCGCGCGTCGAGCCGCCCGCCAGTGACGTTACGGCGGGACAGACCGGGACTGGATGGAAGGCCGATGACGTTTTGGCCCAATGGTGACGCGGCCTGACGACGCCCTATCCCGGGCGATCAGGGCGAATTGACCGTCGCCAAGAAGCGCCCGACCGCCTATGTTGGGCAAAGCGTTTACGCAGTTCGCCGCGGGTCTTAACGCGGCGCGCGCCGGGAAGCGGGAGGCATCTGAGCTGAAGGACCCCAATCCGTTCGTGGCAACGTGAGCATCAATTCCCGCGCGCTCGCCAGGGACCGAATGGCAAGCCTGCTGGAAGGGGCCCGTGCGGCAGTGGAGCGAGTCCAGTCCGAAGAGCCCCGCCTGGCTTCTCGCGCGCTCTTCCAGGCTACCTGGAGCGTGTCCCTGGCCGCGGGTTTCCTGGATGCGTTTGCCATCCTGGACCCGGGCACCGCGGGCGAGATGTTCGCCGAGTTCGCGGCGGTCGCCGGCCTGACGCAGCGGCTGCGCGGTCCGGGTGACGACGCGCCGGAGGCCGCGACGGAGCTCGAGGTCGTGGACGGCAGGGGGCGGAGGCGCCGGCGAACAGACTACCTGCCGCGGGTAACGGTGCGGCGCGTGCTGCCCGACCGGCGGCTCCAGGCCCGGCGGCAGCTCAACGACAGGAGAAGGGCCGCCAGCGCCTGATCAGTCCCGGGCGAGGCCCCAGCGGCGCCGGATGCCGCGGTCGGCGGCCCCGAACACCGAGTCGATGACCACGCCGACGACGAAGATGACGACCATCAACGCCAGCATCTGCTCCGCGTCGGAGAGGTCCCGGGCGAACTGAAGGCGCTGGCCAAGCGAGGGCTGGTGGCCGACGATCACGAGCAGCTCCCCGGCCATCAGGCTCCTCCAGGCGAACGCCCAGCCCTGCTTGAGACCGCCGACGAAACCGGGCAGCGCGGCGGGCAGGATGACGTGCCGGTAGAGGTTCAGCCCCCGCGCGCCCATGACCTTTCCCACTCGAACGAGAAGCGGCGGCACATGGTCGACGCCGCTGAGCAGCCCGCCGGCGATGGCCGGCGCCGCGCCAAGGATGACGACGAAGAGGATGGCGCCCTCGCTTAGCTGAAAGAGGAGGATGGCCAGCGGGAACCAGGCGATCGAGGGCATTGACTGGAGGCCGAGGATCGCCGAGCCGATCGCCTTGCGCAGAACGGCCACGCGCGCAACGAGAAGCCCGAGGAAGCTGCCCACGATGACGGCGATGCCGTAGCCGATGAGCGCGCGTCGCATGGTGATCGCCACCCCGGCGTAGAAGTCGGGCTGCGCCAGGTCCTGGGCCAGGCGCTGGAACACGGGAAGCGGTCCGGGTAGGACATAGTCGGGTCGCCAGCCAGTCCACACGACCGCCTGCCACGCCGCGAGCGCGATCGCGATGGCGGCCACCTTGGGCCAGAGCCAGGACCACGTGGCGGGGAGCCGTCGTGGGCGGTGGGTCGACCTTTGCGGCTCGAGCTCGAGCGCCGACGAAACCTCAGTGACCGTTGCCGTTGCCGTGCGCCTCCATCTTCAGGCGGTCGGTGATCTGGCCCGCGATGAGCGCAATGTCGGGCGAGTCGAGTCGTCGTGGTCGCGGAAGTTCGACGTGGATCTCGTGCGCGACCCGGCCAGGGCGGCTGGAGAACACCAGCACGCGGTCGCCAAGGCGGACGGCCTCCCGTGGGTTGTGGGTGACGAACAGGATGGTCAGGCTCGACTGGGTCCAGATGCGCTCGACCTCGTCGTGAAGGAGGTCGCGCGTGATCGCGTCGAGGGCGCCAAACGGCTCGTCCATCAAGAGCACGTCAGCGTCCTGGGCGAGGGCGCGGGCTAGGGCGACCCGCTGCCGCATGCCTCCGGAGAGCTCGTGCGGGCGGCGGTTCTCGAAACCTTTCAGGTGGACGCGCTGGAGGAGCTCACGGGCCATGCCGGCCCGGTCCTGGCGGGAAACCCCACGCAGACATTGGTCTCGCCTGCGGTGGGCCGGTCGAGGCCGGCGAGGATGTTGAGCAGCGTGCTCTTGCCGGAGCCTGAGGCCCCGACCACGCAAACGAGCTCGCCGCGCCGGATGTCGAGGTTCACGCCGTGCAGCGCGACCAGTTGATGGTGGTCGAACGGATAGGCCATCGTCAGGCCAGAGATCGAGACGGAGTGCGTCTCGGGGAGCTCGAGGACCTTGTTCATGCCGCTGTGATCGCGGGTTCGTGGTGCTTGGTGAGGATGGCGGTGAGGAAGGTGAGGTCGTAAAGGCCATCGAGGTTCACGCCGGGCAGGAGGCCGACGGCGTGAGCGTGTTCCGCCGACTCGCGCAGCGTGTCCGCAAGCGGGTCGAGGGTAAAGTCCATGTGCGGCCACGCCGCGGCGACGACCGCCTCGGGCAGCTTCTTGCCGGTCACGTCGGCTACGGCCTGGTTGGCGATTCTCTGCGCGTCCTCCGGGCTGGCCTTGAGGAAGGCGTTCGCCTCGTAAAGGCCTTCGAGCAGCGCCCTCACCTGGGCCGGGTGCGCGCGCAGGAAGGACGTGCTGACGATGAGGTTGGTGGTCACGAACCGTCCCTGCGGCCAGAGGTCGCGCTCGTCGACCAGGACGTGGCCGCCGCCTTCGATGACGAGACGGCTCGCCCATGGCTCGGGCACCCACGCGCCGTCGATCTGGCCCTGCTTGAAGGCGATCAGGGATTGCGAGTTGTCCCGGGGGACGACGCTCACGTCGCCGCCACCCGCGTTGTCGAAGCTGAAGCCTCTGCTCCGCAGATACCAGCGGAGGGCGACGTCCTGGGTGCCGCCCAACTGCGGGTCGGCGATCTTCATGCCTTGGAGCTGGTCAGGGTTGGTGATGCCCGGCTTGACGACCAGGAGGGCCCCGCCGGAGGTCGCTCCGGAGATGACCCTGATCGCCCTGCCCTTCGACTGGATGAAGGCGTTGGTGGTCGGGTTCGGGCCCACGAACGCGGCGTCGATCGAGCCGGAGAGGATCGCGATCACAGCGTCGCCGCCGGCATTGAAGGAGTGGGGTTCGAGATTCGCGTCCTGGCCGAGGGCCTTCGCGAAAAAGCCCTGTTTGAGGCCGATCAGCGCCGTGGCGTGCGTGAGGTTGGGAAAGTAGCCGAGGCGCACGGTTACAGTCCCAGAGGAGATCGAGGCGCCTTCAACGCCGGTGCAAGCGACTGCGGCGAGCAGGGCGATCGTGGCGAGGGCGGCTCGGAGCGGCAAGGCTTGGGCTTCCTTTGTTCTTGATCATCTCCACCGAGTCGGTGGAGATTGAAGAT
>WNGA01007876.1_pt1 | contig 14696 bp, 16 predicted proteins | sample 5400061 | NCBI WGS metagenome assembly WNGA01 (sample SAMN13153366, study PRJNA577476) | soil metagenome | isolation source: 100 cm soil or saprolite under grassland replicate 2 | place: USA:California | collected 2016-06-15
CGGAGTCCGCCGCGAGCCAGGTACGCCGCGGCGATGAGGCCGTTGTGCCCTCCGCCCACGACGACGACATCGAAGGTTGCAACCATCCTCACACCTTGAGGAACATCCAATCTCGGAGGATTTCCCGGGCGGCGTTGTAGCCCGGCGCTCCCATCACGCCCCCGCCGGGATGGGCCCCGGACCCGCACAGGTACAGCGCCTTGATCGGACAGCGGTACTGCGACCAACCGGCGGTCGGCCGGAGGAAGAGCAGTTGGTTCGGCGTGAGTTCGCCGTGGAAGATGTTGCCTCCAGTGAGTCCGATTACCTGTTCGAGGTCCCAGGGACTCAGGACCTGCCGGTGGAGGATGATCTTCCGGATGTTGGGGACGTACTCCTCGATCGTGTCGAGGACCGTCTCCCCGAATTCATCGCGGCGGTCCGCCCAGCTCCCGTTCCGGAGCGTATACGGCGCGTACTGAATGAAACAGGACATGATGTGCTTGCCCGGAGGGGTCAGGGTCGGGTCGAGTGTCGACGGCACGCACATGTCGACATACGGCCGGTGTGAGTAGTTGCCGTACTTCGCGTCGTCGTACGCCTTCTCGATGTAGTCCACGCTGGGGCCGAGGGAGATCGCGCCCTGGAGGTGCGGCCCGTTCCCCGGAAGACATGAGAAGCTCGGCGCCTCTTTCAGCGCGAGGTTCACCTTCCCCGACGAGCCCTCGATCTTGAAGTTCTCGATGCCTCGCACGAACTCGGGCGGCAGGTCGGACCGTTCGAGGAACTTCAGGAAGGTCCGTTTGGGGTCGGCGCTCGATGCGATGACCCGCGCGTAGATCTTCTCGCCGCCGGCGAGCTCGACGCCGACCGCCCGTCCGTCTCGAACGAGGATCCGTTGCACGTCCGCGTTCACGCGGATCTCCGCCCCGAAGCCCCGCGCGGCGCGGGCGATCGACTCGCTCACCATGCCCATGCCGCCTCGGACGTATCCCCAGGAGCGGTACGCGCCGTCGATCTCGCCCATGTAGTGGTGCATGAGGACGTACGCCGTCCCGGGAGACCGAGGCCCGAGCAACGTCCCGATGATCCCGCTCGAGCAGAGGCCCGCCTTGACGACGTCCGTCTCGAACCACTCGTCCAGGTAGTCGGCCGCGCTCGTCGTCATGAGCCGCGCGAACGTGTACAATTCGTCCTCCGTGAGGGCTTTCGCCTGCTTGTTGAGGGCGAGCAGTCTCCGGAGCTCGGAGGGATGGAGCGACCCGATGTCCGGCGGGGTCATCGTCAGCGTCGGCGCAATGAACTTCGCCATGCGCGCCATGACGCGTCCGAACCGCGGCATCGCCTCCGCGTCGCGCCGGGAGAATTTCGCGACCGCTTGGAAGGTGTCCTCCTCGTCGCCCCGGTAGAAGAGGTAGCGTCCGTCGGGCAAGGGCGAGAAGCTCGATTCCTGCGGGATCACCTCGAAGCCGTGAGAAGGCAGGTCGAGGTCCCGGATGATCTGCGGACGCAAGAGGCTGCAGACGTACGAGCAGACGGTGAACTTGAACCCGGGGTAGACCTCTTCCGTGACGGCGGCCCCGCCGAGGATGTAGCGGCGCTCGAGCACGAGCACCCGTTTGCCGGCTCGCGCGAGGTACGCGGCCGTCACGAGGCCGTTGTGGCCTCCACCAATCACGATTGCATCGTACTGCTGCGCCACCCGACGACCTCCGTGTCCGCGCAACGCCAGCGAGATTGCGAGGGGACGGGCTGGGGTGCGCGAGGTAACGGGGGAGGGGTTAAATCGTTTGTCGCCGGTCCGCCCCGGGTTCGGAGGCGCGACCGATGCGACGCGGATCGCCGTTTCATTCTCGGACCTCGGCGCTGTGCGATAGCTGGGAGTGGCGCGGGTGGGCCGGATACCTCGCGGCCTCGTCGTACTCCCTCGTCCCGGAGATGGAGTACTATGCGATCCGCCACTCGGCCGGACTCTTGGACGTGTCGCCTCTGTACAAATATCGGATCAGCGGGAAGGACGCGCTGCACCTCGTGAACAAGGTGGTGACGCGCGACGCGACGAAGCTGTCGAAGGGACAGATCTACTACACGCCGTGGTGCGACGAGCGCGGGAAGACCGTCGACGACGGCACGCTGTGGAATCTCGGCGACGGGTCGTTTCGCATGACCGCCGCAGAGCCGAACCTCAAATGGCTTCAGGATGCCGGGATGGGCCTCGACGTCGATGTCGAGGATGTGTCGGAAGAAATCGGTGCGCTCGCCCTCCAGGGGCCCTCGTCGAGGGCCATCCTCTTGGAGAGCGCGGACGGCGCCGTCGAGAAGCTGCGGTACTTCAGGTTCGTGAACACGAAGTTCGCGGGGATCCCGGTCATGATCTCCCGAACCGGCTACACGGGCGACCTGGGCTACGAGATTTGGGTCGAGCGAGAGCGGGCCGAAGCGCTCTGGGATGCGGTTATTGAGAAGGGGCGAGGACACGACATCACGCCCGCCGGGATGCTCGCTCTCGATGTCGCGCGGATCGAGGCGGGTCTCATCCTCGCCGAAGTCGAATACCAGCCTTCCCGAAAAGCGATCATCGACGCGCAGCGATACTCGCCCTTCGAGCTAAGTCTCGACTGGACTGTGGCGCTCGACAAGGGGCCGTTCATCGGGAGGAAGGCGCTCCTCGAGGAGAAATCGCGCGGACCGTCCCGCCGCACAGTGGGCCTGCAGATCGACTGGAGATCCATCGAGAAGTACTATTGGGACATGGGGCTCCCGCCTCAGCCTCCGTCGGAACCGTGGCGGGAGAAGGTGCCAATCTACTCGGGATACCGTCAAGTCGGTTGGGCCACCAGCGGTTGTTGGTCCCCGCTCCTGAAGAAATACATCGCGCTTGCCACCGTTGCGGCTCCTTACTCGGACCTCGGGACCCGAGTCGAGATCGAGGTGTCCGTGGAGTGGGAGCGCCATCGGGCGCCTGCCACGGTCGTGGAGCGGCCGTTCTTCGAGCCGGAACGGAAGAAGGCGTGAGGCCGCGGCTTGGCGTCAAGCGGCGTGCCGAGCGAACTCGGCAAGGATGCCCTTCTCTTCAGGCCCGAGCCGACTCGCGGCGATCCGAGAGATTGAGAGGAGGGCAAGGAGGCCAGACATCGCCCAAGCAAGGGCGAAGGCTTCGAGCGATCCTCCTCCGATGAGAGGCAGGATGCTGAGAACTGCCGCCATGGCGAGCACGAACGCCATGATGCCGGTATCGGAGGCCCGCCGACCGAGGAGTGGCTTCTCCGGCGCCACCTCCGTTAGAGTCCCACGCAGATCCTGGCGGCGCGCGCGTGTCTCCAGTGAGGCAGCAAGAGCGACAAGGTCCCAAACGACCGCCTCGATTGTACCCGAGTCTGTCTGAATTCCCGCGAGTTGAACATCGATGCGAGTGTCCCGAATGGCGCCTGCGTAGAATGAATCAGCCCGGACGACTCGCGAGAAATCGTCGAGGATTCCGTTCGCCGCGAGGCGGACGAGCCAATCAACTTCCTTCCTCTCCTTGCCGGTGAACCGGATCCGGTCTTCCATCCGAGAGCCGCCAAGCCACTTCTGGGTCCACCCGGGAGAACCGAGTGTCCACGCGGTTGTGGCGCCGCGCACGAAGTAGACGTCTCCAATCATGCGAATCCGATGGGACACTGAGATCACGGTCCGGACGGGCACCGCCGATTTTCCTTCAGCCGTTCGGATGTCGATGGGTCGATCTGAGACACGACCATAGAGTTCTGGTAGGCCATAGGGGGACGTAACGCATTCTCGGACCGTGAGTCCGCGTTCCCGGGCAAGAGTTGCAAATGCTCTCCACATCGGCAGCCGCGACTTCCTGCGGTAAAAGGCTTGCGCGGCGACGAGTCCGCCTAGGAGGAACAGCGAAATGACGAGGACGAGCAACGCGAAGTTCATTGTTCCCTCGGATCAGAGCGCGCCGCATGTGGATAAATGTCGCTGGGGAATGCCTCGTAGGATAGCATGCGACGAAATCCACGCTGTCGGCGCCGCGCGCTTCGCGGTTAGGGGGCAGGAAGCGATTTATCGGAAGCCAGGCTTCCGAGACGTCATCCATGTTCCCCTACGATGCCCTCGTTGTGGGCGGTGGGCACAACGGGGTCGTCGCCGCCGCATACCTCGCGAAGGCGGGTCTCAAAGTCCTCGTCTTGGAGCGTCGACCAATGGTCGGAGGGGCCTGCGTCACGGAGGAGATCCTTCCCGGATTCCGTGTGTCGACGCTCGCCTACACTTGCGGCCTCTTCCGACCCGAAATCAAGGAGGATCTGCGTCTCTCTTCGTTCGGCCTCGAGGAACACGTCTACGATCCGTCGAGTTTCCTCCCGTTTCCCGATCGCCGATACCTCCTCTACCGACTCGACCCCGAGTGGAACCGGAAACAAATCGAGCGGTTCTCCAAGGCAGACGCACTGGCGTGGCCCAAGTACGAGCGTTTCTGGGAGGAGTTCGCCGAGCTGGTCGAACCGACTCTCCTCGCGCCTCCCGTGTCGCTCGCGGATCTGGCGAGCCTCGTCCAAACGCCGGAGGCCGAGGACTTCTTGCGCCGGGTCATGCTGATGTCGATTGCGGACCTGCTCGACGACTTCTTCGAGTCGGATGAGGTGAAAGCGTCCTTCGCGACGAGCGCGGTCGCCGGCACCATGGCGGGCCCTCGGACTCCGGGGACGTCGTTCGTACTGGGCCACCATACGCTCGGGGACATCAACGGGGTGAAAGGTGCTTGGGGTTGGGCCCTCGGTGGAATGGGAGCGATCTCCGAGGCAATCGCTCAGGCCGCTCGTTCCTTCGGGGCGGAAATCCGAACCGGCGTCGAGGTCGCGCGTATCGCGATTCGCGATGGCCGTGCCGTCGGCGTTACGCTTGCGGATGGCACGTCGATCGGGGCTCGCGTCGTCCTCAGCAACGCGGATCCGAAGCGGACTTTTCTGGGTTTGGTCGGGAAGGACAACTTGCCGGCAGATTTCGTCCGTGCGGTCTCACGGATCCGATTTGAGTCGTCATCGTTCAAGTTGAACCTCGCGTTGCGGGAATTGCCGGATTTCGAGGCGATTCCTGGCACATCGGTCCAGCCGCATCACCGAACGATCATCGACATCGCTCCGTCGGTCGACTACCTGGAACACGCATATGATGACGCGCGGCGAGGCGAACCGTCCCGGGAACCGTTCCTCGAATTCGTCCTCCAGTCGACGAACGACGAGACCGTCGCGCCTCCAGGACAGCACACGCTCACCGTTTCGGCCAAGTTCGCTCCCTTTGACCTGGCGCGCGGATCCTGGGAGACGGAATCAGAGCGGTTCGCGAGTCGAATCCTCGACGTTCTCGAGGGATACGCCCCGAACATCCGCCGTGCGGTGATTGCGATGCGGTGGCAATCGCCGCTCGACATGGAGCGGGAGTACGGCCTCACACGGGGCGACGTCTTCCATGGGGCGATCCTGCCGGATCAGATGTTCTCGTTCCGTCCCGTGCCCGGGTGGGCCCGCTATCGGACGCCGGTTCGTGGGCTGTATCTTTGCGGCGCGGGAGCCCATCCGGGTGGGGGCGTCATCGGCGCCGCGGGCCATAACGCCGCGATGGCGGTCCTCGAAGACTGGGCGAACCTGGTCGGCGGCTAGCCCTCAACGGGCTCGCATCTGATTCTCGTATGCGTTGAGGAAGCCTGCGTGCCCACTCTCGATCTGGTTCTTCAGGCAGACAAGGAGATCGGACCACCGGCCTCGGTGCTCGAGGATGTAAGCGCTCCCGACGTCGGCGTATCCGTCTTCGACGAGGTAGATCGCCGTCCCACTCGCCTTCTCCTCGAGTTCCAGCGAGACGCGCAGCTCGCCCTCTCGGAGCGGCCAGCGGAGGACCATCCGCCGCCCTCGTTCGATTTCAAGAATCCGATCGGGTCCATCCCCCTCTCCGAAGGCGAAGGTGCCACCCGGGCGCAGTTCGGCGCGAGCCTTCTTCGTGGGCACGCCTCCGGTCGTCCACGCGTCGAGTTCGGCGGGATCCGTCAACGCCTGAAACACCCGCGCCGGAGGGGCTTCGATCAAGGCCGAGAGCCGCACCTCAGGGCTTGTGACGGCTGAGTGGTCGGGCCGGACGCTGTCCGTGCGACCCTCTGCGATTGACTTGAGATTGCCGAGGCACATGCGCCACGCGTCCTGCATCGTCCCACAGCTGCTCTCGCGGATCGGGACGCCGCTGTGACGCGCCTCCAGGATTGTCGCGTCCGAGCCGTCGTCGTCCAAGTTGTACGAAACCTGGGTCGCCGTGCCCCGGATGGGCCACGTGAAGGCGAAGCTGCGGAGCACCTCCCCCTCGTCGATCGTCGTCTCCCATCCTCGCCCGTCGGGTTGAAGGATGCATGTTTCCCCGCCAAACTTGAACGATCCGCCGACCTTCGGTTCGATTCGCGACCAGCCGCAGAACCAGCGGGACAGATGCTCGATCCGGAGGAGCCGCTCGAAGACCGTGGGACGTGGCACACGGATCCTCATGCGGAACTCGTAATCGAATGGCAAGGTGTCACCCTGGTGCGAACCCAAACGGCGCATCGGCGGCCGTCATTTTCGCGCGCGGTCCTTTCGATGCGGGTCGCGTCGGCCTTTGCGTCCTCCGTGACGGAACCGCTTTTCCTTGGGTCTCGAGTCCTTCGGGGGCCGTTCCTTCCTCTTCACCCGCGCAGGTAGGAAATGACTCCGGGAAAAGGTTGCGATGCGAGCCTGTGCGGTTCGCGTCGCCGCAGCCAGCACGTATCGTAATAAGGGAACGCAGTTCGGTTTCCTTATCAACGATGACGGGTTACCCGCGGCGTTGCGGGAAAGCGAGCCGGCGACCAATGCGAATGGCGTTCCACAGTCCATGCATTCCCAGCCAACGCGCACGTCGCGCTCGGTCTGGTTCGGCGTGCGGTCACGATTCGGTCGAACGCTTTGGCGGATGCTCCACGGCGTCGCGGAACGCTGGCCGTGTGCGCGGTGTCGGCCCCGCATGACCGTTTGGATGCAAGGCCTTCACGACGCGGTGAACGTCCGTCTGGGCAAGCGGCCGTTCCGCCCCGATTCGTTCGCCCGCTACGAGTCCGGATCCCTGGAGGGCCCGTACCACCGGGCGTGCTTCGGGTGCCGCCTCGCCCGCGTCGGGTCACGTTGGGTTGCCCGCGCACCTCGACCCCAGCTCGTTCCGCGCTGATAGGGTGTCGGAGAAGCGCAAGTAACGAACCCTTATACGGGTTTTCGGCCTGAGTTCGACCGGCGAGTCGATGGCGGTAGAGGAACCCGGCGTGGCCTTGGAGAACGACGAGATGAACCCGTGCTTCGGTTGCGGCCGGGCAATCCGCGAGGGTTGCGCCTATCCTTCCGCCGTGTCGGCGATCGCGTGGAGACCGGGTTTCCGACGGACGTGACGATGGAGGGGTGGCCAGGACGTCTCCACTCCGGGATCTTGTACACCGCGATGTTGGAAACGGCGAACTGGACCGTGTTTGGGATCGCCGGCCGAATCGGGGTCCCGGTGCGCACGAGCGCGCTGAACCTTCAACGGTGGGCGCCGACAGGGATGCGACTCCGCATCGCGGGGCGTGCGAAGGCGACGGGCCCGAACCGGCTCGCTGTGGCCGTCGAAGCCTTCTCATCCGACGGACAGCCCCTTGCGACCCTCGACCGGGACTTCGTCCTCCCAAACCGGCGGGAGTTCCTTGACAAGATGGGGTATGATGAAATCCCCGAGGCGTTCGCCGGCCTCATTCCCGAGTAGAGATCGGTGCGCCTGAGCGAGATTCGGCCAATTGCGGTCGGATGCGAGAGGCGGGAATTCATCGGTGGTTCCATTCAGCGCTCCCATTCCGAGTTTGCGGCATCCGGGTCCGGAAACGCGCATCCATAAAGCCGAAAAGAAATAACGGGTTGCAGGTGGGGATTCCTATGTTCGCTCGCCGTCTTTTCCGGGGCCACTCGACGCGTCGAATGTTGGGCCTCCTAGGCGCGATCCTTGCGGTTGCGGGAGGCCTGCTCGTTTTCGTCACCGCCGCTTCTTCCGGGGGCTCACTGACCGCGGGACTTGTCCTGTCCGTAATCCTAGGATTCGCGGCCTTGTTGGGGGCGTCCCGAATCCACCGAAGCGCCAAAGCGATGCTGTTCTGGCGGGCACGTCTCACCGCGGCAGGGCTCCTCACGGCGGGCATCGGCGTCGTCCTGTTCATCCTCGGGCGGGGGGCGGAAGGGGTTCTCGTCCTGGCGGGGGGCATCATCGCTCTGGTAGCGAGGGCATTCTGAGCGGTCAGGAGCGCGCCGCCTCGTGCGCGGCGACTGCGATCGTCGGCCGTGGCGGCAGCGGCTCGTTTCGTCCGCCGCCCCCCTTCTAAACCCAACGGATCATCGAGGGGGTGGGCACCGGCGCAAGGTCCATAAGGGCCGCCGCCGGATGGGGCGGCATGTTTGGCCGGAAGCTGTTTGGCCGGTTCACGATCCGGTCAATCGTTGGCATCGTGGGCGCGATCCTCGCGGGCGTTGGCGGCGCACGCGGCCTGCTGACGATTGCCTCCAGCGTCGGGAATTCTCCCACGGTCGCCTCGTTGACGACTTGGTCGTTCCTCGCCCGAGTCTTCTTGGGCCTCGCCGCGCTCTGGGGGGCCTTCAGCATCTATCGGGCCGGGACCGCCCTCCTGTTCCCGCGCGGACGACTGGCGGTGGCGGGATTCCTGACCGCCGTGATCGGATTCTTCCTGTTGATTCTCGGCTTCGGCGTGGACGCGATCCTTGTCCTCGCGGGCGGCGTCGCGGCCTTTATCGGAGCCGAGCTCTGAACGCTCTTCGGGATCGCATGTGGGGGAGGGCGCCACCAGGGAGGAGAGCCGAGCGCCGGTGGATCGGATCCCACACCCTAACGTGCGCCAGGGCTCCTGCGGCCGGGCGCCCGTTGCGGAGGCCCCTCGCCGCACGAAGAAGGATTTGTGGTCGAGGAGCAGCGCACGCTAATCCGTGCTTGCCGTCGCATCTGGCTAAGGCCTCACACCCGAAGCCATCTTAAACCACCCCGGCCTCGCCCTCCATATGGCCCGCTTCCCCGAAGCCGAGCGCCGCCGGCTGCACAAGATGATCTGCATGCGATGCCATCCTGAAGGATACCGGCGCGGAACTTTCGCCCGGTGAAATCGGCGGGGCTGGCGGCTCTTTAGAGCTGCAACTGAGCTTCGCCTAATAACGTTTCGAATTGAGTCATCCGGTAGTCCCAATGTTCCTCGAGCGGGGCGACGTTGGCGGCAGGTCCTCGGGCATCCAACCAGCGAAACATTTTCAACATGCCCTCACCCATTGCCTGAAGCGCCCGATCTTCTGGGAGCTGGACAAACTTTACCGGTCGCGCCAGTCTCTTCGACAGCAATGCAGCCACATCTGGCATTGTCCTCGAATCCCCGACTAGGTCCCAGGCCCGCCCTTTTCCTTTCTCGGGATTTTCGAAGGCCCTTGCAACGATCTCCCCGATGTCTTTGGTCGCCACCAGCCTCAACTTAGTTTCGGGCTTCAGGGGCAACGCCAGGGTCCCCGACCCGATGCCTTGGAGCATTCGAGGAGACAGGAGAGTCTCCATGAACAGGACCGGCCTTACGATCGTCGCGGGAATCCCAATGCTGTGCAAGTGTTCCTCAACCCGAGCCTTAGTCTCGTAGTGGGGGACCCCTGAATTCTGGTCTGCCCCGGACACCGACGTGAGGACCACGTGGCCCCCTCCAACCTCCTTGGCGGCGTCCAGGGCGGTGATGCCCTGGCGTACCTCGTCGTCGAGGCCTCTTTCGAAAGGGGTGGTCATGACGAAAAACCCGTCGGTTTTCCGGAGGGCGTGAACCACGCTGCGGAAATCTGTCAGGTCCCCCTGCACCACTTGAGCCCCGAGCTTCTCCAAAGGACTTGCCTTGGTTGGATTCCGGGTGAGCGCTTTCACGCGATGTCCCCTCTTGGCGAGGCTCCGCGATACGGCCCCGCCCTGGTGTCCCGTCGCTCCCGCAACAAGGACGGTCATCGTCTCGGCCATGGATAGTAAGTATACAATAGAAAGTGATAAACGCTCCCTATCCTTTTGGAAACCTGGCATTAGGTGATTGGCGTGACTTCGGAAAGCATGATGGCACGGATTTACCGAATCGCCGAGTTGAGGGCGTGTCCTATCGAGACGACCTTTCGTATCGTAGGGAAGCGCTGGACCGTCCTGATCCTCAGGGAGATGTTCTTCGGCGTGACTCAGTTCAACCGACTGCAGGAGAACGTGAAGGGCATCACGCCCAAGATTCTCTCGCGAAGGCTGAAGGAACTGCAGCGCCTCCGGATTGTCGAACGACGGATTGTATCTCAAGCTCCGATCCGTATAGAGTATCGGCTGACAGACATTGGTCGCCGACTGGATTCCGTTCTGGTGTCGGCCGCGGCGTTCTCGATGGCTTGTCTTCCGCGGGCTGTGTTCAAAGACGGAAGGTCGCGGGAGCTCGCCGGGCTCGTTGGCGGTGGCCGGGTTCCTAGGTAAGCGGCCGATGGGAATCGTATCCCGGCCGAGTGTTGACTGTCGGTAATCCGGGCGTCCTTTTGGAGTTGACACGAAAGGACCGGTTGTCAGACGGACGCCGCGAGTGTGATCCGAGATTATTTTTCTACGCGGAAGAGGCATCGAACCCGAAGCCTTCTTAAACCACCCCGGCGTCGCCCTCCATATGGCCCGCTTCCCCGAGGCCGAGCGCCGCCGGCTGCACAAGATGATCTGCATGCAGTGCTACGCCCGGAACGCGATGCGCGCGACCCGGTGCCGCAAATGCGGGAGCCGAGAGCTGCGGCCGAAGGCGAAAGAGGCGCGCAAGGAATAGGCCGGCGCACTTTCGCCCACCCCCCTCAGGTCATGCCTTAATACCTTGGCGAGCCATCCGGGCTTCCCTCGCGGGGAGGGAGACGGACAGACATGGCTCAGAAACCGAACAGCGTCGTGCACGTGGAGTTTCATTCGAACGCACCAGAGAAAACGAAAGCGTTTCTCTCGGACGTCTTCGGCTGGAAGTTCCAGGACGTGCCGGAGATGAACTACTCGATGTTCGACCCGCCAAGCGCGCCCGGCGGCGGGCTTCAGAAGGCCGAGAACCTGCCCGCGGGCGTCCTCGACTACATCCTCTCGGAGAACATCGACCAAACGCTCGGGAAGATTCGCGCTTCCGGCGGCACGGTCCTCATGCCGAAGACGGAGATTCCCGGCATGGGTTGGTTCGCGGTCTTCAACGATCCCACGGGAATCGCCCTCGCCCTCTACGAGACGCAGCCGAGACCCCGCGCGGCCCGTGCAAAACCGCGACGGGCCGCCAAGAAAGCCTCCGCCCGCGGCCGGAAGCGGGGCCGCCGCTCCCGCTGAGCGGCGCGCGAAGGGACCAGACGACTATCCCGGGACCGAGGAGGTAGGGAGTCGCAGCTGGCGCCGCCTCGGCCCCTCCGCGTTCCCCCCGGATCCCGACGTCTCGTGGGAGGATGGCAGCCGAAACGGCTCACGGAGAATGAGGGAGACTTGGACCACCCCGGGCCGCTTTCGTAGGATTCTCGAAGCGTTCGTCTCGGCAATCGCATGGAATTCGAGTTCCATCGTCGGGCGCACCAAACGATGGTCCTCCCAAAGCGCCCTTATGCGCGGGGCGACTCGCCTGTGGTGTTGGTGAACCCTCCGATGGACGGTGGTTGAAGGAAGCATTCGCACCGTCTCGAATCACGCCGGTGCGAAGCGAGATATCTCGCCAGTGTGTTGGTGGCGGACGATGGCCCGAACGGAACGCGTCGTCTTCGAGATGCACGGCCTCGACTGTGCCAGTTGCGCGATCGACGTGGGGCGGGCGCTGAGGAGAATGCCCGGGATTCGTGAGGCGAACGTGAACTACGTCATCGACAAAGGTTTCGTAGAGTTCGATCCGGAGAAGACCTCATGGGAGGCCGTTGCGAGGGCCCTCGAAAACCGCGGATACCGTGTCGCGAGGACCCGCATGGCCGCGTCTTCGATTGCCATGACCGATACCGATGTCAAAAACCTTATCCGCTCTTGAGCCGACGCCCGGGCATCATGGGCTGGATTAGTCGCCGGATCGCGGGGTTCGTCACGTTCGCCATCGTGACCGCGGTGCTGGGCGCCTATGCCGCGACGAGGGGACTGATTTCCGGCGAGCCCACTCTAAGCACCGCCACGGGGGCCTTCATCCTCGGGGTCGCCTTCCTCCTGTCCCTCGCCATCACGTCGAACATGAAGCACAAGGATCAGACTCGGAAGGCTTGGGAAGATTACCAGCGGGCGTGGCAAGAGTACTACGCGCGGATCTACGCCGGCTACGGCCGTCAACGGTGACCCTTCGCGCGCAAGCCTCATTTCCCGGACGGTCGTGTCCCCGGGCGTGTTCTTCGAGCAACGCCTGATCGGCGCGATGCGAAACTTCGGATACCTGATTGGAGACCCCGCCACGAAAGTCGCCGCCGTGATCGATCCCAGCTTCGATGCACGGGTACTCCAGAAGGCCGCCGCGGAGAACGGATATGCGATCGCGCTCATCTTCAACACGCACCACCACCCGGACCACATCTACGACAACGGGCGCTTAGCCAATGAGACGGGGGCGAAGATTGCCGCGCATCGCCTCTCGAACGTCGCGAAGGATGTGATTCTCGAGGACGGCCAGATCATGGCCGTCGGCGAATTGAAGGTCAAGGTCGTCCACACGCCCGGCCACTCCCCGGACTCGTGCTGCTACATCGTCGCCGGTCGTGTCTTCACGGGCGATTGCCTATTCGTCGGGGATTGCGGGCGCGTCGACCTTCCCGGTTCGAGCGTCGAGCAGATGTACGACTCCCTCTTCAACCGCGTCTGGAAGATGGACGACGCGCTCGTCGTGTGTCCCGGCCACCACTACGGACCGAAGCCTCTTTCGACGATCGGCGAGGAGAAACGGACGAACTACACGATGCAGCCCCGGACCTTGGACGAGTTCGTGCGGTTCATGGCGTCGCCCTAACCGGTCGGGATGTCCGCGACGACGGCCTCGGGCTTCGCCTTCGGCTTGCGTTTCCTCGGCGCCTTCTTCGCGCCACCCTTCGCGGACCGGCGACCCTTGCCGTTCTTCGCGGGACACTTCATGTTGAGGCACAGGATCCACGGGGGCCGTCCGCGGGAGATCACCTTGATGATGGGGTGTCCGCACGCGTTGCATCGGTCTTCCGTCGGAACGATGAGCCCGCGTTGGGGGAGCGGGTAGGAGTTGTCGCATTTCGGATAGCTCGAGCAGCCGACGAACCGTTTGCCGTACGTCCCGTGTCGGATGCTGAGTTCCCCATCGCCGCATTTCTCGCACCGACCGATGAAGTTCTTCTCCCGAACGGTCGGGCAATCGGAGGCGACGCAGTACGTCGTCGTTCGCCCCCGGTCCGTGTGCTTGATCATCGGGGCGCCGCACTCTGGACAGTTCTCCTCCGCGCTCTGGACGATCCCCATTTGCGGGAGCGGATGCGTATTCCGGCACGCTGGATATCGATCGCACCCGAGGAACCGCGACCCGCGGCGGGAGCGGATGACCGTCAGGTTCCCATCCTTGCAGAGGTTGCACTTGCCGATGTAGTTCTGCTCCCGGAGCGCCGCTTCGATCTCCTGCCCGATCGCCTCCCGGTTCGCCTCGAGGGTCTCGAGGACCTCGCTGAGCATCTGCTGGGATTCCCGGACGACGTCCTCCCGCGCGCGGACGCCGGTCGCGATCCCCTCCATATCCGCCTCGAGGTGGGCCGTCATCTCAGGCTGGGTGATGCGCTGCGCGTGATCCTCCAGCGCCTCGATCACCGCCCGCCCGCTCGTCGTGGGCCGGGGATACTTTCCTTCGATGAACTTCCGGTCGTTCAGCTTCTTGATGATCTCGTGCCGCGTGGACTTCGTGCCCAGTCCGAGCCGCTCCATCTCCTGGATTAACGATCCTTCGCTGTATCGCGGCGGCGGCTTCGTCTGGTCGTCTCGCACCATGACGGGTCCCGCCCGCTCGACGGTCTCGTCGACGGCCAGGGACGGCAGGACCGCCTCGCGGACCGTCCAGTAGGGGTAGTACTTCCGCCATCCCGGCGACGTCATCCGGTATCCCTGGGCGACGAACACCTGCCCGCCGAGATCGATCTTCGCCTCCGACGTAAGTGCGATTGCGGACGGCGCGACGGTCGCGAAGAATCGACGCACGACCAGTTCGTAGATTCGCCAGTGGTCCTCGCGCTTCACCCGGTCCCGGGTGACACCTTGGACCGGGTAGATCGGCGGATGGTCGGTCGTCTCCGTCCGCCCGCGGCTCGCCGAGATCCGCTCCTGCGCGAGGAGTTCTCGCGCCTCGTCCGCGAAGGGCGATTCGGCGAGCTTCTCGAGGACCGACCGCAGGCTGACCGACGACGGGTAGACCGTGTTGTCCGTCCGCGGGTACGAGATGAAGCCGGACTGGTACAGGTCCTCGGCGATTCGCATCGCCTGCGCCGCGCCGAAGCCGAGTCGGTTCGCCTCCGTCACGAACATCGTCGTGTTGAAAGGCGGGGGCGGCCGCTCCTCGCGTTCGTTCTGGATGTACTCGTGGACGAGGCCCCGGGACGCCGCGTCGGCTTGCGCCTGTGCGGCCTGCGCCTCCCGCCGCGCCCAGAAGGGACCGTGCTCGTGGTCTGCGTCGAAGTCGACGG
>WNGA01010616.1_pt1 | contig 14692 bp, 23 predicted proteins | sample 5400061 | NCBI WGS metagenome assembly WNGA01 (sample SAMN13153366, study PRJNA577476) | soil metagenome | isolation source: 100 cm soil or saprolite under grassland replicate 2 | place: USA:California | collected 2016-06-15
GAGATCATCAGCGAACGGACGGCCAACGATCCGGTGATCACCCTCCGCAGGGCGGTGGAGAACTCACGGCCGCTCCTCGAGACGAGATCACGGCGCGTGGGTGGGGCGTCCTACCAGGTCCCCGTGGAGGTCCGGCCTCATCGGGGAACCACGCTGGCCCTGCGGTGGCTGGTGAACTACGCGCGGGCCCGCCGGGAGCATTCCATGGCCGAACGGTTGGTCGGGGAGATCATGGACGCCGCCAATGGGCAGGGAGCGGCGGTGAAGCGCCGGGAGGACATGCACAAGATGGCCGACGCGAACAAGGCGTTCGCGCACTACCGATGGTGACGGACGAGGAAATCGTGGCCGGGCCCGCCGAGGGCCCGGCGTTTCGCGGGGTGATCTGAGTGGGCACCCCGGCGAGGAAGCTGGACGACATGGCACAAGCGGCAAAGGTAGCGAGCAGGGCTCGGACGGGGCCGGGCAAGTCTCTGGTCATCCGGGAATACCCGCTCGTCCGCACGCGGAACATCGGGATCATGGCCCACATCGACGCGGGCAAGACCACCACGACCGAGCGGATCCTGTACTACACGGGCAAGTCCTACAAGGTCGGTGAGGTCCACGAGGGCACCGCGCAGATGGACTGGATGGTCCAGGAGCGCGAGCGCGGCATCACCATCACCTCGGCCGCCACCACGTGTCTGTGGAAGGACCACTGGATCAACATCATCGACACGCCCGGGCACGTGGACTTCACGGTGGAGGTGGAGCGGAGCCTCCGGGTCCTCGACGGCGCCATCGCCATCTTCGACGCCGTGGCCGGCGTGGAGCCACAGAGCGAAACGGTGTGGCGCCAGGCCGACCGGTACCACGTCCCTCGGATCTGCTTCGTCAACAAGATGGACAGGGTCGGGGCCGACTTCGAGCGCACCGTGCGGATGATCGAGGAGCGCCTGCACACGGTCCCTCTCGTGGTCCAGCTGCCGTGGGGTGTGGAGAACTCCTTCACCGGGGTGATCGACCTCATCGAGATGAAGGGCCTGAGGTGGGCGGAGGGCATGGGCGAGTCCTGGGAGACCGTCGAGATCCCCCAGGAACTTCGAGGGCCGGCCGAGGAATGGCGCCACCGCCTGTTCGAGCAGCTCGCCGACCACGACCCGGAGCTGATGGACAAGTACGTGCACGAAGCGGAGCCTTCCCGCGAGGAGCTTCGCCGTGCGCTGCGCAAGGCCACACTGGAAGTCACCGGGACCCCGGTGCTCTGTGGATCCGCCTTCAAGAACAAGGCGATCCAGCCGCTACTCGACTCGGTGGTGGCCTACCTTCCCTCTCCGGTGGACGTCCCAGCTGTTCGGGGCATCGGACCGAACGGCGGGGAGGTCATCCGGAACCCCAGCGACGAGGAGCCCTTCTCGGCCCTCGCCTTCAAGATCATGTCCGACCCCTACGTCGGCAGGCTCACCTACATCCGGGTGTACTCGGGGACTCTGCGGACCGGAGCCCACGTGGAGAACTCCACCAAGGACCGCAAGGAGCGGATCGGCCGGATCCTGCAGATGCACGCCAACCACCGCGAGGACAAGGAGGCCGCCTTCACCGGCGAGATCATGGCCGTGGTCGGGCTGAAGCACACGACGACGGGAGACACCCTGTGTGATCCGGCCAACCCGGTGATCCTGGAAGCCATGACCTTCCCCACCCCGGTGGTCTCGGTCGCCATCGAGCCGAAGACGAAGGCCGACCAAGACAAGCTGTCGAACGCGCTGGCCAAGCTGGCCGATGAGGATCCCACGTTCCAGGTGAGGTTCAACGACGAGACCGGGCAGACCCTGATCTCCGGCATGGGCGAGCTCCACCTGGAGGTCCTGGTGGACAGGCTGACCAGGGAGTTCAACGTGGGCGCCAACGTGGGCAAGCCCCAGGTGGCCTACCGGGAGACCATCCGCAAGGCGGTCCACAAGGTGTTAGCCAGGTACATCCGGCAGACCGGAGGTCGCGGCCAGTACGGCCACGTGGTGATCGATCTCGAGCCGACCGGCCCCGGCGGTGGCTACGAGTTCGTGAACAAGATCGTGGGCGGAACCATCCCCCGTGAGTTCATCCCCGCCGTGGACCAGGGCATCCAGGAGGCGATGGAGTCGGGAGTCCTGGCCGGATACCCGATGGTCGACATGCGGGCCACGCTGATCGATGGGTCGTACCATGAGGTGGACTCCTCGGAGATCGCCTTCAAGATCGCGGGACAGATGGCGCTCAGGGAGGCGGTTCGCAAGGCCGATCCGGTCCTCCTCGAGCCCGTCATGTCCTTCGAGGTGCTGACCCCTGAGGAGTTCATGGGTGAGGTCCTGGGCGACGTCACTGCCCGCCGGGGCCGGATCGAGCACATCGACGAGCGCGCCGGGATGCGAGCCGTGCGGGTGCTGGTTCCGCTGGCCGAGCTGTTCGGCTACGCCACAGATCTCAGGTCGCGGACCCAGGGGCGGGCCTCGCATACACCCATGCAGCTGCACGCGTACCAGGAGATCCCGTCGCAGATCGCTCGGGAGATCGTGGCAAAGGTCAGAGGAGAGTAGGCCCGCCGAAGGCGCGGCTCAGAGGAGGAGCATCGATGGCCAAGAAGAAGTTCGAGCGGACGAAGCCGCACGTCAATATCGGGACGATCGGCCACATCGACCACGGCAAGACCACGCTCACGGCCGCCATCACCAAGGTGCTGGCCGAGAAGGGCCTGGCCGACTTCACGCCGTGCTCACGTGGACTGCCCGGGGCACGCCGACTACATCAAGAACATGATCACCGGCGCGGCCCAGATGGATGGCGCCATCCTGGTGGTGTCGGCGGCCGACGGACCCATGCCGCAGACGCGCGAGCACGTCCTCCTGGCACGCCAGGTGAACGTGCCCTACATCGTCGTGGCGCTGAACAAGATCGACATGGTCGATGACCCCGAGCTTCTCGACCTGGTCGAGCTCGAGGTGCGAGAGCTGCTCTCGTCCTACGAGTTCCCCGGCGAGGAGGTCCCGGTGATCCGACTCTCCGCGCTGAAGGCCCTGGAGGGCGACGAGGAGGCCAAGGGCCAGATCCTCGAGCTCATGGAGGCCTGCGACAACTTCATCCCCGAGCCCGTTCGGGACATCGACAAGCCGTTCCTCATGCCCGTCGAGGATGTCTTCTCGATCACCGGGCGCGGCACGGTGGTCACCGGGCGGGTGGAGCGCGGGAGCCTGAAGAAGATGGAGGAGGTCGAGATCGTCGGCATCAAGCCGACCCGCAAGACCGTCGCCACCGACCTGGAGATGTTCCGCAAGCTCCTCGACGATGTCCAGGCCGGCGACAACGTCGGCGTCCTGCTGCGTGGCATCGACAAGGAGGAGGTGGAGCGGGGCCAGGTGCTGGCCAAGCCAGGCACCATCACCCCCCACGCCGAGTTCGAGGCTCAGGTCTACGTCCTGTCCAAGGAAGAGGGCGGCCGGCACACCCCGTTCTTCACCAACTACCGGCCGCAGTTCTACTTCCGGACCACCGACGTGACCGGGACGATCAACCTGGCCGAAGGCACCGAGATGGTCATGCCGGGCGACAACACCGTCATGAAGGTCGAGCTCATCAGCCCGATCGCCATGGAGGAGGGGCTCAGGTTCGCCATCCGCGAGGGCGGCCGTACCGTCGGCGCCGGAAGGGTCACGAAGATCCTGAAATGAACACTTGGCCGACCGTACTCGCTGGCGACACCCGGCTGTTGACGCCGGCACCCCCGCGCGTCGGTCGGCTCGACTCGCGCAAGGGTGTCCGCTTGCTCGCTGCGCTCGACTCGCGGACGGGGGTGCTCGCTCGCCGACCCGAGCGCGGGGGGCCCCCGCCGGCTACGCGCCGGGCTTGCGGGCGACCGTTGGCGAGCAGTGGCTCGCTGGCTGGAACGCGTGGGGTTGGCGGCGTCCATAGCCGGCAATCGCTTTTGCGCGCGAAGGTGCGTGTGTGATGGCGGCGCCGCGGATACGGATCAAGCTGCGGGGGTACGACCACGAGATCCTTGATCAGGCAGCCCGGGAGATCGTGGACCACGTGGTTCGAACGGGCGCCACGGTGGTCGGGCCGGTGCCTCTGCCAACAGAGAGGAACCTCTACACGGTCATCCGCGGCCCCCACAAGGACAAGGACAGCCGCGAGCACTTTCAGATGCTCACCCACAAGCGGCTCATCGACATCATGGAAGCCACCTCCAAGACGGTGCAGGAGCTCCAGCGCCTGAACCTGTCGGCCGGGGTGGACATCGAGATCAAGCTGTAGGGGTCGGTCGAGATGGCAGCGGCGAAGGGAATCCTCGGCACCAAGCTCGGGATGACCCAGATCTTCACCGACGACTCCAGAGCGGTGCCGGTGACGGTCATTCAGGCCGGCCCGTGCCGGGTGGTCCAGGTGAAGACGACGGAGCGGGACGGGTACGAGGCCGTTCAGCTGGCGTTCGGTGATGCCCGCAAGGGCAAGACCAACAGGCCCATCTCGGGGCACTTCGACGGGGCAGGCCTGAAGCGGCCGATGTTGCACCTGGTGGAGCTCCGGACCGAAGCCGCTACCGACTATGAGCTCGGCCAGGAGATCAAGGTGGACATCTTCGAGCCGGGCGAGCACACCGATGTCGTGGGGGTGTCCAAGGGCAAAGGGTTCGCCGGGCCCATGAAGCGACACGGGTTCGGCGGAATGGGGGCTTCCCATGGCACCGAGCGAAAACACCGCTCGCCGGGAGCCATCGGGGCCTGTGCCACGCCCTCCCGCGTGTTCCGCGGGACCCGGATGGCCGGCCAGATGGGCAACGAGCGAGTCACGGTGCTGAACCTCGAGGTGGTCGATTCCGATCCCGAGCGCAATCTGCTTCTGCTGAAGGGCGCCGTCCCCGGCCCGACCGGAGGACTGGTGATGATCCGGTCCAGCGTCAAGACCGGCGAGACGAGAAAGGGTCACGGCTGATGGCCACCGTCGACGTCCGAGACGCCCAGGGGAAGGTCTTGGAGCAGCGCGAGCTCCCGGCTGACTTCTTCGATGCGCCGATCAATCCACCCCTCATGCACCAGGTGGTCGTGGCCGGGCTGGCCGCGGCGCGCGCCGGCACGCACTCGACCAAGACTCGCGCCGAGGTGGCGGGCGGAGGCCGCAAGCCATGGCGCCAGAAGGGGACTGGACGCGCCCGGCAGGGATCGATCAGGTCGCCCCAATGGGTCGGAGGCGGTGTGGCTCACGGGCCGAAGCCGCGCAGCTACGAGATGCGGGTGAACAAGAGGATGAAACGAGCAGCTCTCCGCTCCGCTCTGACCGACGCGGTGCAGAGCGGCAAGCTCGTGGTCGTGGGCAGCCTTGCCTTCGACGGCCCCCGGACCAAGGACGCGCTCGGTGTCCTCGATGCACTGGGCGTCGACGGCCGGGTTCTCGTGATCCTCGGAGGCCCGGACGAGGCCGTGGAGAAGTCCTTCCGGAACCTCCCGAACGTGAAGATCGACTACCCGCGCAACATCTCCACCTACGATGTCCTGCGCGCCGACCAGGTGCTGTTCACAGCCGAAGCACTGGATGTCCTCGAGGGTCGCGAGGGTGATTCGGGGGGCTCAAGCAGCGAGGCGAAGCCGAGCGTAGCCCCCCGAGAGGATGAAGTGTCCACGGCCACGATCGATGAGAGCCCGCCGGAGGAAAGCATCGGTTCGACTGCGGACGAGGAGGTCCAGGAATGAAGAGCCCGCGCGACATCGTCATCCGGCCGATCGTCTCCGAGAAGTCCTACGCGGGGCTGGAGCGCAACACCTACACGTTCCTTGTCGACCCGCGGGCGAACAAGACCGAGATCAAGGAAGCGATCCAGCAGATCTGGAACGTTCGTGTCCTCAACGTGAACACCATGAACCGGGTGGGCAAGGTCAAGCGAACGCGTCTGTCCACGGGCAAGCGGCCGGATCAGAAGCGCGCAGTGGTCACGTTGGCCGAGGGCGACTCCATCGAAATCTTCGAGGCGAAGGGGCCGTGACCCATGGCGATCCGTAAGTACAAGCCGACCACGCCAGGCCGCCGCGGGGCCAGCGTCTCCGATTTCTCGGAGAAGACCAGAAGCCGCCCGGAGAAGTCCCTGACCCGATCGCTGAAGAAGCGGGCGGGCCGGAATGCCTACGGACGGATCACCGCGAGGCATCAGGGCGGTGGCCACAAGCGCCAATACCGGGTCATCGACTTCAAGCGAAACAAGGACGGGGTACCGGCCAAGGTCGCCTCGATCGAATACGACCCGAACCGCACGGCCAGGATCGCCCTGCTGCACTACGCCGACGGCGACAAGCGTTACATCCTGGCCCCGCAGGGTTTGGAGGTGGGCCACAGGATCGTGTCGGGTGCGGGTGCGGACATCCGCCCCGGCAACGCGCTTCCCCTAGCGAGCATCCCGGTGGGCACGGTCGTTCATGCAGTCGAGTTGAAGCCGGGGGCGGGAGCCAAGATGGCCCGCTCGGCTGGTGTGGGAATACAGCTTCTGGCAAAGGAAGGTGGTTTCGCCACCCTGAGGATGCCCTCGGGCGAGATTCGGCTGGTGGATGCGAAGTGCCGGGCGACGGTGGGCGTCGTGGGGAATCCAGAGCATGAGCTCGTATCCTTGGGGAAGGCCGGCCGTGGCCGCTGGCTGGGCAAGCGTCCTTCGGTGCGGGGAGTGGCCATGAACCCGGTGGACCACCCGCTCGGCGGCGGCGAGGGGAAGTCCAGCGGCGGCCGCCATCCCGTGAGCCCGTGGGGCAAGAAGGAAGGCCGGACCAGGAAGCCCAAGCCGTCCGACCGGCTCATCGTGCGCCGCCGTGGAAAGAGGAGGGGATAACCCTTGCCGCGTTCCATCAAGAAAGGGCCGTTCGTCGATGATCACCTCATGTCGAAAGTGGTCGAGATGAACCGCCGGGGAGACAAGCGGGTGATCAGGACGTGGTCGCGCCGGTCCACCATCGTGCCCGAAATGGTGGGCCACACCATCGCCGTCCACGACGGACGAAAGCACGTCCCGGTCTTCATCACCGAGTCCATGGTGGGCCACAAGCTCGGTGAGTTCGCCGTCACCCGGATCTTCCGGACCCACGGCCACCACACTGAACGGAGCACGTCACTCAAATGAGAGAGAGAGCGGGGGTCCAGGGGGGCAGCAGCCCCGCGCAGCGAAGCGGAGCGGATCAGGCTGCTGCAGTCCCCCTGGTCTCAGGGGTTCGCCGGCAGGCGGAGCACTGAGAGGAAGATATGGAAGCGAAAGCCATCGCCAAATACGTGCGGATCTCGCCGAGGAAGCTGCGGCGATCCGTGGACCTGATCAGGGGGCAGCACGTCGAGGATGCCCGGCGCATCCTGACCTTCTCGCCGTACAAGGCCAACCGCACCCTGATCAAGGTCCTGAACTCGGCGGTGGCCAACGCGGAACAGCAGCAGGCCATCCCGGAGAACCTGGTGGTGGCGCGAGTGTGGGTCGACGACGGACCGACTCTTCGCCGGTGGCAGCCGCGTGCCTACGGCCGAGCGACGAGGATCCGCAAGCGGACGAGCCACGTAACCGTGGTCCTGAAGAGCCTGGAAGAGGTGAGCGGTGGGACACAAGGTTAACCCGTACGGATTTCGGCTCGGGGTCATCTACCCGTGGAAGTCCAAGTGGTACGCACGCAAGGATTACGCCCAGGCGCTCCATGAGGACGTGCGGATCCGAAAGTACATCCATTCCAAGCTCACCAGGGCCGGTATCTCGAGCGTCGATATCGAACGCAAGGGCGACCAGGTGCAGGTGTTCATCCGGACGGCCCGGCCGGGGATCGTCATCGGCCGCAAGGGCGCCGAGGTCGACCGCATCCGCAAGGACATCGAGAAGATGACCGGGAAGCGGGTCGACGTGAAGGTCGAGGACATGAACCAGTCCGCCAGCGAGCTCCGGCCCGAGACCGATGCGGCCCTGCTGGCCCAGAGCACCGCCGAGCAACTCGTGGGCCGCGTATCGTTCCGCCGGGCCATGCGCCGGACCGTCCAGACGGCCATGAAGGCCGGCGCCTTAGGCGTCCGTGTCCAGTGCGGAGGCCGTCTGGGCGGAGCGGAGATGTCCCGGCGAGAGTGGTATCGGGAGGGCCGCGTTCCCCTCCACACGCTCCGGGCCAAGATCGACTACGGCACGGCCGAGGCGAAGACGACGTTCGGAGTCATCGGGGTGAAGGTGTGGGTCTATCACGGAGACGAGATCCCGGTGCACGAACAGGAGATCGAACGCGCCCGGGCCCGAGCTCTGGCCGGGGTGCCGGTCGGTGGAGCCGCTGGCGCCTCCACCGGCGCCCTCATCACCGACGTCCGCGAGGTGGAAGAGGGCGTCCCGGTTCCGACTGCGGAGCCTCGAGACACGCGCGAGGAGCCCGGGCGCCCCGCCCGGCCCTCAGGGCGCCGCCCCACCCGCAAGCCCACGGGAGGTCGGTCCTAGAGATGTTGATGCCCAAGCGGGTCAAGCACCGCAAGCAGCATAGGGGCCGGAGGAAGGGCCAGGCCAAGGGGGGCACCGAGGTGCACTTCGGCGACTACGGCCTGCTCGCGCTCGAAGCCGGGTGGCTGACCAACCGACAGATCGAGGCCGCTCGTGTCGCTATGACCCGTCATATCCGCCGCGGCGGCAAGGTCTGGATCAACATCTTCCCCGACAAGCCCGTCACCAAGAAGCCCGCGGAGACCCGTATGGGGTCTGGCAAGGGCAACCCCGAAGGATGGGTGGCCGTGATCAAGCCGGGCCGGGTGATGTTCGAGCTGTCGGGGGTGGCGGAGCCCGTGGCCCGGGAAGCCATGCAGCGAGCGGCCCACAAGCTGCCGGTGAAGACCAAGTTCATCGTGAGGACGGGAGCGGAGTGAGGGTTCAGGGAGGTAGCACGAGATGAAGGCGACCGAGCTTCGTGAGCTTCCCGACGAGGAGCTCCTGGCGCGCCTCGAGCTGTCCAAGGAGGAGCTGTTCAATCTCCGGTTCCAGTCGGCCACGGGCCAGCTCGACAACCCGATGCGGATCAAGGAAGTGCGGCACGACATCGCCCGGATCCTCACCACCCTGCGGGGGCGCCAGACGGAGGAGGACCTCCGCGAGGCCGTGGCCAGGGCCGATCGGGTCTCCCTCGAGGAGCGGCGCGAGGCCATCGCCTCGGGCGAGCTGAAGGGCCGGTCCCTGGGCGACATGGCGGAAGAGGCCGTGATCGAGCGTGAGGCCGCCGCGGGGGCGACGGCGGCCCCCGATGAGGAAGGCCAAGAGTGAGCGAGGACAAGGAGCGCGGCCGGCGGAAAGTGCGAACCGGGGTGGTGGTCGCCGACGCCATGGACAAGACCGTGGTGGTTCGGATCTCCAGCCAGGTCAGCCATTCCCTGTATCAAAAGATCATGCGCCGGACCACGAAGCTCAAGGCGCACGACGAAGCCAACGAGGCCCACGTCGGCGACACCGTTCGCATCTCGGAGACGCGTCCGCTGTCCAAGACCAAGCGGTGGCGCGTCGTCGAGATCGTCGAGAGGGCTAGGTAATGGGGGTCCAGGGGGGTAGCACGCGCGAGCGAAGCGAGCGGGCAGTGCGGACCCCCTGGCTCGTCGGCAACCCGACCTCGTCGGGTTGCCGAGGAGGAGAAGAGGAAGCGTGATTCAGCAGGAGTCGCGTTGCCGCGTGGCGGACAACACCGGGGCCAAGGAGGTCCTGTGCATCCGCGTGCTCGGCGGATCGGGGCGTCGCTACGCCGGGATCGGGGACGAGATCATCGGCTCGGTGAAGGATGCCCTGCCGGGAGGCGGCGTGAAGAAGGGAGAGGTCGTTCGGGCGGTCGTCGTCCGCACGGCGAAGGAGCGACGCCGGCCCGACGGCTCCTACATCAAGTTCGACGACAACGCGGTGGTGCTGATCAACGAGCTGAGGAATCCACGGGGCACCCGGATCTTCGGTCCGGTGGCTCGCGAGCTTCGCGAGAAGAGGTTCATGAAGATCATTTCGCTTGCGCCGGAGGTACTTTGACCATGCCTACCGACATCCGGAAGAACGACGAGGTGCAGGTAATCGGGGGGAAGGACCGCGGGAAGCGCGGCCGGGTGGTGAACGTCCTGCCGAAGAAGAATCGGGTCATGGTCGAGTCCGTGGCCCGAGCCACCGCCCACACCCGGGCCGGAGGCAAACGGTCTCGGAGCGGCCAGGCCCTCCAGCAGGGCGGCATCATCCAGAAGGAGATGTTCATCGACCTGTCGAACGTGATGCTGGTGTGCAAGAACTGCGGCAAGCCGACCAGGATCGGGCACCGCCTCGACGGCGGGGTCAGGGCCCGGATCTGCCGGCATTGCGGGGCGGAGACGTAGCCATGGCCGAGGCAACGAAGGAGACCTACATCCCACGGCTCAAGGCGCGCTACCTGAACGAGGTGGTGCCCGCGCTGCAGCGCGAGCTCGGCATGTCGAATCCCATGCGGGTTCCCCGGCTCGAGAAGATCGTGGTGAACTCGGGCGTCGGCGAGGCCATCCGCGACGGGAAGCTGCTGGACGCGGTCCTGGGAGACATGGCCACCATCACGGGTCAGAAGGCGGCGGTGACCCGGGCCAGGAAGTCGATCGCGAACTTCAAGCTGCGAGCCGGCATGCCCATCGGGGCCAAAGTCACCCTTCGGGGCAATCGCATGTGGGAGTTCCTGGACCGGCTCCTGGCGACCGCGCTGCCCCGGATCAGGGACTTCCGCGGCCTCAACCCCGAGGCCTTCGATGGGAGCGGGAACTTCACGCTCGGCGTGACCGAGCAGCTGATCTTCCCCGAGATCGACTATGACAAGGTGGTCAAGGTCCGGGGCATGGACATCACGGTCGTGACCACGGCCGAGGACGACGACGAGGCACGGGCGTTGTTGCGAGCCCTGGGTTTCCCGTTTGCCGGGATGCCCGTGGCCCCGGCGATCACCGGCTAGAGGAGAGCTGTATGGCGAAGAAGGCGTTGATCGAGAAGCAGAGGCGGGCCGGCCGGAAGTTCAAAGCGAGGGCCTACACGCGGTGTGCCCGATGCGGACGTCCCCGGGCGGTCTTTCGCCGGTTCATGCTGTGCCGTCTGTGCTTCCGCGAGCTCGCCCACCAGGGCGAGATCCCGGGCGTCACGAAGGCGTCGTGGTGAGTGAGGTGATCACATGGTCATGACCGATCCCGTCGCCGACATGCTCGCCCGGATTCGCAATGGCGCGATGGCCCACAAGGACGAGGTGGTGGTGCCGGCCTCCAAGCTCAAGGAGCGCATCGCCGAGATCCTGGCCGGTGAGGGATACGTCTCCGAGACGGCCGTGGAGGGCGAAGGCAAGGATCGTCGGATCGTCATCCGCCTGAAGTACGGCCCCAACAGGGAACGTACGCTGACCGGGCTGAAGCGGGTATCGACGCCGGGGCGGCGAGTCTACGCCGACAAGGAAGAGATCCCCAGGGTGTTGGGCGGGCTGGGCATCGCTATCCTGTCCACTTCCCGTGGAGTGTTGACCGACCGTCAGGCCAAGAAGCTCGGTGTGGGCGGCGAAGTTCTGGCGTACGTCTGGTAAACGAAGGAAACAAGAGAGAGATGTCTCGGATCGGAAGACAGCCCATAACGATCCCCTCCGGTGTGGAGGTGGGGGTCGACGGGTCTCGCGTGTCGGTGAAGGGGCCCAGGGGAACCCTGGAGCAGACCTTCCACGCCGACATGCGGATCGTCATGGAGAACGGGACGGTTCGGGTCGAGCGCCCCTCCGACGAGCGCCTGCACCGCTCGCTGCATGGGCTCACGCGGACCCTCTTGGCCAACATGGTGGAGGGCGTCACCAACGGGTTCGAGAAGCGCCTGGAGATCGTCGGGGTCGGATACCGAGCCGCTCTGAGGGGATCCGATCTCGAGCTGCAAGTCGGATATTCACATCCGGTGACGTTCCGCCCGCCGGAGGGGATCGAGTTCGAGGTTCCGGCACAGAACCGCGTGACCGTTCGGGGCATCGACAAGCAGCTCGTCGGTGAGGTGGCGGCGGAGATCCGAAAGATTCGCAAGCCCGAGCCCTACAAGGGCAAGGGAATCAGGTACGAGGGCGAGTACGTGCGGAAGAAGGCCGGCAAGGCTGCCAAGGGGGCTGCGTGATGCGTTCGGAGCTCAAGCGCGGGGCTCGGCTCCGCCGGCATCGCCGGGTCCGCAGGAAGCTGGGAGGCACTCCCGAGCGGCCCCGGTTGGCCGTCTACCGGTCGAACCGCCACATCTACGCGCAGCTCGTGGATGACCAGGGAGCTCGGACCATTGCCGCCGCCTCCGACCTCAGCGCCGGTGGGGGAGACAAGGGCGACCGAGCGAAGAAGGTCGGCCAGGAGATCGCGGAGAGGGCCAAGGCCCTCGGCGTGGACCGGGCCGTGTTCGACCGTGGTGGACGTCTCTATCACGGCAGGGTCAAGGCGGTCGCCGAAGGCGCCCGCGAAGGTGGGTTGGAGATTTGAGACGGTACGACCAGCAGGCAGAACGGAGCCCGTTCGAGGAACGAGTGGTCTCTATCAACCGCGTGGCCAAGGTGGTCAAGGGCGGCCGCCGGTTCAGCTTCACCGCGCTGGTCGTGGTGGGCGACGGGGCCGGCCGGGTCGGCGTCGGCTACGGGAAGGCGAAAGAGGTCCCGGCCGCCATCCAGAAGGGCGTGGAGGAAGCCAAGAAGAACATGTTCGTGGTCCCGCTCATGAACACGACGATCCCTCACGAGGTCATCGGCCAGGATGGAGCCGGGGTCGTGCTGCTCAAGCCGGCCGCACCGGGTACCGGCGTCATCGCCGGTGGGCCGGTCCGCGCCGTCGTGGAGGCCGCGGGCATCAAGGACATCCTGTCCAAGTCCCTCGGCTCGGGCAATGCGATCAACATCGTCCACGCGACCATCGCCGGCCTCAGGGGACTGCGGCGACCGGAGGAGATCGCCCGCCTCAGGGGCAGAGACGTCCAGGACATCGCCCCCCGGGCCATGGTCGAAGGGGTCGCGGACGCCGAGGTCGCCATGGCGGCCAAGCGGGCCGAAGCCGGCCTGGAGGAGTCCGGTGGCGAAGCTTAAGGTGACCCAGATCCGCAGCAGCATCGACCGGCCGAAGGACCAGAAGGCCACGGTCCGGCGGCTCGGCCTGCACCGACTCCACGACTCGGTGGTCAAGGACGACCGCCCCGAGATCCGGGGCATGATCGCCAAGGTCTCCCACCTCGTTCGGGTCGAAGAGATCCAAGGGGAGGACTGACATGAAGCTCCATCATCTCCGTCCCGCCGAGGGTGCGGTTCGAGACCGGCGTCGGGTCGGGCGGGGAAAGGCAGCCGGCCAGGGCAAGACGGCCGGGCGTGGGACGAAGGGCTATAACGCACGCCACAACCCCAAGCCCGGATTCGAGGGCGGCCAGATGCCCCTTCAGCGCCGGATCCCCAAGCTCAAGGGGTTCACCAATCCCAACCGGGTCGAGTTCGCAGTGGTCAACGTGGACAAGCTCGGCCAGGCCTTCGAGGCCGGCACGGAGGTCACACCCGAGCTCCTTCGCCAGCGAGGGATGGTCAGGAAGTCGCTTCCGGTGAAGGTCCTCGGGCAGGGAGAGTTGGACCGGGCCCTGACCGTTCGTGCCCATGCCGTCTCGACCTCCGCCAGGGCCAAGATCGAGCAGGCCGGAGGCGCTGTAGAGATCCTGTGAGCCTGTACACTGGGGCTCTCGAGAGGATCAGGAGGCTCCCCACGCAGTGCTGAAGGCGTTCGTCAACGCGTTCAAGATCCCGGACCTTCGCAAGAAGATCCTGTTCACCATCGGGATCATCGCGGTGTTCCGCCTGGGCTCGCACATCCCGGTTCCCGACGTAGACCTCACGAAGCTCCAGGACCTGCAGAACGCGGCCAACCCGGCCCGGGGACTGTCGGCCCTGCAATTCATCGACCTGTTCTCCGGCGGAGCGCTCACCAGGTTCGCCGTGTTCTCACTGGGGATCATGCCCTACATCACCAGCTCGATCATCATGCAGCTCCTGACGGTGGTGATCCCCAAGCTCGAACAGTGGCAGAAGCAGGGCGAGATCGGGATCAAGAAGATCACCCAGTGGACCCGCTACATGACGGTCACCCTGGCTCTCCTGCAGTCCACGGGCCTGGTCTTCCTGTTCCACAACCAGTTCCACGTGATCCGGTCGTTCACGGCCCCGCGGGTGGCCTTGATCGTGTTCACCCTCACCGCCGGGACGGCCATGATCATGTGGCTCGGTGAGCTGGTCACCCAGCGCGGGATCGGCAACGGGATGTCGATCCTGATCTTCACCAGCGTGATCTCACGCCTGCCAGCCCAGGGCGCAGCCATCCTGAACCAGGCCGGGTCGGCGAAGTTCTATTTCCTGCTGTTCCTGGGCGTGGCCATCATCCTGGCCGTCGTGTGGATGGAGCAGGGACAGCGCAGGATCCCCGTGCAGTACGCCAAGCGGATCGTGGGCCGCCGGATGACGGGAGGCCAGAGCACGTACATCCCGCTCAAGGTGAATCAGGCGGGCGTGATCCCGATCATCTTCGCCTCGTCCGTCCTGTACTTCCCGACGCTCCTGCAGAACGTGATCCACGTGCAGTGGTTCCAGAACTTCGTGAACAACACCTTGCTGCGCCAGACGAATCCTGTGTACATGCTCATCTACGGAACCCTGGTCGTCTTCTTCGCCTACTTCTACACGGCCATCACGTTCAACCCGGT
>WNGA01015312.1_pt1 | contig 14692 bp, 15 predicted proteins | sample 5400061 | NCBI WGS metagenome assembly WNGA01 (sample SAMN13153366, study PRJNA577476) | soil metagenome | isolation source: 100 cm soil or saprolite under grassland replicate 2 | place: USA:California | collected 2016-06-15
CGCCGGCTGAATTAGGAGCCGGTGAGCCACATACAGACACTTTGGACAAGGGGCCCCTGGTCACCGCTACCTGAGCGGAGCTGAGCGAAAAGTCGACGAGCGGAGCGTCGGGTGCGCCATAGCGAGGCGTGCCACTCCTAAGTGGGTCGTTATGACTCGGAGTCTCCAGAAGGGGGTGACGCTCAATGACGGCGCTTTTTGCGGCTTTTGCGAAGCTTTTTTTCGCGATGGGTCAAGTGGCTTGGTAGAGACCCATGGGGCCCTTCCCTTCTTCTCCAAGGACACTCGGCCTGCGATGAGCGAGCGCACTCGGCAGAGGCTTCTCGAAGCCCGGATCTACGTGCTCGTGGTCGTGGTGTCCGCCGCCACTCTCTGCTTGCTCTTACTCCGGGAGTGGTATGTAGCCACACCATTCCCTTCAGAGTTTTGGAACGCCGTCGGGGCGTTCGTCATTCTGGGGATCGTGAGTGATTCGTTTTCATTCACGATCCCGTTTGCTAGGGTCAGCACTTCAGTCTCTTTCATTCCGATTCTCGCTTCGATTCCGCTATTCCCCCACCCATGGCCCATGGTGATAGGGGGCATCACGGGTCTGATCGTTGAGAGATTCGTTCGCAACAAGCCACCTCTTCGGGTCTGGTTCAATACGGCGCAGTACATGCTTGCGGCGGGGCTTGGTGCGTTGGTTTATTCGGATTTGGGCGGCTCAGTGGGCCTCGATGCCTTTAACTTCAACCTGATCCCATTCGTCGGTCTGGTAGTCGTGTACTTCGTTGCCAACAAGGGCAGTGTCGCTCTCGCCGTATCGTTCAGCAGTGGTGTGTCAGTACGGGAAGCTTGGGACAGGATTGGGAAGGATTCCCTAGTAACCGATCTGTTGTCTAGCACGCTAGCAATTCTGCTAGTCTTTCTGTACATAAAGCTGCACCTACTGGGCCTGGTCATCCTGGTCTTCCCCCTCTTCTTGGTACGTCAGCTGTACCAAATGAACCTGCAATTGCAAGAGGAGCTCGAAGAAAAACTCGAGCTGATGGTCAAGGCCATGGAGGCGAGAGACCCGTATACATCAGGTCATTCCCGCCGGGTATCCGAATACGCCTTGGCCATCGCGCGCGAACTGAAGCTACCCTCGACGGAGCTTGACAGCATCAAGCGGGCTGCTCTCCTCCATGACGTAGGAAAGATCTACGAGGAGTTCGCGCCGCTTCTCAGGAAGGAAGGTAAGCTCACGCCTGAGGAGCGTATGACCATGCAGAGCCACGTGATTCGAAGCGCTGACCTAGTCGCGACCGCGGCGAGGCTCCGCGGAGCTGTTCAGGCGATGATCCGCCACCACCATGAGAACTACGACGGGTCTGGCTATCCTGACGGGTTGGTTGCGGAGTCTATTCCTGCTGGTGCTCGAATAATAATGATCGCAGATACGCTTGATGCGATGACTAGCGATAGACCGTACCGTAAGGCGTTGACCCTTAACCGAGCGATTGAGGAGCTTCAACAGTACGCGGGAAAGCAGTTCGATCCAGCTCTTGTGGACGTGGTAGCAAACTCCGCAGGTATACGGAGGCTCCTCGGACCTGGGCCGGGTGGAAGGCCGGAGGCGGCTCTCGTACCCAAGGTGAGTGGTCGAAAGCCTGCCTGGGCGGAGCGCGTCGCGCAGTAAGTTCCAGAGGAAGGCTGTCCGCTGCATTATCGCCCAATTCCACTTGTTCCTTGAGGACCTCGAGACGATCTGGGAGTCCAGCCAGCGTCGCAGTGGTCTTCTACTTTGCGACAGTCGCTGCCACTGCGCTCGTGTCTATCACTGCAGGATCCTCGAGTAACCCCTGTGCAACGGCTATTTTTCGGAGCCCGGCTGCGCCCAAGGTGTCAAAAAGCTGCAGTTCGGCGTTGGTCTCTTGCGTTTGGTGTCCCAACGAGAACCTCTCGAGCCACGCTACTGCGACCAGCACATTCAAGTAATATCGGGCCGACAACATGCCCGGCTTTGATTATTCTCAGTTCGTCGAATAGGCCGGCGTTCGGTACTGCTCTCTCCTTGCCTCTAGCACGTCGTTCCGCTCGCTCAATCAAATCCAGGGCTAACGCTGTGTCTCGCATGATCAGGGATACGGTGGCAGAGCCGACAAGAAATTCCATTGTGGCGGCCCAGCTACGTTCTCGCTCACTTGAAGCCTCGGCTGCTTCTATAGAACGACGCGCTCGTTCGCTGTCGCCGCGCAAGAGCGCCGCTATCGCGAGGTTGAGATAGATGGTAACAAGCCGAGGGCTGGGGGCTCGCGCGGCCCTTGAGACGGCGAGCTCACCCAGACTCGCGGCCGACTCAAAGTCTCCCTGGTGGAGTTTGGCAACACAGAGGTTGGACGTAATGATCGCTGATCGGAGGTCGTCGCCGATCCTTCTACTTAGCTGTAGTGCCTTGCCGTATGCTTCGCAGGCTGCTTCGAATTCGCAGAGCCCTGCCTTAGAGGTTCCGTACCCCGTATACATGAGCGAGAGGTTGACGGGGTCAGTCCGCTCGCTAACCAGCGCGAGCGCTCGCTCAAGCTCGTTGGCGGCTGCTGCAAGCTCGTAGAAAAAGAAGTCGCAGTACGCCCTCGTATATAAGAGGATTGGTAGTGGCTCCGAACCGCACTTGCTGATGGCAAGGTCGGTTTCCCGCTGCGCTGCCGCGACTCTCGCTTCATCCCCCGCATTAACGCCGGACCGCGCGCACTCGAAAAGTGCCTTGCCTATCAACTCGAAATCTGCCGTCTTCCGTGATGCGCTCAAGGCCCGGTCAGCTGCATCGCAATAACTCGGCCCGGGCTCGTCGTTCAAAAGGTACTGGACCGTTGCCTCCATTCGTGCTGTGTCTGCCCGTTCGTGAGCCGAGAGGTCGGCAGCTTGCGACAGGAGCGCGAGTACAGGAACAGCAGCCGTTGCCTTTGACTGACTCACCAGCGCTCGGGCGAGAAGGAGCCGTAGCCGCTGCGGCTCATGTTGCGCACAAGGCTCGCGAAGAAGAACCGTGAGGATCTGCTCCGCCTCAAACGGCGCGCCCACACATATTGCAGCCTCCGCTCCCTTCAGCGCGCCTGCCGCTGCTCGCACTAGGTCACTGCCTCTAAGGAAATGCCACGCCACCTCAAGCATCGGTGCCTGAGCTTCCTCATATGTGCGCGCCGCCAGCACCTCCCCTACCCTCCGATGCAAGTGCTGCCGCGCCGGCCCGGTGACGGCATAGTACGCCTGCGCCCGGATCAACTCATTCCGGAACTCGAGGCTGCCGTGCACCTCGCGCAACAAGCCTTCCTCCTTCAACCGGGACAGCGCCTCACCGGCGGCGGCGGGAGTGAGGTCCACGACCTCGTACAACGGCAGGTCCGCCAAGCGCCGCCCCAACACCGCCGCCAAGTCCAGTGCCGCCCGGGTGGGAGCATCGAGCCGGCGGATCTGGCGCTCGAACACCGCCCCGATCGCCCGCGGGATGCCGAGGTGCGCGACGGGCTGCGTGTTCAAGGCCTCGAGCTCGCTCAGCAGCGAGGTCGAGCCGTGCGCGAGCCACTCCCGCGTGAGGAGCTCGAGCGCCAGCGGGTTGCCGTTGCCGGCCTGGAGGATGCGCGCCACCGGCACGTCGGCGAGCCGGCCCTTGGCCCGCGCCGTCACCGCCTCGACCAGGCGTTCGGCCGCCGGCGGCGCGACGGGCTCGAGGTCGAGCTGCTGCAGCGCCTCGATCGTGGCGTCCGACACGAGGGCACTGGGGCCCGCGTTGGTGCGCAGCTCGTTCGAGCGCGCGGTGAAGATCAAGAGCAGACGGGTGCGCGGCAGCTTGCGCGCCACCACGTGGAGGATCGCGGCGCTCGCGTTGTCGGCGGCGTGGATGTCGTCCACCACGAGCACGAGGGGGCTCTCCTCGGTCGCCGCTTCGGCGGCCTTGAGGAACGAGTCGGCGAGCCGCAACGGAATCACCTCGGCCGACCACTCCACCGGCTTCGGCACGCCGGGGAAGGCGTTGAAGATCTCCGGCGACGCCTGGGCGCGCGCCACGACGGCGCCCTCCATCTGGCACGTCGAGACGAAGGCGTTGGCGAGCGTCGTCTTCCCGACCCCGGGGTCGCCGATGAGCACGAAGATGCGCGGCACGCGACGGCGCACTTCAAGCCAGGAGTCATACAAGTGGGCGAACTCCGCCTCGCGCCCGATGAGCGTCTCCGCCTCGAAGCGCCGCTCCTGGCGCTCGGGGACCTCCCCCGGCGCCGCCGGGCGGGGCGCCGGCCGGCGGCCTTCGCGCAGCAGGCCCGCGACCCGCGCGAGATCGCCACTCGGCTTCGCGGCGAGCTCCTCCGCCAGCCGGGCCTCGAGCCGGCCGTACGCCTTGAGCGCGCTTGAGCGGTCGCCCACCCAGGCCCGCGCCTCCATCACGCCGCGCACCGCGTCCTCCGACAGCGGATCCAGCTCGAGCAGCACCTGCGCGTGCCGCTCGACGGTGGCGAAGTCGCCGATGCGGCGCCCGGCGTCCATCTGCTTCACGAGGCAGTCCCGGATCCGCGGCACGAGCTTCGCGCGCCACTCGTCCTTCCACTGCTCTCGAAGCCGTCGAGGAACGGCCCGCGGATCTGCGCCTCGCAGGCGTCGAGCCGCCGCACATCGGCGTCCACCGCGCCCGCCGCCAGCGCGATCGTCGCCCGCTGCACCTCCAAGTGCTCGCCGCCGACCTTCGCCTTGACCGCCGTCAGCGCCTGCGCGAGCGAATGCCGGGCGAGATGCGCCGGCGCGTCCGGCCAGAGGAGATCCATCAGGTAGTCGCGCGTGAGTCGCTTCCCCGACTCGACGGCGAGGCGGATCAGCAGGGCGAAGTGCTTGCGCGTGCGAAAGCGGACCTGCTCCCCGGCGTCGGTCAGGAGCAGGGGAGCACCCAGGCTCAGCAACTGCAGGTGGGGCGCCATCGACGGCTCACAGCGTTTCCGATTGGTACTATTAGGCGCGCAGATCAACGTGGTGTCAACACGTTGATTTGGGCAGAGTTATTGCCGGTTTTCTGGGGCGCGGCGAGCGACCGTCAACGACCTCGCCGGGAGGTCGGGACCGCGGATCAGCGGATACGGCGTGATCCGGCGAGCGTGCTGGGTATTCTGGCTAGTGGGCCCATGGGGCGTTACAATCGCATCCTACCCGCTAAGGAGCCACCATGAGGGCACGTCTCGTCATCCCGGTCCTGGCCGCCGCCTGCCTCAGCCTGCTCGGCTGCGACAGAGTCTCCACGGATCCCCAAAGCTCGTATCGCCCCTCGTTCATCACCTACGGCGCGCTCGACGGAAATGCCCATCCCGCCGTCGTTCTCATCGTGATGGACATCGCCGGGGAGCCGGCGTTCCGCTGCTCCGGCACCCTCATCGCCCCCAAGGTCGTGCTGACCGCCGGCCACTGCGCCGGAGAGCCCGGCGAGTTCAGCGGCATGCGCATCTTCACCGAGTCCGACGTCGAGAACGGGAAAAACAACTACCCGTTCCGCGGGCCCAACACCATCGAGGCCGCGGAGTGGCATTCACACCCGCTCTTCACGGAGAGCGCGTTCTTTCGGCATGACGTGGGAGTCGTCCTGCTCACGAAGGCCGTCAGCCTCTCCGCCGAGCAGTACGGAAAGCTTCCCAAGCAGGATCAGCTCGACGCGCTGCAACCGAGCAGCTCGACGGTGTTCACCGCCGTGGGCTACGGGCTCCAGCGGATCAACCCCGTCTTCATCGAGGCCGAGAAGATCCGCATGTTCTCCGAGCCGCACCTCGTCCAGATCAACACCCCGGGCTTCACGGGAGACTTCTCGCTGCTGCTGTCGAACAACGCGTCGACGGGCGGCACCTGCTTCGGCGACTCGGGCGGCCCCAACTACCTCGGCACGAGCAACGTGATCGCCGGCGTGACCTCGTTCGGGCTCAATGGGACATGCGGTGGGACCGGGGGAGTCTTCCGCCTGGACCGGAAAAACGTCCTGGACTTTGTGACGCAGTACCTGAACTAAGGGGGCCCCCCCGCCGGCTAAGGGCGTCGGCAGATCGGGCACGGGCCCATCCGCGGCTCCTTGCCGAAGACGAGCTCCACCGGCCCGAGCGTGACCGCCGTATCGGTGAGGGCCACGGTCAGGGACATCACGTGGCCGTCGGTCCAGCCGAAGAAGCGCGCGGGGTGGTCGGGGCCGCGGGCCACGGGGTAAAGCGTCACGTTGTAGAGCCCAGGCACGTCGAACCGACCCTGCTCGTCGGCGACGAGCGCCTGTTTCGTATCACCCGCGGTGCAGCCGATATGGACGTGGGCGGTCGTGTCGAACGCGATCAATCCGGCGTTCTCCCCGCCCCACGTCCCTTCGATGGGTTTGCGGAATCGCGGGCCCCCAATGTCACAGTCGCGCAGCAGGACCAGGGCGACGCCGGCCAGGACGACCTTGTTCATAGCAGTTCCTCCATACCCCTTTACCCCTGGGCCCACTTCCCCGTCACAAGCAGTTCTTCCACGATATCAGGCGCCGTGCGCCCCGCCGCCTCCGCCGCGAAATTGATCACCAGCCGGTGCGTCAGCACGGTGGGCGCCACCGCCCGGAGATCGTCCTCGTCCGGCATCGGCCGGCCGTCGAGCGCGGCCCGCGCCTTGGCGCCCAGAATCAAATACTGCGACGCCCGCGGGCCCGCCCCCCAAGAGATGAACTCCTTGATGAACGGCGGCGCTTCGGCGTCGGGCGGCCGGGTCATGCGTACAAGCGTCACCGCCGCGCGCACCAGCGCCTTGCTCACGGGGATGCGACGCACCAGGTGTTGCAGCGCGAGCACGTCCTCGGCGGTGAGCACCGGCGTGATCGTGGCCGCCAGGTCCCCCGTCGTTGCTTCGACGATCGCCTCCTCCTCGTCCTTCGCCGGGTAGCCGACCCGCAACTCGAACATGAAGCGGTCGAGCTGGGCCTCGGGGAGGGGATAGGTCCCCTCCTGCTCGATCGGGTTCTGGGTCGCCAGCACGAAGAACGGCGCGGGGAGCGGATGGGTCTGCCCCGCCGCGGTCACCTGGTGCTCCTGCATCGCCTGCAGCAGGGCGGCCTGCGTCTTGGGCGGCGTGCGATTGACCTCGTCTGCGAGCACGATGTTTGCGAACACCGGCCCCCGCACGAACCGGAACCCGCGCTTCCCGGTCGCCTGCTCCTCCTCGATGATCTCGGTGCCGGTGATGTCGGACGGCATGAGGTCGGGCGTGAATTGGATGCGCGAGAACTTGAGATCGAGCGTCTGCGCCACGGTCTGCACCATGAGCGTCTTCGCAAGCCCCGGCACCCCCAGGAGCAACGCGTGGCCGCCCGAGAAGACGGCGGTGAGGATCCCGTCCAAGACGTCTTTCTGGCCCACGATGCGGCGCCCCACCTGCGCGAGCAGGTCGGCCCGCGCGGCGGCGAGCCGCTCGAGCAGCTCGACATCGCCGAGCGGCGATGACGAGGGACGGGGGACGGGGGATGGGTTAGGCGTCATGGGTTTCCAAGGTTACCACATCATACTCCCAAGCGCCACATATGGTTGCGTGCGGCGCCGTTTGCTTGCGAAATTTTTCACAAGCGGGTATGTTACCGCCCGTCTCATGCTCCCGGACGACAAGAATCGGTTAGGGCGCGGCTTCGGCGAGGGGTATTCGTACGTCGCGCTGGGCTTCACGTTCGCCTTCGCGATCCTGCTGTTCGGCGCGCTGGGCTGGCTGGTGGACGGCTGGCTGCACACGCGGCCGCTGTTCGCCCTGGTGGGCGCGGGGGTCGGCGGCTTCGGCGGCTTCATGAGTATCTACTATCGCGTAACGCGCGAGACGAACGGCGGCAGGGGCGGCAGGGGCGGCAAGGACGGCAAGGGCAGCGGGTGAAAGTGAGGCCCTACGTTCTTCTCGTCGTGTTCGGGGGAGTGCTGGTCGCGGCGGCGGCGCTGCTGGGCGGCCGGGCGGCGGCGATCGGGGGGGCGACGGCGCTCGCGGCGCAACTCGGCGCGGTCGCGCTGCTGCGGCCCGCGATGCGGGCCCCGCAGCCGGCGTTCCTGGCGCGCTGGATCGGCGGGATGGGGCTGCGGGCCCTGGCGCTGGGCGCCCTGCTGGCGCTCGCGGCGACCGCGCGCGAGGTTTTGACCCCGCTGCCCGCGTCCCTCGGGTTCCTGGGGGTGTTGCTGCCGCTGCTCTTCCTGGAGATCAGGTTCCTGCGATGATGCAAGCGCCCGACATCGGCAAGGTCATCTTCGAGCACACGTCGGACAGCCACGTGGTGGAATGGCCGTTCGGCTTGGGCGAGTGGCACCTGCCGACCGGCTGGCAGCTCTTCGGCATCGACGTATCTCCCACGAAGCACGTCGTGTTCATGGTGATCGCCGCCGTCCTCGTGTTCCTGACGGTGTGGTACGCCGGCCGCCAGGTGGAGCGGCGCCACCGCGAGGGGAAGGCGCCGGCGGGCTTCGGCGCGGCCGTCGAGGCGATCGTGCTGTTCGTCCGGAACGACGTCGCGATCGCGAACATCGGCCACGGCGGGGAGAAGTTCGCGCCCTACATCCTGACGCTCTTCTTCTTCATTCTCTACTGCAACCTGCTCGGCCTGCTGCCCTGGGGCGCGACGCCGACCGGCAACCTCGCCGTGACCGGCGCGCTCGCCCTCACGGCGTTCGTGACCATCGAGGTCTCGGGATTGCGCGCGCTCGGGCCCAAGGGCTACCTGAAGACGATCGTGTTCGTGCCGCCGGGGATGAAGGGGATCGGCGCCGTGCTCATGGCGCTGATCATGACCCCCATCGAGATCATCGGGAAGCTCGTCAAGCCGTTCGCGCTCACGCTGCGGTTGTTCGCGAACATGACGGCCGGGCATTTCGTGATCCTCGCGCTGCTCGGCCTGATCTTCATCTTCTCGAGCTGGGCGGTGGCGGCGGGGTCCGTGGCGTTCGTGGTGTTCATGATGCTGCTCGAGCTGCTGGTGGCGTTCCTGCAGGCCTATATCTTCGCGCTGCTGACGTCGGTGTTCATCGGGATGATGCAGCACGCGCACTGACGGTTCACGACTCACGTGAGGGACAACATGGTCAACCTGCTCATGCTGCTTCAGGGCGCTCAGCCGACCGGCGCGGAGATCGCCGAGGCGGCGAAGAACGCCAACGCGCTGCTCGGCGCGGGAATCGGCCTCGGCCTCGCGGTGATCGGGGCCGGCCTCGGGATCGGCCGGATCGGCGGCCAGGCGGTCGAGGCGATCGCGCGGCAGCCCGAGGCGTCGGGCGACATCCGCGGCGCCATGATCCTGACGGCGGCGCTCATCGAAGGCGTCGCGCTCGCGTCGCTCGTGTTCGCGCTGCTCTTCAAGCTGCTCTAGATGGCGGCGCCGCTCGGGCTGCTCCAGGCGGTGGACCACGCCGGTGGGGAGGGGTTCACCCCCTTCTCCATCAACACCGGGCTGGTGTTCTGGACGATCGTCGTCTTCGTCGTCCTCCTGGCGCTGCTGTGGAAGTTCGGCTGGCCCGCCATCCTCAAGTCGGTAGAGGACCGGGAGCGGCGCATCCAGCAGCAGTTGGACGAAGCGGAGCGGGCCCGCGCCGAGGCCGCCCGGCTGCTGGAGGAGCACAAGCGAACGATCGCCGGCGCGCGGGCCGAGGCGCAGGAGATGATCACCAAGGCCCGGGCGGTGGCGGAAAAGGAGCGGGCGACGCTCCTCGCCCAGGCGCGCGAGCAGTACGAGCAGCTGCTCGAGCGGGCGCGCAAGGAGATCGACGCCGAGAAGGAGAAGGCGATCCTCGAGCTGCGGCGCGAAGCGGTAGACCTCTCGATCGCGGCCGCGTCGAGGCTGATCGAAGCGAACCTCGATTCCGAGGCGAACCGCCGGCTGGTGATGGAGTACCTCGCGAGCCTCGAGCAACCGCGGTGAAGAGCACCACCGTCGCGCGCAACTACGCCGAGGCGCTGTTCCTCGCGGCCGAGGCGGGCGGGGGAGACGCCGTGGAGGAGTTCGGCCGGCTGCTGGACGCGGTCGCCGGGGCCGTGCAGGCGGACGAGCGCATCGCGGTGGCGCTCGAGTCACCCCGCGTGGCGAAGGCGACCAAGGCCGCGCTGCTGGAGCGCGCGCTCGGCGGCCTTGCGGCGCCCGAGTTCGTGCGGTTTCTCCAGGCGGTCGTGCGGCGCGGGCGGCAGGGGCTCCTCGCGGAGATGGCGCAGCAGTACGACGGCCTCGTGGACCTGAAGCTCAATCGGGTGCACGCGGGCGTGACGCTCGTCCAGGAGCCGGATGCCCGGCTCGAGCAGCAGATCGTCGAGCGGCTCACCGCCGCGCTCGGCAAGGACGTGCGGGCCCACTTCCGCGCCGACCGGGGCATCCTCGGCGGCGTCGTCGTTCGGGTCGGCGACCGGATCTTCGACGGGTCGGTGCGGCGCAAGCTCGCGGCGCTGCGACGCAGGATGCTGACTGGCGAGTGACACCGAGAGGCGGCAAGGGCGGCATAGACGGCAAAGGCGGTACTGGAGCGCCCGTGCCGCCCTTGCCGTTTTTGCCGCCCGTGCCGCCCCTCTAGAACCTCACCGGTATTGCCACACCCACTGTTCCGGACTTTTGGGTGAGCAACGTCGCCGCTCCCACCGCCACGTCGTACCAGAAGTGGTGGAAGATCGACTCCCGGATGCTCCACCCGTTGCGCCGGGTGAGCCAGCCCTCATAGAGCGCCGACGCCGTAATGTCGAGCGCGAAGGGCCCCGCCTGGGACACGTGGAGCCCGCCGAACACGGCGGCCTGCACGCCGTTTGACAACCAGGCGCGGCGACCGAGCTTCTGGTGCAGCACCGGGTACAACCAGCCCCGAAACAACGCCTCCTCGCCGACGCCCGCGTTGTATGAAAATGAAGCGACGAACGCGCCGTCGCGGGTCCGGAACGGTACGTACCGCGCGCCCGGCTCCGTCTCCGCCAGCACCAGGGCCGTGACCACCGCGGCGTGGGCGAGATCGATCCACGTCGTCCATCGCTTCAGCATGCGAAGGTCGAACGGCGCGGAGAGCAGGCTGGCGGTGGACTCGTGAGTCTTCACGAAATCGTACTTGCCGACCCTCTGCAGGAGGGGCAGGGACCGGTGAAAAGAGTCGTAGGCGCTCAGCTCGCCGGCCGCCTGCGCGAGCTGAGCACCAATGAACGCGCGCTGCCCGTCGGGATCACGCGGCAGGTCCTCCACCGACGCGGCGTGCTGGTCGCCGGTGAAGTACAACGCGTAGCCCCCCGCCGCGGTGGCTGTGAACCCCGCTCCGGCGAGCCAGGACCCTTCCAGATACTGGCCCAGGCCGGGAACCAGAAAACTCGCGAGCGGGATTCCGAACTCCGCTCCGCCGCGGGGCCGGGGTGCGACGCTTCCCTGGGCTGGGAGCGGCACCGGCGCGGCGATCAGCGCGAGCGAGAGCAGGGATCCGGTGAGACTGCGCATGCGTCACCCCCGCGTGACAGGTTCACTTCATCTCGAGGTTGACCCAGCCGTTCGTCACGTTGTTGCTGCCCTTGACGATCCAGTTGAACCCGGGATAGAACGTGCCGACGACGTCGTCTTCGACCGCGTTGCCGATCAGCTCGTCATTGGTCTTGATGAGCGAGGTGACCGACGCCCATAGGTTGTAGAGCGCCCTGGCGCGCTTGAACGCCTTCACGAGCGCGTTGCTGGAGTCGTTGCCCGCCGTGAGGTAGCCGTTGGCGCCGTCCACGACCTTCAGGAATGAGCCTACGATGTCCTTGTCCGCCTTGATCTCGCATGCCGTGTCATCGTCCTCCACGAAGAACACCCGGAAGTTCTGATTGGGATGCGCCGCGTTGTAGTTCGCAATTTGTGTGCTACTGAACAGCATCACCCTCCCGCTCCAGTCCTTCGAGTTTTGATCGAAGTAGTACGGGCCGCCCGCGTGCTCGCCGGCGCACTGGTAATCGGTCAACGAGTCCGACGTGCCCTTCTGGCCGAGGATGTGGGCTTCAAACTCGGGGCTGCCTTTCAACCAACCTTCAAAATCGTCCACGAAATGGGACTTGGTCATGTACAACCCCGGCGACGGGGGCGGCGGCGTGGGCCAGATGATGATGCATTCCCAGCAGATGGTCGGGGACGGCGCGGCGGCGAAGTCCGTTTCCACCGGCACGAGGGCGATCACCGGCGTCGCGGGCGGGTGGTCGGCGCTGAGGACCTGTCGGTTGCCGTGGATGTCGAACGCCACCGGCGGGTCGCCATCCCGGAGCGCCGTGGCGACCAGCACGTTGGCGCCGCCGTTCCAGGCGCGGCGGTGTTCTGGCACGGGCAGGTACATTTCGAGCGGAATCGCGCGGTCCGCCTGCTGCGCGAAGTCGGCCGCCGCGACGCCGGCGTCGAGGGCGAGGGCCTCGACGGCGCGGCCGCGGTCGGCGCCGAGGAAGCGCTGGAACTGGAGCTTGTGCTCGCGGAACGGCGACGCGTCGAGCTGGGCCTTCACGTACGCCCGGAACTGGGGTGCGCCCAGCGCCCGGGCGAGAGCGCGGGCCAGTTGCTCCGGCGGCCCGGGGGCGGGTGCGACCTCTGGGGTGGGGGTGAGGGTCTCAGCGGCGGTGCCGCCGGGTGCGGTGGCGGGCGGGCGGTCGCTGCAGGCCAACGCGCCCGCGAGCGTCGCGACGACCGCGAAATGGAATGTATGGCGCAACATGGTGACTCCTTGTCGAGGTTAGCGCGCTCAACATCGGAGTCCCCGTGGGAAAACCGTCGCCCGAATCGCGCGGCAGGCATCGGAAACGCGCGACGCGCCTCGCCCGCACCGCCCTCCCAGTGTAGTTTCCCGGTCCCAATGCTCCCGCTCGTCCTTCTCCTCGTGGCCTCCCCCGACACAGCTGGCTACTGGCAGCAGCAGGTCGCCTATCGCATCACCGCCTCGCTCGACGAGCCGTCGGGGGTGCTGACGGGTCGCGCCCGCATCACCTACGTGAACCGCTCGCCCGCCACGTTGCGCGACTTCTACGTCCATCAGTACCTGAACGCGTTCCGTCCCGGCTCGCGCTGGGCCGCGGCGGATTCGGCGGAGCGGCGCGACCGATTCCAGCACCTGAAGGACCCCGACTATGCGTTCGAGCGCATCACCGACGCCGCCCTCATGGGCCAGGCGCTGCGCCCGGACTACCCGTACGCGCCCGATTCGACCATCGCGCACTGGTCGCTCCCCCGGCCCCTCGCGCCGGGCGACTCCATGGTCGTGGACGTCGCCTGGCAGGCGCGGCCCTCCACCCTGCCGCGCCGCCAGGGGCGGCAGGGCCGGCGCTTCGACTTCGCGCAGTGGTACCCGAAGGTCGTCGTGTACGACAGATACGGCTGGGAGGACCACCCGCTCTATCCCGCCGGGGAGTTCTACGGCGAGTTCGCCACCTACGACGTGACGCTCGACCTCCCCGAGGACCAGGTGATCGGCGCGACCGGCGTGCCCGTCGAGGGAGACCCTGGTTGGGAAAAAGGGAAAGCCGACCCCGCGCTCAAGATTGATTATCAGCGCGCCTGGTACCGCTCTTCGCTCCCTGCTCCCGGCTGTGCCGCGATGCAGGTCACGTCGGGGCGGAAATGCGTGCGCTTCCGAGCCCAGGACGTCCACCATTTCGCGTTCTCCCTGAACCCGCGCTACGTGTACGAGGAGGGCCGCTACGGCGACGCGGTGGTGCGGGTGCTGTACCAGCCGGAGGACCGGCCCACGTGGGGCGACGGCGCGGCGGTGCGAAACACGGTGATCGCGCTCGCCTGGCTCGATTCGCTGTACGGCCGGTACCAGTGGCCGCAGCTCACCAACGTGCACCGCATCGAGGGCGGCGGTACCGAGTTCCCGATGATGATCATGGATGGGAGCGCGTCGCTCGGCCTCATCGTGCACGAGGCCGGCCACCAGTACACGATGGGGCAGCTGGCCAACAACGAGTGGCGCGAGGCGTGGCTGGACGAGGGGTTCACGAGCTTCCAGACGGGATGGTTCTTCGAGACCCACGGGGGGCCTACTTCGACCGCTGGAAGCTGAAGCACGTGGACGAGGACGCGTTCCGGGAGACGGCGGAAGACGTCTCGGGACAGGATCTGAAGTGGCTGTTCGGCCAGTGGCTCCACGGGACGCCGCTGATCGACTACCGGCTGCGGCGCGTCGAGCGGCGCCGGCTTGCGGACGATGGGGGCGGGGGGGGCCGCTGGCACACGACCGTCACGATCGAGCGGCAGGGCGACGGCTGGATGCCGGTGGAGATCGGTGACCGCGATACGATCTATGCCCGCGCCACGGGCCAGCCTGCCGTCGAGCGCGTCGAGTTCACGACCGCCCGGAAGCCGGGCCGGCTGCTGCTCGACCCGCGCGGGCGGGCCCACGACTACGACGCGCTCGACAACGAGGAGCGCGGCCTCCGCTGGGCGTTCACCAAGTCGCGTACCAACGAGACCCGGCTGGACAATCCGTTCGCGGAAACCGCCCGGCGAGACCGGCTGGTCAGCGCTTTCCTGCCGGTCACCTGGTCGAACGACTTCGGCGGCGTGACCGTCGGGCTGCGCGACCGCACGAACTACCTGGGACGCTACGAGCGCGGCCTGCTGCTCGGCGTCGTGGGCACCCGTGACGGCGCCACCGAACGGGTGGGATTCTACGGCCGCTGGGGCAACCCCATCGGGCGCCTGATGCCGCGCACCGAGACGAGCGTCGCCGGTTGGGCGGTGGAGGGCCGGGCGGGG
>WNGA01027703.1_pt1 | contig 14689 bp, 16 predicted proteins | sample 5400061 | NCBI WGS metagenome assembly WNGA01 (sample SAMN13153366, study PRJNA577476) | soil metagenome | isolation source: 100 cm soil or saprolite under grassland replicate 2 | place: USA:California | collected 2016-06-15
CCGCGAGGCGACGTACTTGGGCGCGCCGTTCAGCCGGGCCGCGATCGGGTTCTCGGCCGGCTGCTTGGGCCAGTAGGCCGCGAAGATCTCATAGGTCTTGCGGCCGAGCAGCAGCGCCTCCAAGCCCGCGATGTGGTCGCTGATGACCTTCCCCGACTCCTCGTCGAAATAGGGCGCCTGCCAGCCGCCGTACTCGAATCCCCCCTCACGGTCCTCGTCGGGCGCGCCGGGCCCCTGCAGGACCCCGTCCAACGACGTGAACATGTTGACGACCAGCTCTCCCATGACGTCCTCCTCGATGGCGGTGACCTCCGAGTGGACTGACTACCCGGCGGCCCGAAACTCATCGCCCACCGAGGAAGGTGGGCGCCGGCTACCGCGGCTCGGTCGTCTCCTTCAGGACCCGTGGCCGGGGCGAGGCGCGGCAGGGATGGTGCCCAGACGCCCCGCCTGGTCGTCCTCGAACGCCTGCAGCAGTTCCTCACGGGTGTTTATCACGAAGGGGCCGTCGGCGGCGACCGGCTCACGGATCGGCAGCCCACCCAGGATCAGGGTGACCATCGCAGCGATCGTGCTGCTGTGGCTGGAGTGACATTGCAAACGCGCCCTAGCTTTCGAGGTCCGCGAGGGCGCGCAGCGGACTGGGTGCTCGCGAATGCCCGCTCATCGCACCAGGCGAAGCACGACGTCGAGGCCGCGAGGCCCCAGCTCCCTCCGCAGCGGAAGGATCAACGTGGCGATGCCGACCGCGGCGGCCCCACCATCGTGCGACGCTCGATCGCCGACCATCAGCGCCTCGTCGGGCTGGACGCCGACGGCGTCCAACGCCAGCGTGAACATCCGCGGGTCAGGCTTCTGGAACCCGTGCTCGAACGACAGCACCCACGCATCGACGAACTCCGCGATCCCGTGCTCGGCGAGGTCGACGCGCAGATCGAAGTGGATGTCGCTGACCAGCGCGACCCGCACGCCGCGGGCCCGCAGGGCGGCGAGCACCTCGGGGACGTCCGGATACAGCGGATGGCTCGCCGGGTCGAGGTCGAGGCGATACAGCGCCTCAGCCAACTCGCTGTCGAGGCCCGCAAGCTCGAACCTGCGCATCGTCACCGAGCGGTGCAGCTCCCAAGAGCAGTCTTCGTGGCGTTCGGCCTCCAAGACCTCGGGAAGCTCCGCCGCCGCGTCCAGACCGGCCACGGCCGCCTGCACGACCTGGGGGGCGACCGGCCGACCGATCGACTCCAGTGCGCGCCCGACCCACCACTCGGGTTCGGGCAAGTGGGCTAGGGTCCCCCGCCAGTCGAAGAAGACAGCGCGATAGCGATCCACTGCCAGATCCTGACATGGACACCAGCGGAACGGGCGCCATCGCCCCCAGGGGTGGACGGAGAAACGAAGGAATAGTGCACACCTCGAATAAGGTCTCTGCACCAGTAAACGACCAGGCCGCCGGGCTGGGCGGGAAGATCGTCGCCGGTACCCCGCGCGACTCGCTGTACGTGCTGGATGTCCTCTACGACCGCGACGGCGGCCGCCGCCCGGAGATGATCGTCACCGACACCGCCAGCTACATGGACGCCGCCGTGACCAAGCTCCGCGGCGACGGGTTCGAGGTCCGCGAGGAGGACGTGGCCCGGCTCTCGCCTTCGTGCGGGACCACATCAACATGCTGGGCCGCTACTCCTTCCAACTGCCAGAGCTGCCCGGCGGGATGCGGCCCCTGCGCGACCCGGACGCCGCCGAGGACGAGTGACCGGCCCTGGCCGCCCCCAACTCCATCTCCGCGTCAGTGTTGGTCAGCGGTCTGGAGCGTGAGGGGACGCTGTACCCGCTCCGCCCGGCGCCGGGCCCGGTAGGCGGCCTGTCGGCAGGCGTGCGAACAGTACGTCTTGTCGCGGCGGTGGCCGTGGCCGAGCGCGAACCGCTTCCCGCAGACCGGGCAGCGCACCACGTGCTCGTCCTCCATGCCCCAGATGAACGCCAGGCCGATGCCGACGGCCTCACGGTTGTGGCGGAGCCATCGGCGGGCGGCGGCCTTGCACGCCTTCGAGCAGGAACTTCGCGTCGCTGCAGGCGGTCGCCGGCAGCGGATTGGAGCAAGGATGAACGCGCAGCGGCGCACCCGCCCGGCCACGCCTCCACCGTAGTCCTGGCGAGGCCGGATGCGGCCCGGAAAAGTCGCACCGGACGGCCAGGCCCGCCGGTCGTTGACCAGGAAGAACGGCGCCCGTCCGGGGTGTCGGCGACAAGACGAGGTGAACTGATGGCACAGGCAGTGTCCCCAGAGGTGCGGGCCGCGCAGCGGCGCGTCATCAGCACGGTCAGATGCTCCGGCGTGCTGAGCAACGGCGGGCTGGCGCTGTGGCGCGAGGTCGGCTGCGGCGAGTGGAAGGCCACCGCCGCCGAGATCGCCAGGGACCTGGACCTGCTGGAGGTGCCGCACGAGATCGTGACGGCCTTCCGCTTCCCCCTGCCAACTCCGGGGGTGAGTAGTTGAGGTACAGGAAATCCCGGTGAGATTGATCTTGCTGGGGTCGGCGTACTTCGCGGGGGCTTCGCGCTGGCGGGGTACGGCACCGGCCCGCGCCGAACTCGGCCGCAGATAGGTCCCACCCTTTCGAGCCACAACTGCGCGCTCAGCTGAGGGCAGCGCCGAACCACTTGGGCAGCTGGCTGAGCAGATCCTGCTGGTCTTCACCGACCCACGCCACGTGGCCGTCCGGCCGCAGCAGCGCCGCGGGCACGTCCAGTTCCTCGCTGACGTCCACGACGTGGTCGACCCGGTCTGCCCAGCCCGCCACCGAGAGCCGGCCGGTCTGGTCGAGCAGTAGCCCGCGGCCGCCGTGCATCAGCTCGTAGAGGCGTCCCCGCTTCAGCCCCACGTCCCGCATCCGCCGGCCGAGCAGTTCATGCCCCTCGCCGAAGTCGTAGCGGACCCCGATCGCGGTGATCTTCTCGATCAGGTACCGGTTCACCTCCTCGAAGTCCATCAGTTCCGACACCAGGCGGCGCACTGACCGGGGGCCCGGCTCGGGGGACAGCAGCAGCATCTGAGCGCGGGTGTTGTCCAGCACGTCGGCGGCCACCGGGTGCCGTTCGGTGTGGTAGCTGTCCAGCAGCCCCTCCGGTGCCCAGCCGTTGACCTCGGCGGCCAGTTTCCAGCCGAGGTTGAACGCGTCCTGGATGCCGAGGTTGAGGCCCTGTCCGCCGGTCGGCGGGTGGATGTGCGCCGCGTCGCCGGCCAGCAGCACGCGGCCGGTCCGGTAGCGCTCGGCCAGCCGGGTGGCGTCGCCGAAGCGGGTGAGCCAGCGCGGTGAGTGCACGCCGAAGTCGGTGCCGGCGAACACCCGCAGCCGCTGCTTCACCTCCTCGAGGGTCGGCGGGACCGTGCGGTCCTCGGTCACCCCCTCGGCGGGCACGACAATGCGGTACACCCCCTCCCCGAAGGGCACGGCGCCGAACCGAAGTTGGGTCTTGCGGACTTCGGCCACCACGGCGGCCAGCGTCTCAGGCGGCACGGCCACCTCCATCTCGCCCAGCAGCGTCTCGACCCTGGTGGGCTCACCGGGGAAGCCGACGCCGAGCAGCTTGCGCACCGTGCTGCGGCCGCCGTCGCAGCCGACGAGGTAGCGCGAGCGCAACTGCGTGCCGTCGGCCAGCTCGACGGTCACCCCGTGGTCGTCCTGGCTCAGCCCGACCAGCTCGCAGCCACGCCGGATCTCGACGCCCAGCTCGGTGGCGTGCTCGGTCAGCAGGCGCTCGGTGACGGTCTGCGGGATGTGGTCGGCTCCGCCTCCTTCTCCAGCACGAGCGCGTGCACGCCGTGCAGCCGCAACTCGCTGGCCAGCATCACGCCGGTCGGTCCGCCGCCGGCAACGATCACGTCAATCATGAAACCCCCCATTGTTTTTCGGCCAGCTGCTCCGCGCAGTCCGGCGGAGCGCACACCCGCACCTCCGCGCCGAGTGCCCGCAAACCGCACCGCGAGTCCCACCGGCGGTTCAACGTCCCACGTGACCCATACATCGACAAAAGCACATGTACTTCGCGAATCCCTGATTTCTCGTAGGTTCTGGCCTCGGCCGACGATTCTGCGCCACGACCCGGGCCTTGCCGCAAGGCCCCCGGTGCGCTATACGTTGAGAGTGGCAAGGAGTGGGTACTTTCCTTGCCCTTTGTCGTCCGCTGTGGACGGACAAGCCCCTCCCGAAGACGAGTCCTCGCGCTACCTCGCTCAGGACGCCGAGGACCGGGGTCTGTCTCTGGGGTGTTTGACATGGCGGGTCCGAGCGCGGTTGTGCCGCCTGCTCCCGTCAAATGACTTCAGCACGTTCGACCGGCAGCAGCGACCCGCCCGTCAGCCTGGTTGCTGCTGGGGCGCCAACCTGAGGTTCTGACGGCCGAGTTCGGTTCCGTGCTCATCCAGGGCGACGACCGCAGTGGGGCGCGCACCCGGAAGCCGGATCGATGCCACAAAGAAGCGCACCCCGACATCGGTCGGCGCCTGCAGCGCGGGCAGCTCGATCGGGCTGTGGTGGGAGAACTCGATCCGGACCTGGGCGGCCTGCTCGACGACCTGTCCATGCACAAACACGGTATCGGGCGGCGCGACCCGGTAGTGTGTCCAGCTCGACATGACCGGTCGTCGTCCGGGGACGTCGAAGCCACACGCATACTCCACAGGGGTGCCGTCATGGATGACGACCGAGCAGGTCCGCTTGCCACTGGGGTAGGTCGCCGGCTTCCAGGTGGACCGGTCGACCACGCCCTGGGCCACGAGCACGATCGGCCCGGTCCGCTCGATACCCCGCCGGTCGTTGGCAGGTGGAATCCCCTCGAGGGCCGGATTGCTGCTCCCCGGTGAGGTCGCTGGTGCCACCGTCGACGATCGCGGCCCCTTCAGCAGCTGCGAGCCTGCCGTCACCCCCGCCGCCACCAGCGCCAACGTCAGCAGGCCGGCAGCACACGCCTGGTACAGGCGCCGTTGGCGCCCGCGGCGGCGGGCCGAGGAGGGACCCGGCGGCCGGGCGGCCTGCTGGTAGGCGGCGGCCAACGCTTCCAGACGATCCTGCAGCTCAACCATCGCTGGTTCAGACCTCCTCCGCGTACTCGTTGAATTGGGTCGCCAGCACCCGGCGGGCCCGGGCTTCTGGGACGTCGTAGGCCCGCAGTCTCGGCCAGCGTGCCGATGCCCTGGCGAGCGCTTCCTGGACGAGGTCCTCCGCCTCGGCCAAGTCACCGGTGACGAGCCCGAGTTGGCCGACCAGCCGGAGAAACACCGTCTCGTAGAAGGCTTCGAACTGCTGATCGTGGGCCACTGCGGCTCCCTGTGTTCTCCACCGGTGACTGGTACACGCCGCAGGGACTGGTTTCGTCACTCGGCCTGCGTGTGAGCCACTGCGCACCCGCCACCCTGGCGACCGCCAGTATGGGGCGAGCTCGTGGCTCGTTGCTGAGGTGTGCCAGCGGTTGCGTGTGGCGAGGATCTGGTCGGCGTCCTTGGTCCAGCTGAACGGCTCGCAGCGTTGGTTCCAGCCATCGCAGAACCGGCGGATCGCTGTGACCAGCTCGTCGACGCCGGCGAAGTTGCCGCGGCGCAGCGCTTGGCGCTCGATGATCGAAAGAACACCTCGACCAGGTTTAGCCAGGACGCGTAGGTCGGGGTGAAGTGCAGGTGGACGCGGGGATGGCTGGCCAGCCAGGCCTGGACCCGCTGGTGCTTGTGGGTGGCGTAGTTGTCCACCACCACGTGCAATTGGCGGCGCGGGTAGACCTTGGCGACCAGCTTGAGGAAGTCGAGGAACTCGCTGTGGCGGTGGCGCGGCTGGCGAGTCAGCTGCCGTCCTGTCGGCTGAGAGGGTCGCGCGACGAGATCGACTCGGTGAGCTGATCCATGAGTACGCGCAGGTCGCATGAGATGACGGAATAACCGGCACCCACAGGCTGACTCCAGGGCCTCCGCTTCCACGACCTCCGCCACGGCGGCGACGCTCGCCGTGGTCGCCGGCGCCCTGGCGTGGAGCACCCTTCGGTAGTAGTGGACGAACGGCGGTTCGACCCAGCGGTCGTACAGCCACGAAGGCCTGCGGGTCCTCGCGCGAAGCCGTGAGCAGGCCACCTCGCGGCGGAGGGGCTCACCATACCCACGCTGACCTGGCATTTCGTCGATCGGGACCGGGGTTCTCGGCGTACAATGAAAGCGATATGACAGAAGAACTCATTGCTCCTGACGATTCCGCCACCATGAGGCGTCGCGTCGACGATGCGCCGTGGCATGCGGCATATGGGCTCGCCGCCGAGGTTCGCGCGGTCGAAGGCGGCCACAACGCTCGCGTGCTGCCCGACGGCTCGGTCCTGGTCAAGTCCGACTCCCAGCCGGGCAGCTATCGTGTCTGGATCCGTGGCGTGCGCGACGGCACCCTGCTGCTCGGGTGCACCTGCCGCTCGGGCATCCACCGGGCCTCGTTCCCGATCCCCTGCAAGCACGCCGCACTCGCTGGCCGGCGGCTCGAGCGGGAGGGGCTTGCCCGCTGGCAGGACGGTACCTGGCGGCTGCGCGAGCGCGCCCAGGTGCGCGGCCTCCGGCTGCTGCTCGCCACCGCCATCCGGAGCCGACCCCGGACGCCCGCCCGAGCCGAGGTCGCCGGGTCGGAGGCCACCGAGCAGCTCCAGCACGCGGCCGAGGCGGCCTGACCCCCGCACTACCCGCCGATCGCGCTCACCGACGCCGGGGCCGACGGCCGGATACCGATCGTCTGGTGTGAAAGGCAATGGTCCATGCGGTTTTATGCCGATCTGCACGTCCACTCCCGCTACGCCAGAGCCACCAGCCGCAATGCTGACCTCGCGCAGCTCGCCTGGTGGGCCCGGCGCAAGGGCATCACGGTCCTGGGCACCGGCGACTTCACCCATCCGGCGTGGTTCGCCGAGCTGGAGGCGGCCCTGGTGCCGGCCGAGCCCGGCCTGTACCGGCTACGCGACGAGCTGGACCGGGCGGTGGTCGACCGGCTCCCGCCATCGTGCCGCGGCCCGCTGCGCCTGCTGCTCGCCGTCGAGGTCGCGACCGCCTTCCGGCGGGACGGGCGTGCCCGGCGCATGCACCACCTGCTGTACGCCCCCGACCTGCGCACGGCGGCCCGGTTGAGCCAGCGTCTGGGGCGCAGCGGGAACCTTGTCGAGGATGGCCGGCCCACCCTCGCGCTGGATGCGCGCGACCTGCTCGAGGCCACGCTCGCCAGCGGGGACGGCGCCTACCTGGTGCCCGCCCACATCTGGACACCGTGGATGGGGGTGCTGAGTGCGACCACGGGGTTCGACTCGATCGAGGCGTGCTACGGCGAGCTGGTCGACCACATCTTCGCGGTCGAGACCGGCCTCTCCGCGGACCCGCCGATGAACCGGCGCGTCTCGGCGCTGGACCGCTTCCGCCCGGTCAGCTACTCCGACGCCCACGCCCCCGCCAGACTCGGGCGGGAGGCAACGAGGTTCACCACCGAGCTGGACCACTTCGCGATCCGGCGGGCGCTGGAGACCGGGGAGGGCTACGGCGGCACCGTCGAGATCTTCCCCGAGGCGGGCAGGTACCACCTGAGCGGGCATCGCCGCTGCGGCGTCCGGCTCGACCCAGAGGCCGCGCGCCGGAGCCGCCAGGCCTGTCCGGTCTGCGGCAAGCGGCTGACCATGGGGGTGCAGCAGCGGGTCGAGAACCTGGCGGACCGGCCGGCGGTGGGTCTCGAGGCGAGGGTGGACTGCCGCAGCCTGGTCCCCCTCCCCGAGCTGGTCGGGGAGGTCCTGAGGGTCGGCCCGGCGAGCAAGGCGGTCGCGCGCATGGTGGACGCGATGATCGAGCGGCTCGGCCCGGAGCTGCCAATCCTGGAGCGCCTGCCGGTCGATGCGATCCGCGACAGCGGATTCCCCGAGGTCGCCGACGCGATCGACCTGGTCCGGCGAGGCCTGGTCGTGCGTGATCCGGGCTTCGACGGGGAGTACGGCGCGGTCCACCTGGCCAGGCCCACGGAGCCGCAGCCCGTTGCGTCCTCGCCCGAGGCGGCAAGCGACTGAGCGCCGGTGTGCCTGTTGCCGTTCGGCACCTCACTGCTGGGCCGACGGCCCTCGACCGACGCGTCGCCCGAGGATCGGGTCGAAGGTCGTCACTCGGGGTGACGTTCGACCCTGGTCGATGAGTCCAGCAAGGGCAAGGCTCTGGGTGCAGGAGTGGAGCCGTTAGGGCACTTGCCGGCGTGGAGGTGGTAGCCGTGCTCCCGATGAACCAGGCCGCATCACAATTCCTGGCCAACAAGCGCATCGCGGTGACCGGGGTGTCCCGGACGCCGAAGGGACATGGCGCCAACGTCGTGTACCAGCGGTTGCGGGACCGCGGCTACGAGGTGTTCGCGATCAACCCGAATGTGGAGCGGGTGGAAGGCGACCGGTGCTACCAGGATCTGAAGTCGGTTCCCGGCGGTGTCGAGGCGGTGGTGATCGGCACCCGGCCGGAGTCCGCCGAGGCCACCATGCGGGAGTGTGTCGATCTGGGCATCAAGGACGTGTGGATGCATCGGCTGTATGGCGCCGGCAGCGCTGCTGCGCTTCGTGGCCACGATGAGGGGCAAGGCCCCCAAGCAGGTGTGAGTGCGGTGCCATGGGCAGAAGGAGTTCCTTGATGCGCGGGACGAGAGATCGGACACGAAACTCTGCCAGACGGCTGCACCGGTTCGATCGATGGATGTACCGCAGCGGTCGCCCGAACCGCCTGGCACGACTGCTCAACCGCATCTCGGCCATCCAGTTCTCGGCCGGGATACTTGCGCCGAACCATTGGGTCACGCTGGAGGTGCCAGGGCGGCGCACGGGTCGCCTCATCTCGTTCCCGCTGGTCGTCGCGGACTATGAGGGCGAGCGCTACCTGGTGGCGATGCTCGGCCAGAACGTGAACTGGGTGCGCAACGTCCGCGCGGCCGGGGGACGGGCGGTGTTGCGCCATGGCCGCCGCGAGGCCGTGCGCCTGGACGAGGTGGAGCCCGGCGCCCGTGCGCCTATCCTGCGCCGCTACCTGGCCCTGGCGCCGGGAGCCCGCGCCCACATCCCGGTGGACCGGCGAGCCCCGCTGGAGGAGTTCGACCGGGTCGCCGCGCAGATCCCGGTCTTTCGCGTCACCGCCGATCGGCCGGACCCGTGGGACACCGACGGATAGACCGCGAGCCCATTCAAAGGAGAACGTCACATGCCGACCGCCCACAGGGCGGATCCCGGGTGGACGCGCGCGCCTGAATCGCCGTCGCCACCCAACCTGTGGCCGCTGGGCGATCATCGTCAGCGCCGTCTCGAACTGGTGGCTGGACGATCGCGGCTCTTATCGATGCCACGTTCGCCTTGCTCGGGTGTCAGTACCTTGGACATGTCGCCAGCGACAGTACCCAGTAAGTTCGGGTGAGCCTGCATCGAGTGGCATGTCTTTTTGAGGGTGGGTCAAGCGAGGCGTGCTTCGCGCCTCCCGTCTGCCCGCCTCTTCGGGGCGGGCTCGGCGGTGGCAGCTTGGCGGTCCCCCGCAACCAGGCGCTGACCTTGCCGAGGGTCGCCCCCGGTGCCGGCGGCCTCGGCTGGGGGCGGCAGGCCGGCCCGAGTGCGGGCCGGTGCTGGTAGCCGTCGACGGAGTCGCGGATCTCTGGTCCGGTTGGCGATCTCCGGCGCCCACTCGTCTTAGAGCCGGAAGTCGCGGGTGAGCTCGTGGATCCGCCGGGGCCGGGAGGTGTGCGCAGTGTTCGGGAGCTTCATTCGTGGACCGAGGAGTCCTCCAAGAACGAGCGGGAGTGGCGTTGGGCGTTCCCGGCCACAGGCGGCCGAAAGCGCTCACCCGCAGCTTCAGGCCCGTGCTGACTGCTTAGCCTGGGCAGCCTCGAGCAGCGCGCGCGCCTGCTCGCGACGCCGCTCGGCGAGGCGCTCCTCGCCGTAGCGGCGACCGGCCTTCCCGATGACGAACTCAGCGATGTCCGGCAGGGTGACGACGCGCCCGCCGAGACCGCCCCACGTGCCGTCCGGCACCTCGAAGGTGAAGACCCACACGCGCCTCTCCGGGTCGGGCCATCTGCCACCCTCGGCCTCCACCAGCGCCTCGGTCATCGCCTTGGTGACGGCCGCGCGGCGCTTCTCGTCGTACTGGCCTTCGGGGACCTGGCAGACGAACTTGTAGTGCGGCGCCTCGGCCGGGGCGCCGGCGACGTACGTCTCGTGGCGGTGCACGAACACCCACGCGAGCGAGCGGGCCCTCTCGTTGGTCGGACGGGCGCCCTCGTGCTCGAGCAGCAGGTCGGTGCAGGTTCCGAGCAGCTTGCGCTCGGCCTCCGGCGTGAGAGCCCCCTCGGGGATGCATGCATCCAGCATTGGCATCAGCTGTCCTCCTTAGAGCGGGCCGCAAGGCTCAGTCGGAACTTGGAACTGAAGTATCATACATACATGCATGTACGTGATGCACCTCATTCGAAGGGGCAGGCGCCGGCAGTTCGCCAGCGTCCGACCCAGGCTGAGCGGAGCGCCCGCACACGGAGCGCGTTGCTCGAGTCGGCCGCGAGGGGCCTCTCCCGCTACGGCTACGGCAACCTTGTGCTCGAGGAGGTAGCGCGCGAGGCCGGCTACACGCGCGGCGCCCTGTATCACCAGTTCAAGGACAAGGAGGATCTGGCGCTGGCGGTACTCCACTGGGCCGACGAGACGTGGAGGCGCGAGGTGGGCGAAATGGCCGACCAGGAATCCGATCCGGTCGCCGCACTGCTCGCTATGGCGCGCGGTCACGCCGTCCTCTGCCGACGAGACATTGCCCGCGTCGCGATGGCGCTCAGAGTCGAGTTCAGCGGTCAGGACCATCCGATTGGGCGGGAGCTCGAGCGGGTTCAGGCAGGGCTGGTCAAGCGCTTGGTCCGCTTGATCGACGCGGGACGCAAAGACGGGTCGATTCCACCCGGCCCACCCGCCAGGGCGGTTGCTCTGGCGTTCGTCGGAGCGCTTGAGGGCGCCGTGATCGGACTCGCCGGGCAAGCACCGCACGACGAGCTGCTGGCCGCCCGCGCGGCCGCGGGCGTGCTCGGGCTGGATGGTCCGCCAGCACGCCCACCCACCTGACGGATCCGATCAGGAGAACCCGAGCGATGGCTGGATTGCTGAGAGCGGACTCTCGGGCACGCTGCACCTGGTGATCATCATCACCGTGTCCCTCAGCCTCGCTTGCCTAGGTCGCCGTACCGCACGGCGCCGGCCAGCAGCGCGGTCGTTGTGGCCAGGCGACGTCAGGCGCCGCCGCCATCAGCGTGCCCGCGGTGGTCGTGGTGGGGGTGGCGTGGCCCGGGTGGTCGCCTCGTCCTGGCGAGGACACCACCCGTCCCTGAGCCGAAAAGGGCAGCGCAGTGTCATTGACCGCCAGTTCTCCGTCCCGCCCGTTCCCGCGCGTCGCGGGGGTGAGCACCGCTTCATGCAGGCGCGTGGCGTCCGCTTCTACCTGCGGAGGCCAGCGCGGGCGACCCCGTCCCGTCGCTCCACAGCTTCCCGCTCGAAGCGGGCAGCGGCCGCGCCCAGCAGCGGTGTGCCGCTCGCGTCGCCACCGCGATGTCACACGTTCACCCCGGGCCAGCATCTTAGGAGCGAGCGTCACCTGGACTGGGAGGAACGGTGAGACAGAGCAAACGGGATCGGGGAAACGACCAAGCAGCAATGAGGAGGATCGCGGGGCTTCCTTGTGGGCGGTGGACCAAATGGGTGGTCCTGGCCTTCTGGATCGCGGTGATTGCGGCTGCGGGGCCGCTTGCCGGCAAGCTCAACGGCGCCCAGAAGAACGACGCGTCGGAGTGGCTGCCGAAAAACGCCGAGTCCACCAGGGTGATCGAGCTAGCCAAGCGGTTCACCTCAAGCGACACCCTCCCAGCGGTGGTGGTCTACGAGCACTCGGCTCCCATCACCCGCGGCGACCGGGCCGGGGCCGCCGCCGACGCCAAGCGCTTCGCCGGCCTGGACCACGTCAGCGGCAAGGTCATCGGCCCGATTCCCGCCAGCGACGGCCGGGCGCTCCAGGTGGTCGTGCCCATCAAGATGGGCAGCAACGGCTGGAACGACATCGCCCCTGTGGTCAAGGACCTGCGCTCCATCGCCCACGCCGGCGGCGGGAGCGTCTATGTCACCGGGCCGGCCGGTTATGCCGCCGACTTCATCAACGTGTTCACCGGCTTCGACTCCACGCTGCTGTACATCACGGCGCTGATCGTCATCGTCATCCTGCTGTTCACCTACCGCAGCCCGGTGCTGTGGCTGTTGCCCGTGGCGTGCGTGTTCGTCGCCCTGACCGCCGCGCAGGCGGTGATCTACCTGCTCGCCCGTCACGCCGGCCTGACCGTCAACGGGCAGAGCGCGTTCATCCTGACGGTGCTGGTCTTCGGGGCGGGCACCGACTACGCGTTGCTGCTGGTCGCCCGCTACCGCGAGGAGTTGCGCCGCCACCCCGACCGGCACCAGGCGATGGCCGTGGCGCTGCACCGCGCCGGGCCGGCGATCATCGCCAGCGGTTCGACGGCGATCCTGAGCCTGCTGTGCCTGCTGGTCGCCGAGCTTAACTCGACCAAGAGCCTGGGACCGGTGATGGCGATCGGCATCGCCGTGGGGCTGTGCGCGATGCTCACGCTGCTGCCGGCGCTGCTGGTGATCTTCGGACGCTGGCTGTTCTGGCCGGTCCGCCCGACGCTCGGGTCGCCCGAGCCCACCGAGCGGGTGCTGTGGGCGCGGATCGGGCGGCGTATGGTCCGCCGCCCGCGCCCGGTTTGGGTGGTGACGGCGGTGGCGCTGGGCGCGATGGCGCTGGGGCTGACTGGGCTGAAGGCCAGCGGCCTGCAGAACCGGGATGCCTTCCGCACCACACAGAACTCGGTGACGGGCGAGCAGGCGCTCGACCGCCACTTCGCGGCCGGCGCCGGCGACCCGGTCCAGGTCATCGGCAGGGCTCCCGCCTCGCGGGAGCTGCGGTCCGCCGTGGCCGGCACCCCGGGGGTCACGGGCGTCACCCCTCCGGTGGTAAAGGACGGCCTCGCCTACATCGAGGGGACGCTGACCAGCAGCTCGGACGGTCAAGCCGCGTTCCGGACCGTCGACCGGCTGCGCGCTGAGGTCCACGCGATCCCGGGCGCGGACGCCAAGGTGGGCGGCGGCAGCGCGGTCAGCCTCGACATCCAGCGTGCCTCCCGCCACGACCGGAACCTGGTCGTGCCCCTCGTGCTGGGCGTGGTGCTCGTCATCCTCGCCCTGGTGCTGCGCGCCCTGGTGGCCCCGCTGCTGCTCATTGGGACGGTGGTGCTGTCGTTCGCCGCGGCGCTGGGCGTAAGCGCCCTGGCCTTCGACCACATCTTCGGCTTCGCGGGGGCCGACGCTTCGCTGCCGCTGTGGGTGTTCGTGTTCCTGGTCGCGCTGGGGGTGGACTACAACATCTTCCTGATGACCAGGGTCCACGAGGAGGCCAGGCACCATGGCACGCGGCAGGGCGCGCTGCTCGGCCTGGCCGCTACCGGTGGCGTGATCACCTCCGCGGGCCTGGTCCTGGCGGGCACATTCGTCGCTCTTGGCACCCTGCCGCTGGTGTTTGTCACCGAGCTCGGCTTCGCGGTGGCGTTCGGCGTGCTGCTCGACACCTTCGTGGTCCGCTCCGTGCTGGTCACCGCGCTCAACCTCGACATCGGCCGCTGGATCTGGTGGCCAAGCCGCCTGTCCCGCAAGCGTGATATCGACCTCGAGGAGATCGACGCCGAAGCCGCGGCGCTCGCTCGCTGAGCACAAGGGACATGCGCGGGGCACAACGGCCCCGCGGCCGTCAGCCTTGGCACCAGCTGGGGCATGTCACACTCGCGGGCGGGAGGGCACTGACATCTTCGATCACTGGGCACGACAGCCACCGCCGGCCAGACGGGATGAGCTGCGGTGATGGCGGCGTGATGGTGTGCTCGACTCGTGCCCTGGGCGCGACCCGGACCAGAACCACGCACTTCATGCGGTCCGTCTAGCAGCGGAAATGCCCATTCCCTCGATGCCGCGGCGCCGCTTGGGTCACTGAAATGGCCAGTCGCCGGTTCGGATCGTGGGCAGGTCACGTCCCAGACCTGCGAACCGCAGTGTGCCTGTTCGCTCGGTCAAGCTGGCCGAGCCCATCAGGGGTGTCCAACGGCGCGCCTGACCCATTGCGGCATCGGCCCTCGTTCCCTGGATGAAGGGCGGATCGGTGGTTGGTGTGGTAGCTACCGCGGTTGGTGTGCGGCGACAGCGCCGGCTGGAGGATCGTGGGGCGGCTACGGCTTGCCGTGCCTGGCTGGTAGACAACACCGGGGGGAGCGGCCGCATGCCTGATCGGGTGGAGGTGCGCTGCTACGCCGGCAGCCGGGCAGGCGATCCATTCTCAATCCCCCGCAATGGCTCCAACCGAGACCCGATCAGTCTGCGTGCCCTGGAAACCGGATCAACCCGCGCCACGAGGCGGTATCTCCAGCATCCGAACTACCAGCACTTCTCCTGGTCCGGCCGGTAGATTGGCCCAATGGCGTTCGAAGCGCACCCGGTCACGAAGGAGCGGTGGCCCGACCTGGTCGAGCTGTTCGATCGGCCCATCGTTCGAACCTGCTTCTGCATGTTCTACCGGAAGACCGGAACGGGCACCGGCGTCGGCCTGGAGAAC
>WNGA01007885.1_pt1 | contig 14688 bp, 12 predicted proteins | sample 5400061 | NCBI WGS metagenome assembly WNGA01 (sample SAMN13153366, study PRJNA577476) | soil metagenome | isolation source: 100 cm soil or saprolite under grassland replicate 2 | place: USA:California | collected 2016-06-15
CAAGGACCGTGGGATGCCGGTGAGATCGTTGGCGGCGTGCACCAGCGTGGGGTAACCACCTTTGGCCATTCCCCACGCCTCGGCGCTGTTGTTCTCGCAGATGAAGACGACCGGCAGTTTCCACAGCGCGGCGATGTTCAGCGCTTCGAACGCAATGCCTTCCTCCAGCGCGCCATCGCCGAAGAAGGCCGCCGTGACGGCCTCCGCGCCCAGCTGCCTGCAGGCATAGCCGCCGCCCACCGCGAGGCTGATGGCGCCGCCGACGATGCCGGAGGTCGAAAGAAACCCGAGCGACGACTCGCACAGATGCAGCGTGCCGCCGCGTCCGCGATTGAGACCGGTCGCGCGGCCGAGGATTTCCGCCAGCGCGGCACCGAGGTCGGCGCCGCGGGCCACGATATGCCCGTGGTTGCGATGGGTCGTCACCACGCGGTCGCGTGCTTCCAGGGCGGCCATGGCGCCGGCGCCGGTCGCTTCCTGACCGATGTAGAGATGATAGTGGCCGGAAAACGCGCCTTGCTGCGCGAGCAGGGCGACCGCCTCCTCGAACCGCCGCATCAGCAGCATCGTCTCGAAGAGGCTCCATCCGAGTACGCCGGCGGCCGGTTGATCAGGCATTCTCGTGCTCTCCGGTCAGGGACTGCGCCTTATCTGATCGAAATCCGGGGGCTCTCATCCCGCGTTCCCCTCAATGCGGGCTGCAGCTGGTCATGCCGAACCACCTCCGCGGCATCATCATCCTATTGCCGGACGCGACCCGTAGGGGCGCCCCTCGTGGGCGCCCGCAAGGGCGGTACGGAGAAGGGCGACCACGAGGGTCGCCCCTACCGGTCCGCACGGTCCAACGGATCGACGCCGCGGAACTGCTGTGGCGCGGCGACCGGTACCGCAGCCTTCGTTTATTCACAATGTCAAACAGCCATCCGGAAAACCGACGACGAAAGGATCGACATCATCCGTCTTCCATCGTCCGTCCTCCGACGAAGTAGCAAGTAGCCCGCATGAGCGCAGCGATATGCGGGATCGTTGATTGATTAGCCTCGCTGCTGCCCCCGGATTTCGCTGCGCTCATCCGGGCTACGATCATCCCGACGAAGCCAACGCTCCGCCGGCCCGGTTGGTCGGTCGGCGACCGGGAAGCGCGCCGGGTGCGCTTCCTTTTTGGTCCCCTCGAAGACGAGGGGGCAGAGCGCCGGTAGGCGCTGGTGCGGAAAGTGGCCGCACCCGTGGCGTGCCGGGGCACGCTATGACGCCGGGGCGTCGTGCGCCCATTAACGGAGGGAGCGCGCCCGCCGGCGCTCTACCGCGGCATTTTCACGAGTCCGGGTCGCCCACGAGTCCCAGGTAGCAGTCCTGAGCCGCATTTGCGCGGAGCTCCTCGCTGTTAGAGCACTCGCTGCGGGTCATAGTGCCCGCCGGGTTCGGAGCCCGAAGCCGCCCCGGGAGCGTCGGGTGCAAAACCGAGGCCCGCAGGGTCCGCCGCGTCCCGCTCCGCCTTGGTCTGCCACCGGTGGCGCCCTCGAACGAGCGGGATAGGTGTCGGTCTAGCATGGCTGAAAACAGGAGTCAACCCAAAAAAAGTATATACCAAATTCTTGTACCAATTATCTGGTTTACCCTGATCCGGCGCCCGACGGGATCGCCTGGCGATTGGGGTTTGTGCTGCGCAAGCGCAAACGCCGGAAAATTTGGTAGAATCCGCCACCGGGGCTCCTGCGTTCGCCGCATGCGAGAAGCGCATCGCCGCGCACGAGTCTCGCCGTCGCCCGCCGCACGATCGCCCGGCACTCCAACGAGTCGCGACTCGCGGGGATTCGAAGCGTTGCCGTTCCGAGCGCATCATCATAGGTTCGGACTCCCTGCTTCCGGGAGATCGCCATGCCGCACCTGAAGACCGACGATGGGATCAAGCTCTATTACGAGGAGACCGGCAGCGGGATCCCGATCGTGTTCGTGCACGAATTCGCCGGCGACTGCCGCTCGTACGAGCCGCAGGTGCGCACCTTCGCGCGCCGCTACCGCTGCATCGTCTACAACGCGCGCGGCTATCCGCCCTCGGATGTCCCGACCGACGGCGAGCGCTACTCCCAGGACCGGGCGCGCGACGACATCCGCGCCGTGCTCGATGCGCTGGCGATCGACAAGGCGCATATCGTCGGGCTCTCCATGGGCGGCTTCGCGACGGTGCATTTCGGCTTCACCTATCCGGACCGCGCCCGCTCGCTGGTCATAGCCGGGTGCGGCTACGGCGCCGCGCCCGACAAGCGGGCGCAGTTCGCCGAGGAGGCGGAAGCCGCGGCGAAGAATTTCGAGTCGCTCGGCATGGCCAAGGCGGCGGACGGTTATGCCTCGGGACCGACCCGCGTGCAGTACCAGAACAAGGACCCGCGCGGGTGGAAGGAGTTCCGCGATCAGCTCGCCGAGCATTCGACCGAAGGATCGGCGGGCACCATGCGGGGCGTGCAGAAGCGCCGGCCGTCGCTGTTCGACCTCACCGACAAGATGAAGACGATCACCGCGCCGACTTTGATCATGACCGGCGACGAGGACTGGCCGTGCCTGGAGCCCGGTCTCTTGATGAAGCGGACGATCCCGACGTCGGCGCTGGTGGTGATGCCGAACGCCGGCCACGCGATCAACCTCGAGGAACCGGCCGCCTTCAACCAGCACCTCGCCGACTTCTTCCATGCGGTCGACGTCGGCGCCTGGCGCGCGCGCGATCAGCGGGCGCTTGCGCCGGCGATATTTGGAAGGTGAGGGCAGGCGCCGTAGGGTGGGCAAAGGCGCGCCTTCACGTCGGAGCGATGAGGACGGTCCGCGCCGTGCCCACCATGGGCCGAGAGGTCGACGGTGGGCACGGCGCGGACCGTTTGCATCAGGCGAATCTCAAAAGTACGGGCCGCGCCTTTGCCCACCCTACGGCGTCCGGTCACAGCGCCAGCCGCGCCGGCGCGCTGCGGCCAAGATAGGCCTCGCGCACGCGTTCGTTCTCGCGCAGCGCCGCGCACGGCCCGCTGGCGATGATCGATCCGGTCTGGAGAACGTAGCCGCGGCTGGCGGTCTCGAGCGCGTAGCGCGCATTCTGCTCCACCAGAAGGATGCTCGTTCCTTCGGCATTGATGGCGCGGATCGTGCGGAAGATATCCTGGACCACGATGGGCGCGAGGCCGAGCGACGGCTCGTCGAGGCAGAGCAGGTGCGGCTCCGACATCATGGCGCGGCCGAGCACGAGCATCTGCTGCTCGCCGCCGCTGAGCGTGCTCGCATTCTGCCCCGCCCGTTCGCGCAGAAGCGGGAACATGGCGAACATCTTGTCGATCAGCCCGCGGACCTTGGCCCGGTCCTTGCGATGCTTGAAGCCGCCGAGCTCGAGATTTTCCCGCACCGTCAGGAACGGGAAGACGCGGCGGCCTTCGGGAACCAGCGCGATGCCGAGCCACGCCCGTTCGTGCGAGGAAAGCCGCGTGATGTCGCGGTCGCGGAAGCGGATGGTTCCCCCGCGCGGCAGGAGCGCGCCGGCGATGGCGCGAAGCGTGGTGGATTTGCCGGCGCCGTTGGCGCCGATCAGGGTCACGATCTCTCCGGCGCCGACGTCGAAGGTGATGTCGCGGCAGGCCGGCACCTCGCCGTAGGCCAGCTCGAGGCCGTGTGCGGCGAGGAGCGCGCTCACTGGAAGTCCGCTCCGAGGTAGGCGGCGACCACCGCCGGGTTGGCCTGCACCTCCGCGGGCGTGCCTTCGAACAGGTGCTGGCCATAATCCATGACCAGGACACGATCCGCGACCTTCATCACCAGGTCCATGTTGTGCTCGACGACGACCACCGTCATGCCGCGCTCGCGCAGCACCCGAATGCGGTCGAGCAGGGTCTCGACCTCCGCCGCATTGAGCCCCGCCGCGGGCTCGTCGACCATCAACAGGCGGGGCGCCGTCGCCAGCGCCCGTGCGATTTCGAGCATGCGCTGTTCGCCATAGGAGAGGAACCCGGCAAGCACCCGGGCGCGCCGCTCCAGCCCGACGAAGGACAACAGCCGCGCCGCCTCGTCGCGGCATCGCGCGTGGTCGCGCCGGAAGGCGCCGGCGTGGAAAACGTATTGCCAAGCGGGAATCGCGTGGTGGACGTGGAAGCCGGCAACCACGTTGTCGAGCACGGAGAGCTGCTTGAACAGCCGGATCTTCTGGAAGGTGCGCGCCAGCCCGAGCCGGACGCGGCGGTGGGCCGGCTGCCCGATCAGGTCGACGCCGGCCAGAACCATCGCACCGGCGTCCGGCTGGTAAATCCCGCTCATCAGGTTCAGCAGCGTGGATTTTCCTGCGCCGTTCGGCCCGATGACGGCGAATACGCTGCCGGCGGGAACCGCCAGCGAGATGTCGCGCACGGCGCGCACGCCGCCGAAACTCTTGGATAGGCCGCGCGCGTGAAACAGGACCGGCTCCTGCTGCGCGCCGGTCGTTGCGGATGCAAGCGCCGTCATCCGGCGCTCGCTTCGCTGCGATCGGGCATGAGGCGCTGCAAACGGGCAACGAGCAGGCGGGCGGCCTGCACCATGCCGCCGGGCATGAACAGCACCACCAGGGTGAGGGCGACGCCGTACACGATGAGGCGCAGATCGCCGACGCCGCGCAACAGCTCGGGAAGGACCGTGAGCAGGATCGCTCCCCACACCGGTCCGATCAGGGTGCCCATGCCGCCGACGATCACCATGGCGAGGATGGTGAAGGATTCCGTGATGAAGAAGGCGTCAGGCACGAGCGTCCCGACGAAGCTCGCGTAGAAACAGCCGGCGGCGCCGGCGATGGCCGAGCCGATCGCGAAGGCGAACACCTTCCACGCCTGGCAATTGACGCCCAGGGACGCCGCGGACACTTCGTCCTCGCGAATCGCCGTGAGCGTCTCGCCGATCGGCGAGCGGACCAGCTGGTCGAGCAGCAGGTAGCAGAGGAACGCGAATCCCGCGACCAGGTAGAACAGGTTGGCGAGGTTGCCGAACTCGATCGCGGGAAGTCCCGGCAGGGCGAGCGGCGGCGGCGGCGCGATGGCGTAGATGCCGAGCGGACCCTGGGTGAGGCTGATCCAGTTCAGCAGGATCTGATAGGTGATCACCGCGAAGCCGAGCGAGGCGATCGCGAGGTAATGGCCGCGCAGGCGCACCGCGAACAGCGACAGCGCCATGCCGGCGAAACCGGCAAGCAGGACGCCGCAGGCGAACGCGGGCCAGAACGGCACGCCGAGCTTCATGATCAAGAGAGTCGAGACGTAGGCGCCGATGCCGTAGAAGGCGGATTGTCCGAGGTTGAGCTGGCCGGCGTAGCCGAGGATGAAGTCGAGGCCGATCGCGAGCATCACGTTGATGGCGCAGACGACGAGATTGGTGCGCCAGTAGGAATCGGTGAAGATCAGCGGCAGGGCCGCGATCGCGATCGCGGCGGCGAGGAACCACCACCAACGGGACCGACGGTTTGAGCTAGTCAAAGTTTCCATGTTCCTGAATCGGGCATTCCGTTCCGCTCGTCCCCCCGACAGGAGCGTGTGAGGAAATCCGTTGCGAGCGATAGACAAGCGCGCCGCTCGCTCGGCGCGCTCCCTCCCCCCTTGTGGGGGAGGGCTGGGGTGGGGGGTTCAAGCGTGAATCCTGCAGAGAGGAATTTGCCACCTCCCTCCCTGTCCCTCCCCCACAAGGGGGGAGGGAACGCAGCGGCGCTGCATCGTTTCTGGCCTCGCGCTGTACCGGCGCCAGCCTTGCGCGGGAATGAGCGGAGCCAGTTTCAGACATTTTCTTCGCGTTTCTCGGCGATGATCCCGGTCGGCCGCACCGCGAGCATCATGAGGAGAAGCGCAAAGACCACGATGTCGATCAGTCCCGGTCCGAGAAACTGGGTCGTGTAGCTCTCGATCAGGCCGACCAGCAGTCCGGCGATGATGGTGCCTTCGACGTTGCCGAATCCGCCGATGATCACGATGGCAAAGGCCTTGACGATCACCGAGGTGCCGGCGAAGGGCGTGAGCACCAGCACCGGCCCGAGCATGGCGCCGCCCATGCCGGCGAGCGCGGACGCGATCACGAAGGTCAGCATGATCACCTGGTTGGGATTGATGCCCATCAGGCCTGCGGTCTCGCGGTCCTGGGAGACCGCGCGCAGCGCCTTGCCGAGGAAGGTGAAACGCATGAACGCGTAAAGAAGGCCGATCGTGACGGTCGAGACCGCGATGATGAGCACGTTCTGAACCGTGATGAAGACGCCGCCGAGACGGATCACGTCGTTACTGTAGGGCGTATCGAAGGCGTAGGGGATCGGCCCGAACCAGGCGAGCATCGCGTTCTCGAGCATGACCGACACGCCGATCGTGGCGATCAGCGGCAGCAGCTCGTTACCGCGCTCGCGCAAGGGGGCGAAGATCGCCGCGTTGGTGAGCCAGCCCAAGGCGGCGCCCACCACGAGCGCAACGGCGATGGCGGCGAAATAGCTGCCGCCGAACAGGTGCATAAAGAAATACGCCGCGAACGCGCCGAGCGTCACGATGTCGGCGTGGGCGAAGTTGATCTGCACCAGCACGCCGTAGATGAGGGTGAGCCCCAGCGCCACGAGGACGTAGAGGCTGCCCACGACGATGCCGTTGATCCCCTGCTGGACAACGACGGTCAGCATGTCGGACGGATCAGTTCCAAGGCAGCGCCTTCCAGGACAGGTCGTCCAGCGTCTCCATGTAGTGGATCGTGTCCATCTTGACGTTCTGGTTGTTCTTGTCGAACTCGACGCTGCCGGTCACGCCGGAGAAGCTCTTGGTCGCAGCCAGCCCGTCGCGGATCGCCTGCGCGTCCTTGGCGCCGCGCGCGATCACGTCGGCGATCAGGATGACCTGGTCGTAGGCGTGGGCGTTGAGGTGGGTCGGGTCCTGGTTGTACTTCGCCTTGAAGGCCTGGATGAAATCGCGGACGAGCGCCCTCTTGTCGGTCGGGTCGAACTGCACGATGCGGACGTAGCCGAGCGCCGACTTGCCTGCCTTCTGCTCGAAGCCGAAGGGGAGCCAGATGGTGCCGAGCTGGATCGCTTGTCCGCCGCCGCCCTTGGTGACGCCGGCCTGCGCCAGGGCTTGGGTGATCTTCAGGCCCTGGCCCTCGAGCGTATAGGTCGGGATGACGTCGACCTTGCCGAGGCCGGCGATCCGCGTCGCGATCGACGTGAAGTCGTTGACGTCGCGGCCGAAGCCGATGTCGGCCAAAATCTTGCCGCCGAGCGAGGTGAACGTTTCGTTGAACACCTTGCCGTTGCCGATGCCGGCGTTGGTGTTCTCGTAGAGCAGCACGGCGGTCCGCGCGTTCAGGCGCTTGTAGGCGTTGTTGGCAATGTCGACGCCCTGCATCACCTCGTTCGGCATGATGCGGAAAGTCCACGGATTGCCGGGGTCGGTAATCTTGATGGACGAGGAGCCGGCGTTGAGGAACGGCACCTTGGCCTGCGCCATTAGCGGCATGATGGCGAGCGTCGCGTCGGAGCACTCTTCTCCGATCACGACGTCGGGCTTGTACTGTTCGAGCAGCCGTTTGGCGGCCTGCGTCGCCGGCAACGGGCTGCAGGCCGAATCCTCGTATTGGATCTCGAGCTTCACGCCCTTGATGCCGGTCTTGTTGATCTGCTCCAGGGCAAGCTCGATGCCCTGCTTGTCCTGGGCGCCGAAATAGGAGCCGGGACCCGACATCGGCAGCAACGCCCCGATCTTGACGACGTTGTCGGCAGCGAGAACCGCGCCCGGTACGAGAACGGCAATTGCCGCCGCAATTGCCGCCAATGCCACGCATCCACCGCGCCGTTTGATGCTCATCGCGCTCTCCCATGCTTTCGGCCCGCAACATTAGACCCCAAGCACGGAAGCCTTGGCAATGCGCGTTGAGGTCGTAGGAAGGACTGCGCCGGCGCCGGCGTTGGCGCTATCCTGGTTCGGTTGTGCGCCGTGCTGTTCCTGCGGGCGAAGGCGGAGGGCTGGTATGTTCGAAATCGTTGCGACACGGGACCTTGCGAGTGGCGTTGCGTTCACGAATGTTTTTTACCGCCCGTGTCGAATCCCGCCCGGCTCGAACGTCATTGTGACGGCGGAGCATGATGCCCGGCCAAAGGCGTAAAGGAGATTGCCATGCAGTACATGCTGCTGATCTATGGAAACGAAGCCGGCGTGCAGAGCCTGAGCAAGGCGGAGGCCGACCAGCGGATGGCCGCCTACGGCGCCTATGCGGAGGCAATGACCAAGGCCGGCGTGATCGTCGGCGGGAATCGCCTGCAGCGAACCACGGCGGCAACCACCGTGCGCGTGGCCAACGGCAAGACCCAGGTGCTCGACGGCCCCTATGCGGAGACCAAGGAACAGCTCGGCGGATACTTCATGATCGACGTGCCGGATCTCGATGCCGCACTGTCCTGGGCGGCGCGTTGCCCCGGCGCCAGTCATGGCGCGGTCGAGGTCCGCCCGATCTGGGCCATGTAGGCGGAAGGCAGCGATGCCGGACCAGCATGTCCGCGCGACCGCCGAAACGATGGCGCGCGGGAGCTACGGCAAGCTGGTCGCCTTTCTGGCGGCGAGGACCGGCGATGTGGCCGGGGCGGAGGATGCCATGTCCGATGCCTTCGCGGCCGCCCTGGTCGAGTGGCGCGCGCGCGGGATTCCTGACAGCCCGGAGGCGTGGCTCATGGCGGTGGCGCGACGCAAGATCATCGATGCGGCGCGCCGCCGGCGCCGCGGCGAGAGCGCCGCGGGCCATCTGCGGCTGATGACGGAGGAGTTGGCGGCCGCGGCAAGCGAGGTCGACATTCCGGACGACCGCCTGTCCTTGATGTTCGCGTGCGGCCATCCGGCCATCGATCCCGGCATCCGCGCGCCGCTGATCCTGCAGACCATCCTCGGTTTCGACGCGGCAACCATCGCCTCGGCCTTCCTGATCTCGCCGGCGACCATGGGCCAGCGGCTGGTGCGCGCAAAGAACAAGATCAGGCAGGCCGGCATTCCGTTGCGGGTTCCGGAGCGCACCGAGCTGCGCGAGCGTCTCGATGCGGTGCTCGCGGCCATCTACGCCGCCTTCGCCGAAGGTTGGTCGGATCCCGCCGGCACCGAAACCCGCCGCCGCAATCTCGCCGAGGAAGGGATCTGGCTGGGGCGGCTCGTGGCCTCGTTGCTGCCGGAAGAGCCCGAGGCGCTCGGTCTGCTGGCGCTGATGCTGCATGCCGAGGCACGGCGCGGCGCGCGCCGCGACGTGCAGGGGGACTATGTGCCGCTCGCCGATCAGGATCCGGCGCTGTGGGACACGCGATTGATCGAGGAGGCAGAAGCGCTGCTGTTCCGCGCCAGCAGCATGGGTGCGCTCGGCCGCTATCAGCTGGAGGCGGCGGTGCAGTCGGCCCATGTGGTTCGCCGGCTGACCGGCCGTGCCGACTGGGCGGCGATCGAACGCCTCTACGATGCCCTCACGGCGATCACTGACTCGCCGGTGGTGGCGATCAACCGGGCGGTCGCCGTTGCCGAGACGCGCGGCGCGGCCGCGGGCCTGGCGGCGCTCGACGCGCTGGCGGACGACGTGCGTCTCGTTGATTATCAACCGTATTGGGCGGCGCGCGCCGGACTTCTGGCGCGGGTGAGCGAGGTCGACGCGGCCGACCAGGCCTACGAGCGGGCGATCGGCCTGGAATCCGATCCGGCCGTCCGCCGGTTTCTGCAGCAGCGCCGCAGCGAGCTGCGCGGGCGCCCGGAGCATGCGCGCGGTACGGCGTGACGCGGACGGCCACGATCGCTTTGTGACGGTTCACGGCCGCGTATAATCCTTCGCCATCGGGTAGGGAGGACCTTTCGTGCCGGACACGTTGGGGTTTCGCAAGCGCATCGGCATCGTGGTCCCGTCGACCAGCACGACGGTGCAGCCGGAATGCGACATGCTGCGTCCGCGCGGCGTCACCAACCACATCGCCCGCTCGACCATCAAGGAGCGGCCGCTCAATACCGAGCAGGCGTTCCTCGAGCACATGCGAGACATGCGCGAGGGGATCGGCGCCGCCATCGATCAGGTCATGACCGCCGGCCCCGATCATCTCATCGTCGGCATCTCGCTGGAGACGTTCTGGGGCGGCGTAGCCGCGGCCGAGAAGCTGCAGCAGGAGCTTACCGGCCGCGCCGGCGTCGGCATCTCGATGGGCTCGACCGCGTCCGTTGCGGCGCTTCATGCGTTCGGGGCGAAACGGATCGCCGTGCTGACGCCGCATCAGCCGCGCGGGGACGAGATGGTGCGGCTCTACCTGACCGAGGCGGGATTCGACGTGGTGCGGCTCAAGGGCCTCAAATGCGCCTCGCCGCGCGTGATCGCGCAGGTGAGCCACGAGGAGGTGCGAGGCTCGCTCAAGGAGCTCGACGGGCCCGATGTGGACGCGCTGCTGCAGGTCGGCACGGCGCTTCCCACGGTCGCTGTCGCGGCCGAGGCGGAGCGGTGGCTCGGCAAGCCGGTGCTCGCGATCAACACGGTGAGCTATTGGGACGCGCTGCGCCGCTGCGGGATCGAGGATCGCGTCTACGGCTTCGGCCGCATCCTCGAGGAATTCTGAACCGACGATGGCCAACGTTCCGGTTGTCATCGTAGGCGCGGGTCCGACCGGGATGACCGCTGCGCTTTTCCTGGCGTCGCGAGGCGTGCCGGTACTGGTCCTGGAACGCCACGCGGAGCCGTTCGAAGACCCGCGTGCCGCAACCTTTCATCCGCCCACCCTGGAGATGCTCGCCGCGAGCGGCGTCACCGCACAGCTCCTCGACCGCGGCGTCATTGCGCAGCGCTGGCAGTTCCGGGGTCGCAGAGAAGGGCTGGCCGCGGAATTCGATCTCGGCCTTCTGTCGGACGTGACGCCTTATCCCTTTAGGCTGCAATGCGAGCAGCACAAGCTGGTGCGGATGCTGTTGGAGACGTTGCAGGGCAAGCCCGGCTGCGAGATTCGCTTCGGCACCGAGGTCGAGGCGGTCGGGCAGGACGCCGGCGGGGTCACGATCCGCACCGCGCAAGGCGATGACATCCGCGCGGCCTATGTTCTCGGTGCCGACGGCGGCCGCAGCGTCGTGCGCAAGTCGCAAGGTATCGATTTCCACGGCTTCACCTACGAGGAACGGTTTCTCGTCGTCACCAGCCGCTTCGATTTCGCGCGCGCAGGCTTCGCCTACACTTGCTACGTCTCGGATCCCGACGAATGGTGCGCGCTGTTCAAGGTGCCGGGAAACGGACCCCCGGGACATTGGCGCGTGGTGTTTCCCACCAAGCCGTCGGAGGACGATCGCGACCTTCTCGATCATGGCGGCGCCGCCCGGCGGCTCACAGGCTTTCTCGCTCGCGACGAGCCCTACGACATCGTTCATACCAATCTCTACACCGTGCACCAGCGGGTCGTGGCGACCTATCGCAAGGGTCGCGTGCTGCTTGCCGGCGATGCCGCTCACGTCAACAATCCGCTCGGCGGCATGGGGATGAACTTTGGCATTCACGATGCGGAAAGCTGTGCCGAAGCGCTTAGCTCTGTCTTGAACGGGTCGGCGTCCGAGCAGGCATTGGACCGCTACGATCGCCGGCGCCGTCATGTCGCCAACGCCTTTCTGCAGGCCATGACGATCCAGAACAAACGCGTTCTGGAAGAACGGGATGAATCCATTCGCGCCGCGCATCTTCGCGAGCTGCGCGAGACCGCCGCCGATCGGGACAGGGCGCGAACCCATCTGTTGCGCACGTCAATGATCGAAGGATTGCAGGCCGCTGCCCGGATCACATGATGATCGGGTTCGAGCCGAATGCGGTGCCGCTTGCGCCACCTCTCCCCAGCGGGGAGAGGTCGGATACCGAGCGACGCGCAGCGGAGCGAAGGAATCCGGGTGAGGGGGATCATGCCAAACCGCATAGGCGCGAGCCCCCTCACCCCGACCCTCTCCCCGCTGGGGAGAGGGGGCGCGCCGAGTTCTCGATTTCGTTAGGGCTTGATCCGGACACCATTACCGCTGGTATGAGCCGGAGCGGCGGGCTCGGCTCCAACTCAGGGGACGGATTGCGGCGCCGTGGGCTGACGCAAACGGCGCGAGGGTGCAACAGTCGTCGGCTCGAGACGGTTGGCCTTCTGTTCGGATATGTATGCGAGCCAATTTCGATAGAGTTGAATGGCGGACGCACGCCACGTATTCGTCAGGTTCTGTTCCAAGACGGCGGCGGGAAAGCTTGCGATCAGCTCTTCGCGCCGATCGAGAAGCGCGCGCGCGCGGAACATGGCCAGCGTGTCGGTCGCCTTCGCGTCGAAGTAGCCCTGCGGCATGGCCGGATAGGTCTCTCGCTCCCCCTTGAGGAAGCGTCCGATGTCCCGGCGATACTCGCGCAGTAAGGTTCCCGCCTGATATTCCGGGTGGCCTTGGAAAAACACGAACAGGCTTCTCGTCTGCTTCACGAACGTGTCGACACCTGCTTCCGCCGACTTGGTGACGACCGTATAGCCGCACGAGGCCAGCGCGTCCTCGCGCAGTTCGTTGTAGCGCGAATGCGGCATCCGGAACCGGCGCGGCGCGCCTCCCATCATCGGGTGATGCGTGACACCGGCACAGTCGAAAACACCGGAGCACTTCCCGGCGAGGGCCTGCCGATCGATTCCGTCCATGTGGAGGACGGCGGCGTGCGCCGCCAGGCAGGACCAGATGGTCGATACGGTGTTGTCTCGCGCCCAGTCGGCGATCCTGGTCAGCGTGTTCCAGTAAGGCTCTTCGGTCAGCACCGCCGCCCGAGGCTCGGTTCCGGTCACGATCAGCCCATCGACGCGGCTTTCCCAAAGGCTGCCGATATCGGAATAGGCGCCGCTCAGATAGCGTCGCCCCCATTCGGCGCGCGGAACGTCCGGCAACGCCAGGAATTTCAGGCGGACCAGGGTATCGTCAGCGGCGGAATCGAGCAGTTCGACGAATTGCCGTTCGGTGGCTTCCAGCGCCGAGTCCGGCATATTGTTGATGAGCGCGAGGTCGATGCAGCGGACGTTCGACCGGCGAAATTCCGGCGGCGGCTCTTTGCCATCGCCGTGCATTCCCGCAAAGACGTCGTATCCGGATGGACCTCTGTCCAGCAGAACGGGCATCACGCCTACTCCACGCTACGAACGCCTACTCGGCCGCCAGCATCGGGCGGGAATGCATTGCCGCGTCGAGCGCCTGATCGAGGTCGGCGATGATGTCGTCGATGTGCTCGATGCCGATGCTGAGCCGGATCATCTCCGGCCGCACGCCGGCATGGCGCTGCTCTTCGGCCGACATCTGCCGGTGCGTCGTGGACGCCGGATGACATGCCAGCGATTTCGCGTCGCCCATGTTGACCAGCCGCTTGACCAACTCGAGCGCGTCGTAGAATTTCTTGCCGGCCTCGAACCCTCCCCGGACGCCGAACGTCAGGAGCGAGCACGCCCGGCCGCCGAGGTATTTTTGCGTAAGCGCGTGGTAGGGGTTGTCGGCAAACCCGGCGTAGTTGACCCACTCGACCGTCGGATGCTCGCGCAGGAATCCCGCCACGCGTCGGGCGTTGTCGACGTGGCGCTCGATGCGCAGCGCCAGCGTCTCGATGCCTTGCAGCAGCAGGAAGGCGCTCAAGGGCGACAGGACCGCACCGGTATTGCGCTGATAGACGCTGCGGCAGCGCGCGATATAGGCGGCGTCGCCGAAATGTTCGGTATAGATCAGACCGTGATAGGAGGGATCCGGCCGCGTGAACATCGGGAAGCGTTCGGCGTGCTCTTTCCACGGGAATTTGCCGCTGTCGACGATGATGCCGCCGAGGGTCGTGCCGTGCCCGCCCATGAACTTCGTGAGCGAATGCACGACGATGTCGGCGCCATGCTCGATCGGTTTCAAGAGGATCGGCGTCGCCACCGTATTGTCCACGATCAGGGGAACGCCATGCTCGTGCGCGACGTCCGCCAGCGCCTCGAGGTCGCAGATGTTTCCCGCCGGATTGCCCACGCTCTCGCAGAAGACCGCCATCGTGTCCTTGTCGATCAGTGCTTCGATCGCGTCGGGGCGATCGGACTGGGCAAATCGAACGCCGACCCCCTGGCTCGGCAGGACGTGCGAGAACAGCGTGTGCGTGGTGCCGTAAAGCTGCGGAACCGAGACGATGTTGCCGCCCAAGCGCGTAACGTTGAGCACCGCGTAATTCAGCGCCGCCTGCCCGGAACTGACGCTGAGCGCCTCCACCCCGTTCTCGAGCGCGGCGACCCGCCGCTCCAGCACCGCGTTCGTCGGATTGGCAATCCGCGTGTATCGATATCCTTCGGCTTCGAGATTGAACAATGCGGCGCCGTGATCGGCGCTGTCGAATGCGTACGCGACCGTCTGATAGATCGGGACGGCGACCGCCTTCGTCGTCGGATCGACCTCGTAGCCGCCATGGATGGCGATGGTCTCGCTTCTCATGCGCAAAAGTCTTACCGGCTGCGCGTCGGAGCGGCCACAAAACAGCGGGAATAACCTTAATCGTTAAGGAGAGCCACGCGTTTCGCGCGCGTGTCAACAGCGAATAGGGGCGCGTTTTCCTGTGGTGCCAAGCCGTCATGGCCGGGCGAGCGGCCATGAGCCGCGAGGGTCGTCCCAGCCATCCACGTCTTCCTTTCCGCACGAAGAAAGACGTGGATGCCCGGCACAAGGCCGGGCATGACGAGTC
>WNGA01008737.1_pt1 | contig 14688 bp, 15 predicted proteins | sample 5400061 | NCBI WGS metagenome assembly WNGA01 (sample SAMN13153366, study PRJNA577476) | soil metagenome | isolation source: 100 cm soil or saprolite under grassland replicate 2 | place: USA:California | collected 2016-06-15
AAACCGATGAGCGATTTAGAGAAATTGCGCCAACTCGATCCAAGATCGCTGCGAGAATATCTCAAAGACGGCAACTACGGCGGTCTTTATCAGCGCGACGACGAAGAGATGATGAAAATCTGGCGCGCGGGGGTGGAAGAAACGCGCGCCCTGCTGAGTGAAGCTTGGGGCTGAAAGCGGCGGTGATCCCGCGAACGCTGTCTAAGTCGATCGCCTCAGGCTGAAAGATACTAATGGGCATCACCGTCAGTCTGCGACGCCCACGCGCGTTGCGTTGACGAATTCTTCCGTGTGATGGTCGATCTGCCGGCCGCCGCGTCCACGATTTTCGTGAATGTAAAGCGCGCCGCGCTGCACGGTGGTGACAGAAGGGGGTGGCAGATTGATTTCGTATTTCACCGGTTGACGGTGATCGGCCAGTTGGAGTTCCGGGTTATATACGCTGTCGAACTTCCAAAGCATTCGGATAAAATTGGTCTGACCGCGAAGCAACTGGCGGACAACGATACGCGCGCAATCGCGCAACGCCGCCCAGCCCAGGTGCTTGCGGGAAAGCACGCGCTGCGTATCGACGAGTTCCTTGTAAAATTCAGGCAGTGGCAGTTTGGTTGGTAACACAGTGTGTTGAATGTCGAATAGCCGGTAGTCGCGCGTCGTTAGGCGACGCGATTCGGTATGCCATGTTTCTGTGCCGGGATAAGGCGTGTTAATGCTGATGTTGACGACCTCGGGGATTTCCAGGCACCAATCGCGTACAACTTTGAATCTTTCGCGGTCCCATGCGGGATCGGCAATGATATTGACGGCCACTGATATGTCGAGCGAGCGAGCAAACTCCAGTGCTTCGAAATTTTTCGAGAGCGTCACGCGTTTGCGGTAGCGCTTCAGTCCTTCTTCATCGATCGCTTCGAGTCCAAGGAACATTGTAGTCAGGCCGAGCCGCTTCCAGAATTGGAAGACTTCCTTGTTTCGCAGCAGCACGTTACCACGTTACCGCGCGTCTCAAGGTAATAACGTTTCCGAATCCCGCGTCGCGCAATCGCTTCGCCAAGCTGCATGCCGTGCTCGGCTTGAATGAACGCAACGTCGTCGACAATGAAAATGCCGGGCTCGCGGATTTGCGCCAGTTCCTCGACGGCGCGCTCCGGTGTTTTTACCCGGTAATTGCGTCCGTAAAACGTCCACGCACTGCAAAAGACGCAGTCCCATGGACAACCCCGGCTAAACTCAATGGAAGCGGCCGGGTCTAATTGGCCGATGAAATACTTTTGGCGATGTTGAACCAGGTCGCGTGCAGGTAACAGATCGTCGAGCGAATGCACAAATGCGGGTGGCGGGCCGCGATGATCGAGTGTTACGCAGCCAGGAACGTTTTTTAGGTTTGGCGGACTTTCGGCGAGAGCCTCGAGCAATCCGGTAATCGCCGTTTCGCCTTCGCCGGTCAGCACGCAATCCACAGCGCCGCCAGCGTGCCGCAAAATTTCTTCGGGGATAAACGAAACACTGTGTCCACCAACATAGATAAATGTTTTCGACATTACGGCACGCGCAGCGCGAGCGAGATCGATGACTTCAGGAACGTTAGCGAGGTAATTGACGGAGAACGCGATCACGTCCGGTTGCCATCGCCTGACCAGTCGGAAAAAATTCTGCTGCGGTTCACATTGCAAATCGATTAAGCGAACCGTGTGACCGCCACGCCGCGCCGCCGCGGCAACAAGTTCAAGACCGAGCGGTTCGAGTCGAAGATAGATCTTCGAGTACATCAGGCAGCTGGGATGAACCGCGAGGAATTTCATCTGTTTGGAACTGATTTTAGTTTGCTTAATCCTTCAGAAAAATACACGCCTCGAAACCGTGACAAATTCCTTTTTTCTTCGCGTCGTGCCGGCGATGCGCGCGTATGTTTAAGCGGGGCCAACTGTAGCCCGGGGTCGCTGACCCTGGCGGCAAACAGATTACAACCTTCAAGCTGGCATCGACGATACCGGCTACGTAGGCCGCAGACGAATATTGATCTCCGATGTGAGCGTTCGATGGACAGGACATTTGCCGGCGATCTCCATCAGCTTCGTATGCTGCTCCTTACTCAAGGGCCCGGTGAGTTCCAATTCGAGGTCGATTCTGTCCAGCAAGCCCTCCTTCGTTTCGCATTCCTCGCAGTCCGTTGCATAAATGCGCGAGTGCCAGAGCGAAACCGTGATGTTCTCGAGAGGGAACTGTTTCCGGCGCGCGTATAAGCCCACCGTCATGGAAGTACATACCCCCAGTGCCGTTAGCAGATAATCGTAGGGGTCGGGGCCGGCATCGCTACCTCCTGCGCTCACCGGTTCATCTGCGATAAGGTGATGCTTACCTGCATCAACTTCTTGCCTAAAACCGCGCGCATCACCGCGGACGATTACGTCGGCTGTTTTGCCCGTGCTTTGTGTAGCCATGGTTCAGATCAAGGGCGCAGAATACCCGCGAACGCATCGCGATACCGCCAGACCAGAAATAACTCGAGAACGGAAACGACGATTGCGGGCACCATCCCCGCGGGCTCGGGTGCCATCAAAAGGTGGAAGGCCCAAATGTTGACGATGATGGCGCAGAGAATCGTTAAGCCGAGCGGAACGAAGCGGCCGATTAAGAGGAGCAAGCCGCCAATAACTTGGAACCCGCTGATGACGTAAACGTAGCCGCTGGCAAAAAACGAGTGCAAATATTCACCGGCCACACCTTGCGGAAGAGGTGGCATCGGAAGGAAATGCAGCAATCCATTGGAACCAAAGAAAACGAAGATCAATCCGAGAAGGATCCGGGCAATAATAGTGAAAACTTTCATGGCGGCGATGCTAAATTGATTTAAGCACGAATTCCAATGACAAAGTTCCGGAACAATGCAGATCTGTCCTGATTGAAGAGCGCCAGATTTGTCGCGCAATGCGCTTGGCTTTTGGCTAAGCGTAAGAAATGGTGGATTACCAACCAACATCACACCGGCCGATCGCGCAGATGTTCCGTCGCACTGGGGATGGGGCGACGAATTTGTGCGTGCGGCTTGGCATTCCTCCCGATGCGATTTCGTACTTGTCAATCCTGGCCGCGCTCGGAGCGGCGCTCTGTTTTTGGAAATCAGGCAGAAATGCGTGGCTGCTGATTATTGCGCCGCTGTTTTGTTATCTCCGGCTTTGGTTCAACATGCTGGACGGCATGGTTGCGGTCGCGGCGGGAAAGGCGAGTGCGCGCGGGGAGATTGTGAACGACCTGCCGGATCGAATCTCCGATGTGATTATTTTCGTCGGCGTCGCGCACAGCGATCTAATGAATCCTTTAATTGGCTATTGGACCGCGATCGTTTCCGTGTTCACCGCTTATGTGGGACTTTTTGGCCAAGCGATCGGAGGGCGGCGCGAATTTAGTGGAATCATGTCAAAGCCGTGGCGGATGGTTGCGCTGAGCGTCGGGGCTTGGGCGATGTTTGTTTTTCGATCTTGCCAAGCCGGTTTACACGATTTTAGCAGGCTAACAATCCTCGATTGGACTTGTCTGGTGATAATCGCGGGCTGCTTGCAAACGATAATCATTCGCTTGAAACGAATCATGACAGCGCTTCAAAATGGAGCGCGATGATGTCTCCGTTGACCGCGCTGCATGACCCGGTGTTTCGCGCGTACTTCGTGATCGTTCCCGTCTCGCTCGGGATTGGTGGCGCGATTCTCAGTTTCCTCCATTGGGGATTAGGGAAGGAGCTTGGCGCGATCTGGAAAACCTATCGTTCGTGGCTGGTGATGGCGTCGATCGGGCTGCTGGTTGTTTTCGCCGGACGCGTCCCGGTCATTGTTGGGGTGACATTGCTTTCGATTTTTGGGTTCAAGGAATTCGCGCGCTCTTCTGGACTGGATCGCGACTGGTGGATGACGGGCGCCGTTTACGCCGGAATTGTTGCGGTCGGCGTTGCATCCTGGATGCCCCATCCGCGCGGCGAAGAGCCGGGTGCAGGCTGGTATGGTTTTTTTATGGCCGTCCCGGTTTTCGCTATCGCATTGATCCTACTCATTCCGATCCTGCGCAACCTCGCCCGTGGCGAGCTACAAAAGATGTCGTTGAGCATCGTGGGCTTTATTTATATCGGCTGGATGTTCGGGCATCTCGGTTTTCTGGCGAACGCTATGAATGCCTACGGATTTCTTTGTTATGTCATTTTCGCGACCGAATTGAATGACGTCGCCGCGTTTACATTTGGCAGATTGTTTGGGCGACATCCGCTTCGCAGCGAAATCAGTCCAAACAAAACGTGGGAAGGAGCGCTCGGCGCGCTCGCGGTTTCGATAGTATTGCCCTGGCTGCTGCGATTTTCGTTTCCGTTTTTCGGCGTGACGCAACTGATTCTCACCGGTTTAATCGTCGGAATCGGTGGACTGCTTGGCGATCTTTCCATCAGCGTGATCAAACGAGACATCGGAACCAAGGATATGGGCGCGGCCATTCCGGGGCACGGCGGAATCTTGGATCGCATCGACAGCTTGATTTATGTTGCGCCACTGTTCATGCACATGGCGGGATATTATTACCGGTTACGATGAGTACCTGGCATTACGATTCCGCCTGCGATATCGATCAACCGTTCGTTGATCGCTTGCGCCGGTTTCCGCGTGAGCCCGATATGCTGGTGTATGGAGTGCGCGCGCTGATCGCATTGATCATCCGCGGATGGCTGCGCATCTATCACCGGTTTGAAATTATGGGGCATCAAAATCTTCGTACGAGCCGATCGCTCGTCATTGTGGCAAATCATTCCAGTCATCTCGACACGCTTTGCCTTCTCGCGGCGCTGCCTTTGCGCAAATTGCATCGCGCGTTCCCGGCTGCGGCAGCGGATTATTTTTTCCAAAGCGTGCCGCGCATTTTCGTCGTCGCCGTGGTTACTAATGCGCTGCCCTTTGCACGAAGAGTTCGTGTTCGCCGGAGCCTCTCCATCTGCGCCGAACTTCTCAGCGATCCCGAAAATATCCTGATCATTTTTCCGGAAGGCACGCGATCGGAAACGGGTGAGACCCAGGAATTCAAATCGGGAATCGGCGCACTTGTCGCCGGGCGGGACGTCACGGTTCTGCCCTGTTATTTGCAGGGCGCTTTTCGCGCTTGGCCGAAGGGCCGACGTCTGCCGCGTCCAAAAAAAGTTCGACTCATTGTTGGCACGCCTCGCAATTATTCGTTGCGCAGCGCAAACAAGATCGACATCTGCACAATCGCGGCGGAATTACATCGCGCGGTGAAGGAATTGGGAGAAAGCAATGGAAGCGACTGAGCATGTAATGACGAGTTGGGACGGCGGCGAGCTGTTCTATCGCGCGTGGATTCCTCCCGAAGCGACCGACAAAGCCATTTTACTTTTTCACCGCGGTCACGAGCACTCCGGGCGGTGGCAGCAAACGGTCGATTTACTCGGCCTTAAAGACATCGCCGTTTTCGCGTGGGATGCGCGAGGTCATGGGCGATCGCCGGGCGAACGCGGCACCGCAACGAATTTTACGGACGTGATCAGAGATGTGGACACTTTTGCGCGCCACATTTCCGAGCGCTACAAAACCCCTGTCGAGAACATGATCGTTCTCGCTCACAGCCTTGCCGCGGTCAGTGTCGCGGCCTGGGTGCACGATTACGCACCGCCGATTCGCGCAATGATTCTGGCTACGGCTGCGTTTCACGTGAAGCTTTACGTTCCCTTCGCCATTCCGTTTCTGCGAATGAAGCAAAAACTGTTCGGCCCGGGCCAGGTGAAGAGTTACGTCAGATCGAAGCTCCTGACTCGAGACCAGGAGCAGGCTGCGCAGTACGACGCCGACCCGCTTATCTTCCGGCAAATTGCGGTAAATGTTCTACTTGATCTTAGCGATACGGCGGACCGAGTGGTCGCGGACGCGGGCGCAATCCAAATACCGACGTTGATGATCGGAGCCGGCCGCGATTGGGTCGTTAGCCTGAAAGCGCAGCGTGAATTTTTTAGCCGTCTTTCGTCGCCGTCAAAGGAAATGGAGATTTATCCGGCAGCTTATCATGCCATCTTTCACGATCAAGATCGACATCTGGTTGTGGATCGCGTGCGTAAGTTTGTTCGGGAGCGCTTCGCCGAGCCAGTGATTCCGCCTTCGCTTTTGAACGCGGATCAGGCGGGCTACACGCGGGATGAATATGAGCGGCTGAAGTCGCGCGGTGGAATGAAATTTGCTGTGGCACGCGCTGGACTAAGAGCGGCCGGCCGTTTGAGCCACGGCGTAGATCTCGGCTGGCGGAACGGCTTCGATTCGGGACTTTCGCTCGATTACGTTTACGAAAATAAGGCGCGCGGCTCGTTGGGAATCGGTCGTTTGATCGACAAATCGTATCTCAACAGCATCGGCTGGCGTGGTATTCGGCAGCGCAAAGCGAACCTTAAGAATGCGTTGAGGAACGTAATCGAAAAGCTTCATAAAGAAGGCCGACCCATTCGCATTTTGGACATAGCCGCCGGCGCAGGGCGATACGTCACGGAAACACTGCATGAGCTTCCAGATATTTCGACAGATGCCACCCTGCGCGATTACAAACAGGAAAATGTCGATGCGGCGCGAGCGTTGGCGCAGGAATTCGGACTGGAAAATGTGACCGTGGAGCAAGGCGACGCATTCGATCGCGATTCGATTGCCGCAATCGCGCCGCACGCAACCATCGGAATCGTGTCGGGACTTTACGAATTGTTTCCCAGCAATGGACCGGTCTTGAATTCACTCCGCGGACTTGCCGGAGCGATCGAGCCGGGCGGTTATTTAATTTACACAAATCAACCCTGGCATCCGCAGGTCGAGTTTATTGCGCGCGTGTTACGTAATCGAGAAGGGGAACCCTGGATCATGCGCCGCCGGACGACGGCCGAAATCGATGAATTGGTGCGCGTCGCCGGTTTCCGGAAAATGTCTATGGAAGTGGATCAGTGGGGGATGTTCACCGTCTCAATCGCACGACGCGCCGAGCCTTAACTATCGCGTGCACGTCTCTCGCCTTAAAGCGTTCACGGTTTCTGCGGGATTGTCGGTCCTATTTCTCGTCGTTTACAGCGGCTGCAACTGGATCACTGGGCAACGCGGTCAAGTCGGCTCGTTTTATTTTCAATGGGAGCGCGCCATCCCATTCGTTCCTTTCATGATTCTCCCCTACATGTCGATCGACCTCTTCTTCATCGCGGCCCCGTTCCTTTGTCGAACGGACGAGGAGTTGCGGATATTTTCGCGGCGGGTCGTGGCCGCAATTCTCATTGCCGGCCTTTGCTTTTTGCTTTTCCCGTTGCGCTTTGCTTTCCCGCGCCCTCATGCCAGCGGATGGCTCGGCGCGATCTTTGATTGGTTTCGCGGAATGGACTTGCCCTTTAATCTTCTCCCGTCGTTGCACGCCGCGCTGTTGTTGCTCCTGGTCGATCTCTACGCGAGAAATCTTCGCGGCATTTTCTTGTTCGTGGCGATGCTTTGGTTCTTTCTCATCGGTCTCTCGCCGGTGCTCACTTATCAGCACCACGTCATCGACATCGTCGGTGGTTTTGTTCTGGCCGGATATTGCTTCTACCTTTTTCGCGAACGTTCGCCCGCCGTACCAGTTGTCCTGAATCGCCGCATTGGCGCGTATTACGCAGCGGGAGCGGCGGTCGTCTTGCTTATGGGCTTGATCTTCTGGCCATGGGGTGTCCTGCTTCTTTGGCCGACGATCGCGCTCGGCATCGTGGCGATCGCGTACTTCGGAGCAGGTCCAGCCGTTTTTCACAAGACGAAAGGAAAGTTGCCGTGGAGCACGCGGTTTGTGTTGGCACCTTGTTTGCTCGGTCAATATTTGTCGCTGCTGTATTATCGCAGGCAATGTCGACCTTGGGATGAGGTCACCCCGCGAATTTTGATCGGCGGCAAACTGGGCTCCCGCTCCGCGAACAAAGCTTTGTGCTCCGGGGTGACTGCCGTGCTCGATTTGAGCGCTGAGTTTTCCGAAGCTAAACGTTTCCGCAAAATCAATTATCGAAACATTCCCATCCTCGATTTAACTGCTCCCACCCAGGCGCAGCTCGTGGAGATGGGCGAATTCATCGGCAACCACTCCCAAAACGGTACCGTCTATGTTCATTGCAAGATCGGTTACTCGCGAAGCGCGGCCGCGGTCGCCGCGTATTTAATAATGAGCGGGAAAGCGAACATCGCGGAAGAAGCATTCGCGATCATTCGCCGGGTTCGACCATCCGTTGTTATTCGACCCGAGGTGATCTCCGCCTTGTCCGAATTCGACCGTCGGCTTCGTTCTTCCTCCGGTGAGACCGACTCTTTTCTCCTCGCCTTGGATCACCGCGCGCCTTCATAATCGCGAGAATCTTATGAATTATAACGAACTGATTCAGCTTTACTTCGAGCGCTCGAACGCGATGCAGCAATACTGGAACCTCTACGTCATCATCGTCGGCGGCGTCCTCGCGTTTTCCTCTCTGCGCAAACAGCCGGCTGCAATTACGACCGCGCTCGTCTGCATTTTATTCGGCCTGTTCGCCTATAAGAATCTCGATGCGATGAAAGACACCACCGCGCAACGCTTCGCCACGATTGAAGCGATCAAACAATTCGATTCTAGCGGTGGCGCCGCCACCGTCTCGAAGCAAGTGCGCGATCTGCTCGAGCCGACTCTTACGCCCGCCACGTTTGGAAGCGTCAAGGTTACCCACATCACGAGTGACCTGCTTACCATCGCCGCGCTTTGCGCGATGGAGCTTCGAAGAAGAAGGCTCAAAGCGACGGCGAGCACGCCCTGAAGCGCTCGATCTCGAGACCGCACGCGAAATTCAACGACGAAAATTTGCCGCCATGTCTACTTCGGGGATGCTCTTCGACGGGCGCACGCGTGTAACTGCAATCATAATCTTTCCCGGAACAGTTCGTTCAGGTCAGCCGATGCAGCGCCATCGGCGAGAAGGTTAAATGTGCCGTTTGCTTTGATGTCTTTGGCGGCGCGGAGAAACGTACCCCATGCGGCGAGGGCAAGGCCGGAACCAACAGAGATGCGGCGTACGCCGAGGCCGACTAATTGGGAGAGTGATAGCTGGTGATTGAACCCTGAGACGAGAACATTCACCGGCTTGGGCGCGACTGTTTTCACGATCTGCGCAATCTCATCTGATTTGCTGACGCCCGGCGCGTAGAGACAATCCGCGCCGGCTTCAGCGTAAGCAGCGAGTCGGTCGAGGACCGTATGGAACGGGTCGGGATCGTGCACCAGCCAAGCTTCGCAGCGGCCGGTTAGGACGACACCACTGCCCGAAGCGTCAATGGCCGAGCGGGCCGCACGAATACGATCGATCGCCAATTTTTTCTCGTAGAGCGGTGTGTCCGTTCGACCCGTGTTGTCCTCGATCGATAAACCGGCAACTCCTGTTGCAACGCAAAGTCGCACATTAGTTGCGACGCCTTCCGGTTCGTCGGCGTAGCCGCCCAAGAAGTCCGCGTTTACCGGCAATGTTGTTGCTTCAACAATTTCCCGAATGTGCGCGAGCATTTCATCGCGCGGAACGCCGCCATCGTGTTTTCCGCGCGAAAACGCGAAGCCTGCCGAAGTAGTGGCGAGCGCTTCGAACCCCAGATGTTCAAGATAGATCGCTGTCCCGATGTCCCACGGGTTCGGAAGCACAAAACATCCGGACTCGTGCATCGTCCGAAATTTTCCAACGACCGAAATTTGTTGAGTTGAGCTCATGTCTTAAAGCTATGCTGTCTTAGCCAGAGAGCGAATTCCGGCGATGGGCGATGCGAAATTGTACGGCAGCCGTTCCCGTTACCCAAGGGTAGAATCGGCAAGCGATGCGCTTGCCCCACAATTCAACAATCCGCTCCCGAAAACTATTTCGATCTTGCGCCGCTGGATTTCCAGATCTGTCGAATGGACCTATCGCTCCGTAAATCGGGTCGTTATCCGGCATTGGTAGCGACGCAATATTACGATCTGCTTTCGGTCGAAACAGAAGCCAAAACCAGCCCTGTGGCAGTCAGATTGTTTCGAGAAGTCATCTCATAAATAGTTAGATCCAGTTAGATCCGGTTGTTCGCGGGCCGGCGGCGGCCCGCCTCCGTCGGCATGCATTAGCGTTGGAGACAGCCTGCCCTCAGGCTGGATTCGATTTATGAGATGAATGGATGGGTTCTCGTTTCTTCAGTGATTTACAGGATCGAACGAAGAACACCGCCTTCGACGCGCAAAGCCGCGCCGTTTGTAGCGGATGACAAAGGACTCGCCACAAACGCGAGCAATGCGGCTACTTCCTCGATTGTGGCAAATCGTTGCAAGAGCGAGCTTGGTCTCACTGTCCTAAAGAAATCCTTTTCTATTTCGGCAGGCGCCATCCCCTTCGTTCTTGCAACATTTGCGATGAATTGCTCCACGCCTTCCGACCGCGTTGGGCCGGCGAGAATTGAATTCACTGTAACACCGGTGCCCGATGTCGTTTCTGCCAGGCCGCGGGCCAGCGCTACCTGCATAGTTTTGGTTACACCGTAATGAATCATCTCGACAGGAATGTTCACAGCGGACTCGCTGGAAATGAAAATGATGCGACCCCAATTTGCCGCCTTCATGCCCGGCAGGTAATACCGGCATAGGCGCACCCCGCTCATAAAATTTGTCTCGATGATGGTGTGCCAGTCGTCGTCAGTGATTTTCTCGAACGGCTTCGGCTCGTAGACGCCAAGATTATTGACAAGAATGTCTACGGACGGCAGAGCCTCGATGCATTTCGCGTTGCCTCGCGCTGTTGCCAGATCGGCAGCTATGCCGCTGACCTTTGCATCGCCGATTTCCTGCTGAATCGTTTTGACGGCGGCATTGACTCGATCCTGAGTACGGCCAGTAACAACAACGGACGCTCCTTCCCGGGCCAGGGTCCGAGCAATCGCAAAGCCGATCCCCGCCGTTGAGCCCGTGACCAACGCGCTCTTTCCTGTTAATTGCAGATTCATATTCGCGAAACGTCTTTGCTAACTTCGCCTTCGCAAGCCGGTGATATCGACCTTCCCCAAGAGTATCTCAGGCTCGATCATTCGAATAGTGTTTTGGTCATTTCCGTTAACTCTTTGCCTCGTTAGGGCCGCAACTGACTATTGTCATTCTGCGCTCTTAGGGCAACCGAACTGGAAGTGAGCACCGTGGATGGTGCCCACCTCCATTTGTCTCGCGTCCCCTCACAAAGAAAAGGATGTATACGCTCATCATCTGACTCCAAGCGATTGAAGCGTGGCCGCGTCAACAGTTCCCGTCACGCTAAGATCGTTGTCTTCCTGGTAACGCGCGAGAGCGGCCTCTGTTTGGTCGCCAAGAGATCCGTCGATCGCGCCGTTATAGTAACCAAGCTTCGCAAGCTCCGACTGAACCGCGCTCACGGTTGCATTAGCCGCGGACTGACCTGAAGCAGCATAACCCGACTGGTCATCATTGTTGTACGGGGAGTAGTTATAGTAATCGTAGGGGTTAGCAGAGTAATCGTAGGGATAACCATAGCTGTAATCGTACGGATTATAGCCGTAGTCATCATATGGATAATAGTCATAAGCGTAGTACGGATAGAGCCACGGATCTAGTCCCCACCACAAACCACCGATAAAGACAAAGACCTTGCCGTTGTGGAAATGTGAACGGTGCCGGTCCCAGTCGCGGTGCCAGTTCCCATCATGACGCTCGGAAGCATGGTTTCTAACGAACGACTGACGCTTTGCTGCTGTCGAAGTCCGCGGATCCGAAACCCGGTTCCGTCCTGCAATCGAGCCTACCCGATTTGGCTGACGATTTGCCGCGGTCGAAATCCGCGGATCTGTAGCACGACTCCGCGCTGCAATTGAGCTTACGCGGTTTGGTTGCCGAGTAACCGCAGCGGATCGTCCGACATATGGGCTTGTGGACCGACCCACCGGGCGAGCGAATGCACTCGGCCGCACCGCAGACATGCGATTACCACCATAATAGAATTGGGGTGCTGCACTTGGTCTGCCGACACTCCTACCGGTAAAGTATGCTCCCCGGAAAGAGGGCGCTGCTCGAAAGCCCCCACCGTAGAAAGCTGGCCCCGCGCGAGAGCCGCTACCGGTGTAGCCGCCGACATGGCCGCCACCGCCAGAGCGGCCACCGCCGGAAAAGCCGCCTCCGCTGCCGCGAGGACCTGCCCGCGTCGGCTGACTAAGACTAACAAAAGCGATGCCTGCTAATCCCAATAATGTAATTATTTTCATGAGCAAACGTCGCCGTCCGTCCGCTTGTTGCCATTGCGATTCGGTGGGATTTCGGAGTGCTACGTAAGAGTTGCCTCTTGGTCTCTCTTTAGAGAGATGCGACTTACCCAAAGGTGCGCCCCTCCAAAAATGTCGAATGGCTTCGCCGCGGCTGAATCGCCTGCTCGCGAAGGCTTTCGGAGTTAAAACGTTAAACCGTTGGATCGGATCCGGGTGTAACCGTTGTAACTATACACACGGTTACTCAGCCGAAGGCTCTCGGACGCGTGGGCAAACGCGCTTCAATCGCATTGATCAACTCTTGGATGTTGATTGGCTTGGCGAGAAATGGATGCCCATCGATATGGAGGCCAGTCTTGGCTTCCGCTCTTGTGACTAGCGCAGTGAGAAAGATAATCGGTGTGCCGTGCAATTCTGGGTCAGCATGAATTTGAGCGGCGATTTCGCCTCCGTCCCTTTCCGGCATTACCACATCAAGCAGGATCAGGTCTGGGCGAAAATTTCGTGCGGTCAGATGAGCCCTGGCGCCGTTGTGTTCTTCCAAGACCAGATAGCGTCCTGTCTTTTCGAGAAGGACTTTGACCAGGTGAGTGCTATCCGTGTCGTTATCAACAATCAGGACGCGTCGCGCGTCGCTGATCCCGAAAGCCGTCGGCGGTAAACCCAGTTCGAACGCCCCGGATTCTCTGGGAAGAAAGTCTACTTCAATTATTTTGTTCATGTCCTTGAACGAGGTGTCTTGCTGGTTTCTAGCTGGTCAGCCAGGTAACGAACCATGCGCCCAGGAATCCGATTATTAAACCGATCAATGGGCTGGAGACGGCAAACCACAGTGGAATAGCCTCGCGCAAAGGAAGCGAATCTCGCCTTCGCACACGCCAATGCGCGCTCGAGATTGAAATTGTTGAGTGGCTAGATGCCTCTTGGGGCGCTAATCGATTGAGGGAGTGAATCGCTTTCATGGCTTGAAGTGTCGATGACGGGTCCGTTCCGGCTAATGCGCGTGTGTGGGATTTTGTGATGCCCCCGAAGAGTTGTTCGACGCTCCCTCTTTCGAGTGAGTATTTCATTTAACGAAATCTCAATGCTCGAAAAATGTGCGGTGCCTCAGCACATTTGTTCATCCTTCCGACGGCTTACCCAGCTTGGTCGAGTTGAAACCGCCTCCGAAATTGGTTGTCGAACATCCGCTCTGGAACGAACCGGTGCAGCCGACTCAACATTACGCCTTCACCTACCGGGTAGTGCGAACGCGGCGACTTGGCAGTTACAGCGGCATACACGACTTCGGCGACAGTGTTAGGGTCATCCCCATTGGCGATTTCTTTCTCAATGATTTCCGTCACCCGCTGTTTTTGATCGGCGTAGGCTGGAATGGCGGCTTGCACAGATTTTTCATTCTTGGCAATTTTGGTCTTTGTGTAGACCGGTTCCACTAGCACTGCACGGATGCCGAACATCCTTACTTCGTGATCCAACGTTTTGGTGTAGCCCTCCAGCGCATGCTTGCTCGCGACATACATCCCGCGGTAAGGGCCGGGAAGAACGCCGAGCATGGCCATAACCATGGCGGCGCATCGAGGGGAGAACAGCGTGGGTCACCCGCAGCACGCCAAAGAAATTCGTCTCAAACAAGAGACGCGCTTCCTCAACGCTTGTTTCTTCCAATGCCCCGGCTATGGAGTAGCCCGCGTTGTTAATCAGGATGTCGATCTTACCGGCCTCATCCAAGACCGATTTCACGGCATTCTTTACGCTCGTGCCATCCGTGACGTCCATGAGAACGAACTCGGCCTTGGGGATGGAATTGATGCGACTCGGGTCTCTTACCGTCCCGAACACACGCGCTCCGCGCTCGGCCATCAGTTGCGCTGTCCTTCGACCGATCCCGGAGGAAACACCGGTGATCAATGCGACACTGTTCGCAATCATAAGCCCTTGATCCTGGCTGTCTCAGTTAGCGAAGCCCGCCTGCAATCACCAGCGTTTCGCCAGTAATCCAAGCGGAATCCTGAGAGGCGAGAAAGACAGCGGCAGGCGCGATATCCTCTGTTTGTCCGATGCGGCCAAGCGGAGTCTGCGATTCCAATTGTTTCCGGAAATCGCTCTTGTCGAATCCGGCCGTGACGACGCCTTCGGTAATCACCATTCCGGGATTGATAGCGTTAACTCGAATCTTGCGCGGTCCAAGCTCCTTGGCCAGCGTCCTCGTTACGGCATCGACCGCCGCTTTTGTAGCTGAGTAGACCGAAGTGTTCGGCGGAGTGAGCGTGCTGGCACCCGAACTGATGTTGATGACGCTCCCGCCGTCCGGACCAAAGTATTTCAGCGCCGCCTGCGATGTCAGGAGCAGGCCGAGAACATTTACGTCAAAGTGTTTGTGGAAATGTTCCTCTGTAACATTTTCCAGCGGAGAAAACTCGTAGACTCC
>WNGA01018546.1_pt1 | contig 14684 bp, 12 predicted proteins | sample 5400061 | NCBI WGS metagenome assembly WNGA01 (sample SAMN13153366, study PRJNA577476) | soil metagenome | isolation source: 100 cm soil or saprolite under grassland replicate 2 | place: USA:California | collected 2016-06-15
CCTCCCGCGTCGGCAGCATCCGCGCCCTGTTCGACACGTACGACTATCTCGCCGAACGGGGAATCGCGGCCTACGGCGGAGGCCAGTTCGAGCTCGGGCCGGGCCGGGGCCAGATCCAGTATCTCGCCTCGCTGTTCCACCCCGACGCGCCCAACGACGTCGCCCCCAGCGCCTACAACGAGGCCGAGCCACGGCCGGGCCTGCCGGAGAGCCCGCTCGAGCCGAGTCTCAGCCCAGCAGGGTTTCGCTGGGAATAGCGGCGCCCGAGGCCGGCACGCCCGCGTCGTCGAGAAGGCGGCGCAGCATGACCGCGTTGGTCGGCGCCTGGGCGACGTAGCCCCCGGTTCCGTCTGCGCTGCGGCCGTTGTTGTTGAGAAGGACGAACGTCTGCTCCGCCTCGCCTGCCAGCTCGCCAAGAGGCTCCACCAACTCGCGAAGCTCCTCCTCCGAATAGAGATAGTCGAAGCGCTCGGCCGCGCTCCCTCCGCGCTTGTTCCAGGTGGAAGCGTTGCGCCCGTGCAGGCGGACGTAGGCGGTGTCGCCGGTCACGGCCGGCACCGTGGGGACCATGTTCTTCGCGCCTTCGATCCGGGGCGAGTCGGTGACGACGTGCGTCATCCCATGCTCTTCGAGGAAGGCGAGGGTGGCCGCGCGATTCTCCTCGTTCAGCCAGCTGTGGTGGCGAAACTCGACGAGCGCCTCGTCGCCTTGGAGCTGCTCCTGCGCCCACTCCAGGTACTCGAGTGATACGGGCTTGTAGACGACGTAGGACGGGAACTGGAGCAGGATCCCGCCCAGCTTCCCGGCGGCGCGCAGCGGCTCGAGGGCGGCGTGGAAGCGGGCGAACACCTCGGCGCGCAGCTCCCGCGGAGGACGGTCGACCCGTCCGCGGTCGTCCACCGGCGCCTGTTCGCGCAGCTCGGGAGGAAGGACATCGGCCTTGACGGGATGGCGCGTCATCAGGCCGAATGCCTTCACGTGCATCACGAAGCCGTCGGGAGTGCGCTCGGCCCACCGCTCCACCATCTCTTCGACCGGAAGCCGGTAATAGGTGGAGTCGACCTCGACCGTGTCGAAGCGCTCCGCATAGTAGGAGAGCCGCTCGCCAGACGCGACTCCGCGGGGATACCAGTGCTTCGAAAGCGACTGGTCGGCCCAGGAGCAGGTGCCGATGCGGATTGTCGCGGCCAACCTAGAGGGCTCCACCTGCAGCAGGTGGGGCCGTAGGATCAACGCCCTGGTCCCCCACCGGCGCACGCGCGAGGTACTCCTCGGCGTGGAGCAGGTTCGTCGCGGAGGCGCGCTCGATGATCTTGAGTAGGTCGGACATGCTCGCCACCTCTTCGCGCTGCTCCTTGAGGAACCAGTCCATGAACTCCTCGCCGACGTGGTCGTCCTCCTCGCGCGCGATCTTGGACAGCGAGCTGATCAGCCCGGTGACGCGCTTCTCCTGCTCCAGCGCCAGCTGGACCGGTTCGACGGCGTCCGAGAAGTCCGTCTTCGGCGCCTCGACGGCCGGGATGATCACCTTCTCGTCGGCGTCCAAGAGGTACTGGACGATCATCATCGCGTGGTTCCGCTCCTCGACAGCCTGGCGGTAGAAGTGCGCAGCGATGAGGGGCAGAGTCTCGGCGTCGTAATAGACCGCGATCGCGACGTACTGGTTCGCGGCGCCGAGCTCATAGCCGATTTGCTCGTTCAGGGCTTCCGGGAAGCCGGCCATGCTCAGACTTTATCCGCCTCGACCGTGAGTACCGCGGCGCCTCGAACGTGACCGGCCCGCAGGCGGTCGAGCGCCTCGTTCGCCTGCTCGAGCGGGTAGGCCTCGACCTCGGTCCTCACCGGGATCCGCGGCGCCAGGGCCAGGAACTCCTCGCCGTCGTGGCGGGTGAGGTTGGCAACCGAGCGGAGGACACGCTCTTCCCACAGCAGGTCGTACGGGAACGAGGGGATGTCGCTCATATGGATCCCGGCGCAGACCACGACGCCGCCCTTCGCCGTCGCCTTCAAGGCGACCGGGACGAGCTCTCCGACGGGGGCGAAGATGATCGCGGCGTCGAGCTCCTCCGGGACCGGCCCGGCGGTGTCGCCCGCCCATTCGACGCCGAGCGAGCGCGCGAACTCCTGCCCCTCCGTGTCGCCGGGCCGGGTGAAGGCGAACACACGCCTTCCTTCGTGCCGGGCCACCTGGGCGACGATGTGGGCGGAGGCGCCGAAGCCGTACAGGCCGAGGCGCTCGCCGTCTCCTGCCAGCCGCAGCGAGCGATAGCCGATCAGCCCCGCGCACAACAGCGGCGCTGCCTGCAGGTCGGGATATCCCTCCGGGAGCGGAAAGCAGAAGCGCGCGTCGGCGACGACCAGCTCCGCATAGCCGCCGTCCAGCTGGTAGCCGGTGAAGCGAGCCCGGTCGCACAGGTTCTCGCGGCCGCTCAGGCAGTAACGGCACTCGCCGTCCGTCCATCCGAGCCAGGGAACGCCGAGCCGGCGGCCGTCCTCCGCCACGCCGACGATCTGATGGCCGGGGACGAGTGGTAGCTTGGGATCGGGCAGCTCGCCGTCGACGACGTGCAGGTCGGTGCGGCAGACCCCGCAGACCTGCACGCGCAGGCGCAACTGTCCAGGCCCCGGCTCGGGGTCGGGAAGCTCGGCCGCTCGGAGAGGCGTGCGCGGAACGTCCAGCACCATCGCGCGCATAACGGCGAGTCTAAGAGCTGAGAATGGCTAGAACGCCTGCCAGATCGTCAGGCGGGGCCGGAGGCGGTCGCGGTTCCGCGGAACCGGTTCCACGGCCCCTGGGGAAACCCCTCACAACATCCGAGCTTGAATCCGCAGCAGCCGCATTGCCAGGTCCGGTGTCTCCATCCATCTGAGCTCTGCACCGCAGACAGCACTCGAATCCCTCCAGTGAATCTCGTCCTGTTGCCATATCTGGAAACTAGCAGCCGGGCCGGACGGATCTCATGCCCGCCGAACCGCGACGAGGGTCAGCAGGCACATCCCGCTCAGGATGAGGTACGGGACAGCGTCGGTCGTCAGCCGGGCGAGCCCACCGGCCCCGAGCGACCCGAGCGCCTGGCCCGGAGCCCAGGCGAGGTTGATGAGGGCAAAGGCCCAGGCGACGTCGAGCCCGATCCGCTCCGCGTCCTCTGTGAGGAAGGACATCGCCGGAGCCCAGAACATTCCGAAGGAAACTGCGGCCACAATCGCAATCGCGGCGAGCAGCCAGCCACGGTCCGGCCAGGGGAGCACCGCGGTGACCGCGCTCGACGCGACGAGCCCGATCATGATCGGGAGCCGGCGCCCGCGCCGGTCGGATACGCGGCCCACGATCGGCGAGGCGGCGGCCTCGAGCCCGGTCGCGACGAGGTAGACGGATCCGATGGCGAGCGCGCCGAACGTGAGCTCGTGGAGGCGCAGCGGCACGAGCACGGACTGGGCGCCGAAGAGCAGCGCTGGCAGCGCGACGAGCCAGAGGCCGCCGAGGATCCGCCTCCTTCCCAGGGCGCCGACCAGCCTACGGATCGACTGGCCATCGCCGGGCGGCGGTGCGGGCACGCGCACCGCGACGACGGCCACCAGCAGGCACAACACCCCCACGCTCGAGAAGGCGGGGCCCGTTCCGGTCACAGAGGCGATCCCACCCAGCACCGGCCCGAACAGAGCGCCGCCGATGGCGACGCCCAGGGCCGTCCCGATCAGCTCCCCCCGCCGTGCCGAAGGGGCGGACGAGACGAGCCATGCCAGCCCGGCCGTCCACGGGCGTCAGAGCCGCGAAGAACATGGTGTCGACGAAGACGATCGCTCCGACGAGGCCGACGAGGCGGCGCACGCGTCAGAGCCCGTACAGCCGGACCGCGTTGTCGCGCAGGATCGCGCGCGGCCTCCTCGGCGTCGAGCCCGAGCAGCTCCGGAAGGACGTCGGCGAGCGCGTCTCGCCAGCGCTTCGCGGCGAGGAAGTACAGCTCGGGCGTGCGCGCCGCATCGGAGCCGTACAGCAGCTTCGAGAAGGGCGCAAGCTCGAGCGCCTCCCGAACCGCCTCGGCCGGGCGGGCGACGTGAGGGATCGTCAGCGAGAGATCGGAGTAGACATTCGCGTACACGTGCGCGAGCCAGCCGGGGTCGGAGAGCGGCAGGAGCAGGTCGCTGTCGCCGAAGCCGCAATGGACCTGCACCGGGAGTGGCGCGCCCGTCTCCTCGTTCGCCTCGAGGGCGGCCCAGAGAGGATGGTCGTCGTCCAGGCGGAGCCCGCCGCGATAGGCCGCGATGGTCTTGAGCGCCGCGAATCCTTCCTGGCGGGCCGACGGAACCTCCGCCGGATCGTGCGTCTCGAGCCGCAGGACCGGCAGCGACCGGCAGCCGGCGAGCTCGCCCATCCGCCGCCAGTCGGGCCCCTCCCCCGGCGGAGGGAAGCCGTCATCGACGAGCAGGACCTCGGTCCCGGTCGCGCGCAGGAGCGAGGCCGCGTACTCGTCCGGGTCCGACGCCAGCCGCACCTCCAGAACTGCCTCCTCCCGCGGGTCGCATCCGAGCTGCTCGGCCAGCTCTGCGATTCCGCGCCGGTACGCCGCCTGCGTGGCCACGTGCGGCCACTGGCGCGGATCCGGGCTCTCCGAGAAGAGCCCGCGGAACTCGTCGAGGCTCGCAGGCGCGCGCGTGAGGATCCCGTGCGCGTGGTGGTCGACGAGGCCGACCGAGCTTAATAGTGTCCCACCCGGCCCTGTCATCCCCACCTCTGGCGGCTGCAAGGCGGCGTCATGCTGCGTCCTCGGTCGCACCCGCACGGCGTCCGAGTGCGTCTGCGACTTGCGTCCTTGCCTGACGCGCCTTTCGCGCGCCATAGGCGGAGCAACAGCACCGGGCGAGACACTAGTACTTCAGAAAGTGGCCCTGGTGCTCGAATTCCTCGTCCTCCGCCGAATAGGCCTCCCACTCGGACCGGCGCACGGCCAGGTACGAGCGGGCGAGCACCTCTCCCAGCGAGCCCGTAAGAACGTCGTCGGCCTCGAGGGCTTCCAGCGCTTCCTGCTGCGTCGCGGGGAGGCGGACGATCCCGCGCTCCACGAGGTCCTCCTCCGGAATCGTCGCGGGGTCGACCTCCACCGGCTCGGGGGGTTCGAGCCCGCGCTCGAGACCATCGAGGCCGGCCGCGATCATCCCGCTGACGGCGAGATAGGGATTCGCGCTCGCGTCCGCCGCCTTCAGCTCCACGTTCGTCGACGCCTCCTCCCTGCCCCGGAACACCGACGGGACGCGCACGGGCGCCTCCCTGTTGTCGTGGCCCCAGCACACGTAGGCACCGGCCCACGCCCGCGGGACGATCCGGTGGTAGGAGTTGAAGCTCGGCGCGGTGAGCCCGCACAGGCCCGGCAGGTGCGCCAGCACGCCGGCGACGAAGGAACGCGCTTCCCCGGAGAGGGCGTCCGGGGCGGACGAGTCGTGAAAGCGGTTGTGCCCGTCTCCCTCGTCCCAGAGCGAGAAGTGGATGTGGCAGCCGTTCCCGGCCGCGTCCGGCCAGGGCTTCGGCGCGAGCGAGGCGACAAGGCCGTGCGCCGAGGCGATGCCCCGGATCGTCTCGCGGACGAAGATCTGGCGGTCGGCCGCTTCGACGGCCGACACGGGCACGGTGGAGAGCTCCTGCTGGCCATGGCCGAGCTCGGCGTAGTACTGCTCGAACGCGAGCCCCTGGTGGTCGAGAGCATCGACCAGCGTGTCTGCGTAGTCCTGCGAGGCGGTGAGGCCAATGGTCGAGAAGCACAGGCTCGAGTCCACCGGGCGGTGGCCGCCGTTGGCCGGGGTCGCGAGCGTGAACTCGTTCTCGAAGGCGACTTGCAGCGCAGCTCCGCGCGCGGCCAGGCGCTCCACCATGCGCTTGAGGAACGTGCGCTGGCACACGGCCGCCGGCTTCCCGTCGAGGCCGATCTGATCGACGACGACGGCGCCCGTTCTCGGGGCGTACGGAAGCACGCGAAAGGAATCGGGGTCAGGGACGAGGCGGAGCTCGCCCACGGGGCCCATCCCCTCGACCGGCTGAAGCTGGTCGAGCGAGTTCATCGCCTGCATGGCGACCGTGAGCCCGATCCCCGCCTCCATCGTCCGCGCCAGCCTTTCGACGCTTGCCGCCTTCGCCCGGATCGTGCCGTCGTTCCCGCACCAGAGGTATCGCACCAGCCGCAGCCCGAACTCCTTTGCGGCGGTCTCGATCTGGGCCGGGTTCACGCCCGAATGCTTTCAGACACGGAGTCGCGACAAAGAGGACACAAACCCTGGACCACCCTCAGAGGGGTCTGACCTCTGCTAGTGGCGCAGGCCCAGCTTCAAGCTGCAAGCGGGCCAGGCGGCCCAGCCTTGGTCGGCGAGAACGCGCTCGGCGACGATGATCTGCTGCTCCCGGGTCGCCTGCTCGGCGGAGGGCGCGAAAGCACCGCCGCCGTGGGCAAGCCACGTGCCCGGAGCGCGCGAGCGCCTTGCGGTCGAGCGGAAGCGCAGCGCGAACGCCCTGGGGCTTGGGCTTCGGCGTGCGCCACAACGGTTGGATTCGCCTCTCGTGCACCGGCACGACGAGGGCTTGCCGAACAACCCTGGGCCGCAGCCCCTTTGCGCGCGAGATGTCCGTCGCCTGCAGCAGCACCGCCCCCGCGCTCGGCGCAGCGGCGGGAACGGCGACGGAGGCCGACCAGCCCACTGACCTCGTCAGGCGCGCGTCCCGCTTGCTGAGGTCGACGTCCTGCGCCCGCTTCCAGGCCCGCAGGTACGGCGTGGGATTGACCGAGCTGGCGTCGTAGCCCAGCTTGATCAGCGAGACCGGATGGACCTCGAAGTGGAGGTGGTACGGCGTCCCCCGCGCGTCTCCCGTGTTCCCGACGAAGCCGACCACGGTCCCGGCCCGCACTCGCGCGCCCACCGCCGCCAGCGAGGAGAAGGCCGAGAGGTGCGCGTAGTAGAAGTAGTTCCCGCGCCGGTCGCGAAGCCACAGGCGGTTCCCCCCGGTGCGGTTCCAGCCCACGAGGAAGAGCGTGCCGTCTGCCACCGCGACGACGGGTGCGCCAAGCGGCGCGAAGATGTCGTCGCCGTGATGCCACGTCGTGTCGGCCCGCGGCGCGCCGAACGTGTCGGCGAAAGAGACCGGGCCGTAGATGGGAAAGACGTACGGCCCGCCCCTGAGGCTCGGGGTCGCCCTCGGAATCTGCGTCCGCACGACCGGGGCCGGTGCGGGCGGCGGGGTCGGATGGGGTGCGCTCGTCGTGGAAGCGGGCGGGTTGCGACGGTGACGTACCGGAGGCGGAGGTGGTTGCTTCGACCGGGTGGACGTCACCGTGGTCGTCGGCTGCGTCGCCGCCGTCGTCGTTCGGGCCGTCGTCGTCCGCACCGTCGTCGTCGTCGCCGTCGTGATCGTGCTCGCCGTCGTGGTCGTAGCGACCGTGGTCGCCACCGTCGTCGTGCATGCATCCGCGCAGTCGGCCGAGTCGGCCCGCGCTTCGCTCGCCACCAGGAATGCGGCGCCGGCGCCGGCGGCGCCAACCGCGAGAGCCATGACCACGATGACCCCTATCCGGCGCATGAGTGCCTGCAAGATAGACGAACTTTCGGCGTCGGCCCCCGCTCGCCCCCCCGCTGGCCCTCTCTCACCCTTTTCCTCCAAGGCCCTGGGGCACAATTTGCGCGTCTCTTAGTCGACGAGGGGAGTGCAGGTGCTCAGAAAACTCACGATGTCAGCCGCGGGGTGCGCAGCGGTCGCGGCGGCGATCTTCTTCCTCATGCCCAGCGAAAGCGCCACGTCGCTGGGCGGAAATTCCAGGTCCTGGGTCTCGGGGGTCGGCGACGACGCCAACCCGTGCAGCCGGACGGCTCCGTGCAAGACATTCCCTGGTGCCATCTCGAAGACGACCGAGAACGGCAGCATCAACTGCGTCGACAACGGCGCCTTCGGCACGGTGACGATCACGAAGTCGATCACAATCGATTGCCACGAGCTGTACGCGGGCGTTCTCGCGGCCGGGACGAACGGGATCGTCATCAACTTCGACGCCTTCAACGCGGCCGACACCGCCAGGACAGTTCGCCTTCGGAACCTCAACATCAACGGGCTCACGACGGGGCTGAACGGCATCAGGATCATCGGAGCCGGCACCGGAAGCGAAGTGATGATCGAGGACACCACGATCGAGAACTTCTCCAGCGGAGGCCCGTCTCAGGGGATCATCGATCAGCGTTCGGGAGGCGGCGAGCTCAACGTCAGCAACACGACGATCAGAAACATCGGCGGCGCGTCAGCCTCCGGCATCCGCATCTCCTCCGGCGGGGCGAACCGAATCCACGCCACGCTCGACGCAGTTCACGTCGAGAACGGCGACGCGTTCGGGCTCCTTACGAAGACCGGCGCGAATGCCATGGTCACGAACTCGGTCTTCTCCGGGAACGGAAGCGGTGGAATCGAAGCGGAGAACGACGCCGTGATCCAGGTCGAGCACAGCGTCTCGTCCGACAACGCGTTCGGCCTGCGGGCGACCTCGCCCGGCACCATCCGCATCGCGGACAACGACATCACCTTCAACAACCAGGGCCTTGCCGGAACGATCGAGTCTTTCGGGACGAACCGGATCGCCGGGAATGCGACCGCCGGCAGCGCGCCGACGCCGATCGGCGCCGTGTCGGAGGCACACGGCCAGCAGTAACCGCAGGGACGGCCCGCCTGCCGCCGGTGGGCGGGCCTCCTAGCTCTTGGTGAAGGTGCCGGCGCTCGTCACGGTGCCGGCTGGGGCCGCCGAGTTCGTGGCCGTGATCCTGCCGCTCGTGGCAGTGCTCGGCACCGTCCCGCGGACACTCGTCGGGCCGACGTAGGTGAACCCGGTCAGTACCGTTCCGTTCAGCCGTAGGACGGTGCTCGGCGTGAAGCCCACGCCGTTGACGGTCACCAGAGTGCCGGCCGGCCCGCTCGTCGGCGAGAAGCTCGTGATGGAGAACGTGACGGTGAAGTTCCCCGCGCTGTACGCGGTGCCCACGGGAGTCGTGACGGAGATCTTCCCCGTCGTCGCGCCGTCCGGGACCTTCGCCGTGATCTTCGTCGGCGAGACCATCGTGTAGGCGGGCGAGGGCTTGCCGTTGAACTTGACCGCGGAGGCGCCGCTCAGGTACGTGCCGTTGATGGTCGCGATCGAGCCGGTGATGCCCGAGGTCGTGATGCTCGAGATGGTCGGCGCGAGCGACGGAGTGACCGTGAAGTTGGTGGGGCTGACGCCCGTGTTCGAGCCGGTCGTGACCGCGACCCTGCCCGTCGTCGCGCCGGACGGGGCGACGGCGGTCAGGCTCGTCGGCGAGTGATACGTCCTCGCCGCGGTGAGGCCGTTGAACTTGACCGTGCTCGCGGACGTGAAGCCACGGCCGGTGATCGCGACGGAGGTGCCCACCGGACCGGACGAGGGTGTCAGCCGCGAGACGCCGACGCAGGAGGGGAAGCGGAACGACCCCACTCTCGTCCGCCACCCCCATAGCTCCTCGGTGGTGGGGTAGTACTCCTGGACATACCAGAAGGTGCAGTCGTCGGCCGGGTCGATGCTCATGGCCGAGTAGTCGCCCCAGCGCGACGCCAAGATCTGCGAGCCCCCGCCCGAGATGATCGTCCGTTCCGCTTCGAGCTGCCCCAGCGGGTCGGACGCCAGTCGGGCCGCATAGCGGATGGACGGATTCTGCGCCGCGCTCGAAACCGAGTACCCGACCGCGATGTTCCTGTTTCCGTCCATGGCCGCGCTGCCCATCCAGCGGTTGAGCGCATTCGGGGCATAGGTTCCCTGCTGGCGGATCGACCACGCGCCTCCGCTCTTCTGCAGCTCATACCAGCGCACCCCCGCCTGTCCGTGATCCGGCGACCTGACGGTGTGGTTGACGACGAGCGCCTCCCTCCCGCCGCCCAGGTTGCGGTACGCCAACCGGTGCATGAGCCGGTCCGAGAGCGCGTCGAGCAGATCGTCCGCGTCGTACTGCGGGATGCAAAAGCCTTCGAAGTCCGCGCAGATCTGGTCGTCGAAGGGGGCGGTCGTGAGGTCGACCTTCCTCGTGAAGGTGGAGTTGGCGGGCGTCACGAAGTTGGCCTTGAACTCGAACAGCGTGAGCCGGTTCGGAGCCGCTTCCTCGGCGAAGACCTCCGGGGAGCCGGCGGGTGGAGGCAGGCGGCCGTCGAAGTCGGCCGGCAGCAGCGAATAGGCGTCATCCGCCGGGTAGTTGGTGCTGAACTTGATCCCCGTCGCGGCCTGGCCGTTCACCATCTTCGCGCGGGGAAAAGCGGCGACGGTGACGCCTTCGTAATCCGACGGGCCGAAGTCGTTGAAGCTCACGTAGTAGCCGTCGGGCCAGACGCCGACCTTCGGGTAGTCGTTGAACCTCGTCGTCGAGATGAGGAAGTCGTAGGCCCAGTAGGCGCCGGCCGGGTCGGCGGTCTTCGAGACCGCCATGCACATGTTGTAGTTGCCCGGGCTGTCGTCCCAGGCGAACTGGGTGAGGAGCCAGCGGTTCGCGAACGGGTCGTACACGACGATCGGGTCGCCGTCGTTGTTCTGGCGGCAAAGGTCCGACGCGGACAGCGACTGCCAGAGGTCCGAGTTCGGGAAGGGACCGGCGAGCTTCGTCCCCGCCTTGTTGTAGACCGCGAACACGGTGTTGGTCATCTCGACGTAGCGGTTCGGGCCGACGTCACCGACGGTGTCCGGAGGAAGCGAGAGGCTCGCGCCCGCGACGCCGTTGTCGTCGTTGGTCAGGCCGGCGAAGCTCGAACTGAGGCCCGGCGAGGTCAGGGAGCCGACGCTCGACTGGAGCGCCCCGTCGGGCCGGCCCGAGGAAAGCCGTGTGCGATGCTCGGGCTCGCGCTCGATGCGAACCGTGAGTCGAGCCGACCTCTTTGGCCGCGGCAGCGTCCTGATCGGAGGCGTCGAGCCGCGGGCCACCGCAGGGACGACGCGCGGGCCGGTGATCGCAGCGACCGTCGAAGCCGACCGCTGAGGGGCCAGCGGGACGGCCGACGAGCGGCTCTTCGGAGCCGGGTCGATGCGCGGAACGCTGCGGACGTCAGTCGCCGCGCGTCCGAGCGCAAGGGCGCCGATGACCATCCCCCCGGTGAGGATCAGTACGACGACTTTTGCTCTACTGCGCATCGACCCCCCTGCCGCAGAAGGCCCGGGCGGCGGAGCGAGACCGCCGCCCGGACCCATGATTGTCGTTACGACGGACGCGGCGCCGAGTAGACGCTGCGCCCGTGCGTTGCTGCGATCAGCAGGCCTCCCGCGATGCGGAGGTCCATGACCGTCGTGTTCGGAAGGCCGACGGAGGTGTTGCCCCACGTCACGCCGCCGTCGACCGACCAATAGACGCCGATATCCGTACCCACGAAGATCCTCGCGGGACTGTGGGTGTAGTCCACCGCCACGGCGTTGGCCGGCGTGTTGGGCATGCCCGTGGTGCCGAACGGCGTCCAGCTCGCGCCACCGTTGGTCGTCCGGTAGACGTGCGGCGTGCCGAAGCCACTCAACGTCGCAATGGCGTTGAGGCCGTTGGCCGGATTCACGTGGATGTCGGTGATGTACCGGTTCGGCAGACCGCCCGAGTTCGACCACGTCGGCGTAACCGCCGTGGCGTTGTGCGTGTAGCGCATCTGCGACGTCGACGCATCCCACGCGGCGTAGACGTCGTTCGGCGCGGCAACAGGCCTCACGCCGATGGCGCTGACGGTGCCGGTGAAGATCGGCGAGATCGCCTTCCAGGCCACTGCGCCGGTGGTGTTCGTCCCCCTCCAGACCCGGGTCGTTCCGCGATAGAGCGTCGTCGCGGACGCCGCGGACTCGAGAGGCGGATAGAACTCCGACCCCTGGCCGTCGATCGTCGCGCTGCTGATCTTCGTGTACGTCCCGCCGCCGTTCAGCGTCCGGTAGATGCTCGGGCCGTAATAGCTGGCGAAATAGGCCGAGGGGCTGACGAACGCGGAAGCGCCGCCGTCGCCGCCGTGGTCCATCCGCCAGTTCAGGCCGGTGGCCGTCGTGTACTTCGTCGTGCCGTTGTCCTGCGTCCCGCCGAGGAATACCCCAGCGGCAAACGAGCCCGACGTCCAGCCGTTGTACTCGGTGATCGCGAGCGCGCCGGCGCCGGTCCCGTTGCGGTTGACGAAGCTCGCACCGAGGTTGTCGGTCCGGTACATGCCACCGTCACTGCCTTGCCAGAGGTGGTTCAGCTTGTCGAAGACGGTCGCGTGCTGGTCGACGTGGATGCAGCCGGCGCACGAGCCGTAGCCGATCGGGGTTCCGACCGCGCCGGAGTTCGTGTACCTGTACATCCGGATTCCACCCACGAAGAACCTCGTGTAGTTGGTGGGATCGACAGCCAGGGTGATGTCGTAGCTGCACTGGCCGTAAATCCCGCCCGGATAGGTGCACGGCGAGTTGGAGCTGGCGGGGGGAACCACGGTCGCAAACGTCGGCGACGCCGCCGAGCCGTTGAGCGTCCTGCGGACCCCGCCGAAGGCCGATCCGCTCGAGCCGCCCGAGTACACGACGTACACGATGTTGGCGTTGTAGGCCGAGATCGCGGGGCGGTACAGGCCGGCGGCCGTTGCGATCTTCGTCCACGTCAGACCGCCGTTGGTCGACCGGTAGACGCCGTCGATGTACGTGCCGAGGAAGATGGTCGTCGGCAGCGTCGGAGGCTGTGTGAAGTCAGCCGGTGCCTGGTAGGCCGAGGACGGCAGCGTGATCTTGGTCCACGTCGGCGTCGTCGCCAGCGCATTCGCCGTGCGCCAGACGCCGCGCCTTGTGATCGGGCAGGCGGGGTTGGTGACGCCCGGGAACTCCAGTACGGCCGCGACGATCGTGTTCGCATTCACGATGGCGAGGTCACTGATGAAGCAGCCGTTGAACAGAGTCCCACTGGCCTTCGTCCAGGTTGCACCGGCGTTCACCGACCGGTAGATGCCCTGGCCGTAGTAGGTGTCACCCGAGCCGTTCGCCTCGCCCGTGCCGGCCCAGATGCGGCAGCTCGACGGAGCCGGAGCGCAGGTCGAGCTCGACTTGTCGACAGCGATGGCGCCGATCGAGAACGACGCGTTGTTGTTCGCGAACTTCGGTGCCCATGCCACGGGGCTCCCATAGCCATTGGTCGTCTTCCAGACGCCGCCGTTGGCGCCCCCGATGTAGGCGACGTTGGCGTTGTACGGGTCAGGCGCGATTGCGCTGATACGTCCGGACAGCGGAAGCGACCCTCCGTAGATGCCGGAAGCGGCAGCCGCGTCCGGCCCGATTGTCGCGATGGGCTTCGGCCCGCGGAGCGTCCAGCCTATGGCTGTGGTCGGCGCTGAAGCCAGCCGGTCTGCCTTGAGCGCCCTCGCCTGCCGTGTGGCGTGGAGGAGCGCTCCCTGCGGCGTGTGCGCCGCCGGGAAGGCCCGCTGGTGGAAGAACCACTTGTCGCGAGCGCGGATGATGCCGGACTCGTTGGCCTCGTTCTCGCCGATCGTCGGAGCTCCCGCTTGCTGGCTGGTGCTCACCTTCGTCGCCAGTGACGGTGCGCGCAGGGTCGCGATCGACTTCCCATGAGTCGCGACGCGCCCCACGGCGACCACTGTCAGCGCGACGAGGGCTCCAACCACGAGTAACGCGATCACGCCTGAACGGGATCGCAGGATGCTTTTCTTCACTGTGTTCTCCTTCTCTCTCTGATCTATCCCTTTTTCCTCGGACACGGCAAGGGCCGGACAAACGGCCCCTGAAGGGGGATTACACCCAGAACTGTCCTCAAAAGTCAATAGGCCGAACGGCCTATTCCTACTGTTTTCTCACCAAGCCGGTGCCAGGCACGTGCCAGTACGTGCCAGGCACCGAAGCGGCCAAAGGAGCCCAGGAGCAGGGCTTTCTCAACCCTCGTACTCCTGGCACGTACCTGGTACCTGCCTGTTCGGTACGGACAGCTCTCAGCAGGTTAGGTGCAGGGCGGCCGCCGTCGACCGCCGATCGAGCTCCCCGTAGCGCTGAACGGCGTCGCCGGTCGGCATCGCCTCAACCTCGATTCCGCGCTCGCGCAGCTGCTCCAGCGCGCGAGGATCGGGTCGCATCCGGCCGTCCGCTCCGGTTCCAACGATGAGGCGCCGCGGAAGCTCGTCCAGGACGTCGGCGAGGTCCTCGAGCACGAGGCTGTGGCCGTCCCGGCGCCACCACCCGCGCACGACGCGGTCCGGTAGCACGATCACGTCCTTCGTCTCCTCCTGTCCGTCCACGGTCAGGCGGCCGAAGCTGTAGTCCGCAAGCCTGCTCAAGTAACGCGCTCCCAGGCCTCGGAGAGCACGTCTCCGAGGATCCCGGTCATCTCGTCGAACTCCTCGGGCCCGGCGACGAGCGGCGGCGAGATCTGAATCACCGGGTCGCCGCGGTCGTCGGCGCGGCAGATCAGGCCGCGCTCGAACATCTGCGGCGAGAGGAAGCCTCGCAGAAGCGACTCGCACTCCTCGTCGGTGAAGCTCTCCTTCGTCTCCTTGTCCTTGACCAGCTCGAGCGCCCAGAAGTAGCCGACGCCTCGCAGGTCGCCCGCGATCGGCAGCTCGAGCAGCTGGGCGAGCGTGGAGCGGAAGCGCTCCTGGTTCTCGGCCACGTGCTCGACGATCTGCTCGCGCTGTATGATCTGCAGGTTCTTGAGCACGATCGCCGCGTGCACAGGGTGGC
>WNGA01007892.1_pt1 | contig 14680 bp, 11 predicted proteins | sample 5400061 | NCBI WGS metagenome assembly WNGA01 (sample SAMN13153366, study PRJNA577476) | soil metagenome | isolation source: 100 cm soil or saprolite under grassland replicate 2 | place: USA:California | collected 2016-06-15
CCGCATCTGGGCGCTGGGGAACGCCGGCGTCGAGGTGCCGCTCCTCGTCTACCGCGACGGCCGCACGTTCGAAGTGCGCATACCCTCCGCCGACCGCACCCGGTTCCTCAAGGGGCCGAGTCTGCACTGATAATGGACCAGACCGAGTCCCCCGCTGCCTGGCTGCGCTTGGCCGTCGCGCTTTCGCTCAGCACCCTCGGCGGCATCGGCATGTGGTCGTTCCCGGTGGCGTTGCCGGCGGTGCAGGCCGACTTCGGCATCGTGCGTGCGGATGCTTCGTTGCCGTTCACGCTGGCGATGCTCGGCTTCGCCGTGGGCGGCTTGGGGATGGGATGGCTGCTCGATCGCTTCGGCATCGTGGCGCCGATGGTGTGCGGGGTGGCGGCGCTTACGGTCGGGTATCTGATCTCCGGCTCCGCGCCGAATCTCTGGTGGTTCGCGGTCGGGCACGCCTTCATCGGCGTGGGAAGCTCCGCCACCCTCGGGCCGCAGATGGCGGATATCTCGCACTGGTTCAGCCGCCGGCGCGGCATCGCGGTCGCCATCTGCTCGGCCGGCAATTACCTCGCCGGCACGATCTGGCCGCCGGTCGTGCAGCATTTCATCGCGACCGACGGCTGGCGCGCGACCCACATCGGTATCGGTGTGCTGTGCGCCGTTACCATGCTGCCGCTTGCGATCCTCCCGCTGCGGCGCCGCGCACCGCGGCATGACATGAACGTCGCCGGGACGATCGCTGCCCAGGCACAAGGCCTGCTCGGCATCTCGCCGAACACGCTGATGGCTTTGCTGTGCGTGGCCGGCATTGCGTGCTGCGTTGCCATGGCGATGCCGCAAGTGCACATCGTCGCCTACTGCGGCGATCTCGGCTACGGACCGGCGCGCGGCGCCGAGATGCTGGCGCTGATGATGGGCTTCGGCATCGTCAGCCGGCTGGCGACGGGATTCGTCGCCGACCGGATCGGCGGCCTGCCGACCTTGCTGATCGGCTCGGTCCTGCAGGGCACCGCGCTGTTTCTCTACCTCATCTTCGACGGCCTGGCGTCGCTCTACGTGATCTCGGCGCTGTTCGGCCTGTTCCAGGGCGGCATCATTCCAAGCTACGCGATCATCATCCGCGAATATTTCTCGCCGCGGGAAGCCGGCACCCGGGTCGGCGTCGTGCTGATGGCAACCCTCGGCGGCATGGCGCTGGGCGGCTGGATGTCCGGCTATATCTTCGATCTCACCGGCTCATACCGCACCGCCTTCGCCAACGGCGTCATGTGGAACCTGCTGAACGGCGCGATCGCCCTCTGGCTGCTGCTGCGCCCCGGCCGGCGGGTACACGAGCTTGGTAGGGTGGGTTAGCGTCGGCCCGTATGCGTCGGATTTCCGTTGGCGCTGATGCCGCGCGTAACCCACCATCTGCCTCTCGGCAAAAGGCGGGTTACGCGCGGGATAGGTTTGTGTCACAGCCGAGGGCGCACGGGCCGACGCTAACCCGCCCTACGAAGCGACTACGAAGCGACGGCGCCCGGGCCGGCCCGGCGGCGATCCCAGCCGGGGCGGTCGGCGCCCGCTCCCAGGCTCGGCGACTCGTCTCCCCAGGCCATCAGGTCCGGCAGCCGCAGGCCGAACAGGTTGTGCAGGACGGCATCGACGTCGCGCGGGCGAAACGGCTTGTACATGAAGGCCGCCGCGCCGCGTTTGAGCGCGCGCGAGGCGTAGTCTTTGCCTCTTTCCCCCGAGATCATCACGACCTTTGCGTCGGGGCCGCGCAAACGGAGCCGGTCGAGCGTTGCAAGCCCGTCGAGACCCGGCATGTTGCAATCGAGGAAAATGATATCGAAATTGACGCGACCGCAGTAGCCGAGCGCCGTCTCGCCGTCCGGCGCCTCGTAGCAATCCATGCGGAAGATGCTTCCGGCAAGCACCTTCTGAACGATTTTGCGGACGGTCATCGAATCGTCGACGATCAGCACTTTCGTCGGTCCGACCGCCCTGCGGTAGGTTTCGATGATCGCCTCGATGTCGCGGATGCCGAACGGCTTGCGCAGGAATTCATAGGCCCTGAGCTGCTGCGCCAGGTCCATGAATTGGTCGCTGTCCGGACCCGACATGAGCGTCACGAAGGTCCGGATGCCGACGTGCCGCGCACCGCGCAACGCTTCCAATCCGGACATTTCCGGCATGTAGACGTCGATGAAGGCGAGATCGATGTCGCCGTGGCTCAAGAGCTTGACGCATTCGCGCCCGTTGGACGCTTCGATCAGCTCGATCAGCGCGCACGATCTTTCGGCAACTTCGCGGAAAATGCTCCGGATTGCCTGCGAATCGTCGGCCACGAGCATCTTGATGGAACGGTTCAACATCTCTGTCTCCCTGGTTTCCGCCAGCGCGTAGTAAACCGAGAGAGTTTGTCATTGTTTCAACGCCGGACGTCCGATTCGAGAAGAACGTGAGCGCGCCCTTACCGGCGGCGCTGCAGGTCGCCTAAACTTCGTTGCGAATACTTTTTATTCAGCAAGGGCCCGGCGGGCCGCGAACCTTTAATCGTCACGCGGGCTGGAAATTCATCGCGACGCCGTTGATGCAATAGCGCAAATGCGTCGGCGGGGGTCCGTCGTCGAAAACGTGGCCCAAATGGCTTCCGCACCGGCTGCAATGCACCTCGGTGCGGACCATCCCGTAGCTTCGATCCGACGAGGTCTCGACCGAGCCCGGGACCGGATCGTTGAAGCTCGGCCAACCCGTGCCGCTCTCGAACTTCTTGTTCGAAACGAACAGCGGCTGGCTGCACCCCGCACAGACGAACGTGCCGTGACGCTTCTCGTAATTCAGCGCACAGCTCCCGGGAGCCTCAGTCCCGTGGCCGCGCATGACCTCGTATTGCTCCGGCGTCAGCAGCGCCCGCCACTCCGCGTCGGTGTGGGCGACCGCAAACCGCTTGTCTTCCATGTCGTCACCGCTCGAAAGCATCCCGCTCGCTCTCCGTCGGGCGTCATATGTCTTCCGGGTGATCAGTTCGGCCTCTGCTTCGAGACGCCCCTTAAGCCTCATCCTGAGGAGCCGAGCGAAGCGAGGCGTCTCGAAGGAGAGGCTTAAGGGGCTCCTCAGCATGAGGCCGAACTGATCACCCGGACTCCGTATCAGGCGTTGCGGTCGAGAAGCTCGATCGACACCCCTTCGGGCCCGCGCAGGAAGCAGACGCGGACCCCCGGCCGGACCGTCGTCGGCTCCCGGGTGAACTCGACCCCTTTGGCCTTGAGCTCGGCCGCGATCGCGTCGATGCCGCTGACCGTGAGCCCGAAATGATCGAGGCCCTGATAGGGAGTGGTCGGCGGCGGGTTGACGCCGTCGCCCGCAGCCACCGGGGCAATGAAGATGTTGGCGCCGCCCAGCTTCAGGTCGATGCGCGGCTTGCCTTCCTGCACGCTGCGAAGCACCTCGGCGCCGAAGACGCGTTCGTACCAGCGCGCGGTCGCCTCCGGGTCCGGGCTGCGCAGATGGATGTGGTCATAGGTGAACTTGGCCATGGTGGGTTCTCCCGTCGCGTTTCGCCGGCCGCATTGGTCTCTCTCCGTTCGATCCTCGACATTGTGGCGCGACGGCGAGGCCAGCACAATCGGGCTTGCTCATCAACGCATGGGAAGATTGCCGTCACCGGCACGAGCCGGACGTTTCACGCCGGACTGATGCCAGCCGCAACTGCGCCGCGCCGACGTGCAAGCATGTGCTTTCCCAATTCATCGCGGTGGCGCGGAAAGCCGTCGCACGATAGGAATCCGGCCGCAGTGCCGCTGTGACCCGAGCGGGGGGAGACGGCGTTCTTGCTTGGTCAAGAGAGACAGTGCGTCCGATGAGCAATCATTCCGGTTCCAAAGCCCTGTTTGCGTCCGGCGAATCGCCGCCGGCGGATTACGACCGTGCGCCCATCTATGACAGCATGATCCGGGAGCAGGACGTCTATGTGCCGATGCGCGACGGCGTGAAGCTCGCCGTCGACGTCTACCGGCCGGACACCGGCGAGAAGCTTCCCGCGCTCCTCGCTTTTGCCATTTACAACAAGGATTTCCAGGGACCCGACATGGCCGAGGCGCTGCCGCCGCAGCCGGCCTGGACCCCGCTGTGGACCGGCCCGCTCGAAGCCGGCGACACCCACTTCCTGGTCGCGCGCGGCTACGTCCATGTGATCGGGAGCCCGCGCGGCGTAGCTAAATCGGAAGGCGGCGGCTCGCGCGAGTGGGACAGCTACGACCTGATCGAATGGATCGCCGCCCAACCCTGGTGCGACGGCAATGTCGGCATGGTCGGCATTTCCGGATTCGGCGCCGAGCAGTTTCACGTCGCCAAGCAGCAGCCGCCGCACCTCAAGGCGATCTTCCCGTTCGATCCGCGCGGCGCTTACGGCGTGCTGGGCAGCTTCCGCGAGGAATATCCCGGCGGCGTGCTTCACCTGTTCCGCTACTTGGTCGGCCACTTTTCCGCCATGCACCAGCACCGGGGCGCGCCGGGGACATTGCCCGAGCCCAGGGAAACCTACTGGCGCGAGGCGATGGCCAATCCCGATTACCGCATGTACCCGAACGTCTTCAATCTGGTGGCGCAGAAGGGGCAGCACATGCCGCCCTATTTCGACCTGCTGATCGACCCTTACGACAAGGAGGAGATGGTCGCGAAGAGCGAGGCCGATCTCGCCCGGATCAAGGTGCCGTTCTACACCGGCTCCGGCTGGTACGGGTACACGTACAAGACCCACCTCAACGGCGCGCAGAACTACTTCGCCGCCGTGGACGCGCCGAAGAAGCTCATGTTCACCGGCCCGGCGCACCTCGAACGGCCATTCCGGTCGTTCCACCACGAAATCCTGAAATGGTACGACCACTGGCTCAAGGGCATCGATACCGGCGTCATGCGCGAACCGCCGGTCAAATTCTGGGTCATGGGCGAGAATAGGTGGCGCGCCGCCGCGGACTGGCCGCTGCCCGAGACGGAGTGGACCAGGCTTTACTTGAGGAACTGGGAGCGGCTGACGCCCGAGCCGTTCGTGCCGGGGAGCGTCGATCAATTCACGCCGCCGGACGCCTTTGTGCAGATGCCGCCGAGCCAGACCAAGACGATCCAGAAGCTGCGCTACCTGAGCGAGCCCTTGCCGCACGACGTGCTGATCGCGGGGCCGAGCGTGCTCACCCTGTTCGCCGAGATCGACCAGGACGACACCAACTGGATCGTCATCTTCAAGGACGTAGGTCCCGACGTGTCGGTCATGTCGGTGCGGGAAGGCGAGCGCGAATTGCCGCCTAGCCTCGCCGAGCGCGAGGTCACGCGCGGGTGGCTCAAGGCGTCGAACCGCGCGCTCGACTTAAAGCGCTCGAAGCCGTGGAAGCCGTGGCACAAGCTCACGCGCACGGCGCGCAAGCCCGTCGTTCCCGGCGAGGTCACCGAATACGCGATCGAGATCATGGCGACGGCGAATTTGTTCCGGCAGGGCCACCGCATCTGCCTGGAGATCGCGAGCCTCGATCTGCCCACCGGCGTCGCCGGCGCCACCAACGCCGAGTACGTTCCGTATCACGTCTGCAGTGCCAAGACGGTGCTGCACAAGATCTATCACGACGCGAACCGGCCTTCGCATCTGCTGTTGCCGGTGATCCCGAACGCTTGAGGGTCACAATTTCAGGGGAGAGACATGCGCATCATCGACCTGTCGGTCGCGCTGAAGGCCGGAATTGCGTCGGATCCGCCGTACATGCTGCCGCAGATCGAATATCTCGATCACGCGGCCGGCGCCGTTCAGTTCGAGCAGACGTTTCCCGGGCTCAAGCGCGAGCAGCTGCCGGACGGCCTGGGCCCGGCGGTCGAGCGCGTGACGATCTCGACGCACAACGGAACCCATCTCGACGCGCCGTGGCATTTCCATGCCACCATGGACGGCGGCAAGCCGGCGTGGAAAATCGACGAGGTCCCGCTCGAATGGTTCTTCAACGACGGCGTGAAGCTCGACTTCCGCAGCAAGCCGGACGGCTATGTGTGCAAGCCCGACGACGTCGAGCGCGAGCTCGACCGCATCGGCTATAAGCTGAAAGCCCTCGACATCGTGCTGGTGAATACCGCGGCGGGCGCCGCCTACGGTCGGCCGGACTTCATCGACAAGGGCTGCGGCATGGGCCGCGAGGCGACGCTCCATCTCACGCGCCAGGGCGTGCGGGTGACCGGAACCGACGGTTGGAGCTGGGACGCGCCGTTCTCGTTCACGCGCAAGCGCTTCGCCGAGACCGGCGACGCGAGCATCATCTGGGAGGGCCACAAGGCGGGCCGCGAGATCGGCTATTGCCACATGGAGAAGCTCGCGAACCTCGACAAGCTTCCCCCGTTCGGATTCAAGGTGTGCTGCTTCCCGGTGAAGGTCGCCGCCGCCTCGGCCGGCTGGACCCGCTGCGTGGCGTTTCTGGAGAATTGAGCGGAATGAAGCTTAAGGATCAGGTCGCCGTCATCACCGGCGCCGGGCGCAATATCGGCGAGGACACCGCGAGGCTGCTGGCCGCCGAGGGCGCCAAGGTCGCCGTCGTCGATATGGACAAAGGGCGGGGCGACAAGGTCGCGGCCGATATCGTGAAGGCCGGCGGCGTCGCGGCCGGATTCGTCGCCGACGTGGCGAGCGAGGCCGACATCGCCGCCCTGGTCAAGGACGTCGTGGCGAAATGGGGCAGGATCGACATCCTCGTCAACAACGCGGCGATCTCCGACAACAAGCACGTCCTGGAGATCACCAAGGAGCAATGGGACCGGGTCATCGCGGTGACGCTGACCGGGCCGTTCCTGATGAGCCAGCACGTCGCCAGGCAGATGGCGGCCCAGGGCACCGGCGGCAAGATCGTCAACATCGGCTCGACCTCGGGCTTCTTCGGCCGCTCGCGCGCGATCGCCTATGCGGCCGCCAAGGGCGGCGTCGCCAACCTGACCCGCTCGCTGGCGGTGCAGCTCGCGCCGTACAAGATTCGCGTCAACGGAGTGGTGCCGAACAAGATCGGCTCGCCCGTAGGCAAGGGCGAATTCGATCCGACCCGGCCGGTGGTCAATCTCGTCGGCCGTGCCGGCGTGCCGATGGATCTCGCGCGCGTCATCCTGTTCCTGGTGTCGGAGGAGTCCGCGTTCATCGTCGGCGAGATGCTGTTCGTCGACGGCGGGGTGAGCGCCATGCTGATCGGCGACAAGGGCGGGTGATCCTTCTCGCGCAACGAATCGACTGCCCTTTCATCGGCGCCGATCTGCTGCGCTTTTTCCGCCCTCATCCTGAGGGCCGAGCGAAGCGAGGCGTCTCGAAGGAGAGGGCGGCCAATGACGCTCAAGAAATTGATCAGGCGCTCTGGTCCAGACTAGCAACGTTGAAGATTGAGCGTTACGCTCAAGCGGGCGATGCGACAGTGAACGACCTGACGCTTCGAAATGCTGCCGATAGAGGCGTGAAAGAGACGTGATGGCGGCGATCGATGATGGATGGCGCTTATTTGTACATCCTTCGTTGTTCAGACGGGAGCTATTACACCGGGACGACACGTGACGAGTTAGAGCGGCGGATCGCCCAGTACAATTCCGGATATAAGGAAGCATTAATGCGAGGCGACTTCAGTGCGCTTCCAAAATTGTCGCGCCGCCGGGGGCCTCATCCTTCGAGACGCCCGCCTTCGGCGGGCTCCTCAGGATGAGGGGTCAGCTCCGAATCCCGCTGATCGCCAGGTGTTCCGCGGTGATCGAGACAACAAATATCGAGCGAACTCGATGAGCGTGTAATGCAGCATGAGCCGCGCTATCGGCTGGGCGTCGATGTGGGAGGAACCCACACCGACCTGGTGCTGCTCGATGCCGGCACCGGCGCGCTGGTGGTGGAGAAGGTGGCGAGCACGCCGAAGAATCCGGCGCTGGGCGTGCTCGACGGCCTGGCGAAGTTGATCGCGCGCGGGATCGAGCCCGGCGACATCGCGTTCTTCGCGCACGGCACCACGATCACGACCAACGCGCTCCTGGAAATGCGCGGCGCCAAGGTCGGGCTGCTCATCACCGAGGGCTATCGCGCGGTGCAGGAGATCCAGGTCCAGGCGCGCGACGGCAACCTGTTCGATTATTTCTATGCCAAGCCCGTTCCGATCGCGCCGCAGAGCCTCACCAGGGAGATTCCCGAACGATGCGATCATGCGGGCGAGGTTCTCCTTCCGCTCGACCGCGCCGCCGTGCGCCAGGCCGCGCGCGAGCTCAAGGCGGCCGGCGTCGAGTCGATCGCGGTCTGCTACCTCTTCTCCTTTGCCAATCCGGCGCACGAGGCGGAAACCCGCGCGCTGATCCACGCGGAATGGCCCGGCGTTCACGTCTCGCTCTCGAGCGAGGTCCTTCCGCGCATCCGCGAGTGGCCGCGCCTCTCCACCACCCTCGTCAACGCCTATCTCGAGCCGGTGATGGTGCGCTACATCGCGCATCTCAACCAAGGCTTGGACGAGCGCGGCGTCGGCACGCCCCAGCGCTTCCTGATGCAGTCGAACGGCGGCGTCATGCCGTTTGCGGCCGCCATGGCCGGCGGGCGTACGGTGCACACGTTGTTCTCCGGTCCGGCCGCGGGCGCGCAGGCGAGCGCCTACTGGGCGGAGCAGGACGCCCGACGAGCGGCCGTTACGGCGGCGGTCGTCACGCTCGACATGGGCGGCACCAGCGCCGACATCGCCTTCATCGAAGGCGGCGCGCCGCTCGAAGTCACCGAAGGCGTGATCGCACGGCGGCAGATCGACGTGCCGGCGCTCGACATGACAACCATCTCGGCCGGCGGCGGCTCCATCGCGTGGGTCGACGGCCGGGGCTTTCTCAACGTCGGCCCGGCGAGCGCGGGCGCCGATCCGGGACCGGCGTGCTACGGCCGCGGCGGCACGGAGCCGACCGTCACCGACGCCGACGTCGTGTGCGGCTTCCTCAACCCCGACTATTTCCTCGGCGGCGCGCAGACCCTCGACGCGGCCGCGTCACATCGGGCGCTCGCGGCGCACGTAGCCCAACCGCTGAACATGAGCGTGCCGGCAGCAGCGGCCGGAATCCGCCGCATCGTCGACATGCGCATGGCGGACGCGGTCCGCGTGTTCGCCGCCAAGCGCGGCGTCGATCTCACCAGCTTCACGCTGCTGCCATTCGGCGGCGCGGGCGCGGTCCATGCCGCCACGGTCGCCGAGGAACTGGGGATGCGGCGCATCCTGGTGCCGCCGCGCCCCGGCGCCTTCTCGGCGCTCGGCCTCCTGTGCACCGACGTGGTGCACGACCACATCCGCTCCGAGCTCAAGCCGCTTGCCGACGTCGCGGCGGAACACGCGGAGGGGATTTTCGCTCGGCTTGAAACGAAGGCGCGCGAGGAACTCATCGCCGAGGGCATGCGCGCAGCGGACGCGCGTCTCTCGCGCGAGCTGGATCTCCGCTACACCGGCCAAGGCTACGAGCTGCGCACGCCGCTCGACGGCCTTTGCCACGGCCGGCTCACGCCGGATTCGCTCGAGCTCGCGCGGGCGCGCTTCGACGAGCGTCACGCGCACATTCACGGCCACGCCGCCAAGGAGCGGCCGGTCGAAGTGGTGAGCTATCGCGTGCGGGTGCGCGTCGCCGTGCCGAAATTCGAGCCGCGGGAAGAGCGCCCGTCACCGACGCCGCGTCCGGTCGCGGCCGCCGTGAAGGGCCGCCGCACGGTCGCCTTCGATGCGGACACGCGGGCGGACGCGACCGTGTACGAGCGCGACGGGCTCGACATCGCCGTTTCGTTGGCCGGTCCGGCGATCGTCGAACAGTTCGACGCGACCACCGTCATTCCCCCCGGCTGGACGGCGCGCACGGACGGCTATCGCAACCTGATCCTGGAGAAGGCCTGAAGTGGACGCGATCACCATCCAGATTCTCCGCAACAAGATCGCGAGCCTGGTCGACGAAATGCACTACCATTTCTATCGCTCCGGCTATTCCACGATCATCCGCGAGTCGCGCGACTTCAGCTGCGTGATACTCGATCGCGCCGGCCGGCTCATCGTCGCGCCGCCGATGTTCTTTCACGCCCCGGTCTACCGGCACCTGGTCGGCCGCATCCTTCAGGTCTATGGCGAGGGGGGCAGAAACGACATCCGGGAAGGCGACGTGTTCGTCTCCAACCACCCCTACGAAGGCGGCCTGCCGCACGTCTCCGACATGGCGTTCGTGGCCCCCGTATTCGCGGACGGCGAGATCGTTGCGTTTTCCGGCTCGATTGCGCACAAGGCCGATGTGGGCGGCACGGTGCCCGGCTCGACGTCGGCCAATGCCACCGAGCTCTACCAGGAAGGCCTGCTGATCCCGCCGGTCCGCATCCGGGATGGCGGCGAGCCGCGCGCCGACATCGAGCAGCTGATCCTTGCCAACAGCCGCCAGCCGGAGCTGGTGCGCGGCGACATGCATGCACAGATCGCGGTCACGCAGATGGGCGCGGCGCGCGTGACGGCGCTGTGCGGGCGGTTCGGTGCGCCGACGGTCGCCGCTGCGTTTGCCGCCATTCTCGAGGGCGCGGCGGACGAAATGCGCGCCGCCATCGCCCGGCTGCCGGAGGGCACGGCATCGGCCGAGGGTCTGCTCGACAGCGACGGCGTCGAGGTCGATCGTCCGGTGAAGCTTGCGGTCACCGTGACCATCAAGGACGGCGCGGCCATCTTCGACTTCTCCGCCAGCGCCCCGCAGGCGCGCGGGCCGGTGAACTTGCGGCCGTCGATGGTCGAGGCCTGTGTGTTCTATTGCCTGATCGGTTGCCTGGGGCCGGAGCTCAGTTTCAACGACGGCATGCGCGAGGCGGTGCGCCTCGTGCTCGCGCCGCGCACGGTCACCAACGCGGAGCCGCCGGCACCGGTGTCGAACTACCAGATGGTGAACCTCAAGCTGGTGGACGTCATTCTCGAAGCGCTCGCGCACTTCCATCCGGCGCGTGCGATCGCCAACGCGGGGTCCTCCAGCGCGCTCAGCATCGCCTGGGCAAAGCCACGCTCGGGTCAATCCACCATGCAGTACGAGATCATCGGCTCGGCCTATGGCGGCGGCATGGGCCGGGACGGCGCCTCGGCGACCGCAACGCACCTGAGCAACCTGCACGTCACGCCGATCGAGATTCTGGAATCCGAGTTTCCCTGCCGCATCGCGCGCTTCGGGCTCGTTCCCGACTCCGGCGGCGACGGCCGCTGGCGCGGGGGCTTGAGCATGCAGCGCGAGTACGAGCTGTTGGAGGACGCGACCGTCATCCGCCGCTTCGACAAGACGCGGTTTCCGCCGAACGGGCTCGCCGGCGGGAAACCGGGCAGCCGCAGCCGTTTCGTGATCCGGCTCGGGACCGATGCGGAGCATGAGACGCCCGCGTCGGGCCGTTACGAGATGAAGGCCGGGGAGCGCTTCCTCATTCAGACCGCCGGCGGCGGGGGTTACGGCGATACGCGCGAACGCGACCGTGCGGCGGTCGAGAGGGATATCGAGGAAGGTTACGTCACGCGCGATGGTGCAGTGTGCGACTATGGGGCGAGCGAATGATTAGTGCCTGACGGTCATCATGGAGCTGTTGCCTGTCGGCGATTCGAAGCGGCGCGGCTTGCTCCACCTCTCCCCAGCGGGGAGAGGTCGCCCGCCGAAGCTGAGCGCAGCGAAGCGAGGCGGACGGGTGAGGGGGGACATGACTTTCGGCTCGATGGGCTCGAACCCCCTCACCCCAACCCTCTCCCCGATGGGGAGAGGGAGTCGCGCCGAGTATTCGATTCTCGCGTGCTTAAGCCGCACCGCAGTTGAGACAACCGCGACAAAGACAAATGAACTGTCATCGAAGTAACACGGAGTCACATGATGGCCAACGAGAAGGAACGAGTCGGCATCATCGGCGTGGGGCGCATGGGCCTCGCCATGGCCAAGCACCTCATCGGTCACGGCTACCCGCTCACGGTGTGCGACATCAATGCGGAGAACGTGACCAAGGCGCGGCAGCTGGGCGCCCAAGTCGCGGCCACGCCGGCCGAACTGGGGAAGGCCGTCACGTTCGTCATTCTCGGCGTCGGCTACGACGAGGAGGTCAACGAGGTGGTGCTCGGCGCTGACGGCGTGCTGCAGACGCTTGCCCCCGGCTCGATCATCGCGGTCTCGTCCACCGTTGCGCCCGACAGCGTGAAGGCGCTCGACGAGAAGACGCGCACGAAAGGCGTCGACGTCCTCGACGCGCCGATCTGCCGCGGACGCTGGTTCGCCGACGCGGGCAAGCTGCTGGCGCTGTTCGGCGGCAAGGTCGAGATCGTAGCGCGCGGGCGGCCGGTCTACGCGACCTTTTCCTCCGACATCGCCCATCTCGGCGAGGTCGGCCACGGCCAGGTCGGGAAGGCGATGAACAACCTGCTGCTGTGGATCAACAGTATCGGGCTCATCGAGGCCGGTCGCATCGCCGAGACGACGGGCATCGATCTCGCGACGCTGCGCGATGCGCTGCAGAAGAGTTCGGGCAAGTCGGAGGCGCTGGAAGGTTGGGACCAGATCTCCTTCACCTGGGCGCTGAAGGACATGCAGATCGTGTCGAAAATGGCCGACAAGGCCGGCCTGTCGCTGCCGATCACCGGCGCCGTGAAGGAGCTGGTGAAGGAGGCGCGCCGCATCAAGGCGACCAATCCGCCGAAATGGACGGGATGAGGGGTGATGGAGCTCTGATGCGCAGCTTGCTCGTCAAATTCGTTCGATACCTGTCGTGTCGATCACCCCGGAACACTTGGCGGCAGCGCGATTCTGAGGTCTACCCTCATCCTGAGGAGCCCGCCGGCGTCTCGAAGGATGAGGCCCCCGACGGCGCGACAATTTCGGAAGCGCAATGAAGTCGCCTCGAATCAATGCCTCCTTCTTCGCCCGTGACCAGCCTTTGACTTGCCGCTCGGCGGCAATCGCATCGGTGATTCTCTCGAACCATTGCGAATACACCAGTACGACCGGCCGTCTGCTTGCAGTGTAACCGTCAAAATATCCGGAATTGTGCTGGGCGATGCGCTGCTCCAACTCGTCGCGTGTCGTCCCGGTGTAATAGCTCCCGTCTGCACAAAGGAGGATGTATAAATACGCGCCGTTTGTCATTGATCGCCCGCCGACAGGTCTTCCAAATCTATTCGTCGCAGCGTCCGCTTAACGGTAATGTCCAACCTTCAATCGTGATAGTCGGGTGGCCGCCCTATCCTTCGAGACGCCTCGCTTCGCTCGGCTCCTCAGGATGAGGGCGGAAGAATGCAGCAACGTCCTCCTGCTCGAAAACCGGAAAGGCACGCTATTGTCTTGCTTCGCATGATGGAAGTCGCTTGGATGCGGTGAGCAGCAATGGCGGCCGTGCGACGTACTGCTTTGGAAGAGCAATGAAGCTGGCAAATATTCTCGCGCTTTCCATTCTGCTCGCGGCTGCGGCTGGGAACACCCGCGCCCATGCGCAGGAGGCGTTTCCTTCTGGCGTCGTCAAGCTCGTGGTTCCGGCCGCCGCCGGCTCGACCACCGATACGCTCGCGCGGCTTACCGCCGATCAGCTCGGCCAGAAATGGGGAAAACCGGTCGTCGTCGAGAACATCGCCGGCGGGGCGATGAACATCGGCGCCGAGCGGGTCGCACGCGCGGCGCCGGACGGGCACACGCTCATGGTGGCGCCGCCCGCCCCGCTGGCGTTCAACCAGCTGCTCTTCCGCGACCTCGCTTACGACCCGAGAGCCTTCGTCCCGATCACGCTGCTCGCCAAGGTGCTCAACGCGCTGGTCGTCCGGAAGGACCTGCCCGCAACATCCGTGCCGGAGTTCATCGCCTACGCGAAGGCCAATCCCGGCAAGCTCTCCTATGCGTCGCAAGGCGCCGGATCGACCGCGCATCTCTCCGCCAGCCAGCTGGAAATGCTGGCGGGCATCAAGATGGTGCACGTCCCCTACCGCGGCGCCATGCCGGCGCTCAACGACGTGATTGCCGGGCACGTCGATCTGTTCTTCGACACGCTGACGACGTCGGTTCCGCTCATGCGCGGCGACAAGGTGAAGATCCTGGCGGTGGCCGGCGCGGAACGCTCGGCCGCCCTGCCGGACACGCCGACCTTGCACGAATCGGGATTGCCGGGATTTCGCTCGATCACCTGGTTCGGGCTGGTGGCGCCGCCGGGCACGCCCGCTCCGCTGGCCGCGCGGATCAGCCGGGACGTGATCGAGATCCTGAAGAACAAGGATGTCGACGAGAAGCTGCGCGAGCTGCGGCTCGAGCCCGGCGGAACCGACCCGGCCGAAACGGCCAAGTTCTTCGGCGAGGAGGCGACCTTGTGGGGCAAGGTCATCAGCCAAGCCCACATCACTGCACAATGAGCCGCTACCGCGTCACCGTCGATACCGGCGGCACGTTCTCGGATTTCGTCTATCTCGACGGCGAGACCGGCAAGGTCTCGATCTCCAAGGTGCCGTCGACGCCGGACGATCCGTCGCGCGCGATCATCGAAGGGATCGAGATGCTGCTGGCGGACGGCGTTGCGGCCGACCAGATCGGCTATTTCTGCCACGGCACGACGGTCGGCACCAACGCGCTCCTGGAAGGCAAGGGCGTGAGGACCGGCCTCTTGGTGACGGAAGGCTTTGGCGGCATCTATCCGGTCGCCGAGCAGGCGCGGCCGTACGGGCCGGTCATCTTCGACGTG
>WNGA01007894.1_pt1 | contig 14680 bp, 14 predicted proteins | sample 5400061 | NCBI WGS metagenome assembly WNGA01 (sample SAMN13153366, study PRJNA577476) | soil metagenome | isolation source: 100 cm soil or saprolite under grassland replicate 2 | place: USA:California | collected 2016-06-15
GCCGCCGGAGCAAGGCCAGCGAACACCGCGAGCAGGAGGACGGTGGGCCGCAACACCAGCGGCCGCTGGCGTTGACCGTCATCCTGAGGTGGCCGCGTCCTTCGACAGTCACCCTCATCCTGAGGAGCCCGCGGAGCGGGCGTCTCGAAGGATGAAGGGTGACTGCTCAGGATGAGGGCGGCCCCCGAAGGATGATCGGCCCGGTGCGGGCCGTCGCCCACCGATCTCGGGTTTACCCGAGATCGGCACCATAGCGCGCAAGTCGGCAACAGCCGACTTGCGGTGGCTCGCTTCGCGAGCACCTCAGGGTGACGGGAATGACTCAGCGGCACGTTCAAGCGCATCATCGTATCCGACGCTAACATGCGAATCGCGGCCCGTCATGGTGACCGGGCCGGCATGGTTATTTTCGTTTTGACGGCGGCCAGGGGGTTTCCGGCACCGGGGTGAGCGGCGGCTTGCCGGCGCCCCAGGCGAGGAGATTGTCGACCACCAGCTGGTCCATGGCACGCCGGGTGTGGACCGAGGCGGAGCCGAGATGCGGGAACAGCACCACCTGCTCCATCTCGATCAGCTCAGAAGGGACTTCGGGCTCGCTGACGAAGACATCGAGGCCGGCGGTAAGGATTTTCTTCTCGCGCAGCGCCTCGATCAGCGCCGGCTCGTCCACCACCGAGCCGCGCGCCATGTTGATGAGGATGCCGTTCGGCCCGAGCGCCGCCAGCACCTTGGCGTCGATCAGGTTCTTGGTCTCGGTTCCGCCCGGCGTCACCACCAGCAGAACATCGGCCTCGCGCGCCATGTCGATCAGGTTGCCGTAATGGCGATAGGGCACGTCCGGCTGCGCGCGGCGCGCATGATAGACGACCGGCACGTTCATGGCGTCGAGCCGGCGCGCGATCGCCTTGCCGATGCGGCCGAGGCCCACCATGCCGACGGTGCGGTCGCGCAGGGTCGCCGGGGTGAGCGGGTAGTTCTTCTCCACCCACTTGCCGGCGCGCAGATAGCGCTCGGCCTGGGGGAATTCGCGCACGGTGCACAGGAGGAGGCCGAGCGCGGTATCGGCCACCTCTTCGGTGAGCACGTCGGGCGTGTTGGTGACGATGATGCCATGCGCCCCCGCCCAGCCGGCATCCACATGGTCGTAGCCGACGCCGAAGCTCGACACGATCTCCAAAACGGGCAGCCGCGACATCAGCGCGGCGTCGATCCGCGGCACCGGGCCGCCGGTCGAGGCGATCGCGCGTACGCGCGGCGCTGTGGCGCCGAGGAACGCCTCGCGCTCGGGCGCCTCCCACAGCTTGTGCACGGTGAAGGCCTTCTCCAGCCCTTCGAGGATGGCCTGTTTCGGTGCGAGCATCAGCACCTCGGCCTTGTCGCCGGCCATTTCTATTTCTCCCTGTCGGAACTGGGTTGACCGCGGGCCCGGAAGGCGGGACCGCGTGATTAAGACGTTAAAAACAGCTATTCTTAAGTCCGCCCGAACAAGTCAAGGGCGATACGACTTAAGTCTTTTAAGTTCAGATTGCGCTTGATTTCGCGTTCGCCGCGGCAACATGATTTCGCCTTGCCGCGGATCGGCGACATCGGCAACGGCCCGGGTCCCGGCGGCCCTGCGCGCGTTCGGGAGGAGCGTATGGCCTCGGTCTCAATCCGAGAGGTCCGAAAGGCCTTCGGCACCACGGCGGTCATTCACGGCGTCGACATCGATATCGGCGACGGGGAATTTGTCGTGCTCGTGGGTCCGTCGGGCTGCGGCAAGTCGACCCTGCTGAGGATGATCGCAGGGCTCGAAAACATCACGGCGGGTGAGATCCGCATCGGCGACCGCGTCGTCAACAACGTGCCGCCGAAGGAGCGCGACGTCGCCATGGTGTTCCAGAACTACGCGCTCTATCCGCACATGACGGTCGCCGCCAACATGGGCTTCTCGCTCAAGCTGCGCGGTGCGCCGAAGTCCGAAATCGAGACGCGCGTCCGGCGCGCGGCGGAGATCCTCGGCCTCTCGCCCCTGCTCGAGCGCTACCCGCGCCAGCTTTCGGGGGGCCAGCGCCAGCGCGTCGCCATGGGCCGCGCCATCGTGCGCGATCCCCAGGTGTTCCTGTTCGACGAGCCCCTGTCGAACCTCGACGCCAAGCTGCGGGTGGCCATGCGCACCGAGATCAAGGAGCTGCACCAGCGCCTCAAGACCACCACGGTCTACGTCACCCACGACCAGATCGAGGCGATGACCATGGCCGACAAGATCGTGGTGATGCACGACGGCATGGTCGAGCAGATCGGCGCGCCGCTCGAGCTCTACGACCGGCCCGACAACCTGTTCGTGGCGGGCTTCATCGGCTCGCCGGCGATGAACTTCCTCAGCGGCAGGATCGGCGCCAATGGGACGGCGGAATTCGAGGGACCCGGCGGCGCGCGGCTGCCGCTCGCCGGCATATCGGCCGGCCTTACCGGGTGCTCCGCCGTCTACGGCATCCGGCCGGAGCACTTCGTTCTTGCCGAGGACGGTGCCGACGCGACGATCCAGGTGATCGAGCCGACCGGCTCCGAGATACAAGTTGCCGCCAAGCTCAGCGGCGAGGAGATCGTCGCGGTGTTCCGCGAACGCCATCGGTTCAATCCCGGCGACCGCATCCGGCTCAAGCCCGATCCGAAGTTCGTGCATTTGTTCGATGCATCGACCGGCAAGAGACTGAACGCCTGACGTTTCAAGGGAGGAGAACGACCATGACGCACCTCACTCGCCGCACCCTCGTGCAGGGCGGCACCGCACTGGCCGCGACCGGCGCGCTCGCCGGCTCGGGGCTCGCCGAATGGGCCAAGGCCTGGGCGCAGGCGGCCCCGTGGAAGCCGGAGAAGAACGCGCAGCTCTCGATCCTGCGCTGGAAGTATTTCGTGCAGTCCGAGGACGATGCGTTCGTCGCGCTCGTCGACGCCTTCACCCGGGCCACCGGCGTAAAGGTCAACATCATCCGCGAGTCGTTCGAGGACATCCCGCCGAAGGCGTCGGTGGCGGCGAACACCGGCTCCGGCCCGGACCTGTTCTGGGGCCTGTTCTCGCTGCCGTTCCTGTTCCCGCAGAAATGCATGGACGTGACCGACGTCGCCGACTACCTCGGCAAGAAGTACGGCGGCTGGGTGCCGACCGCCGTCACCTACGGGAAGAGCGGCACCAAATGGATCGACATTCCGATCTGCTTCGGCGGGAACATGCTGAACTACCGCATCTCGGCGCTGCAGAAGGCCGGCATGTCCAAGTTCCCGGCGACGACCGACGAGTTCCTCGAGTTCGCCAAGGCGACGAAGCGCAACGGCAGCCCCGGCGGCATGGCGCTCGGCCACGCCACCGGCGACGCCAATTGCTGGGTGCACTGGTGCCTGTGGGCGCACGGCGGCAACGTCGTCGACAAGAACGACAAGGTCGTCATCAACTCGCCGGAGACCGTCAAGGCGCTGGAATACGCCAAGCAGCTCTATGAGAACTTCATCCCCGGCACCGCCTCGTGGAACGATGCCTTCAACAACAAGGCGTTCCTCGCCGGCGAGATTTCGTGGACCAACAACGGCATCTCGATCTACGCCGCCGCCAAGCGCGATGCCAACCTGAAGGCGATCGCCCAGGACATGGACCACGCGCTGTGGCCGGTCGGACCGGTCGGCAAGCCGACCGAGTTCCACGTCTGCTTCCCGATCCTCGCGATGACCTACACCAAGAATCCGCAGGCCTCCAAGGCGCTGATCGCCTTCCTGCTCGAGGCGGACAACTACAACAAGTGGCTCGAGGCCTCGGTCGGGTATCTCACGCATCCGCTCAATGCCTACGACAACAATCCGGTCTGGACGGTCGACCCGAAGAACACGATTTTCCGCGAGGCCGCCAAGCGCACGCTGACGGCGGGCGGGCTCGGCTCGGTCGGCGAGAAGGCGGCGGCGGCGCTGGCGGACTTCATCGTCGTCGACATGTTCGCCAACGTCTGCACCGGCCGCGAGGACCCGAGGGGCGCGATCAAGATCGCCGAGCGCCAGGCGCAACGGCTGTATCGCTGATTTGAGGAGGCGGCATTTGCCCGTGCACCGTTCCAATTCGTCATGGCCGGGCTTGTCCCGGCCATCCACGTCTTCACTGTGGAGGCGCCTTGAAGACGTGGATGCCCGGCACAAAGCCGGGCATGACGAAACCGGCTAGCGCGAGGCGCGCGATGTCCGACCTCGCCGTGCGCCCCGTCGTTCCACCGTTTCCCGCGATCACGACGTGGGATCGGCTCAAGGTCAACCGCGGCTGGCTCGCCTTCTGGTTCATGCTGCCGGCCGCGTCGTTCCTGCTTCTGTTCCTCGCCTATCCGCTCGTTCTCGGCGTCTGGCTGTCGTTCACCGACGCGCGCATCGGCCGAGGGGGAGAATTCATCGGCCTGGAAAACTACGAATGGCTGTGGGACGACAGCGTGTTCTGGCTGTCGGTCTTCAATACGCTGCTCTATACCGGCGTCGCCAGCACGTTCAAATTCGCGATCGGCCTGTATTTGGCGTTGCTGCTCAATCAGCACATGCCGTTCAAGGCGATCATCCGGGCGGTCGTGCTCATCCCGTTCATCGTGCCGACCGTGCTGTCGGCGATCGCCTTCTGGTGGCTCTTCGACAGCCAGTTTTCGATTGTGTCGTGGTCGCTCAAGAAGATCGGGCTGATCGCGCAGAACATCGACTTTCTCGGCGACCCGTGGAATGCGCGCTGGTCGGTGATCTTCGCCAACATCTGGCGCGGCGTGCCGTTCATCGCCATCACGCTGCTCGCCGGGCTGCAGACGGTCGCGCCCTCGCTCTACGAGGCGGCGACCATCGACGGGGCGACCCGCTGGCAGATGTTCCGGTACATCACCTACCCGCTGTTGACCCCGATCATCGCGGTGGTGATGACCTTCTCGGTGCTGTTCACCTTCACCGACTTCCAGCTCATCTGGGTGATGACGCGGGGCGGCCCGGTGAACGCCACGCATCTGATGGCGACGCTCGGCTACCAGCGCGCCATCGGCGGCGGCTACCTCGGCGAAGGCGCCGCGATCGCCACCGCGATGATCCCGTTCCTGCTCGCCGCCATCCTGATCTCCTGGTTCGGCCTGCAGCGACGCAAGTGGCAGCACGGGGAGAGCAATGACTGACGTCCTCGCGCCCAAGGTTGCCGACCCGAAAACGGTGCTGACCGGGTCATCGGCGGCGGCCGACCACACCGAGGGCATGAGCTATCTGGAGACGCTGCCACGGCGGCTGGTCACGCTTTATCTGCCGCTCTCGATCATCGTGCTGGTGCTGCTGTTCCCGTTCTATTGGATGGCGCTCACCGCCATCAAGCCGGACGAGCAGCTTCTCAACCTGGAGAAATTCAACCCGTTCTGGACCTGGACGCCGACCGCCAAGCATGTCGAGAAGCTCCTGTTCGAGACCAGCTATCCGCAGTGGCTGTGGAACACGATGTTCGTGGCGGTCGCCGCGACCATCCTGTCGATCGTGGCCAGCGTGCTCGCCGCCTATGCGATCGTGCGCCTGCGCTACCGGGGTGCTCAGTGGGTGGGCGCGGCGATCTTCCTTGCCTACCTGGTGCCGCCGTCGATCCTGTTCATCCCGCTCTCCACCGTCGTGTTCCAATACGGGCTGTTCGACACGCCGTTCGCGCTGATCCTCACCTACCCGACCATCCTGATCCCTTTCTCGACCTGGCTGCTCATGGGGTATTTCAAGACCATCCCGTTCGAGCTCGAGGAATGCGCGCTGATCGACGGCGCGAGCCGCTGGCAGATCCTCACCCAGATCGTCCTGCCGCTCGCGGTGCCGGGGCTGATCTCGGCCTTCATCTTCTGCTTCACGCTGTGCTGGAACGAATACATCTACGCGCTCACCTTCATCTCATCGACCTACAACAAGACGGTGCCGGTCGCGATCGTCAACGAGTTCGTCGACGGCGACATCTATCGCTGGGGCTCGCTGATGGCGGGCGCGCTGGTCGGCTCGCTGCCGCTCGTGGTTTTGTATGCATTCTTCGTCGAGCACTACGTGGCGGCGATGACCGGGGCGGTGAAGGAATGAGATTCCCTTGAAGCCGTGTGGCGAGCCAAGCCCTTACGGGACCGCCAGCAATTCCGTGCTGGTCGCGTATACGGCTGCCGCGACCATTTTTTGTAACAGAGAATTAATGAGCTGCCGTTGCTGAGGGCTCATTGCGGCCACGGTGTCCTTCCATTCAAAATTGTCCAGACGAAGGTAGGCTGGCCGGAGTTCTCGAGCCGAGAGTGTCCGGACCGCCTTGGCATCGATCAGCAACATCTCGGCGAACGTGTGGAGATGGGGCGGACCGATCAAGTTTTTAGAAAAGCCAAAGCCATGTCCGATGTCCGCCGGACGCAAAGCAGCGCACTTGTTTGCGCTATGACTGGACCAGACCAAAAGGTATGCATCGACCTGATCTCCGTGGCGAGAAATCTGGCGGACTTGCTCGCCAATGCTTGGAAAAGACTTGAATGCTCCGAACGCCTCTGTGTTGCGCGTCCGTATGACGGCATCCGGATCTACTTTCGTCCTGACAAGCTTGTACCGCGCAGAAAGGGCTCGTGCAGCGCTGTCCAAGACAACTCTATCGAGATGAGCATCCGTGATATCGAGCCAGTCGCACGGCGTATCTAAGAGTCCGGATCTGAAGATGTGGATCTTCGCCGGTACGACTGTCACCACTCCGATCGTCTTTATCGGGAATGCGCCGATTGGAGCAGGTTGGGAAAGGGTGCAGTCCGACCACAGCAGCAACACTATAGCGAAAGGCCACATCCGCTTCATGTTTCGTCTTCTCGCTTTTGGTACTGGCGTCTACACCAGCATGGTCACCGGCTGCTCGATGAAGCCTTTGCAGGCGGCGAGCAGCTCGGCGCCGAGCGCGCCGTCGACGACGCGGTGGTCGCAGGAGAGCGTCACCGTCATCCGGCTCACGAACCGCACGCTGCCATCCTGATTCTCGATCGGCCGCCGCTCAGCGGCGCCCACGGCCAGGATGGTCGCGTGCGGGGGATTGATGATCGCCGAGAACGCAGCGACCCCGTACATGCCGAGATTGGAAATGGCGGTCGTGCCGCCTTGATATTCCTGCGGCTTGAGCCGACGCTCTTTCGCGCGCGCGGCAAGGTCCTTCATCTCGGCCGAGATGGTAGTGAGCGACTTCGTCTCCGCCTGGCGGATCACCGGCGTGAGCAACCCGCCGTCGATCGCGACCGCGACGCCGATGTCCGAATGCTTGAAGCGCAGGATTCGGTCCTCCGCCCACACCGCGTTCGCCGCCGGGACGCGCTGCAGCGCCATCGCCAGCGCCTTGATGACGAAGTCGTTGACCGAGAGCTTGAAGGCGGGTCCGCCGTCCTTGTCGGTGGGCGCCGCGGCGTTCGCCTCTTTGCGTAGCGCGAGGAGCTTTTCCAGCTCCACGTCCATCGCGAGATAGAAATGCGGAATCGTCTGCACCGCCTGCGTCAGCCGTGCCGCGATGGTCTTCCGCATGTTGTCGAGCGGCACTTCTTCGTAGGGGACATCGCGATAGAGCGCCTTGACTTGTTCGGCATTGGGGGCCCGTGCCGTCACAGCCGGCGCAAGCGCGGCCGGCTTAGCGGTCATCGCGGCTTCGACGTCGCGCGCCACGATGCGGCCGTGCGGGCCGGAGCCGCTGATGCGGGAAACATCGATGCCGGCTTCGCCCGCGAGCCGCCGCGCCAGCGGCGTGGTGACGGCGCCGCTCGGCAGCTTGGCCGGGCCATAATTCCGCTCGGGCGTGCGCACCTCGCGGAACGGATCGAGCGTGATCGGCGCCGCCTTGGCCGGCTGCGCGACGGCCGCAGCCGCCGCAGCGGCGGCAGGAACCTTGGCGGGTGGAACCGGCGTCTTCGCCGGCGGGGCTTGCCGGCTCGGGGCGGGTACGCCTGCTGCGCCCGCCCGGTCAGAAATCACGGCGACCACGGCGCCGACCGGCGCCACGTCGCCCGCCGGCACGCGGATCTCCTTAAGCACGCCGGCGGTGATGGAGGGCACCTCCATCGACACCTTGTCGGTCTCGATCTCGAACAGGTTGTCGCCCGGCTTGACCTCCTCGCCGACCGCCTTGAACCAGGTCGAGATCTTGCCCTCAGCCACGGTCTCGCCGAGCTGCGGCATCAGGACGTCCATGACGCCGCCTCGCTATCGTAGGGTGGGCAAAGCGGAGCGAAGCGACGCGTCCCTCGCCGCTGTGGCGGCTCGCCTTCGGCTCACCTTTGCCCGCCCTACATGTGCCTGCGGCATCGGCACGCCTACCAGCTCACCGAGACGTACTGCGTCTCCAGGAACTCCATCAGCCCCTCATGCGCGCCTTCGCGGCCGATGCCCGACTGCTTCATGCCGCCGAACGGCGCCGCCGGATCGGAGACGAGGCCGCGGTTGAGCCCGACCATGCCGAACTCGAGGCGCTCGGACACGCGCATGCCGCGACCCAGGTCCTTGGTGTAGAGGTAGGCGACGAGGCCGTATTCGGTATCGTTCGAGCGCCTGATCACCTCGTCCTCGGATTTGAACGTCTGGATCGCGGCGACCGGGCCGAAAATCTCATCGTTGAGCATCTTCGCGCCGTCCGGCACGTTGTCGAGCACGGTCGGCGGATAGAAGTGGCCGGGACCTGCGGGGGCATTGCCGCCGGTGAGGATCTTGGCGCCCTTGCCGACCGCATCGTCGACCAGGTCCATCACTTTCTTCTTGGCATCGGCATTGACCAGCGGGCCGACCGCCACGCCGTCGTCGAGCCCATTGCCGATCTTCAGTCCAGCCATCTTGGCGGTGAGCTTCTTGGCGAATTCGTCATGCACCTTCTCGTGCACGTAGAAGCGGTTGGCGGAGGTGCAGGCCTCGCCCATGTTGCGCATCTTGGCGATCATCGCGCCCTCGATCGCCGCGTCGATGTCGGCGTCCTCGAACACGATGAAGGGCGCATTGCCGCCGAGCTCCATGGCGGGCTTGACCACGTTGTCGGCGGCCTCGTGCAGGAGCTTGCGGCCGACCTCGGTCGAGCCGGTGAAGGAGACGACGCGCACGCGCGGGTCATGCAGCATCGCACTGACCACCTTGCCGGACGAGCGCGAGGGAATGACGTTGACCACGCCCGCCGGCACGCCCGCCTCCTCCAGGATCGGCATCAGCGCGAGCATGGTGAGCGGGGTGTCGGAGGCGGGCTTGAGCACCACCGTACAGCCGGCTGCAAGTGCGGGGCCGATCTTGCGTGTTGCCATCGCGGCCGGGAAATTCCACGGCGTCACCAGGACAGCGACGCCCGCCGGTTTGTGGTGCACATAGATCTGGGCGCCCGAGGCAGGCGCGCGCGATACCTGGCCGACGGCGCGCACCGCCTCTTCCGCATTCCAGCGGAAGAATTCAGCCGCATAGGCGACTTCGCCGCGCGAGTCCGAGAGCGCCTTGCCGTTCTCGATCGTAATCAGCTTCGCGAGCCGCTCGGCGTCGCGCATGATCAGCTCGAACGACTTGCGCAGAATCTCCGCGCGCTCGCGCGGCTTTCTGGCGGCCCAGCCTTCGAACGCGCCGCTCGCGGCATCGACCGCGGCCTTGGCATCGTCCACCGTGGCGCTCGCCACCGAGGCGACCTTGTTCTCGGTCGCCGGATCGAGGACGTCGAAGCGCCCGCCGTCGGAGGATTTGCGCCATTTGCCCCCGATCCACAGATCGGTCGGAACGTCGGCGAGAAGATTTTCGTACATCGCGCTGATCCTGGGGCGGCGGCCGATCACGGCCGCCCGCTGTTGGGGTTCAAGTCTTAATCTCGACGAGCACGTTCCGGTAGACGGCGTCGCCGAGGTTTTTCAGGTCGTGAATTTCGCCGGCGTCGCGCCAGATCGCCTCGCCGACCTTCTCCTCCGGCCGGTAAACCCGGCCGTCGATCGATTCGATTTCGATCCTGCCCCCGGTCAGCGGCACGATCACGTAGGGCAGGTCGTGGCGATGCAGCCCCTTGCTTTTGCCGGGCTCGACCGCCAGTTCCCACACCCGGACATGGTCGTTCTCGAAGATGACCCGGTTTCCGATCGGTCCGAGTTTCAACGCGGTCGTCGATTGGGATTGCGGCATGGATCGCCCTCCACGTTTCAAGCTCAGGCTTGCAGCGACTGCCGCACCCGCTCGGCGATGCGATCGACGGTCGGCAGGATCGCGTCTTCGAGGATATCGGCCGCGGGCAGCGGAATAGGCGGCGTCGTGATCCGCACCGGCGGCCCGTCAAGGTCGTAGAACGCCTCGTCGGCGACGATCGAGACGATCTCGGCGCCCCAACCGCATAAACGTGGGTTCTCTTCCACGGTAAACAAGCGGTGGGTGCGCGCGATCGAGCCGAGGATGGTCTGGGTGTCGAGCGGCACCAGCGAGCGCACGTCGATCACCTCGCAATCGAGGCCGTGCACGGCTTTGAGCTTCTCGGCCGCTTCCAGCGCGCGCGGCACCATCAGCGCCAGCGCGAGGATCGTCGCATCCTTGCCGGGGCGGATCACCTTGGCGGTGCCGAGGGCATCGACGATCTCGCCGTCCGGCACGTCGCCCTTGGTGGGATAGAGCGATTTATGCTCGAAGAAGATCACCGGATCGGGATCGCGCACGGCGGCGGCCATCAAGCCGATCACGTCGCGCGGGTTCGAGGGGGCGACCACCTTGAGGCCGGGGATCATCATGCACCAGTTCTCGACGCTCTGGGAATGCTGGGCGCCGAAGCGCGAGCCCGCGCCGTTGCCGGTGCGCACCACCAGGGGGCACTTGACCTGGCCGTTCGACATGTACCGGCTCTTGCTGAACTCGTTGGCGATGTAGTCGAAGCACACCGCGAAGAAGTCGGAGAACATGATCTCGGCGATCGGCTTCAGCCCGGTCATCGCCGCGCCCATGGCGGCGCCCAAAATCGCCTGCTCGGAAATCGGGGTGTCGCGCACGCGCACCGGACCGAACCGATCGAGCAGCCCCACGGTCGTCTTGAACACCCCGCCGGCCGCGGCCACGTCCTCGCCGATGAACACGACGCAGGGATCGCGCTCCATCTCCTGGGCGATGCCGCGCGCCACCGCGTCGCGATAGGTCAGTTCCGCCATGCCCAGCCCCCGCCGGCGTAAACATCGGTGGTGAGGATATCCATCGGCGGCGGCGGCGCGGCCTTGCACGTCTCGGTCGCCTCGTCCACGCGGCGCTTCACGTCGCTCTCGATCCCTGCAATGAGGTCCTCGTTGACGCCGAACTGCTTGAGCCGCTCGCGATAGATCACGATCGGGTCGCGCTGCTTCCATTTCTCCAGCTCGCCCTCGGGCCGGTACTTGGCGGGATCGGCGCGCGAGTGGCCGCTGTAGCGATAGGTCTTGCACTCGATGAGCGAGGGCCCGCCGCCGGCGCGCGCCTTTTCGTAAGCCGCAAGCGCCGCGCGGTAGACCGCGTCGGCATCCTGTCCATCGACCAGAATCGACGGAAGGCCGTAGGCCGACGCGCGGCCGGCGGCGGGATGCTCGACCGCGGTCACGCTGCCGATCGGCGTGTACTCCATGTAGAGGTTGTTCTCGCACACGAAAATGACCGGCAATTTCCACACCGCGGCGAAGTTCAGCGCCTCGTGGAACGCGCCGATATTGGTGGTGCCGTCGCCGAAGAAGCACACGGTGACGTCGTCGTCGCCGCGGTACTGGGCGCGCCAGGCGGCGCCGCAGGCGATCGGCAGGTGCGCGCCGATGATGGCATAGGAGCCCATCACCCCGTGCTCGACCGAGGTGAGGTGCATCGAGCCGCCCTTGCCGCGCATGAGGCCGTTGTCGCGTTGCATCAGTTCGCCGAGGACGCGCTCGATCGGCACGCCGCGGGCAAGCGTGTGGGCGTGGCCGCGATAGGTGCAGAAGGAAAGATCGCCGGGACGCATGGCGACCGCGAAGCCCGCCGCGACCGCCTCCTGCCCAAGCGACAGGTGGCTCGTGCCCTTGACCAGGTTCTGCAGGAACAGATCGTAGGCGCGCTGCTCGGACTCGCGGATTTCGAACTGGACGCGATAAAGGCGCAGCCGCGTTTCCTCGCCGATATCGTCGTTCAATCCCGCCGCGGCCGGCTTCACCGCCCGATCCTCGACTTTGGCCATGAAGGTCCTCGAGCTCACGAATTCCACGTGCAAGTCGGCCGGAACTTAGCCCTTCCGTGGAAGCGGGGGCAACCTCGCTTTCAGTTGTCACCACCGGGCACGGCGGTGACAACTCAGTCGACATCGCCGGGATTGGCCGCCGAGCGGTAGCCCACCTTGCGTTCGCGGTTGAGCATATAGAGGCCCGACGCGACCACGACGGCGGCGCCCGCCAGCGTCCATCGGTTCGGCACGTCGGCGAAGACGAGGTAGCCGAGGATGATCGCCCAGACGAGCTGCGTATAGATGAACGGCGCCAGCACCGCGGGCGGGGCGTGCCGGTGGGCGATGATCAAGAGATAGTGGCCGACGCTGCCGAATGCGCCGCACACGATCATCACCAGGATGACGATCGGGTCGCTCGGGGTCGTCCAGACGAACGGGACCACCGGCAGCATCACCAGTGCGCCGACCAGATTGGAATAGAACAACGTGGTCTCGCTGGAATCGGTGCGCGACAGCATGCGGGTGGAAATGTTGTAGGCGGCATAGAACAACGCCGCCACGAGCGACAGCAGCGCCGCCGGGTGGATGCCGCCGAAGCCCGGCCGCGTCACCAAGAGCACGCCGATGAAGCCCACGCCGATTGCCATCCAGCGGCGCCACCGCACCCATTCGCCGAGCACCGGTCCCGACAGCGCAGCGATGAAAAACGGCGTCGAGAACACGATCGACAGAGCCTGGTCGAGCTGCAGGTAGCGCAGCGCCATGAAATTGAGCAGCGTCGAGGCAAGGAGCAGCACCGATCGACCGACCTGCAGCATGGGCCGTCCGGTCCGCATAAGGCCCGGCCGGGTGACGGGATTGGAGATGGCGACCGCGACGATGAACGCGCCGGTGTAGCGCGCCCACACCACCTGCAGCGTGTCCATGTGCAGGTTGAGGTATTTCGCCATCGCGTCGAGGCAGGAAAAGCACGCCAGCGCGCCGCACATCAGGGCGATGCCGAGCAGCCGCGCGCGACGCAGATCCATGCTTGCCCGGACGCTCAATAGGTCGCCCGCCCGCCGGATATGTCGAACACGGCGCCGGTGGTGAACGAGCATTCGGCCGAGGCGCAGAAGGCCACGAGCGCGGCGATCTCCTCCACCGTGACGAAGCGGCCGCGCGGAATTTTCGCCAGCATGTAGCTGATGTGCTCCTCGCTCATCTGGTCGAAGATCGCGGTCCTGGCGGCGGCCGGCGTCACGCAATTGACCGATATGTCGTAGGCCGCGAGCTCCTTGCCGAGCGATTTGGTCAGCGCGATCACGCCAGCCTTCGAGGCCGAGTAGGCGGGCGCGTTCGGGTTGCCCTCCTTGCCGGCGATCGAGGCAACGTTGACGATGCGCCCGTAGTTCCGCGCGATCATGTGCGGGGCGACCGCGCGGCAGCAATTGAACGTGCCGGTGAGGTTGACCCTCAGCACGTCCTCCCACGCCTCGGGCGGGTATTCCCAGGTCGCAGCATTCGGGCCGGAGATCCCGGCATTGTTGATCAAGATGTCGATGCGGCCGAACGCCGCGAGCGTCGCATCGCGCGCCTCTTCGACCTCATCGAGCCTCGTCACGTCGGCCGCAAACGCCGCAACCCGGCCGCGCGCTTTCAGCGCCGCTGCTGTCTTCTCCGCGAGGGTGAAGTCGCGATCCCAGATGGCGACGGCGGCACCCGAGGCGAGGAAGCGCTCGACGATCGCCCGGCCGATCCCCTGGGCGCCGCCGGTGACGCCGGCGATACGGCCGGTGAGGTCGATATTGTTGGGCATGGGAATCCCTTTATGCCGTCCTCATCCTGAGGAGCCCGTCCACCTCGTCCTTCGAGATGCCTCGCTTCGCTCGGCTCCTCGGCGTCATCCTGAACCTTTCAGTGTGGTTCGCGTTGCACGTTCTGTTCGACGACGTCGCGGAGAGGCACGCCGGGTGGCTGCGGTGGTATGCCTTCGATCCTTGGGCGCTCGATCTCAAAGCATCGGCGCTGGCCGTGAGCGCGGGGGTGCTGGCATTCGGGTTGCACCGCGGCTTGGTCGAGACGGTCGCCGTGATGGCGGCGCTCGGCATCGCCGTGCGATTGGTCTTCGGCGGACCTTAAGGCCGCAATTCGATCAGGTTCGCGCGCGCGAGCGCTGATCTCTCCAATCAGCCCCCTAATCCAGCGGCTCGATCTTGATGATGGACGCACCGTGGTTGCTGCCGACCCAGAACACCGGGCGCGGCCCGTTCTCTTCCAGGAAGACGCGCCGGATGTTCGTCGTTTTCGGCAGGAGATATTCCACGAACTCGCCGGTCTGCGTATCGAGACGCGCCACCTGATCGTTCAACATCGAGCCGGTCCAGACCTCGCTGGCGTCCTTGTTCGGCGCGACGTGATACGGTGCGCTCCACGGGGTGGGGAGCTCCCATTCCTTGAACGTCTCCGTCTTCGGGTCGAACAAGCCGATGCGGTTGGCGCCGTATTCGGCGAACCACAGCCGGTTCTGCGCGTCGACCTTGCCGCGACGCGGACGCGAAG
>WNGA01007897.1_pt1 | contig 14679 bp, 10 predicted proteins | sample 5400061 | NCBI WGS metagenome assembly WNGA01 (sample SAMN13153366, study PRJNA577476) | soil metagenome | isolation source: 100 cm soil or saprolite under grassland replicate 2 | place: USA:California | collected 2016-06-15
GGGCATACGGTTGAGCCGCCCGACGCTGGAGATGCCCGCCGAAAGGCAACCCAAAGGGCCGGTTGAAGAAGCCGACAGGGTGCGTCGCCGCGCTTGCCCGATGTCCCACATCGCGCGGCGCGCGGCTCCTGCCCTGTCGACTTCTTGAACCGGCGCAGGCCACATTGAGTGTGAGAAATGCGGGCTAGTGGTAGCTCGCCGTGGGCATGCTTCCGCCGAGCACCGGCGAACGCCGCCTTCAATCTCCAACAATCCCCGCTACAGCACCATCCGTACGTCATCAGTTCGGGAAGCGTGACAGGCGAGGACTTGGGCCTGAAAACTCGTAGCGCGCCATGTTCAATTGCATCGCCAGGAACGTGTAGTAGCCGCTGATGCCGGTCATATCGACCACGCCTTTCTTGCCGAAGCGTTGCTCGGCTCGATTGAAGGTCGGGTCCGAAACGCGCTTATTTTTTTGCAGCTCGGTCGTGAAGTCATAGACGATCTCTTCATCGGCGCTCATCCCGATGGGCCGGCGGCCATCGGCGATTGCGTCCGCAATGTCCTTGGAGATTCCCGCCTTGAGCGCGATCGGATAATGCACGTACCACTCGTAATCCTGCGACCACTCGCGCGCGGTTACCAGGATGACGAGCTCGCTCAGCGTGTTCCCAAGAGCAGAGTGGTAGCGGAGATAATCGCCCATGGCGCGCGCCATGTTCATGACCTCAGGACTGTGCATCATCGGTTCGAAAGGCCCGAACACGGGCACCTTGCGAGCGGCCAGGAACTCTTCCGCTGCTTTCTTCTGATCGGCGGTGTATTGGTCGGCCGGGATCGTCGGGAGGCGTTGCTGTGCCGGTGCCGACCCTGCGCCGAGCACGGCGCCAGCGAAAATGATGAATGCGGCGGCTAGGCGGAACATGGGCTGGCTCCTCTTCCATGAGAAAAGTATGAGAACGTATCTTACACTATTCGTTCCGGCGGCCTTGGGTGTCGGTTCCTTTGCGGGCGAGATTCGAAAGGGAGCCATGATGCAGGTGAAGCCCAATATGATTCGAGCCTGCGCGGCCTCCGATGAATGTGGTATTTTTCACGAGCTGGTTCGCCGAGCCAGCGGGTGGGCATTCCTAATGAAACGTCGCGAGCTCATGGTCCTTCTCGGCGCGGCCGCATGGCCGCTCGCCGCGCGTGCGCAGCAACCGGCGCTACCGGTGGTGACGGGAGGAACGTTCATGGGCCTGCAAGCGGAGGACGGCCGCCAAGGTCCGCCGATCCTTGATCGTTCAGGGTAAGCCGCTTGCAACAGCCGACAATACCGCTGTTCAAGGTGTTCATGGCCGACTCGGTCAAGGCCGCGGTCACGCGCGTCCTCTATTCGGGCTACATCGGCGAAGGCGAGGAAGTAAAAGCCTTCGAGCGCGAACTCGCCGCTCGACTCGGCACGCCCCGCGTGATGACGGTGAACTCGGGCACGTCCGCCCTGCATCTCGCCTGTCATATGTCCGTCGACGGAGCGCCGGCGGCGGAAATCATCACCACCCCGATCACCTGCATTGCCACCAACGCATCCATCGTCCACAACGGCGCCCGGATCGTCTGGGCGGACGTCGATCCGCTGACCGGCAATATCGACCCGGCGGAGATCGAGCCGCTGATCACCGACAAGACGCAAGCCGTCATGATGGTCCATTGGGGCGGCAATCCCTGCGACATCGGGCGAATCTGCGGGATCGGTCGAGCGAACGGCGTCAGGGTGATCGAGGACGCCGCGCACGCGTTGGGGGCCATGTATCAAGGGCAGCCCGTCGGTCGGCATTCCGATTTCGTCGCATTTTCCTTCCAGGCCATCAAACAGGTGACGAGCATCGACGGCGGGTGTCTCGTCTGCAAGGCGCCGGAGGACGACGCACGGGGACGTCTGCTGCGGTGGTACGGCATCGATCGCGAGACGCACGAGCCCGCCGACCTCCGGTCCGAAGTCGACGTGGCGGAGGCCGGCTACAAGTTCCACATGAACAACGTCGCGGCGGCGGTCGGGCGCGAGAACCTGAGGCATCTGGATTGGATGCTCATGCGCCATCGCGATAACGCACGGTTCTACGACGCCGCCTTTCGCGCCGCGAACAACATCACGGTGGCGCCGGAGAACCCCGACGGCGCTTCGGCCTGCTGGCTCTACACGATCCACGTCGCAAACCGCGACGAGGTCCTTTACAAGCTGCGGGAGCAAGGGATCGGTGCATCCAAGGTCCATGCCCGCAACGATGCTCATCTCGCCTTCGCGGCATTCCGGCGCCCGTTGCCGAAATGCGACGATTTCTACGGGTCTCATCTCTGCATCCCGGTCGGATGGTGGGTGTCGGAATCGGACCGGGAGCGCGTCGCGGAAGCCGTCATCAAGCTCGCGAGATAGCCGTTTTGCATGACCGACGCGGGAAGCCGACAAGTGTCCGTCGTTCTCTTCGGCAGCGGCTCACGGATGATCGTCGACGTTGAAGAATCCTGCGCGCGTCTCGGGATCGAGATAGCCGCGATCGTGAAGAACGTCGAGGGACCCGACTACGCCTTGTCCCGCGGTCGCATCGTCAAGGCCGATGACGTCGACCCGGCGATCAAGCGCTGCCGATACGTCGTTCCGTTTTTCACCCCCGGATATCGGTTCGCCGCCCACAGAGACGCCGAGACGCGAGGCTTCGGCTCCGCGGCGACGATCATCGACCCGCTTGCGGCGGTAGCGAGCTCGACGCGGATCGGCCCGGGAACCTACGTCAACGCCGGCGCGGTCATCGGCGGAGCCGCGCGGATCGGCGCGTTCGCCTTCATCAACCGAAGCGCCAGCATCGGGCATCACGTGGAGCTGGACGATTTTTCGTCCGTGGGTCCCGGCGCGATCATTTGCGGAAGCGCGCGGCTGGGACGCGGAGCCGTCGCGGCTGCAGGCGCGATCATCCTTCCCGACGTGCAGATCGGCCGCAATTCCGTCGTTTCGGCCGGCGCCGTGGTCAGAGAATCGGTCGCGGATCATTGTCTGGCCGCCGGCAATCCGGCCCGCATCATCGACGCGGACTACGCCGGGTTTCGCAACATTTCGATATAGCTGGATTGTTGCTATGATTCGAACGATGGTCCAGGAATGGCCGACAGCGCGAACCTGCCTGCGCGGTTGGCACGGGCGAGCGTTCGAATCGGCAGCTTCAGGGGCTCGATTCATTCCATGCCGCGCATCAGCGTTTTGATTCCCACGCATGAGCATGCCGCCACGCTCCCCTACGCGGTGCGCAACGTGCAGACCCAAGGCGTCGAGGATCTGGAAATCCTGATCTGCGGCGACGGCGTGAGCGATCAACTGCGCGCCGTGATAACCGAGCTGCAGCAGGCCGAGCCGCGTATCCGTTTCTTCGACCTGCCGAAGGCGCCGCGCATCGGCGAGTTCAATCGCGACTACGTGCTGCGGCAGGCGGCCGGCCGGATCGTCTGCATTCATAACGACGACGATCTGTGGCTGCCCGGGCATATCGAGGTGCTCGAGCGCGCGCTCGAGGACGCCGATTTCGTCGGGGCGATGCAGGTGACCGTCGGTACGGACGGCAAGGCGCGGGCACATTATTTCGACTTGGAGCGCCCGGAGTTCGTCGAACCTTGGCTGGACTGGAAGCCCAACAATTTCGGCGCTTGGGCGTGCAACGGATTCGGTCCGATCTTCGTCGCGCACCGGCTGGATGCCTACCTGCGCCTGCCCGAGGGTTGGGCGACGACGCCGGCCGGTCTGCCGACGGACCAGACGATGTGGCACAAGTTCCTGCGCCAACCGTGGTGCCGCGCAAAATTTCTGCGCTGGCCGATCGCCCTGCATTTTCCTTCGTCGGACCGCCGCGATTGGACGCCCGAGAAGCGCGCAGAAGAGCTGCGGCAGTGGACCGAGATCATCGCGTCGCCGGACTATGCCGTGCGCATCTGGCGCGACCTGATGCCCGACCTGGGCGACCGCCTGCTGTCCCAGAGCCTGAAGGAGCGAGGACCGCGCCTGGAGGCGGCAGAAGAACGCGTCCGGCAACTGGAAGGTCGGATCGACGGCGAACGAAAAGCCGCGGTGGCCCGGATTCGAGAGCTGGAAAATCAGGTCGATGCGCTTACGGCAGCTGCATCGGCCCAGGTCACGGAGCTGCAGACGAGGGCCGATGCCGAGCGATCGGCGATGACCGACAGAATTCGCCAGTTGGAAAGGGTGCTCACGGCGGAGAAAGCGGCTTCAATCGCGCGGATCCGAGAACTGGAAAATCAGGTTGATGCGATCACGGCGGGAGCATCGGCACAGGTCACGGAGCTGCAGACCAGGGCCGGTGCCGAGAGATCGGCGATGACCGACAGAATTCGCGAGTTGGGAAGGGTGCTGACGGCGGAGAAAGCGGCGGCAATTGCGCGGATTCGAGAACTGGAAAGTCAGGTCGACGCGGTCACGGCGGGAGCATCGGCGCAGGTCATCGAGCTGGAGATGAGGGCCGGCGCCGAGAGATCCGCCGCGACCGATCGAATTCGCGAGTTGGAAAGGGTCCTCACGGCGGAGAAAGCGGCGGCAGTTGCGCGGATTCGAGACCTGGAAAATCAGGTTGACGCGATCATGGCGGCGGCAGCGGCGCAGGTCATCGAGCTGCAGGCAAGCGCCGGTGCCGACAGATCCGCCGCGGCCGGCAGAATTCGCGAGCTGGAAAAGGTCGTCGCGGCAAACGAAGCCGCGCTTGCACGCGAGAGGAGGCTGCGGGCCAAGGCAGAATCGGAGCGCGATGCCGTGCTGTCGTCGACGTTCTGGTGGTTCACCGCACCCCTGCGTCAGGCGGTCGACCGGCTGCGGCGAGTCACATTCGGATAGACGTCGCACCGAGTTGCAAAGCCGGATCAGCAAAGCCGCTTAGGACCGGGAGCTTGTCGGATAGCGCGGTCGTGAAATCCGCTCCCCTCACACGTATTCGTACACGGTGCGGCCGGCCACGATGGTGCGCACGACGCGGCCCTGCAGGCGGGCGTCGTCGAACGGCGTGTTCTTGCACTTCGATTTGAGCTCGCTCGCGTCGACCACCCAGGGCACGTCCACGTCCACCACGATCACGTCGGCCGGCGCCCCGGCCCGCAGGGTTCCGCCGGCCAAGCCGAGCAGTTCGGCGGGGCGGCTCGACATCGCCTTGAGGAGCGGCGCCAGTCCGACGTCGCCGTTGTGGAACAGGCGCAACGCCGCGGCCAGCATGGTCTCCACGCCGATCGCGCCGGCGGCCGCTTCGGCGAACGGAAGGCGCTTGACCTCTACGTCCTGCGGATTGTGATCGGACATCACGACGTCGATCAGGCCCTCTGCCAGCGCCGCGACCAGGGCGGCGCGGTCCTCTTCGGCGCGCAATGGCGGGCGCATCTTGAAGAAGGTGCGGTAGGAGCCGATGTCGTTTTCATTGAGCGTGAGGTGATTGACGGAAGCAGCCGCGGTGATCGCGAGCCCCGCCTCCTTGGCGCGACGCAGGACCTGAAGGGAGTCGCGGCAGGTAAGCGAGGCCGCGTGGTAGCGGCTCCGGGCGAGCCCGACGAGACGGATGTCGCGTTCCAGCATGATCGCCTCCGCCGCCGCCGGGACGCCGGCAAGGCCGAGGCGGGCGGCGAGCTCGCCTTCGTTCATCACGCCTTCGCCGACCAGATTCGGATCCTCGGTGTGGTGGACGATGAGCGCGTCGAAGTCGCGTGCATAGGTCAGCGCGCGGCGCATCACCTGCGCGTTGACGATGCTTCGTGTCCCGTCGGTGAAGGCAACGGCGCCGGCGGCCTTGAGCAGGCCGATCTCCGCCATCTCGTTGCCGTCGCAGCCCTTGGTCAGCGCCGCCATGGGATGGACGTGGACGATGGCGGTATCGCGCGCGCGGCGGAGCACGAAGTCGACGATCGCCGGGTCGTCGATGACCGGGGTAGTTTCGGGCTGGCAGACGATGGTGGTGACGCCGCCGGCGGCCGCGGCGTGGCTCGCCGAGGCGAGCGTCTCGCGGTGGCCCGCGCCGGGTTCCCCGATGAACGCGCGCATGTCGACCAGGCCGGGCGCCACCACCTTTCCGCGGCAATCGATGGCCTCGGTGCCTTCGGGCACTCCGGCCGCATGGATGCCGCGCTTGGCCTCCCGGATCACGCCGTCGGCGATCAGGAGGTCGCCAGGGAAGTCCAGGTCGCGCGAAGGATCGACGATCCGCGCGTTGGCGAGCAAGATCGGACGGCGGTCGGAGAGCATCGGTCGCTCTAGCCTAGCCCGGATTTCTCACAGTCTCGACGCGTCCTGGCTGGATCTTTGTCCCGCCATCGCTTTTTCGCCCCTTGCCAATACGTCCAGTATTGACGGCGGGGCTCAAAACCGCTGGCGGGCCAAATCTCTGCGCCATGATCGCGCGATCCTGTGAGAAATCCGGGCTCAGGCATTCGGCAGGTTTCGCGACATCGCCTCGAGCACCGCCATGCGCACGGCGACCCCCATCTCGACCTGCTGGCGGATCAGCGAATGGGCGCCGTCGGCGACGTCGGAATCGATCTCGACGCCGCGGTTCATCGGTCCCGGATGCATGACCAGCGCGCCCGGCTTGGCGTAGCTGAGCTTCGCCTGGTCGAGGCCGAAATAGTGGAAATACTCCTGCAGCGAGGGCACGAACGAGCCGTTCATGCGCTCGCGCTGCAGGCGGAGCATCATGACGATGTCGGCGTCGCGCAGGCCTTGGCGCATGTCGCCGGTGGCCTCCACGCCCAGGCGCTCGATTCCCGGCGGCATCAGGGTCGAGGGCGCAACCACCCGCACGCGGGCGCCGAGCGCGGTGAGCAGGATGATGTTCGAGCGCGCCACCCGCGAATGCAGGATATCGCCGCAGATCGCGACGACGAGGCCCTCGATCTGGCCCTTGTTGCGGCGGATGGCGAGGGCGTCGAGCAGCGCCTGGGTCGGATGCTCGTGCCAGCCGTCCCCGGCGTTGATGACCGAGCAGTCCACCTTCTGCGCCAGCAGCTCCACCGCGCCCGAAGCGTGGTGGCGCACGACGATGATGTCGGGCCGCATGGCGTTGAGGGTGACGGCGGTGTCGATCAGGGTTTCGCCCTTGCGCATCGAGGACGAGCCGGTCGACATGTTCATGACGTCGGCGCCCAGCCGCTTTCCGGCCAGCTCGAATGACGCCTGCGTGCGGGTGGAGACCTCGAAAAACAGGTTGATCAGCGTGCGCCCGCGCAGCGAGCCGCGTTTCTTCTCGATCTGGCGGTTGAGATCGACGAATTCCTCGGCGAGGTCGAGGAGGCCGACGATGTCGCCGAAGGAAAGCCCCTCGATCCCCAGCAGGTGGCGGCGGCTGAGGACGAACGAGGATTTCGGGGCGATGTTCATTAAAGCGGCACCTATAGGGGGAGTCGGTGGCACGGGCAAGGGCGCCCGACCGCCCGCGCTGAGGATGTCCAACGTATTTCTCGGCCGGCCTGCCGCGGCCGGCGCGAGATGGTCCGGGAAGAGGCGGCCGATATCCCGTTAATCCTGCGGGAGTTGTCCAACCGATTCGCCATATCGAGCCGAATCTGTTGCGGGAACTCGGCTTTTTCGGATAATGTCGGGCAAACGAGCCAGTCGCCGGCGCGAGCCGGGCAACCGTCCTTTTGGTTGCCTTGCGAACCGCCATGGGCCGACTGGGAGGGGAAGACATGCAGGACCAGCCGAGCACGCAAATCATCATCCGTCACGTCGGCGGAGCGAAGGTCAACAAGATCGAGCAGTTCCCGCTTGCGGCGGCGAAGGAAATCACGTTCGGGCGCGACGTCCGGTCGACGGTCGCATTCGATTCGCAACAGGACGACGTCGTCAGCCGCAAGCACGCGGTGCTGAAGGTCAAGAGCGAAGAGCCGCTCGCCTTCGCCGTCGCCGACCTCAACAGCAGCAACGGCACGTTCGTCAACAGGGAACGGATCACCGGCGAAGTCGAGATTTACCCGGAAGACAAGGTCGCGCTCGGCTCCGGCGGCCCCGAGTTCATCTTCGACGTTCAGCCGCGTCCGGCCTCGCTCGCCGCGCGCACGCGCGTGCTGACCGCGGTCGATCCGGCGGCGACGCGCGTGGTCGCCGCTGCCGGCGCGTCTGCGGCGTCGGCGACCCAGAAGCTGCCGGCCAAGGTGGGGGTCGGCAAGAATACCGTCCAGATGATGCTCCGGGATGAGCGAAAGAAGACCAGCCAGGTGTGGATGGGCGCCATGGGCGCGGTGCTGGCCTTCGTCCTGGTCGGGGGAGGGGTGCTCTACTGGCACAACGCCAGCACGGCGCAACGGCTGCAGCAGGACGCCGACGAGCAGCGGCAGAAGATCGCCCTGCAGCAGGAACAGATGCGGTCCGACACGTCGATGACCGTTTCGCAACAGATCGGCACGGTCACCCAGCAGCTGGGCCTCAACCCAGGCGAGATCATCAGCCGGTTCGGGAATTCCACCGTCTACATCGACGTGCGCTGGCGGCTATACGACAAGGACACGGGACGCGCGGTTTTCCACAAGACGATCGAATACGAAAAGAAGCTGCTTCCCGCCTACGTGAAGCTCGCCAACGGCAAGATCGTGCGCTGGCTCACGATCGACGACGAGGAGCGCACCAATTACGAGATCGGGCAGGCGAGCACCGGCAGCGGTTTCGTCATCAGCGAACAGGGTTTCGTGTTGACGAACAAGCACGTCGCCGCCGGGTGGCGCTCGCGCTACACGCCGGCGGACAACAACGCGACCCTCGGGGTCCTGGTGTCGGCCGACAAGAAAGGCAAGATCGTCAAATCCGCAGTCGACGTCTCGCGAACGGCCGGCGCCGAAGATCTGTGGCGATGGGTCCCCGAGGAAGACGGCGGGATCGTGTTCGCCTCCAAGTCTCCGGTCGCGACCAACAACGCGAACGCCAAGGATTTCTACGGCCGCAACGACATCCTCGAGGTGCGGTTCCCCGGCAGCCGTCTGAGCATCAATGCCGCGCTGGTGCGAAGCTCGACCGATGACGACGTGGCGTTGATCAAGGTCGAGACCCCGCAGCCGCTCACGCCGCTCGAGCTCTCCACCGACGACCAGATCAAGATCGGCGAGAAAGTGATCGTGCTGGGCTATCCGGGAATTTCCACCCAGACGGTCGCGCAATTCACCACCAACGAGCTCGGCCGCCTGCGCACGCGCGCCGAAATCATTCCCGAGCCGACTGTGACCGACGGCATCGTCTCCCGCATCGGCACGGAAACCAAGACCAACGACGAAGGCACCATGCGCCTTTACAGCACCCGCGGCGACACATTCCAGTTGAGCGTCGTCGCCACCGGGCCGGGCAACAGCGGCGGCCCGGTGTTCAATGCCACGGGCAAGGTGATCGGATTGTTCACTGCCGGATCCACCAGCCGGGATGGAACGCGGGTGACCCATGCGGTCCGCATCAAGCACGGCCTCGCGCTCCTGTCGACGCAGAAGACCCAATGAATGCACCGGGACAGATGACGCCCGCGTCGCAACAGCCGGTCGCCTTGCGCCTGACCGGAGCGATGTTGACCGACGTCGGCCGCGTCCGGCCGCATAATGAAGACGCCGTCGCCTTCGTGGTGCCGAGCCAGGCCGATTCGGCCAATCAGGACAGCCTCATGCTGGTGGCCGACGGCATGGGCGGGCACGCCGCGGGCGAAGTGGCGAGCGCGCTGGCGGCCGAGGTCATCCGGCGCGTGTTCTACGAGCTCGAGGGCCGTCCTTCGGAGATTCTGGCGGCTGCCTTCGACGCCGCGAACGATGCGGTCTTCGCATACGCGCAAAGCCATCCCGAATGCAGCGGCATGGGCACGACCTGCACCGCCTTGGCGATTCGCGACGATCGGGCGTGGCTCGCCCATATCGGCGACAGCCGCGCCTACCTGTTGCGCGCCTCGCGGTTGACGCAGCTCAGCGAAGACCACACGCTGGTTGCAAAGCTGGTAAAGGACGGCGTGCTGACCGCGGAAGAAGCGAGCAGCAGCGAGCACAGCAACGTCATCCTGCAGGCGCTCGGACCGGCGCCGAAGATCAAACCCGACGTCTGGAGCGAAGGATTGCGGCTCGTGCCGGGCGACGTCGTCATCCTGTGCTCGGACGGCCTGTACAATATGGTACCCGACGCGGAAATCGCCGAAATCGCCGGGCGGCTTCCGCCGTTGGAAGCCTGTCAATCGCTCATTCGGAGCGCGCTCGCGGCGGGCGGCGACGACAACATCTCGGTCGGCGTCTTTCGTGCGCTCGGCGCGGCCGATTCGTCCGGCGGCTCCGCCGATCGTACGACCCGGCGGATTCGGGTTCCGAAGTCCGTGCTGGCCGAAGACGAAGCCGGCGCGCCGCCCCCGCGGTAGATTGCGATCCTCAAAGAGGCCTACATGAACACGAAACGCATGGTCGCCCACTACGAGATGCGGGAATTGCTCGGCGAGGGCGGCATCGGACAGGTCCACGCAGCCTACGATACGGTGCTGGGACGCGAGGTGGCGATCAAGTCGCTGCGCCCGGAGCTCCTCAACGACGGCAGCTTCGTCGACCGCTTTCGCACCGAAGCCACCAGCCTCGCCCGGCTCAATCATCCGAACATCACGACGCTCTACGCACTGCTGCCCGAGGGCGGCAATCTATACATGGTGATGGAGCTGGTGCGCGGCAGGACGCTGGAGGCGCTGCTGCACGAACGCGGCTCGGCTTTCGAGGTCGGCGAAGCGCTCGCGATCATCGGGCAGGCGGCGGACGGCATGTCCTATGCGCATGGGATGGGCGTGATCCACCGCGACATCAAGCCGGGAAACATGATCCTCACCGACAGCGGCCTGTTGAAGATCATGGACTTCGGCATTGCCCGCGTTCAGGGATCGCAGCGTCTCACCCGCGACGGCAGCATCGTCGGCACGCTCGCCTATATGGCGCCCGAACAGCTGCGCGCCGAAGAGGTGGACGCGCGCACCGACCTCTACAGCCTGGCGATCGTGCTGTACGAGATGCTGTCCGGCTCGGTGCCGTTCGCCGCGGCGAGCGATTACGACCTGATGCGGGCGCAGATCCACACGCCGCCCGAGCGGCTCACCCATCGGGTGCCGGGAATCGAGGCGCAGCTCGACAAGGCGCTGATGCGGGCGCTGGCCAAGAAGCCGGCCGACCGGTATCCGTCGGTCGCCGACTTCAAGCAGGCGCTCGGCAATTCGGTCTCGCGCACCGAGGCGGTGGGTATCGCCCAGAAGGTCACCCGGTTCGCCAACGTCGCCTCGTTCCCGGAGCCGGTTCGCGCCGCCGTCACGACGCTGTCCGAGCCGGCGCGCAAATTCTCGCCGGCGCTGCGCGGCATCGCGATCGGAACCGCCGCCGCGATCGTCGTCGCCGCGGCGGCCGTTCTCCTGCTCGGGCCGCGCGTGCAACTGCCGTTGGCGTCGCCGCCGCCGGCTCCGGCGGCCGCTTCCGCGCAGGCTTCGCAACCGGCTGCCAAGACCGGCTCAGCAAGCACCGCCGGGTCGACCGCCGCCGCAACGCCGTCGCCGGCCTGGTCGCAGACCTTGTTCCCCTCGACGCGGCAGGGGGGCCCACCGGGCGCTGCTCCCGCGCCGGCTGCTGCGGGCACGACGACGCCGGCCAAGTCCGAAAGCAATCGCCCCCCTTTTGGGGTGGCCGCTGAGCCGGCGACCTCGCGGCCAGCGGCGCGGGTGGCCGAAGCCAACGTCCCGCCGCCGGCCGCGGTCCCATCGGAAACCAAGCGCAGCGCCGAACAACGTCCGGCGCCGATCGCCGAACCGCGGTCGCCCGCGGCGGCAACCGAGCAACGCTTGGCAGCGCCCTCGGCGGAGCCACGCGGACCGGCGACGCCTGAGCCGCGGGCCGGCGAGCCTACGGCCTCGGAACAGCGCCTCGTCGCGCAGGGGTCGCCCGACCAGCGGCCGAGCGTGGCCGCGACGTCCGAACAGCGGATGGCCGCGCCGGCAGCCGCGCCAGCACCGTCGGAGGAACCGGCCGGCGGGTCCACGACCGCCGCGGTCCAGCCGAGTGCCGAACCGGCTCCGCAGGCTCCTCAGCCCGAATCGGTTGCTCCGGCGCCCGCCGGAACCGCCGCGGTGCCGGCCGCACCGGCCGGGGGCGCGACGCCGGCACCAGCGGTGCGGCCGCGAGCGACGTTTGCGGAGGTTAGGGCCGCCTACGACCTGAAGGATTTTCCCCGGACGCGGGAACTTGCCGAACCGCTGGCGCAGAGCGGCGATCAGGATGCGCAATTCATCATGGCCCGCCTCTATCACATCGGCGGCGGGACCAAGAAGGACGAAGAGAAGGCGATCGAGTGGTATCAAAAAGCCGCGGAACAGGGGCATTCGCGGGCGCAGTACAACCTTGCGGTCATGTACGAGAACGGGGAGGGGGTCCTCGTCAACAAGCGCGTCGCCGCCGAATGGTATCGCAAGGCGGCGGTGCGCGGTATTTCCGAGGCTCAGTACAACCTGGGGAAGATGTACGCGCTCGGTCTCGGCGTCGAACAGGACGGCCAGCAGGCGCGGCGCTGGCTGGGCGAAGCGGCCGCTTCCACCGATCCCGATGTCTCGAATTTGGCGCAGGCAGCGCTCGATCAAATGAGCGGAGGCGGCGAGAGCCGCCGCCGGCGGCGGCGATAGATTAATATTTCTGTTTGCTCTGCTGCATTAATCGGCGCGCGCGCGCCTGCCTCCACTTTTGTATTCTCGCCTGCCACGCCTGTGGGTTGTCAAGGCACCACTGCGGTACGATCGTTCCGTGCCGGCCGGAGCAATGACGTCGGGATTGAGCTGACGCATCGGGGATCGTGCAGACGGCTATTGCACAGACCGCCAATATCGCAAGCAGAGTTTTCCCGATGTTCATGACGATGCTCCCAGCGATATACACTTGCACTTGCGCGACCGTCGGGTCCTGTGGATCCGGATTCAGCCGAGGCGGTCTCGCAATCCGTCGATGTGTTCTATCCCCTCACGAATCTGCAGGCTCGATCCCACGAGATCATCGCCGAAAGGCTCGCAACGGCCGCCCAGATGCTTGGCGAAGAACGCCTCGCTGATGGCATTGAACGACGTACGGCTTTCCGGCCGCACGAAGCCGTGCCCCTCATCGGGATAGACAACATAGGTCACTGGCAGTCCGCGCTCGCTCATGGTCGTCACGATCTGATCGGACTCCTGGAGCCTGCAGCGCACATCGTTGACGCCGTGAGCGATGAGCAGCGGCCGGCAAATTTGGTCCACCTTGAAGAGTGGCGAGCGCGAGCGCAGCCACGCACGGCCTTCCTCGGTGCGCACATCGGCATAGCTCGCGAACATGAACTCGTCGAAGCCGGCCCAATACGCAGGCATGTTTTCCAGCATGGTCACGAGATTCGAAATGCCCACGATGCAGACGCCACAGCAAAAAACTTCCGGCGTGAAGGTCAGACCGACGAGGGTCGCATAGCCCCCATAGGAGAGGCCGGTAATGGCAACCTTGTCGCGGCGCGCGATGCCTTTGCGCACAGCCCATTCGACGGCGTCGATCAGATCATCGTGCATCTTTCCGGCATGCTCGCGAACCCCGGCGTTGACGAAGTCCTTTCCGAACCCGGTCGAGGCGCGATAATTCACCGACAAGACCGCGTAGCCCCGGTTCGACAGCCACTGATGATCGGGGCGGTAACCGTAGACGTCGCGGCCCCACGGGCCGCCGTGGACGACCAGCACCATCGGCAGGGGCTCGCGCGGCCGGGCGGCCGGCTCGTCGGCCGGCAGCGTCAGAAAGGAGACGAGGTCGCGCCCATCGCGTGCCGCAACGACGTGACATTGCATGGGTGCGAGCCGATGACCCGCAAGCTGCGGACGCGTGCAGAAGAGCTCGGTCAGTCGTTCGCGCGGCCGGTCGTAGAGGAAATAGGTCACGGGATGCTCGGGGCCGTATGCCGTGACGATCCAACGGCGGTTGTCCTGGCTCTGGCTGTCGACGATGAACTCCGCGGTGCCGAGATTTTTCCGCAGGAACTGCAGATCGCTTCCGACCGTCGGGTTGAGGGCGATCCACTCCTGACGCAGATAGTTGGCACCGATCGCATCGATCTCGAACGTCACCGGGTTCCAGATCCGCCAGGCGCCTATGTCGGCCTTGGCGTGCTCGGCGAGCAGCGTTTCGTTTCCGGAAACCGCATCGACGCGGACAAGCGCAGCCTTGTTGCGGCCGAGCGATGACATCATCGTGAAAGCGTCGCCGGCGCGGTTGAACAGAAGCGGCCACGTCGTCTGCTCGTCGGCGTGCGGAATGTCGAGCCAAGGCTCGGCATCTACGCCGGCCAGCCGATAGAGGCGCGAGCCGCCCCGCTCGGGCGTGGCCCTGCGCCCGAGCCGCGGATTGAGCTGCCAGTCGAAATCGAAGCTCCAAAACTCGCCGGTGTTTTCCAGAACGAGATTGCGTTCCCCGCCGGCGAGGACGACGCTCCAGACGTCGTGCCATTTCTTGTCGCGATCGTTGAGCCCCACCAGCAGGCTGCCCGGCCGTTCGGGCGACCGCAGCAAGATCCGTGCGCTGACCCCGCGCGTCGGCGTCAGATAGATGAGCGCGCCCGTCGAGCGATCGGCTGCAAAGATACGCCAGTTCTCATCGCCGTTCTCATCGTTCATGAACAGGATATGCCGCCCGTCCCAGGCCCAGTCCTGCCAT
>WNGA01007906.1_pt1 | contig 14671 bp, 15 predicted proteins | sample 5400061 | NCBI WGS metagenome assembly WNGA01 (sample SAMN13153366, study PRJNA577476) | soil metagenome | isolation source: 100 cm soil or saprolite under grassland replicate 2 | place: USA:California | collected 2016-06-15
TAGAGTAAGGTAATTTTTTATGTTAAGCAGGTGAGCGCTTTATTTCATTTGAAATATCTATATGAGCTTCCTTTTTCTGACCTGATAGTCTCTTTGTTCTTGCTGCAAACAAGATAACACCAAGCCCAATAAAGACACCAGTTGTGATAGCGTACGATATCGGTGCGTCGGGAACAAATAAACCATTTTTATGCAAGGGCATGATGCGAGAAATGATCAATATCACAATGTTATGGGACGCACGCCAAAAAAAGTTGGGGATTAATTTTCCATTTTACTGCTACTGTGTCGGAGCTAGTGGAGTGGGACTAGTCATATTACCAGCACCGCCTGTTGCGTTAGTCATATTTCCTCCAGCTGTTGCGTTTGTCATATTTCCTCCAGCTGTTGCGTTACCGCTCATGTTTTGTGCGCTAACTGAACCGATACCTACTGCCGCAGACAGAGAAACAATTGCTGCCAAGATTGCAATTATTAGAAATGTTTGCTTCCGCATCATTCTATTTCTAACCTAAACTTGTCATTATAGTTTATAACACTTTGTAAAAATTTAAGCCAATCGTTAGTTATGAACAAAGCATTAAAATTGGAAAAGCTGCTTAAAATTCCAATGAATAATATGCGCTGGTATCTTCTTTACATAGTGTTGTTCTTCTCAATCTTAACTCCTGCAACGTTATTTTTATTCTCTCACGATCATTCAAGATCTGCTATCCCTCGGATAACTATTGCTGTTATGGATAAAGACCATCTTTATCCAACTCAGACAACCAATCCTAATAATCCAGCTAGTTGTATAAACGATCTCCTGAATAATCTCCAAGCAGGAAACTTTGATCTAAACACCCTTCAAGAAGGTATTAACAATTGCTTTGGTCTAAATACTAATGGCAGCAATGTTGATAACCATACTCAGGTAATACCACAACCTCCTAATGCAAGTATTCCTCGGTTTGTCTAGTTATCTATTTAACTTAATATTGACACAGGGAATGGACAAAATATTCCTTGATAAGATGTGAAAATGATAGGCTTGCTTAGTTTCCTAACTTTAAGAATATTTACTTTTAAATAATTTGTTGAATATTTAAGATGATAGCACAAACCAGTGCAAAGTTCTTTATTCGCTGGTGGATAGTTTTTGTTTGCCAATTCTATCCACCAGTTTTGTTTTGTGTGAAGATTATTTGAAATATCTTGGGACTTCGGTAAAATGATTTGAAAATGACGTTTCAGAACTAAATCGACTTGGTAACAATTTTTTCATTAAAGAACTCACCCGCTTTGTAAGAGCTCCGAACAAGGGGACCGGAGGCAACATATACAAACCCCATCCCTTCTGCAACCTCCTTAAGTCTACTAAATCGTTCTGGACTAATGTAATCGACAACTGGAAAATGCCAAGGGGTGGGTTGTAAGTACTGTCCCATAGTCAAGATATCCACTCCAACGGATCTGAGGTCTCTCGCTGCCTCAATAATTTCTTGTTCACTCTCTCCAAGACCAAGCATTATCGAAGATTTTGTATAGATCCGCAGGTCAATTTCCTTACTTTTTTTCAGGACAGAAAGCGATTGGTCATACGAGGCTCTTACATCCCTAATTTTAGGTGAAAGTCTTCTTACTGTTTCAATATTGTGACTTAAAACATCTGGCCCCGATTCAACTATCTTTATAATCGAGTTAACATTTCCTGTAAAGTCAGGGATCAGTGACTCTACTTTTAACGTAGGACATAGGCCCTTTATAGCTTTTATTGTTTTAGCCATGTGTCCCGCCCCTCCGTCTTCTAGGTCGTCTCTACATACAGAGGTAATTACGACATATCTTATACCCCATTCTTTTATTGCTATTGCTACCCTTTCAGGTTCAAGTGGATCAAGCATATTTGGTTTGCCACTATTAACTGCACAAAATCTACAGCCTCTAGTACAAGTATCGCCCATAATCATAATAGTTGCTGTTCCTCCACCCCAACACTCCGATATATTGGGACATCTTGCTTCTTCACAAACAGTATGAAGGCCTCGCGACTTTAGAGAATATTTAACTTTTGTATAATTTTCCCCACCCGGCGGTCTTACGCGGAGCCAGACAGGCTTCCTTATGAGTTGGCCTACCACTTCTTATCAATATAAATCAAAACAATCGATTATAATAAGGGTTAATCGAGTGTTAATCTTTCTAATACATACATATTCATTGCTTACTATGGCCTATCTATCTGATCTATAGCTATGAAGACAGCTTTCTATGACGTTCATAGATCGTATGGGGCGAAAATGGTAGACTTTCATGGATGGGAGATGCCTTTACACTATACGGGAATAATTGACGAGCACACCAACACCAGAACAAATGTTGGCATATTTGATGTTTCCCACATGGGTCGCTTCGAAGTAAGAGGGGCCAATTCGCTTGATGCTCTTCAATTGTTGGTGACTAACGATGTTGCTAAATTAAGAAACAATCAAGCACTCTATTCGCCCATGTGTTACCATACTGGTGGCATCGTAGACGACTTGATCATATACAGGATTAACACGGAAAAGTTTCTCGTTGTTGTAAATGCTTCAAATAGAGAAAAAGATCTAGAATGGATTATTCAGAATAGCACTTCGTCATCAGCTTCAACATCTGCAGAAGCAGCAGTCGTTAAAAATATCAGTGATGAGACAGTTCTTCTCGCAGTGCAAGGTCCACTTGCTCGAAATGTTCTGGAAGAGGCGCTGATAGAAGGTGCAAACCTGGATGGTTTACAACCATTTGAACTTATCATTACAAACATCTTCGGAACAGTGTGCATGGTGTCAAGGACTGGATATACGGGTGAAGATGGGTTTGAGTTATTCTTTGATTCCTCAAAAACAGAAATTTGGGATAAGCTTATGGATATAGGCGCCAAATTCGATATAAAACCTGCCGGCCTGGGTGCCAGAGATACGTTGCGGATTGAGGCTGGTTTAATGCTTTATGGAAATGATATAGATGAAAATACCACTCCGTTGGAGGCCCCGCTCAAATGGACAGTAAAACTTGAAAAGCGCGAATTTATAGGAAAGGAAGCTTTAGCAACCCGGAAAGTAGATAGAAAGATTGTGGGTTTTGAGCTTTTAGAAAAAAGGGTTGCTCGACAGGGAAATGATGTGTTTCTAAAAGATGGTCAAGATAGGAAAGTCGGGTTTGTAACAAGTGGGACATTTTCACCAACTTTAAGAAAATCTATCGGCTTTTGTTTTGTACCCTTATCTATTCTACCTGATCAATTGATTGAAATTAATATTGGAGGCAAACTTTATGAAGCTAAAGTTAAATCTAGCACTCGATTCTACAAGAGAAAATAAGATAGGATAAGAATACAGTTCCGTTTCTCCTGATCAGGAAGTTAATTGAATTAATAGCTATGATAACGAATAGAAAAAGAATTCCAAAGACAAGAAAAACTATAGATTAATTGCCAAATCCATCGCATAAATGACGGGACCTTCCTAAAATAGAGACTAAAATCCTTTTGATACCATTTTGATGAAGTTTTAAAAGGTAAATTGGGATTATCGTGTTGGAATAAAATTGAGTAAATCTTATAATTAAGTAACTTATAATTAGTAACATTCTGTGTCAACTAACTTTCACAAAAACAGTTATCTCATTCTTTGATGAATATTATAATATCTTCGTTCGTACGCCAAAACCGCTAGGCGGAACGGAGAACCAACACATGAATTCAACTTCGCTGTTAAATGGCTGATATGTTAGTACACCGCTAGCTGTTGTCCATTTAACAGTGACAGGGAAGTCAGCCTAGCCGGATCACTTATCTTGGCCTGCAAATCACGGTCTTACGTTAAGTCAGAGTGAATGCTTAATAGAATCTTCAGTCAGTCACACCCATCTCACAAGGGGTGTTGCTGTATTTTCTGGTATCTTCAGCAGCTGTTTTGTTTTGTTGCACAAGTCCAAGAATTCCAGTCCTTTTACTTTAATATTGTAGGCTCTATTCTGGCGATCGTACTCTAGCAATTCATTATCGATCAAGTATTGTGCATAACGGACCATTTGATTATGGGACAGGGAACAATCATTCATTATTTTGGTTTTCGTTGCTCTTTCTGTCCCTGTAGCAGACTCTAATATAGAGGCAAATATCTCATCTCTGCTGCGGTTTTTCATCATTTCAATGCAGCACATTATCGCTAATAAGTCATTCACACAAATATTCAATAATATTGAAACTTCATATAATAAATAGAAGAAAGGCATGATATCAGTATATAAAATTGAAGAGACAGCATCCTAGTCTCCGTTCGTGAGCCCATAAATTTTTTATGGCAAGCCAAAAGTGGATCTTTGTGGTCGAAAGTATAAAATTTACCAAAGAGCATGAATGGATTACAATATCAAGCGAGGGACTGGCTACAATAGGGATATCAGATTTTGCACAGGAGCAACTTGGAGATATCGTCTCAATAGAACTGCCGAAGGTGGGCAGTAAGTTTAGACAGATGCAACCGATGGCTATAATTGATTCAGTTAAGGCTTCTTCTGATTTATACTGCCCCTTGAATGGAGAAGTCGTACAGGTTAACGACGATCTCCCTGAACATCCAGAATGGATAAATCAGTCTCCTTACGAGTTGGGTTGGATCGTAAAGATAAGACCATCGAATATCGAGGAGGTAGATGGATTAATGACAGCTGAAAAATATAATGAATTCATTGGTGAAGCAAGAGAAGGAGTGGGCAAACGAGAATAGTGAGCAATGGTGATGGGCGAAAGGGGAAGAGGGAAAAGGAGATAGAAAGAAGGGCGGTGGAATACCAGCTGGTAAACTTACATGAGGAGGATAAAAGATATCCATTTTGAACTACATACCTGCGACGGAAAATGATAAGAAAGAGATGTTAAAGCAGATTGGGGTAAAATCCATTGACGATTTGATGGTTGATATGAAGCCAGCTCTTGACGAAAAACTGGATCTCTCTCAGCCATTGAGCGAGCTTCAACTGACGGAGCATATGAAGAAATTATCTCTAAATAATAAGATACTAAGGTACTTTATTGGGGCCGGTGCCTACAATCATTATGTTCCTTCCGCAGTAAATCATCTAATAATGAGAGGAGAGTTCCTTACGGGTTATACGCCGTACCAGGCAGAAATCAATCAAGGAACGCTTCATGCCATCTATGAGTTTCAATCATTCATATGCCTACTTACGGGCATGGATGTAGCAAATGCTTCTATGTATGACGGTTCTTCTGCCTTGGCTGAAGCAGTACTCCTCTCTGCTTCCTATACTGGAAGAAATCGGGTTTTTGTAAATGAGGGACTGAATCCTCAATATCTGCAAGTCTTGAAATCTTACTGCGAAGGTGCAGGCCTTGAACTTGTAAATAAAATCGACGAAGAAACGGCATGTGCAGTTGCCCAGAATCCCGATTTCTATGGCAATATCGAGAATTTAGGGTACCTCTCTGACCAGGCACATAAAGCTGGTGCCCTTTTTATTACCTGTGTTGTCGAGCCTACATCTCTTGCAATAATCGAACCGCCAGGAAACTATAGTGCCGATATAGTAGTGGGGGAAGGACAGTCCTTTGGTATCCCAATAAACTTTGGAGGCCCATATCTTGGATTTCTTGGAGTCAAGCATTTCTTGTTGAAGAAAATCCCGGGAAGGATGTGCGGCATGACTAGAGATTCTAAGGGAAAGCAAGGCTTTGTTTTAACACTTCAAGCCCGCGAACAGCACATACGACGAGAACGAGCTACTAGTAATATAACAACAAATGTCGAGCTGATGGCAGTAGCTGCAACGATTTATCTCGCTCTATTGGGCAGGAGTGGATTGAGGAACGTTGCAAAACTTTGCTACAAGAATGCACACTTTCTCCATGACAAACTCGTGGGCATGGGCTTTAAGACCTTGAACGACAAGCCCTTTTACAACGAATTTCTTATGGAAGCCCCTACAGGGTCTTCTAAAAAGATACTTTCAAACTTACTTAGTCATGGAATAATCGGCGGTCTGGATTTGGGTAACGATAAAATTCTAATTTGTTGTACTGAAATGAATAGTTCCCAAGACATTGCAGATTATGTTTCAGTAATAAAAAAGATGGTAGACAAAAGATGAAGTTAATTTTCGAATACGAAGAGAGCATAACCGGTCACGTTCCTGCAATTCAGTCCAAGAATGAGGGAGACGGTAATAATAATATTGAAAGTGAAGGAGAAGAAGATATTCTACATGGTTTACCAAAAGAGCTAGTCCGAAAAGAACTACCTCTCCCAAACGTGAGTGAAGTTGATGTGGTCAGACATTATACCAATATGTCCAGAATGAATTATGGTGTAGACCTTGGTTTTTACCCTCTTGGCTCATGTACAATGAAGTACAATCCGAAGATTAACGAGGATATAGCAAGACTGGAAGGATTTATGCAATTACACCCCCTCTCTCCTGAAACCTGCATCCAAGGTTCATTACAGTTGACATGGGAACTTGAGCAAGACTTTAAGAAAATTACGGGGATGGATGCTTTTTCACTACAGCCTGCAGCTGGCTCACAGGGGGAGTTGTTAGGCGTCATGATAACTAAGGCATATTTTAAGGAACGGGCCGAAAAAAGAACAAAGATAATTATCCCTGATTCTGCCCACGGGACCAATCCTGCGACCGCGGCCATGTGCAAATTTGATACAGTAACTGTTCAGTCAGACGCACGCGGCAATATGGATATTAACAAATTCAAAGAATTGCTTGAAGAAGATGTGGCACTTGTCATGTTAACTAATCCTAATACTCTGGGACTTTTTGAAGAAAAAATTCAAGAAATAAGCGATCATGCGCATAATAACGGCACACTGATGTACTGTGATGGCGCGAACATGAACGCTCTGCTGGGTGTAACCCGACCCGGAGATCAGGGATTTGATCTCATTCATCTAAACTTGCACAAGACATTTTCTACTCCACACGGGGGAGGCGGACCTGGAGCAGGAGCTCTCGGCGTAAAGTCTTTTCTGGCAGATTATTTACCGTTACCGCGCATAGTAAATAATGCCAAGAAGTTTACCTTAGATTACACACAAAGAAAGTCGGTAGGGAAAATTAAGTATTGCTATGGAAATTTTGGCATGCTGGTAAGGGCGTATTCATATATAAGGTCGTGGGGCTCAGATTTGAGAAAGGTAGCGGAGCATGCTACATTAAACGCCAATTACCTGCTTAGTCTCTTGAAGGACGATTTTGAACTTCCCTTTGACCGTAGATGTGCTCATGAATTTGTACTTTCTTCTAGGAACTTGGGGTCAAAAAGTGCCCTGAATATTGCTAAAAGACTCATGGATTACGGATTCCATCCACCTACAATATATTTTCCTTTGATCGTCCCTGAAGCTTTAATGATAGAGCCTACAGAGACAGAAAGCAAGGAAACTTTAGACGAATTCGCATCAGCACTGAGGGCCATAGTAGCTGAAATTGAGAAGGATCCAGATATAGTAAAAGGAGCACCCTACACAAAACCTGTTGGGCGGCTGGATGAAGTTACCGCTGCGAGAAATCCGAATTTAAGATGGATTGCGCCTTCACAGGTAGAACAAGAAAAAGAAGAACGGTATGAACCAATCAATGATTTTGGCGATAAGAAGAACATATGATTAAGGCACAGAATATTTACAAATCCCAAAAGCTCATCAAGATTTCACTTGAATATGCAGAGGATACTAAAATAATCCATTCAATTAGAATAACTGGAGATTTTTTCCTTTATCCTGAAGAGACATTGGATGAAATTGAAAGCAAGCTGATTGGCACAAAATTAGAAAGTAGCTCCATTAAAGAAACGATCGATAAATGCTTAACCCACTCTGATGCGTTCGGTTTTGATTCCACATCATTGACAGATGCAATTGTTGGATGCTTAAGATAAGTTGTATACAGATATAGAAAATAGAAAATGAAGAACAAACATAATAATAAAAATAAGACGCAAAGGGGAGAAATTGCGAAATAGCATTAAATTGAATTGCAAGTTTAAGAAAATAAGGCTCCTTGAGACTGGATTCAATTCTGGAGCATGGAACATGGCACTTGATGAGGTATTGTTAATGAATACCTTTGACGATGGGACCCCAATACTAAGAATTTATGGTTGGCATCCACCATGTGTCTCAATAGGTTATTTCCAGAGCATGGAAGAAGAAGTCGACTTAAAGAAGTGTCAAGACAAGGGTATTGATGTTGTCCGAAGAATAACTGGTGGAGGGGCGGTATTGCACGAGTCTGAATTGACCTACTCTTTCATTACTGGAACTTACCCTACAAATATTATGGAGTCGTACAACTTGATTTGTGACCCGGTAGTAATGTGCTTGAATAATCTTGGCTTCAGCGCAAAATACGCCCCATTAAATGACATCATAGTTGAAAATAAGAAAGTATCAGGGAATGCCCAGACTCGTAAAAATAATAGACTACTTCAGCATGGAACAATATTGTTGGATGTAAATGTTGATAAGATGTTTTCTATGCTGAAAGTTCCCTCAGAAAAGATCAAAGACAAACTGATAAGTGACGCAAAGCAAAGAGTGATGGGATTAAATAGATCATTTGAAGAAATAGCATACAATTTAAAAAAAACCTTCGCGTCAAAATTTGAAGCCCAAATTATCTCAGATAACTTAAACAGAAGAGAAATGGAGAACACTGAAGAGTTGGCAATTAAGAAATATTCTTCAAATCTATGGAACTTAAGAATGTAAAGCCCTTTGTTGTCTAATCGTTAATTAAAATGCTTATTGCCTAGTATTTTGAAGCTAGTCCAGACAGATATGAATGATATGTACGATGTAGCAATTATAGGAGGAGGCCCAGGGGGATACACCTGTGCCATAAGGATAGCACAACTTGGTGGTAACGTTTGCTTAATTGAAAAAGATGGATTGGGTGGAACTTGTACCCAGAGAGGATGTATACCTACAAAGTACCTTCACTCTATTGGAGATGTGGTCAGAAAGGCAAATCATGCTAAGAAGAATGGATTAAGGGTCGAAATCGAATTAGATTACAAACTCTTAAAATCGAAAATGCAGGCTACTGTTTCACGGCTGGCATCAGGAATAAGACTCCTTCTAAAAAGTAATGGAGTCGAACTAATAGGGGGAGACGGACACATTGTCTCAAGGGAGGTAGTGATCGTTAATGAAGACAGGACAATCAACACTAAAAATCTAATCATCGCTACAGGGGGCTATCCGGTCTGTCTACCAGGCTTCGAATTTGGAGAGAATATACTTTCAACTACATCAATCCTAGAATTAAATGACTTGCCAAAGTCAATTACTATTATAGGTGCTGGATACAGCGGCTGTGAGTTTGCCTCGATATTAAATGTTTTAGGGTCTAAAGTCTGCTTGATCGAAGCTGAAGATCACCTGATGCCCAATCAGATAGAGGAAATTGGAAACACAATTGAGAAGTATATGACTCTTGATGGAGTAGATGTAAGAACAAGATCGAGAGTTGAAGAAATCATTGGCAGTACGGTAGTTATTAATAAAGAAAAAATTGACTCAGAAAAGATTCTAGTTTGTATAGGTAGGCGGCCAAGCATAAATCCTGATGAACTTAATGCTATTGGTGTAAACTTCAATCAAAAAGGTATCGTTACAGATAAGAAAATGAGGACCAATGTAGATAATGTATATGCAATAGGTGACGTTACTGGTCTGTACGAACTTGCCCATATCGCAGCGAAGCAAGGCGAAGTGGCAGCAGAAAATATAATGGCTAGGAAGGAATCTGAGATTGACTACCGATGTGTGCCGGGCTGTGTATTCACTTATCCTGAAGTCGCGTTCGTAGGAGAATTAAGTGGCAAGTCTGGTGAATTTCCACTTACGGCAAGTGCAAAGGCAAATTGTTTGGGAGATACGAGAGGTGTAGTAAAGGTCTTTGAGAAAGAGGGAATACTAGTTGGGAGCTACATCATAGGAGCGCATGCGGGCGAGATAATAGGAGAAGCGGCGCTAGCAATTAAAATGCGCTTGGCTCCAAAAGACGTATTTGACACGATACATGCACACCCCACCCTTCCTGAGTCATTCACTGAAGCTTTAAGAGATATCAATAGCGAAGGAATCCATCTTCCAATAAAGACCCCAAATCACAAGGCTACCCTTCCTTAGTTATTAGCCGACACTTTCAAGCGCTAATCTAATCCACCAACTTTGGGGAATTTAGTGTATCAGCCACAATTATATTTTCAAATTATTGGAAGGCGGTTCCTCCATACCCGGCGGTTTTGTATCTGGTGTTTGCTGTAATTATTTTGTAGCTTCAAAGAATTTAAGACTTAACAGTCTGGCCGGATGAATATAGAATTTCTTGTGACTAAGACACCAATGCTATGTTTAACTTAATTACTGCTCTAAGCATATTGATAATTGTTAATCGGACCAGAATGGAATTTCTTATCTAGGAAAGTACACGCAAATATTTCAGCAAATAGTGGAGAATCTCTTATACTTACCATTATACATTGAATAAATGTGATAGTGAGATATCTCTTTGGGCTTTCAGTAACTATGTTTTCCATTATCTTACTCACTGGGAATATCGGCGGGCTGACGGGGCCTGTTAAATTGAATGTCGCTTGGGCAGATCAGATAACAGGAACGGATGGTAATGATGATCTGGTTGGAACAGTGAAGGCTGATATAATAGATGGACTTGCTGGAGATGATAGCATAGATTCTAAAGGTGGTAAAGATCAGGTCAACGGGAACAGAGGTGATGACACATTACACGGTGGAAAGTCAAGAGATATTATCAAGGGAGGCCCCGGAAATGACAAGCTATTTGGAGAAGGAAGTAATGACAAGCTCTATGGCGGTAGCGGAGACGATGATCTAAAGGGAGGGGCTGGAGCAGATTATTTTGACTGCGGCAAAGGCATCGATGAAATTATCGACTTCAATTCTCAGCAAGGAGATACTAAAGCAGGCAATTGCGAAGATTTTTAGCCAAAAGTACCTATACTTTAATCATGCAAAATTGTTAAACCAATAATTCATAAAGGTCTGTACCTCCGTCCTTTAAAAACTTGTATCCCGACAGGTATTTCCAAGTCAAGTTACGTACCTATGAATTGTTCAGCAATTCCTGAAAGGTACAAATTTTTAATTACTCCTTCTTACCCTGATTTACCGAACCACCGTTTGATGTTGTAGTGTGAAATAAAATTAACACAGATTAAATTGCCTAAAGGAAACAGTATCGGCTTTTATCTATGTTTCACTAGAATGATTTCCATCGAATAATCGTTCAGAATTGTCGATTTACCCAATGATAATTCTATATGCAGAAGGAACGTTGGATATCGTGATGAAACGAATTAAATTACTGGGTACCAGTTACGGGTAATATTCTGGAGTATTTTTATAGAAATTTCTACCTATTTTCAATTTTATTAATTTTTATACTAACACACGACTTATATAGTAAAACAGGACTTCATTCTACTAAGGGTTGTTAATTACATTATCATGATATTGCATTTTCGTCATCGGCTGGGATCAATTGGTGGAAGTTTGCGGTGTATCTTAGCTCTTAGTGTTGTTCTCTCATTATTATATTCAAGCCTTGTTTCATTCCCAGGATCCATTTCATCACCTATTTTTGTCAATGCCCTTGCGCAACCTGCCGATGGTGATAAACCTCCACTTCAGAGTACGATTGACGATCGGGCGGCACAATCTTTAGAAAATGCAAAAAAATTAAGACAGGTAGCGGGAGAAAGAATTCCAAACCATTACATAGTGGTCTTAAAAGACAAAACTGCTCCAGCTGCCGAAGTACAATCTGCAGCGGAAGAGGCTAGAAGTCAGGGCGCTGTATTACGACACCTCTATGAGCACGCTATAAGAGGTTATGCCATCAGAATTCCAAATGACAAGGTTCTTGATTCAATTTTAAAAAATCCTGAGGTAGATTACGTACAGCCTGACGTGAAAGTAAAAGCCTTTAGCCAAACTCTACCAACTGGAATCGACAGAGTAGATGGTGATCTTAGCGCAACAAAATCGGGAGACGGTACAGGCACAGTCGACGTTGACATTGCGATCTTAGATACGGGCATAGACCTGTCTAATCCAGACTTGAATGTGTACAGGCAAACAACCTTCGTTTCAGGAACAAGCAGCGGAGCCGATGATGACGGTCACGGTACAATGGTAGCTGGAGTTGCGGCAGCCAAAGACGATTCACAGGGTGTAGTCGGGATGGCACCGGGCGCCAGATTGTGGGCAATTAAAGTCCTTGATAGCAATGGCGATGGCTTTGATTCAGATATCATAGAAGGGATTGATTACATCACGCAACATGCAAACGAAATAGATGTAGTCAATATGAGCTTTGGTGGTGATGGTCCGGATATTGCCCTTCACACAGCCATCATAAATTCAGTTAATGCTGGTGTAACCTATACGGCGGCAGCAGGCAATGAAGCCGTTGACGCTGGATCAGTTGTACCGGCAAGCTTTCCTGAGGTAATAGCAGTATCTGCTATCGTCGACACTGATGGTAAGTGTGGCGGGCTTTCGTCCACGAGCACAACAGCTGGAAAGGACGACACCTTTGCAAGCTTTAGCAATTATGGTTCTGTAGTCGATATCGCCGCGCCAGGCGTGTTGGTCAAAACAACGGCCAGAGGGGGGTCAACTGCTTCATTCAGTGGTACAAGCGCAGCTACTCCTCATGTTACTGGAGCTGCAGCGCTGTACAAAGTTGGTCACCCTGGTGCTAAGCCCTCGGACATATTGAATGGGCTAAGGAACGCCGGGTCAACTTCAGCAACATCATGTGACGGCAAGGGACATGGTTACTTTATAGGGGATCGAGATAGTACCCATGAGCCACTACTTTATATGGCAAGCTCTACATCTTCCTCAGATACAACTCCACCTACTGTAGTAAGTACCAATCCATCTAGCGGAGCTACCGGTATAGCTGCTACCTCTTCAATTATAGCAACATTTAGTGAAGCAGTTCAGGGTACAACTGTTTCTACTTCGACCTTTACATTGAAAAACAGCGCTGGCACGAGCATATCAGGATCCGTATCATTAGGTACTGATACCAAGACTGCTACCTTTAAGCCAACTTCATCCCTGGCAGCTTCTACTTCCTACACTGCTACTGTAACTACTGGAGTAAAAGACCTGGCTGGTAATGCAATGACCACTGCCAAGAGCTGGTCATTTACCACAGCAGCACCACCTCCTCCTCCATCGTCATCTTGCGATAACAATTTGCCGGTTAGCAGCGCCACGTCGAGCGGGAGTCAAAGCACATTCCCGCCCACCAATGCCATTGATAATAATCTTAATACAAAATGGTATTCTACATTCATAGTTAATCCTTGGATTAGACTCGATTTGGGAGCACAAAAATCCATTTGTAGTGTGGCTATTGCCTGGTCGGATGGGGCTTCACGACAGTACAGCTTTTTCATATCTGGTTCCAGTGATGGGACCAGCTTCAATACCTTATTTACAGGAAAGAGCTCCGGCACTAGCTCGTCGCCTCAAAAGTACAGCTTTGCAGAATCTTCTGTACGATATGTAAAAATAACAGTAACCACAAGCCACGTTGGTTCTACAACCAGCATAACCCAGATCTCTGAAGTCGACGTATTTGGTAAAACCAGTACGTCTGCTGTATCGGCATCATCCGAATCTCATTCGAATTCCAAACACACTAAAAGCTCCTCAACACAGAACGGAGCTATTACCAGCAATACAATTAACCATCGGCCAATCGCCAAAGATGATACTATAAAAACAACGGTAAACACGCAAGTAGTGGCTTCAATTTTAGACAATGATGTTGACCAAGATGGTGATAAACTGAATGTAATTTCAGTATCACATCACACCAAGAACGGAGGGACAGTTACCCTAAGCAATAACGGTAGTGTAACACTGCTGCCTGCTCCTAACTTTGTGGGTCTTGATACGTTCTCTTATACAATATCTGATGGAAAGGGAAAGACTGACAAGGCGAAGGTATCCATCTTTGTCACAGGACTAGCCAAAAGTGACAAACTCGACGTGACGAGTCAACAGGAAGAAGCAGCGAAACAACAACAAGAAAATAATGTACAGCTCAAAAATAAAGCTGACAATAATATCATTCTTGAAGATAATTTAACCACTCACTAAAGAAGTGAGGAAACAACTATCCAAAAAAAGACAATTAGCTACTGTCATTTCATTGGCTTTTATAGTAGCAACCACTTGCATTGCCACTTTAATAACATCGCCGGTAATGTCCGAGGCTGCTGCGCATGACAATGGAAATCAAAAGTCAAAGGATAAAAACAAGCCTAAAGATCCGAAGTGTAATAATGTTAATGTACTGTTAAAGGTATCAAAAATTCCTAAAGGATCAAAGATTGTAATAGCAAAAGCAACACTCGATGGTCAACAAGACATAGCAAAAGACAGTCAACAAGACACAACATGTTCAAGGTGTTAAGAAAGTTGCAATTCCTTTGTCGTTCAAGAAACTTGATCCGTGTCCAGTCGTAGGTGACTGTTTCTCAGGCACTGTTAACGGCACAGGATTTAGTGGAACGTTAGCAAGCCTAAAGAAGCCAAATAAA
>WNGA01018742.1_pt1 | contig 14670 bp, 20 predicted proteins | sample 5400061 | NCBI WGS metagenome assembly WNGA01 (sample SAMN13153366, study PRJNA577476) | soil metagenome | isolation source: 100 cm soil or saprolite under grassland replicate 2 | place: USA:California | collected 2016-06-15
TCGTGCACGCCGTCCACGAGGTTCCAGGCGACGCGGCGGCCGTCCTCCGCACGGCCGATCCCGGCCGACCAGCGCCACGCCGTGCGGCGCGCGTGGTAGCCGGCTGAGTCGTCGACGAAGCCGTCGTCGCCGTCGAGCTCGAACGTGCGCCCGCCCGCCCGCACCCGCCCGCGGACCGTCACGCCCGCCTGCTTGCGCGTCCACACCCAGGCGCGTCCGTGCTGCGAGACGACCTCCACGCCGTCGCCCTCGTCGAGCTCGAGCTCGACGATGCCGCCGGCCTCGACTCGCCCCGCGCGAAGCCGTACCCCGCGCCGGCCCTCGAGCAGCGTGCCGTCGGGGAGCGCCACCGCCCACCAGCGCTGCCGGATGCCGCCGACGCGCGCATCGCCCGCGCACAGCATCACGTCGGGCCGGTAGACGCCCACGTAGCGCCAGCGCTTCAGCGGCCGCCCGCGGCTGAGCGGCGCCATGCGGCGCGGAGGCAGCCGCAGAGCGAGATCGGCGACGCCCGGACCGCGCACTGGAAGGTCGAGCATGAGGCGCAGTACACTGCAGATTGACTGGTCAGTCAATCGCTGGGAGGAGCGATACCGGGCTGATGCGCGCAGCCGCAGTGCAACTCCAATGCGGAACCGACACCGAGGCGAACCTCGCCGCGGCGGAGAGCCTCGTGCGCGCGGCGGCCGCCGACGGCGCCGAGCTCGTGGTCCTCCCCGAGCGCCTCAACATCCGCGGCGGGGCGCGGGACTACCTCGCCGGGGCCGAGCCGCTCGACGGCCGCACGGTCAGCTGGGCGCGCGAGCTGGCACGCGAGCTCTCGATCGACCTGGTGGCGGGCTCGATCGCCGAGCGGCGCGAGGGCCGCGAGCGCGTCTCGAACACCTCCGTGCACGTTGGTCCCGACGGCGAGGTCCGCGCGGTCTACCGCAAGATCCACATGTTCGACATCGAGGTCGAGGGGACCGTCTACCGCGAGTCCGAGCACTCCGAGCCGTCCGGCGAGATCGTCCTGTCGGAGACCGCGAACGGCGCCGGCCTCGGACTTACCGTCTGCTACGACCTCCGCTTTCCCGAGCTGTACCGCATCCTCGCGCTGCGCGGCGCGCGGATCGTCACCGTGCCCGCGAACTTCACGCGCATCACCGGCGAGGCGCACTGGGAGGTGCTCCTGCGAGCGCGCGCGATCGAGGACCAGGTCTTCGTGATCGCGCCGGGCCAGGGCAACCTGCCGGGCACCGACCAGGACAGCTACGGCAACTCGATGATCGTGGACCCCTGGGGCGAGGTGCTCGCGCGCGCGCCGATGGAGGGCGAGCACGTGATCGCCGCCGACCTCGACCTCGCCCGCCAGGACGAGGTGCGCGAGAAGCTGCCGAGCCTCGCCAACCGCGTCGAGGCGGCCTACCGCTGGCCGGAGGGGGTCACCGCCTAGTGGCCACGGCGCCGAAGACCGCGCCCGACAAGCGGCGCATGATCCTCGACGCGGCGATTCGCGTCTTCGCGCGCCAGGGCTTCCACCACTGCCGTGTCTCGGACGTGGCCGACGAGGCCGGCGTCGCCTACGGGCTCGTCTACCACTACTTCAACTCGAAGGAGGAGATCCTCAACACGCTCTTCCTCGAGCGCTGGCAGATCATGCTCGACGCGATCGGCGAGATCGACTCGCGCGACCTGTCCTCGCGCGACAAGCTGCGCTCGGTCGCCGGCTTCATCATCGACTCGTACCGCCACGACCCCGACCTGATGAAGGTGATCATCGTCGAGGTAACCCGCGCGGCGAACTCGTTCGGGGCGGTCCACCTCGAGCAGATACGCAAGGCGTACGAGGGCATCGCGGGGATCGTGGAGGCGGCACGCGAGGAGGGCTCGTTCAAGCCCGGGATCCCGTCCGAGTTCGCCGCGATGTGCTTCTACGGCGCGATCGAGCAGCTGCTGACCGGGTGGATCTTCGAGGTGCTGCCGCGCACCGACGAGGATTACGAGCGCGCCAAGGATCTCGTCGTGGAGGCGATCTGCGGCGGGCTCGAGAACGGCGCGACGACTGCTCCGCAGCCGTCTGCTTGAATCCGGCGCCTATGGACAACGACATCGTCAAGCGGCTCATGTGGGGCGGCCTCCTGGCCGGCGTGGGCGCACTGACCACGATCGTCGCGAACCGCATCGCCACCGCGATCTGGGTACGGGTCTTCAAGGAGGACCCACCGGTCGACTGATGGCGGACGACCAGCGCACCACCGAGTACGAGCCGGTCACGGAGACGGCGTCGAGCCCGCCGCCCGGCGGCCAGTCGCCGCTCGGCGTGGGCTCCGAAGGCGACCCGTTCGCGGAGCGCCCGGAGGCGTTCGTGGGCGCGGCGTTCGCGGGCGGGCTCGCGCTCGCGCTGCTGATGAGGAGGCTCGCGCGATGACCACGGACGGGCTGCCGCCGCAAGACAGCGGGTCGAAGTCGCTCGGCGAGATCGTCGCCGAGGTCTCCGAGAAGGCCTCCCAGCTCGTACGCGAGGAGATCGAGCTCGCGAAGGCGGAGGTCAAGGACAAGGTCTCGAAGCTCACTAAGGGCGCCGTGGTGGCCGGCGCCGCGGGTGTCTTCCTCGTCTTCGGCGTCACGACCTTCTTCCACGGGCTCGCCTGGTTCCTCGACGACGTCTTCAACTGGGAGGACAACACCTGGGCGGGCTTCGCCGTCGTCACGGCCCTGCTGTTCCTCCTCGCGATATTCGCGGGGCTGCTGGCGCTGCGCCTGTTCAAGAAGGGCTCGCCGCCCACGCCCGAGCTGGCGATCGAGGAGGCGCGGCGCACGCGCGCGGAGCTCGAGGCCCAGAAGATCCAGCGCGATCAGGTCCCGAGGAGCCTCGAGCGAGGCGAGGAGGTCAAGGCGTAGTGGCAGCCGGACGACGCAGCCCCGAGATGATCCGCGCGGAGATCGAGGAGACGCGCCGCGAGCTCGCCTTCTCCGTGAACGACCTCCGCTCGAAGATGACCGAGCTCACGAACTGGCGCGGCCAGCTGATCCGCAACCGCAAGGCCGCGCTGGTGGGCGCGGCTGTGGCCGGCTTCGTCATCGGCGGCGGGGTGGCCGCCACCGTGTCGCTCATCACCGGCCGACGTAGATAGTCTCCGGGCGCCGCTTAATACGAAGTCAACAACCAAGGGGGAGCCCAGTGAAGCTCGTTGGAGTCGGTTTCGGCCGCACCGGGACCATGTCACTCAAGGGTGCGCTCGAGGAGCTCGGCGTGCCGACCTTCCACATGATCGACCTGATCACCGGCGAGAACCGCGATCGCGACCTGCCCTACTGGATCAAGATCGCGAACAACGAGCAGTACGACTGGGACGAGGTCTTCGAGCCGTGGGAGGCCACGGTGGACTGGCCGGCCGCGTCGCGCTGGCGCGAGCTGGTGGATCACTTCTCGGACCTTCCCGTGCTGCTCAACTACCGCGACTTCGACGGCTGGTACACGAGCTGCGAGAACACGATCCTCGCGGTCAAGGAGGCCGCGATGGCGGGTGAGCTGAGGGAGGACGCGAACCGCGAGGGGCCGTCGCCGGAGCTCTGGGGCGTCATCGAGAAGCTGATCTGGCAGGGCGACTTCCAGGGCAAGTTCAAGGACAGGGACTGGACGCGCCAGATGTACTACGACCGGATCGAGGAGATCAAGGCGTACGTGCCCGAGGATCGCCTCGTGACCTGGGAGCTCGGCGTGGACGCCTGGGGGCCGGTCTGCGAGGCGCTCGGCTTCGACGTGCCGGACAAGCCGTTCCCGCACCTGCACGATACGAACGAGTTCAGGACCGAGTTCGGTCTGGAGCCGCTACCGGCGTAGGCGGCGGCTCCACCTCCTCCATGCCGTAGCGGCGCCGGTGCACTATCGCCGCCACGGCGCCCGCGGGGATCGGGAGCCAGAACGAGACGAGCCGGTAGGCGAGCGTCGCCACGACGGCGGCGCCGCCTCCCACGCCGGCCAGCGCCAGCGTTCCGGTAAGCCCCGCCTCCACGAAACCGAGCCCGCCGGGCGTGAGCGGCATCGTGCCGAGGACCTGCGCCGCGCAGAACGCGAGCAGCACAAGCGACGGCCGCGGAGTGGCACCGATCGCGTACAGAGCGGCGATGAGCGTCAGGTAGTCGAGGAGCCAGCGCCCGGCAGCGAGGAGGAGCGCCTCCCACCACTGCCGGCCGAGCACGCGCAGGACGATGTCCCGCTCGCGCAGCAGGCGCTCCGGGAGGCCGGTGAGCGGCTCATGCCCGCGGCGTAGGCGGTTGACGATGGCCTGCGCGGCGCGCCCGGCCAGCTCCAGCGGGCGGTCCCAGATCACCGAGGCCGCGCCAGCGGCCACGATCAGGACGAACAGGACCGCGCCGGCGAGGGCAGCTCGCGCCAGATGCGGGTCGACCGCGACGCCGCCGATGATCGCCGGCAGCGCGAGCATCGGCAGCGCGAGCAGTGTGCCGAACAGGAGCAGCGACGAGGCGGTCATGCCCGACGCAGCCGCGGCGGCGGGCACTCCCGCGCGCACGAGCATCGCGTACTGCACGGCGCCGGCTGCGGCAACGCCGCCGGGCACGACCCGGCCGAACGAGGTCGAGGCCAGCTGCGATGTGATCACGGGACCCCAGCGCTCGGCGCGCACCGCGAGGCGCTGGATGCCCCACATGCAGGCGTAGCTCCCGATCTGGAGCGCCACCATCGCGGGAAACCACAGCGGGGCGATCTCGTCGAGCTCGGCGAACGCGCCGAACACCTCGAGCAGCGCCGGCGCCAGCAGGTAGAGCGAGACGGCCGAGACGGCGAGCAGCAGCCCGCGGCCGGTGAGCGCGGCCGGCGACATGCGCGGCAGGCTACGCGGCTGCCGGCTCTGGGGGCGGCGGCTCGGGCGGGGTCTTGATCGAGAGGGTCCGCAGGTCGACGTACTCGCGCAGCAGGATCTGGATCGACGCGGCGACCGGGATCGCGACTATCGCGCCCATCACGCCGAGCAGGGTGCCGCCGAACAGGACCGCGACGATCGTGATGAACGGGTGCACGTTCACGGTGCGCCGCTGGATCTGCGGCTGGATCAGGTTGTTCTCGATCTGCTGGTAGGCGATCGCCCAGATCGTCCAGATGATCGTCGCGGTCGGGAAGTCCTCGAAGAGCGTGACGACCCCGATCATCACGGCCGCGATCGTCGCCCCGACCATCGGGATCAGCGACATCAGGCCCGCCATCACGGCGAGCGGTCCACTGAAGGGCACGCCGAGGATGGTCAGGACGATGAAGGTCGCGGTCCCGGCGATCATCGCGATCGTGAGCGCGCCTGCCACGTAGCCGCTCACGGCGCTCGCCATGTTGTCGAGCGAGCGCCGCAATCGCTCGCGCTGATGGGGCGGCCGCGACGCGATGAGCTGGTCCGTCCAGCCCTTTCCGCTGCCTAAGAGGAACGCCGTCATCACGAGGATCGTGAGCAGCGCGAACAGCGAGCTGACGATGCCGAGGCCGATGTCGCGGAGCGTCCCCGCGGCGCCGCCGAGCCGGTTCGGCAGCTTGCCGGCCTCGTCCTGGAGCTTTTGGGTGATGTCGTAGTCCTTGTTCAGCTTGCGCAGCGTCTCGTTCTTCTGGACGAACTCGGTCAGGTCGTCGGCGTACTGCGGGACGTTCTCGGCGAAGTCGTTCGCCTCGGTGATCAGCGGCGGGACGATCAGCGCGATCAGCAGGATCGGGACGAGCAGCAGGCCGAGGTAGACGAGCGCGATCGCGAAGCCGCGCTTCATCCGGCGCGCGAGGTAGTTCACGGGTGGGGACAGCGCCACGGCGAGGAAGACGGAGATGAGCAGCCAGCTGATCGGCTTCCGCAAGAGCCAGAGCATGTAGAGCACGACCGCGACGCAGACGATCACGAGCACGATGCGCACGAGGTTGCGGACGCCGAGCACCAACGGCGGTATTCGCCCCGCCGGGGCCGCTTCCTACTCCACGAAGCGCTTCGGCAGGGCGCCCGTGCCCAGCAGCCCGGGGCCCGTGTGGGCCGAGAGGACCGGGCCGATCTCGCTGACGATCGTCGGGCCCGTGCCGAAGATCTCGGTGCAGCGCTCGACCAGCGCATCGCACTGGTCGGGCGCGTTGATGTGCTGCGCAGACCAGGCGTCGGCGCCCGAGTCGGCGCAGGCCTGCGCGTAGTCGAGCAGGCGCTCGAACATGCGCGAGGAGGTGCGCACGCGCTCGACCGGGGTCATCTCGTTCTCGACGGTGAGGATCGGCTTCACGCGCAGCGTGGAGCCGATCCAGGCGCTGGCGGCGCCGATCCGCCCGCCTCGCTTCAGGAACTCGAGCGTATCGATCGCGAACCAGAGGCGGAGCTCCTTGCGCGCCTCCGCGACGTGCGCGGCCACCTCCTTCGCCGTGGCGCCGTCGCGCGCCGCCTTCGCGGCCGCCAGGACCATGAAGCCGAGGCCGCCGGCCGCGGTCGTCGAGTCCACGACCTCGATGCCCTCCCCGCGCTTGCCGTCGCGGGTGAGCGCCTCCTTGGCCTGGCGCGCCGCTTCCGGCGTGCCCGACAGGCCGCCCGAGATGTGGACGGACACGATCTCGCGCCCGGCGGCGAGGAGCGGCTCGAAGACGGAGGTGAAGTCGCCTACGGACGGCTGGGAGGTGGTCGGGAGCGTCTCCGCTGTGCGGAGCTCCTCGAAGAACGCCGGGTAGTCCGTGATCTCGACCTCGGGCACGGTCCGGTCGCCGCCGAACACGACGTACAGCGGGACGACCTCGATGCCGTTGCGCTCGATCAGCTCCGGCGGCAGGTAGGAGGTGCTGTCGGTCACCACCGCGACGGGAGGCATGCGCGGGGCAGCCTATACGCCCTACACTCGGCCGCCTTGCCACGCGTGCTCGTAACCGGAGCGACCGGCTTCATCGGGTCCCACGTCGCCCGGCTGCTCGCCGAGCGCGGCGACGATCTCACGCTCGGGGTGGAGGACGGCTCGCCGGACACCGCGATCGCGGACCTCGACTGCCGCAGGGTGAAGCTCGAGGTGCGCGACCGGCGCTCGGTGCGGCGCGCGCTGAAGGGCGTGTCGCGCGTGTTCCACTGCGCGGGCGTCACGTCGGTCCGGGCGGTCGACGCGGAGCGCCTGTTCGACGTGAACGTGGGCGGCACGAAGCTCGTGATGGAGGAGTGCCTCCGGGCGGAGGTCGAGCGCGTCGTCTACACGTCGAGCGCAGCGGCGATCGGGCCGGCGGCCGACGGCAAGGCGGCGACGGAGACGCAGCTCTTCACGGCCGCGCGGCTCGGCATCCCGTACGTGAACTCGGTGCACGAGGCGGAGGTCGAGGCGATGCGCGTGGCCGCTCACGGGCTGCCGCTCGTGTGCGTGAACCCGGCGATCTGCCTCGGCGCGGGCGACCACCTGCTCTCCTCCACCCGGCTCGTGCGGAGCTTCCTGCTGGGACGCATCCCGGTGTACACGGACGGCGCGGTGGGGATCGTCGACGTGCGCGACGCGGCGGCGGGACACCTGTTGGCCGAGCTGCGCGGGGAGGTCGGCGAGCGCTACCTGCTCTCCGGCAGGAACTTCACGTTCGAGCGGCTGTTCGCCGACCTCGGCCGGCTGTCCGGCGTGCCGACCCCGGTGCGGATCCCGCCGCGCGCGGCCGCTGCGGCCGCGGTGGTCCTCGGCGCGGGCGGGCGCTCCTGGCCGCTGACCCGCTCCGAGGTACGCGCGGCGGGCAACAGCTGGACCTACAGGGCCACGAAGGCGCAGCGCGCCCTGGGCTGGCGCGCCCGCCCGCACGAGGAGACGCTCGAGGCGACGGTCGCCTGGCACCTGGAGCGCGAGCACGAGCGGATCGCGCGGACGCGCCGCTCGCAGCAGCTCCAGTACCGGCTGGCCGGAATCGCGCTCGGAGCGGCCGAGGGCGCGGTGGGCCTCGCGCGGCGCACGGCGCCGTTTCCGTAGGCGAGGCGAGAGAGTGGCGGCCGCCGCCTCCGGGGGCTGAGGCGGCGGCGCCGGGGAATTCCCCACGAGTGCCAAGGGAGGGCCTTGGCCAGTTGCGCGAGCCGAAGCTTGTCTCTCCTGACGCTCTCATGGGTTCGCTCGTGCGTCAAATACCCTGCGGCTGATGACCACGCTCTATCGCTGCAGGGCACCCACCGACCTCGTCTGCCGCTGCGGCAGGGTGGCGCGCAGGATGCGCGCGATGGAGATGGACTTCGACGAGGTCCGCGTGCCGTTCCTGAAGCGCGACCGGCCCGAGGTCGAGGAGTTGAGCGGCCAGAGATGGGTACCGGTCCTCGTTCACGGAGACGACGTGATCCACGACTCGCACCGGATACTGGAGTACCTCGAATGGCTCGATCGGAGCGCTGGCAATCCCTCTCGCCCGAGGAGAAGGAGCGCTACAAGAAGCGGGCCCGCGGCTACATGGACCGAGGCAAGAGGGCGCTGGACGCGCAGCGCCGCCGCCCGCGCCCTTAGGGCGGTTTGCCGCCGGCCGGTCGGCGGAAAGCCGAACCTGAAGACGCCGGCTCGCCGCATTTTTTGGGGCCTCGTTCAGCGGGATGCTGGTCCCATGAACGCGAACCCCAACAGCCAGGTCCTCTACATCGAGACCAGCATCCGGCCCGGACTGACGATCGACCAGTACCGGCGCAGCCGCCCGCAGCGGCCGTCGCGTTGGGAGCGGCTCAAGAACCTCGCCGGCGGCGCTCAGCCGGCGACCGCCTAGTTCAGGCGGTTCTCGAGCCCGATCGGACGCTGCTGCACCGGCTGCTCCGCCTCGGGCTCGGCCTCGAGCTCCGGCTGCTCCACCCCGAGCAGCTCGGCCAGCTCGCCGGACTCGAACATCTCCATGACGATGTCGAGCGCGGCGTACTTCACGCCGAGGGCGTTCAGGGCGCCGGACGCGCGCAGCGAGAACCCGCAGGCCGGCTGCTGGGGGGTGCCCTTCATGAAGAGCATCACCCGGTTCTCCTTGATCGCGTTCTCGATGAAGGTCTTGATCTCGTCGTTCGTCATCGTCCGTCTCCGGCCGGGGAAGGGGTTTCCGTCTTGATTGAGAGCGCGTGGATCGCGCCGCCGACCTCGTCGCCGAAGACGTCGTAGATCAGCTTGTGCTGCTGGATGCGCGTCAGGCCGTCGAAACGCTCTGACACGACCTCGGCGCGAAAGTGGTCGCCGCCGCCGGTTGTGTCGACAACCGACACGTCTGCGCCAGGCAAAGCCTGTTCGATGCGCTCGCGAAGCTCTTCAGCCCTTGGCATACAGCTCTCCAGGGTACCTACGGAACCGCCGATACAATCTGGGCAGATGGTGAAGATCACCGACATCGCCGCACAGAAGGTGCACGAGTTCATCTCAGGCCAGGGCGCCGAAGGCGACGTGGGCCTGCGCGTGGGCGTGAAGGGCGGCGGCTGCTCCGGCTTCCAGTACGCGCTCGCCCTGGACGAGAAGCGCGAGGACGACAACGTCTTCGAGGCCTCCGGCATCCGCGTCCTCGTGGACCCGGCGAGCATGCAGTACGTCGACGGCTCGACCGTCGACTTCACCGAGAGCTTCATGGGCTCCGGCTTCGAGGTGTCGAACCCGAACGTCGTGGCCTCGTGCGGCTGCGGCTCCTCCTTCCGCGTGGCGGAGGAAGAGCCGAGCTGCGGCGCCTCGGTCTGAGCCCGGCCGCCGGCTAGGCCGGCGTGTTGTCCAGCGAGCTCCAGAGGTAGAGGCAGGCCAGCGTTCGGTAGGGGCGCCACGGCTGCGCGATCTTCTCGATCCGCCTCGCGTCCGGCAGCTTCCGGAGCCGGTACTGCGTCTTGATTGCGTTCCGGATTCCCTGGTCGCCTACGGGCAGCACGTCCGGGCGCCCCAGGTGGAACATCAGGAACATGTGCGCGCTCCAATCGCCGATCCCCTTGACGGCGGTGAGCTGCTCGGTGACCTCCTCGTCGGAGAGCTCGTCGAGGCGCTCGAGCTCGAGCTCGCCGTCCTCGAGGTGTTGGGCGAGGTCGCGCAGGTACTTGATCTTCGGGCGCGACAGGCCGGCCGCGCGGATGTCGTCCGGGTCCGCGGCGAGCAGCTGCTTCGGCGTGGGCGCGTGCCCGCCGAAGAGATCCAGCATGCGACCGTAGATGGTGCGTGCCGCCTTGGTCGAGAGCTGCTGCCCGACGATCGATCGAAGCAGGGCGCCGTACGCGTCGCCCCGGCGCTCGGCCCTGAGGTCCTTGCGCACGATGGCACCATGCTCCTCGATGAGCCGCTCCATGACCGGGTCCGCGCTGCGGAGCGCATCCACGATCTTGGGTGTTGCCCTGACCGCCACTAGCGCGTGTGGAACGGCTCCTCGAGGGCGCCCAGCTCGGTCGAGGGCGGGTCGCCGAACAGCCACTCGCGGGCGATCAGGTGCCAGTTCGCGGTCGCCTCGAGCTGGCCAAGCACGCCGAGCGTCAGCGCCTCCATCCGCCGCGCGAGCATCGCCTGCGGCGGCATCGTCTCGCGGCGCATCAGCTGCCAGTGGCGCGAGCGCGGGTCGCCGAAGTCGATCAGCGTCTGGGTGACGAGCGGACGGTCGATCGTGACCTCGCGGTCCTCGATGTACCACGCGGTGACGTCGTGGAAGTGCTCGAACACCGCCTCGGGCGTGACCTGCTCGTCCGACGGGTCGAAGAACCCCATCGCGCCGAGCCGGCGATGGAGCTCGGCCGCGTCGCCGTCCATCACGGCACGCAGGGAGCCCACCTCGGCGTCGATGTCCTCGCGCGCCACCCGCTTCGTCATCCCGAAGTCGATGAACGCCACGCGCCCGTCGGACATGAGGCGGTAGTTGCCGGGGTGCGGGTCGCCCGAGAAGTGCCCGTTCCGGTAGAGCGACCCGAAGAAGAAGCGGAAGATGATCTCGCCGAAGCGGTCGCGGGTCGCGCGGTCGCGCTTCTTCACCTCCTCGAAGCCGATCCCGTCGACCCACTCGCTCACGAGCACGTGCTCGCTCGACAGCTCGGTCACGACAGCCGGGACGTAGATGAACGGGTGCCCGCGCCACGTGCGCGCGAACGCGCGGTGCTGCTGGGCCTCGTGCTCGTAGTCGAGCTCGTCGGTGAGCCGCTCGCGGATCTCGGCCGTCATCGCCTTCGCGTCCATCCCGGGCGCGATCCGCTTCGCCACGCGCATGATCAGTCCGAGGTTCTGGAGGTCGGCGCGCACAGCCTGCCCAACGCCGGGGTACTGCACCTTCACCGCCACGTCGCGCCCGTCCTTCAGCCGCGCGCGATAGACCTGCCCGATCGACGCCGCCGCCACGGCGTCCTCGCCGAAGTCCGCGAACACGTCGCCGAGGCGGTCGCCGAGGTCGTCCTCGATGACCTTCCGCATCCTGTCGAAGGACACCCGCGGCGCGGCGTCGCGCAGCTCGGCCAGCTTGGCCTGGACCCGCTCCTGGAACTCGGGCGGGAACGCGCCGGTGTCGATGAACGACGCCACCTGACCCACCTTCATCGCGGCGCCCTTCATCTGCCCGAGCACGTCGAAGATCTGCTCGGCTGCGTCGATCTGGCGGCGCGCCGCCGCGGCGTGCCGCGCCTCGTCGCCGCGCGTCAGGTTGGCGGCCTTCGTGGCGTAGCCGCGCGCCGCCTGCCCGCCGGCGAGACGGCCGACCTTCGCGGCCCGCCTCACCCTGCCGGTCGGAAGGTCCTTCGCCATCGCAAGCAGACTACGCATAGGCTGACCCGCTATGAGGCTGGTGAGCTTCGACGCCGTCGGCCACCCGCGCGCCGCGCTGCTGCGCGAGGGGCGCGTGTACGACATCTGGGGCGACGCCTCACGCGCCGCCCGCGTCACCGATCGCACCGTCGACGCGATCCTCGAGGGCGGGCTGATCGACGAGGTCGAGCCCGTCGACGGCGACGACGGCGTCCCGGTCGAGGGCGTTGTCCTGCTACCGCCGGTCGGGCGCCCGGGCAAGCTGCTCTGCATCGGCCTCAACTACCGCGCGCACGCGGAGGAGCAGGGCGCCGAGCCGCCTGAGACGCCGACCTTCTTCGCCAAGTTCCGGAACTCCCTGAGCGCGCCCGGGGCGACCGTGCGCCTGCCTCCCTGGAGCGAGCGCGTGGACTACGAGGCCGAGGTGGCGTTCGTGATGAAGGACCGCTGCAAGGACGTCCCGGAGAGGGACGCGATGGACCACGTGGCCGGCTACACGCTCCTGAACGACCTGTCCGCGCGCGACTACCAGTTCAAGACGCCGCAGTGGATGCCCGGGAAGACCTTCGACGGGGCCGCGCCGTGCGGCCCGGCGCTCGTGACGCCCGACGAGGCCGGCCCGCACGACGCGATCGAGATCGAGCTGACGCTGAACGGCGAGCTGATGCAGAAGAGCTCCACGGCCGACCTCGTCCACTCGGTGCCCGCGCTGGTGGCGTACCTGTCGAAGCTGATGACGCTCGAGCCCGGCGACGTCGTCTCGACCGGGACCCCGGCCGGGGTGGGCAGCCTGCGCGACCCGAAGGTCTGGCTGAAGCCGGGCGACGAGGTGGTGGTCAGCTCGCCGCAGCTGGGCGTGCTCGAGACGCGCCTTGCCTAGGCCTCGATCTCGACGTCGCGCCCGAGCGCCTCGGCGAGCAGGTCAGCATTGCGGCGGGCCGCCCAGATCGGCACGGTCGCGTCGCGCTCGGGATGCGTGTCCGCCTCGAGCGACACGGTGCTCCCGTTCGCCGACACGTGCACGTCCGTGATCGCGCGGTCGCGGCTGCGCTCGAGCTGCTCGGCGAGCCGGATCACGCCGCAGAGGAGCTGCAGGCGATGCCTGTCGCCGGCCTCGGCGAGGTCGCCGAGCTCGGACGGGTCCGGGGCGCCCTTGCGGTGGTAGCGGGCGATCAGCCCGACCAGGATCAGCTCGCGCGGGGTGAAGCCGGGCAGCCCGGCGTTCAGGGTGAGGTAATGCGAGTGGCGGTGGTGGTCGTCGTAGTTCACGGCGACGCCGATGTCGTGCAGCAGGCAGGCGGCCCACAGGAGCTCGCGCTCCGCCGCGCCGTAGTCGTGGAGGCCGGCCGCCGCGAGGCCGTCGAACATCGAGCGGGACAGCGCCCAGACGTGCAGGTCGTGCTCGCCGTGGTGGTCGAAGCGGTGCGCCAGGTTGCGCACGGACTCGGCGCGCACGTCCTCGAACAGCTCCTCGTCGCCGAGCAGCCGCTCGAAGAACGCACCCTCGCGCAGGCCGGCCTCGGTCACCTCGACCGCGTCGAAGCCGCCCTGCTCGAGCGCCGTGGCCAGTACCAGCGCGCCGCCGAGGATCACGTCCGCGCGGTCGTACTTGATTCCCTTCACCTGGCCGCGCTTCGACACCGGCCGCGAGGCCAGCTCGTCGATCAGCTCCTCGAGCGCGTCGCGCGTGAGCGGGAATCCCTGCACGTCGATGTCGGGGATGTCGAGCCGCTTCATCGCGGCGGCGGCGAGGTTGCGGATCGTGCCGCCGAGGCCCACGAGGCGGCCGCCGCCGCTCCACCAGCCGAGCTCCTCGAGCTCCGCGGCCGCGTGCTCGCGGAGCGCCTTCATCTGCTTGGCGCTCGCCTTCTCGCCGGGGAGGAAGCGCTCGCTGACCCGCACGGCGCCGAGCCGGAGCGAGCGCGAGGCTGCGAGCCGCCGCTCTTCGATCCGGAGCGTCTGGATGCTGCCGCCGCCGATGTCGAGGCCGAAGCCGTCCTCGATCGTCGTGGAGTTGGCGATCGCGAACCAGCCGTAGCGCGCCTCCTCCTCGCCGCTGATTACGCGAGCGTGGAGCCCGGTCGTGCGCTCGATCTCCGCCAGCAGCTCGTCGCCGTTGGCGGCGTCGCGGATCGCGCTGGTGGCGAGCGCCTCGATCTGGTCGACCCCGGTGGCGCGGCAGAAGGCCGAGAAGACCGCGGCCGTGTGCAGCGCCAGCTCGACGCGCTCCGGGCGAAGCTCGCGCGCGCCTCCGTCGTCCGCCTCGCCCATCCCGGCGCCGATCCGGACGGCCTCGCGGATCTCGTCCACGAGGCTCCACCACGGCGTTCCCGGTTCGTAGCCGAACACCACCAGGCGCCACGAGTTCGACCCCATGTCGATCACCGCAATCCGCTCCACGCCCGGAGATGATGCCCGCAGCCCTCAATTTCCGTGGCTGTGATGCCGATGGTGGACGTGATGAACGCGACAGCGCAGGCATCCGCAGCTCCAGTAACCGGTCCGAAGCTCGACAACCGCCGTGTGGTTGCGGGCGTCGTGGACCTGCTCATCGTCGCCGCCGGCGCGGCGGTCGTCCTGTTCGCGGGCGACTCGCTGACCGGCGAGCGCCAGGGCGCGCTCGGCGCCGTGATCCTGGGATGGGCGCTCTACTACTTCTTCGCACTGGAGTCGGGTGACGGGCAGACCGTCGGCAAGAAGCTGATGAAGCTGCGCGTGGCGCGCGTGAACGGCTCGCCGGTCGGGATGCGCGAGGTCGCGGTGCGGACCGTCCTGCGCGTGGTCGACAACTATCTGGTGGGCCTGATCGTGATGCTGGCGACCGGCGAGCGGCGCCAGCGGATCGGCGACCTCGCCGCCGGGACGATCATCGTTGACGCCTCCGCGCCCGCGGCGCCCGTGGCATCCGTGGCCCAGCCGGCCCAGGATGCCGTCGAGGTCGACGAGCCCGAGGCCGAGGAGACGCCCGCCGTGCCCGACCCCACCCGGACGATCACCCTGCCCGCCCGCCCG
>WNGA01007910.1_pt1 | contig 14667 bp, 8 predicted proteins | sample 5400061 | NCBI WGS metagenome assembly WNGA01 (sample SAMN13153366, study PRJNA577476) | soil metagenome | isolation source: 100 cm soil or saprolite under grassland replicate 2 | place: USA:California | collected 2016-06-15
CGGTTCGCGTATCGGTTGGCGCGCAACCCGTTGGTTCTCTTCGTGGTGGCGCCGCTGTTTCTGTTTCTGATAAAGCATCGCTTTCCTTCGGCGAAGGCGAGGCCCCGGGAGCGGCACTCGGTGTATTGGACCAACCTGGCGGTGGTGGGAATGGCAGCCGTTTTGAGTTCGGTTTTCGGAATCAAGGCGTATCTGGTCATTCAATTAACGGTGTTCCTGGTGGCTGGCGCGGCCGGAATGTGGTTGTTTTATGTGCAACACCAGTTCGAAGGAGTTTACTGGGAACGCGGCGAGGAATGGGATTATACCACGGCGGCGTTGCGAGGCAGTTCCTTCTACAAACTGCCCGTGGTGTTGCAATGGTTCTCCGGCAACATCGGGTTTCATCACATCCATCATCTGAGTCCGCGGATTCCCAATTATCACCTTGAGAAATGCCACAAAGCGGAGCCGGTCTTTCAGAGCGTGCCGCCGGTCACGCTGTTTTCGAGCTTGAAATCCCTCACCTTCCGGCTCTGGGACGAACAACGTTGCAAGCTGGTAGGCTACAGCCGCCTCAGAGCTTTTCGCAGGCAACCGAGATAAAGGCGGTCCGGTGGAACACAGCCCGGTCCGAACCAGGGCAAGCAGGAACGGTCAACTCGCACGGCGCCGGACAAGGATCGCCCTTCCTCCCGCCGGAGCGTCATCGTCGGCGACACGGAAGCGCATGAAATATCGGTGTCGCCTTCACTTTGGCGGCGCGGGCCGGGTGTATTTGTAAGGGAGCACGTCGGGCACGACGTGAACGTCGGTGGTAAATTTAAACGGGGCGTCTGTGCCGTTGGTGTAGGTCAACTCGACGAAGTAAGCGGTCCAGCCTTTGGCGGGTTTGTCCACTTTGGCCGCATAGACGCCGCCACCCCCGTCTTTGAGGTCGGTGCTGTGGTACGCCGGACCGATGGTCATGAGCCGGAAGTCGCGTGCTTCTTCGTTCGTGGCCTGCCAGAGTTTCACTTCGGCCGGTGGGTCGGCGGATTTTACGCGAATCGCGCCGTCCTTTTCGGCGGCCCAGGAGTATTGCGGCAATTTGTGTCCCTTCACGACGGCCTGGTAGCAGGCCATGAGCGACAGCCAGGCGTCGCTCCCTTTGAGACCGTGATCGGCATTGGGCACGTAACGAAGGTACTTCACGCCGGGCAGGTCCTTGAAATAAAACTGCGACGAGTCGGGCAGAAAGAACTGGTCGCCGCCGGCGTTGATGATGAACTTCGGAATCGTGAGACGCGAGCGGTATTGGTAGGGCTCCTCGATCTTCATTAACGCGCGATATTCCGGTGTGCCGTTCCAATCCATGATTTTCATGGCCACGTAATCACCCACGGCGGGCGCCCAGAATCCATAGGCCTCCCAATGGTGAACAAACGAGGGCTCGATGTTCAACAGGTCGATTACCAGCGGGGCGATCGCGATGACGCGGTGATCCACGGCCGCGGTGGTCCAGGTGGTCCAGCCGCGCTTGGAACCGCCGGCGACGAAGAACTTATCGACGGTCACGTTGCCGCCGGCGTCGCTGGCACAAAAGGCGCTGATGGTGTCCAGCGCGCGCACAGCGGCCTTGGTCATGGGGAGGCGAGCCGGCCATTTTTCGTCGCCGGTGCGTAGGAATTTGTTCCAGGTGTAGGCGATGATGCCGTCTTCGGTGCGCTCCTGAGTTTCACCGGCGAAGAGGAGGGGTTCGTTGGGAACATTGCGTAATTCGGTGATGACGGTGCCCGAGGTGGTGGCGATGGTAACGAAATTGGCGTCGGCTTTGGCCGGTGGTTCGCTCTTGTTGCTGCCGCCGCCGATGAAGAGCAGCCCGGTGGCGCTGTTGACTTTGTCCGGTTTCACGAGAGTGAGCCAGTGTTGCCAGAGCGGGCGGTTGACTTCGTTGGTGGTGAGCCACGACTGCGAGATCATCTCGAGGATATAGGTGGTGTAGCCCTCGCTTTTGGTGGCATTGACGAGGTGCCAGGTGTAGTGCGGGTCCGGCCTGGCAACATAGCGGTCCAGCGCGGTGCGCGGCGTGGATTGCGTGCGGTCGGTGGACGAGGCGAGCAAGGCGATGGCCGAGAGGACGAGTGTCGCGGCAAACGTGAGGGCCGACCGCAAGCATGACGAATTCATAGCAGTGGTGGAATTGGGGTCAGTCAATAGTATCGTGCTTTTTCCTGCCGCCCGGAAACTCCACTATTTCCGAACCTCTGTGCAAAGAGTGAAAGTTGTCAATACTATTGACCGACCCCTTCCCGACCCCTTCCCGGGTCAACTCAGCTTCCACGGTTCGCGGAAGGAGCGGGTAAGCAGCTTGCTGGCTTCGTCGTCACCGAGGATACGTTCTTCCTTCGCGTCCCACTTGATTTTCCTGCCCGCCAGCATGGCGATGAGGCCCAGGTGTCCCGGAATAGTGGAGTGATGCGCCACTTCAACCGGGGTGACCGTGGGTTGCCGTGATTTGACGGAATCGAGGAAGTTGCGATAGTGACCCCCCTTGGTGAACGGCAATTTCACCTTGCGCTGATCCTCCGGGAGGCTGCGGGTGTCCTCCCATTCCTTGTGGGAAGACTCGAAGGCGTTGCCGCGGGCCACCCAGACCCAGCCGTCGGTGCCAATCCATTTGGTGCCGTCACGAATATCCGAATGCCCGCCGGCGATGATCGTGGTGATGTCGCCGGGGTATTTCGCCGTGATGCGGTATTTGGTGCAGGTGTTCCAGACGGCATCAACAGGCGGGAACTCGCCAATGCCTTCGACTTCCAATGGACCGATCTTGTCGTCGGAGCCCAGTCCCCAGTGCGCGATGTCGCAGTGATGGCCGATCCAGTCCAGCAACTGGCCACCGCCGGTGTTGTAATTCCAGCGCCAATTCATGTGCACGCGGCCTTCGATGTACGGCATCATCTTCGAGGGGCCGATCCAGAAATCGTAATCAAGTTCGGGAGGCGGATCGGTCACCGTTATCTTGTCGCGCGTCCTCGCAAAATCGGAGTGCCCGGGGGGAAGTCCGACTTCCACGCGCGTCACTTTGCCGATCAGGCCGCAGCGAACGATTTCCGCCGCGTAATGGAAGTTTCTTTCCGAACGCTGCCAGGAGCCCGTCTGCCAGATGCGTTTGTTGGCCTGGACGGCTTTCACAATGGCCTGCTGTTCGGCGATTGTCCGGGCAAGCGGCTTTTCTCCGTAAATGTCCTTTTTGTTCTTTGCCGCCTCGGTGGCGATGAGTTCGTGCCAATGGTCCGGAACGGCGATCATCACGGTGTCAATGTCGGGGCGGGCCATCAACTCCCGGTAATCGTGATAGGTTTTGCAGCCCTGGTTTTTGTAGTGAGTGTTAATGGCGTTGACGGACGCTTCCAGGTGTTTCTTGTCCACATTGCAGGTGGCGACCACCTGGCAATCCGGTTCCCTCATGAAGTTCCCGGTATTTCCGGGGCCCTGCATGCCCCAGCCAACGACGCCCATCGTGATGCGTTCCGAGGGCGCCGGTCGGCCTTCCGCCCCGAGGGCGCTGGCCGGTATGATGGTCGGCGCGGCAACGGCGGCTGCGGTTGTGGCGATAAAACGGCGACGGGAAATTTTGGAATTTGTTGGTTTCACGAAGAGTTATCATGCCCCCTTGACTGTGCGTGTGCGAGCGAAAAAATGTGTCGGGCGCTAGGTCGTCGCGCCATGAGCCTCCGGTGAAACCGGTTCCGGGGGTAAACTGTCCAGCAACAGCCAGCGGCCGTTGATACGTCTGACCATTTCCACCAATTCCGCCAGCGTTCCCGGCTTCACCAGATACGAGTTGGCGCCCAATTCGCGCGCTTTGGTCACGTCGGGGACATGATCGGAGGCCGTCAATACGACGATAATCAATCCAGCCAACTCCGGCCGGTCGCGGACCCAGGCGAGCACTTCAAAGCCGGAAAGTTTCGGCAATCTGAGGTCGAGCATCATCAGGAAGGGAAAGGGATAGCGGGCGCGATCGGCATAGGCGCCGTCCCCGGAAAGGTAACGGATGGCTTCCTCTCCGTCTTTCACCACGTTGAGCGGATTAGCTATGCGCGCATTGCGAAACGCCTGCTTCAACAGCAGAATATCCGCCTCACCATCTTCCACCAAAAGCATGGAGGACTCCCGCAAATCGTCCCCGCAACCATTTTCTTCCAAATGCATAGTGACTGAGACACGGGGAATTTTTCCGCGTTCAACTTCCATTCGACACTTCACGGGGCAAAGGCGCCGATGACACGATAAAATTTCCCCGGGCCGGCGGCAGTGTCGATGCGGACCGTCGATGAGTCGATGGCCTGGGCAAATCCCGCGGGATCGTCCATGAAAGGCTGCTTAAGGTCTGAAGTGGATTGCACTTTGTAGAAGAATCCACGAAGCGTATTGTAGCGCAGTTCGCATTGACTGGAATTCACACTGTGCATGGCCAGAGCAACCGGGGTATTGGTGACGGCGCCGTCAAAATATTGTCGGGCAAGGTTCCAGGCAGCTTGCCCGCACCATGCGCCCACTCTGCGGCCGGCCAGATCATCCGCCGAAACGTGGATGCCGCCCCACAGCCGTGAGAGTCCGGCCTGGTCCGATGCGTCGAAATAAGTGGCCCACTGCAATTGCACCGGTTGCGTGGGACCCCTTTCGAAAGAGAGCGAAGAGTTGGTATAACTGCCCAGGCCTCCCGGAAAAAACGGCGATCCCGTAAAGGCGACGAGGACTTCCGCAGCCGCGCGGCTGAAGGTGCTGTGGCCCGAAATGTAACCGGGAAATGCCGGGGTCACGAAGGTCTTTTTCTGATACGGAAACCAGTTCGCCGCGAGCATCCATCGCACGCCGCTGTATTGCGTCGCCGGATCGGCCGGCTGGCCGGGCCAGGCGAAAATGACGATGGCGCCGACCGGCAATCCCTGGTGGCGTCCGCCGGGTTGCGCCGTTTGCGATGTGACCACTTCGATCAGGCCCTGCACCAGCGGAAGACCATCGGGATGATACGATGGACCGGCCGGATCGCTGGACTGACCGCGCTGGCCCAGGTAACGAACGGCCTCGATGGGACGCCAGCCATCGTACAGGCGTTTGAGAGACCACGCGGCGCAGGCGGCATCGTGGACGGCGGCATTCAAAACGAAATACAACTTCACCTCCCACTCGAGATCGTCCAACACGCTTCCGCTGCCAGCGAGGCGTTTGACGAGGGAGGGATTGTCGCTCACCGCATTGGCAATCACGTTCCAATGGCCGGGCGGAGTTTCAGAGCTGGGACCGTCAGCCCAGAATTCGGCCAGCACCCTTGCAAAATCGCCCCGTTTGACGGGATTGGCCGCATACGGCTGAGCGGTGACCGGGTTGAGCGGGTGCCCGGTGCCGTCGTTTGCGCCGAGGCTGTTGTTTCCAAATACGCCGGGGGAGATGTCCATGATGACGCCGTCATCCGGAGTCAATTGACTGCTGCGGCGGATCACGTCCACCACCTCGCTGCGGTATTGCGCATCACCCACGCCATCCAAATGCGGAGGCGGGCCCGGATCGATCCACGGCAGCATGGAATCGTCGCGGCTTAACGCAAACGGACGCACCGCATTCCATTGTGCACCCAGGAACTTCTGGACCTGCGCGATGGGAAAACCATGTTGATCGACCCCGTTGGTGATCGACAGCGGTTGCCAGCGGTTGGCGTCCACGGCCGAGGTGCCGTTGGTACTCGTGTCCAACGGCGGATTGACGGGCGCGTAGCCGCCCTCGTTGACGGGCAAGTCCTGGTAGGCCTGCGTTTGGCGGGCGCCGTCGTTGAGAAAATAAGAAGAAACGGCGCCAGCCACGGAATTGCCGACTCCCGCAGGCGTCGTGGTGTCGAGGGTGAAATTGTTTTGGTCATATCCCAGGATGGCCATTCGCGCGTCGAGCGCGGCGAGCGTGATGCTGGCGCTGCGGGAGAGCGCGTAGCGTTCCTTCAGAAGACGGTAGGCCGCGTAGCTGATCGCTTCGCGCCGGGCCGCGGGCACATCTGCGGCGGTGTGTTTGCCGCGGTAGAGATAGCCCACTGCCGAATTGTCGTAGGCCGCCCAGGCGTCATACATGGCGACCGAGAGATGAAACAGGTTGCGCGCCTGAACCGGCGGATGAGGCGTATCAATCCGGATGGCTGAGAGAATTTCTTCGTCCCAAACGCGCGCGATGCTCGGGGACGCCGCCGCGCGGGCGACGACACCGATGCCAAAGGCGAGCAACAAGGCAAATCGCAACACCTTCATACCGGCGGCGAGTATCAGCGGTGAAAGTTCGGCTGTAAAGAATTCCCGCCAACGAACGACCCCGAAAACGGTTCGGGGAAGATGGGTACAATTATTGTTATAGGTATAACAAAAATTGTACGTTGTGTCCCGAGCGGATCAAAGAGACGGCGACGCCAACGTGCTGCCGACCCGAGGGCGAGCTGGAATATAGGTTCTGCTGTCAAGTTCCACAGTTTGCAAAGTGTGGATCATTCATCGAGGGAAATCTGTGTCCCATCGCAGAGCGCCTGTCCGGTCTCTTTGCCGGCGAGATGCCGGCAGCACGTTGAGGGTTATGGGTGGGAGAACCCTGGGCGGCCGTCCGGTTGCACTGTGAATGCCTGCTTTTTCTCCGTGCTGGCAGCGGGTGGCTGTGTGAGCGGCTTCAGGATTTCCGAGAGAAGATCAGGGCGCGCCTCGTCGCGTTCGAGATACGGATATCTCTCGCCGTCGTGATACTGCAGTTTGCAGGTCTTGAAATATTCTTCGTTCTCGACCAGCAATTCGATGGGCGCCTGGCCCGTCTTCGCGGACTTTACTGCGGCGCGCAGGATCGCGGGCGTCCAGCGGCGACCGTTCACGGCCACCAGTTTCATGGCCGGGCCGATGCCGGCCTTGTCCGCCGGTGAACCGGCGATGACATCGGTGATGGCGCCTTCTTCCTTGATTGTCAGGCCGAGCGAGAAGCTCAAGTCGGTGAATTTGCCCGCGCTTTCACGGGATTTGAGCATGTCCGGCAGCGTGTCACGATAAACCAGCCGCCAGCCGGAAGCTTCGATGCCGCCGAGCGGCGCGCGCGGATTGGCCGCATAGACGCGGGATTGGAAAAACTCGCGCCAGTCGTACGGGACAATTTCGTTCAGCGTCGCGACGACATCATCGAAAGTGTAGGCAACGACTCCGGGCGGACCGCTGTTGCCGCCATGAAACTTCCGGCAGAAGTCGTCGAGCGAACGGCGGCCATTCGTTTTTTGCCGAATCAGCACGTCCGCTTCGAGCCAGATCAAGTCGCCTTCGGCGTAGAAATCCACACTTCGCCGCCGAGCGGCGCCTTCGGGCCGGGCCCGGTAAAGCAACTGGGCGGCGACGGCGGTGTCTGCCAGCGGCCGCCAGATGCGGCCGGAGCGATAATCGAGGCCGGCCGCATCCAGGGCGAGATTTTCGCGAAAATTCTCGTTGGTCCACAACCCGCTGCGGGCTGCCAGCACAACGCCCAGATAATCGACCAACGCCTCCAGTGATACGGGCGGGAACTCGAGACCCGCGAAGGATTCCACGGTCGGCACGAGGGCGGTGCCGAACTTCCATCCTGCGGGCAGCCGCAGCGTGGCGGCGTATTGGATCTCGCGGGCTCTGGCTCCCTGGGGATAGAGCAGTACCTGGTTCCAACTCAGGTCCAGCAATTGCGCGGTGGCGGAGGCGCCCGAGGAAAAGTCACCCGAGCTGGGCGGCAGGAGGAAATCGAGGGCGACCTCTACGGCGTCGGCGCCGGCGGGCACGTCCAGATGGAACGCATACATGTCCTCGGAATCGCGCCGCCACTCCACCGGTATGCCTGCGGCGCTCATCTTCAGGCCGACGAGATCGGTGATGGAGCCGTTGGGTGCATGCTCGCCCGGCAGCCACTTCGGATAGAGCAGTGTCAACGGGCCGGGCGGGGCGGGAATCTGGAGCCTGGCGTGCAGGATTTTGCGCGGCGCGTCGGTAGCATCGACGTTCAGGGAGATCGGCGCATTCTGAGAAAAGCCGGATGCACACAGGAAGTGAACGCACACCGCGGTAATCGATCGGTACTTGAGATAGTGCCGGGGACTTTTCATGAGTGAGTCGGATGGCTGTGAGCGACCTCTCTATCCGATCGTCAGGCGGCTTACAAGGGCGAAGTCAGAAATCTGCCCTTCCAGAATGTCCGCGGCATGCGTCACCAAAAGTTTCTGAATGTGCGAATTGCGCCGGCCCCGGCCAGGGAGTTCGTCAGCCCGAGGGTTTGCCCAGGCATTTTTCGAAGTGGAACACGATGCGCGAGTAAAGCTGCTCGTTGACCACGGGATCGGGCACCATGTGGGTCAAACCGGAAAGCGGCAAGAGTTCGATTTGTTTGCCGGCGCGGAACAGCGCGTCCACCAGCTTCAGCGAGTGGCGAAAATAGACGTTGTCGTCCCCGGTGCCGTGGATGAGCAATAGCGGGCGTCTCAGGTCTGCGGCCCGGGCGAATAGCGAGCCGTCGCGATACGCTGCCGCGTCGGTGTCGGGCATGCCCAGGTAGCGCTCCGTGTAATGCGTGTCGTAATCGAGCCAATCGGTCGGGGGCGCGCCGGCGACGGCGGCCTTGAACACATCGGGTTGTTTCATCACCGCCAGGGCCGACAGATAGCCGCCAAAGGACCAACCAAAAATCCCGACGCGGTCGAGGTCCAACTCGCGATATTTTCGCCCCAGGGCTCTGAGGCCCGTCACCTGGTCGGCCAGCGGAACGGAACCGAGATGTTTGTAGATGGCCCGCTCCCAGTCGTGGCCCCGGCCCGGCGTGCCGCGGCCATCCAGGCTCACGACCACGAAACCCTGATCGGCGATCCACTGCGGCAGGAGCCATGATCCCATGGAGGCGATCACCACGCCGGAACTGTCCGGTGGAAGTGGACCGCCATAGACGTGCACGATCACCGGGTAACGTTTGCGAGGATTAAAGGCGCGGGGCCGAACCAGTGCGGCGTAGAAGCCCGCGCCCTGGCCGATCCTGACCAATGCGACGTTCGGAACGAACGGCGGTTCTTCCGCCACGGGCGGCAAGTCGCCGACACGCGTGCCGTCGGCGCGATGCACGGTGGCTCTTCGCATCGAGCCGAGGCTTGAACTGATGTCCACATACATCGAGTGGTTCGGATTGAAACTGGCGCTGTGCCAGCCCGGGTCCGGAGTCATCTCCACCGGGCTGCCGCCTTTGAGCGAGGTTCGAAAGAGTTTTCGTTGCGTCGGGTCCGGCCGCCCGATGAACGCGATTTCGCCGGAATCGGGATTGACATCGACGAGTTCTCCGAAGCCAAATTCCGGCGGCACCAGGACCTGCTTCAGGTTGCCGTGACGGTCGCGCCATTCGAGACGCCAATCACCGCCGCGCTCGCTCGCCCAGAGGAAACCCTGGTCCCCGGCCAGCCAGCGGGGAACATCCTGGCGCACGCTTAGCCAGGCGGGGTCCCGTTCGGTGAGGAGCGGCGTGGTCCGGCCCGTCGCCGGGTCGGCTTCCAGCAGCACCAACTCTTTTTGATCGCGTGTTTGAACCGCGAAAGTGAGCGGACCATTTTCTTCCCACTGCACGCTGGTCAGATAGGGATAGCGCTTGCGGTCCCATTGCATCCAGACCGTGTCGCCACCGGTCACCGGCACGACACCGAGGCGCACTTTCGCGTTGGCTTTGCCGGGGCGAGGATAACGGGAAGGGTAGGGAGGGTCACCCGGCTTTGCGGGGTCGGACACATACCAGACCTCGACGTCGGTGTGGTCGGTTTCCTGGTAAGCAATGAAGTGTGAGTCCGGCGACCACCAGTAACCGGAAAAACGGTTCATTTCCTCGCGCGCCACAAATTCAGCCAGCCCGTGCGAAACCGGCTCCGTGCCAGCGGCGGTGACCGGATTCTCTTTGGCGGCCGCGAGGTTAAAGGCATAGACGTCGTGATCGAGCACGTAAGAGACACGCTTGCCATCCGGTGAGAACTTCGGATCGACAAGCGTACCGGGGCCGGTCTGCAACTCCTGCACGGCGCGCGAGGCCCGATCGACGACGTAGAGTTTTCCCGAAAGGCTGAGCAGGATGCGCGTCCCATCCCTGGAAAGCTGGAAATCCGTGAATCCGCCGAGGCTCACCCGCATCCGTTCGCGCAGCGCCTTTTCTTCAGCAGACAGTTTTTCTTCTGCGCCTTTGAGAATGTCTTCGGGCGTCAGCAGCAGTCGTGTGTTGCCGGAGGCGACATCGAATTCGTAGAGTTCGAGTTTCGGTGTCCGGGCTTTGGCGCGGAGGAAGAGCACGGCCTTGCCATCGGGTGTAGGCAGCGTTTTGGTAGGGCGGCCGAGAGAAAATCCCCGGGTTTCGGCATGGTCCCGCAGAAACTTCAGGTTCGAAAGGGACGCTTTGTCGCCGTGAGTTTGGGCGACGGCCGGCGCGCGGGCGGCGAGAATTTCGCAAACCAGGAGCGCCGGGACCATGAGGTTTTGCATGCCCGCGAGAATACAAAGGGAGGCGGAATTTTTTCAATTCTTTCGCTTGTTTCTTGTGGGCAAAACTCAATAAGCTGATGAGATACATAAGGCACGGGTTCACTGAAGGCTTCCGGCGGGGTCGTTGACCACGAGGAAGCCGGCCGCTTACTGATCTGAGCACGAGCAACAACGCCCATGCAGTGCGACAACACGGGAACGGCCTCCGCTCCAACGGAGTCGGCGGTGGTCGAGGGAATCGTCTAACAACAAACCATTGGAGGTGCCCATGATGGTCTTCCTGATCCACGTTCGCGACCCGCAATTCTACGCTCTCCCCGCCAAAACCCGGGCCAAAAACGGCAACATCCGCGTGATGGGATTCCCTCCGATCGGCATCATGTCGCTCTCGTCGGTGCTCAAGCGCGCCGGCCATGAGTGCGTGATGTTTGACCAGGCCAATCCTGAAACGCCCAACCCGGTCATCATCGAGGAGATCCAGCGGAAGCAGCCGGCGCTGGTGGGCTTGAGTTTCCTCAGCACGACCAGTTATCCGTATGCCAAAATCCTTGCCCGGGAAATCCGGGCCGTCAACCGCAAGGTGAAGCTGGCGTTCGGCGGCGTGTTTGCCAGTCTCAACGCCCCCCTGGTGAAACAGCAATGCCCGGAGGTGGACTTCGTCTGCCGTGGCGACGGCGAACAGCTCATCCTGGACCTGCTGGCGCATCTGGAGGATCCGTCCGGCGTGGCGAGTGTGACGTGGGCGAAGCAGGGCCAGGTCATTAACAATCCCAATCGACCGACGGAGCGCAACCTGGATCAGTGGCCGTACCCGGATCGCGAGAGTCTGCCGCTGGACTTCGTCGAATCCATGCCGCTGGATGTGCCGGCCGTGCTCTCCATGGAGCGTTTCACGACGATGCAAACGTCGCGCGGCTGTCCCTGGTCCTGCGTCTTCTGCGACATTCCGGTCTTCAACGAGGGGAAATGGCGCTCGCGGACTCCGCAGCACGTCGTGGCCGAATTCAAGTATCTGCAGGAGTTGGGGTACGGCGCGGTTTATTTTGTGGACGACCATTTCCTGCTTCAGCCAAAACGGATCGAAGCCATTTGCAAAGGCCTGTGCGACCAGGGCAACACGATCCAATGGGGCTGTGAAGGGCGGGTGGACTCGGTCGCCCAACACCTGTTTCCGGCGATGGCGAAAGCGCGCTGCCGCACGCTCATGTTCGGGATCGAGAGCGGCAGCCAGAAGATGCTCGACCGGTTGCGAAAGGAGCAGACGCTGGCCGAGGTGGAGACCGCGGTGACCAATGCCAAGCGGGCGGGCATCGAGATCGTACACGGCTTTTTTGTGGTCGGCTCTCCGGATGAGACGGTTGAGGAAATGAAGGCGACCTTCGACTTTGCCGCGAGGCTGCCGGTGGACACGTTCGGCTTTAATCGGCTGTGCGTCTATCGCGGCACGCCGTTGTGGCACGAATACGTGAAACGCGGCCTGGTCAATGATGCCACGGATTGGTACAAGTATTTCAAGTGTTCGACGATCGACCCGACGTGTCTGCCCGGCGAAGTGATCCACGCGACACGCAGCGCGGGCCTTCGCCGGCTGTTCATTTACAAACTGCTGCACTATCCGGTGCAGACCTTCCGGCTGTTGCGCCGCTTTGTGCGTTATATGCCGGTCCGCGACGTGGTTTATCTCATCGTCAAGCCGTTCCTGGGCAGGAAAAAGGGCGCCACGAAAGCGGAGGTGTTGTCGCGCGCGGTCGAGCATGGCGCCGTGAAGGATGCCGCCGCGCAAATGACCCAGGTGTCCGACGACACGCTGGAGCACATTCTGCGGGAATCGCAGGCGGAGCGTCTCCGCATTCAACAGGAAGCCGAAGCTTCGCGGGAATTGGCCTCGGCTGGATGACCGAACCGGTGACACGGCCCGCGGCAGGATTATCGGCGGCGAACCGGTGAATTCGTTCGCGCCAGACTCCGGGTGATGGCCGGGCGCGTCCTCGACAGACAGGGTGACGTCAAAATGAACGCCCAGGATGCCAATGCGACCATGGCAGTGTTCCTCGATTTGGAGAACATTGCCCTCGGCGCGCGCGATGCCCATTACCCCAGCTTCGATATCCGGAAGGTGCTCGAACGCCTTCTGCTCAAAGGACACATCGTGGTCAAGAAGGCGTACTGCGACTTCGATCGTTACAAGGACTTCAAGCGGGGCCTGCACGAGGCCGCCTTTGAACTCATCGAAATCCCCCACGTGCGCCAGTCCGGCAAGAACTCGGCCGACATCCGCATGGTGGTGGACGCATTGGATCTCTGTTACACCAAGGGTCACGTGGACACCTTCGTCATCATCAGCGGCGACTCCGATTTCTCGCCGCTCGTGAGCAAGCTGCGCGAGAACGCCAAGACCGTCATCGGTTTTGGTGTGAAGAATTCCACTTCGGACCTGTTCATCAATAATTGCGACGAATTCCTTTATTACGACGATCTGGTGCGGGCGGGGCCGTCGAAAGCGCGCCGGCGCGGCGACACCACTGTTTCCGCCGCCCGGGTGGTCGAGGGCGAGCACCCGGGACCTTCTTTGGAAAAGGCGTTTGATCTCCTGGAAGAGACTCTGGAAGCCCTCACCGAGGAGCGGGAGGAAGACGAGCCCATCTGGGGTTCCATGATCAAGCAGGCCATCAAACGGCGACATCCCGGTTTCAACGAACGCGCTCACGGATTCGGTTCCTTCAACGACCTGCTTCTGGAAGCGCAGAAACGCGGCCTCTTGAAATTGGAAGCCGACGAAAAGTCCGGCGGTTACACCGTTCGCACGATGAAGTGAGATCGGCTGGCCCTCACCGCGGTTGTCTCCCTCGGAACGAGAAAGTCGCAAAAATTTCTCGCCCAAAATCATTCTCTCTTATTCAATCCTGTCAGCGATGCTGTTGGAAGAAAACATGGAATTCGACTTTGCGGTCGAGTCCGCCGATGAGGCCCGGCTGCAAGGTTCCTTCACGGAACAATTGCTTTCCTTTCGCGAATTCGGGCAAGCGACCCGTTGCCTCCGGACCCAAGCGCAGACATTGTGCGGCGACCGCATTGAAGCGCCGGCGTACGTCAATGAATTCTGGACGGCACGGCAGAGGCAGGCGAGCAGTCTTCAGGAGATTTCTTACCGAGCCTGTTTCAAACCGCAATTGCCGCGTTTTTTCATTCAGCGCCTCACGGAACCGGGCGAGATTGTCCATGACCCGTTCATGGGCCGGGGCACCACGTTGGTTGAAGCCGCCTTGCTGGGGCGCGTGCCTTACGGGTGCGACATCAATCCGTTGAGCCGGTTTCTCACCCGACCGCGTTTGAATCCGCCCGGCGTACCGCAGGTCGCGGAACGCTTGAAAACGATCGACTTTGCGGAGGCCGACGAATTCCCGGAAGACCTGCTCGTTTTCTATCATCCGGAGACGTTGCGGGAGATTTGCTCGCTCAAGAAATACCTCTTGAAGCGAAAAGCCGAGGCCAGATTGGATGCGGTTGATGAATGGATTTGGATGGTCGCGTTGAACCGGTTGACCGGTCATTCGCCCGGCTTTTTCTCGGCGTACACGCTGCCGCCCAATCAGGCCGTTTCCGTAAAGTCTCAAAGGAAGATCAACCAGCGCCGGGGACAGACGCCTCCGCGCAGGAAGGTGCCCGAGCTCATCTACCGGAAGACCCGACAGTTGCTTGCGGACTGCAATCGGAACGTCCGGAAAATCCTGGCGCGAGCGAGCGACAGAGCGCGTCTGCTGACCCAAAGGGCGGCGGCGACGCCGGAGATTCCGAGCGACCGCGTTGCTCTGGTCGTGACTTCGCCGCCGTTTCTGGATGTGGTCGATTATGCCGGCGACAACTGGCTGCGCTGCTGGTTTATCGGGACCGACCCCCGCTCGGTCAAGATCACGGTCGCGCGCAAACTGGAAGAGTGGCAGCAGGCGATGACCGACGTCTTTCGCGAGTTGATGCGCGTATTGCGGCCGGGAGGCCATGTCGCTTTTGAAGTGGGCGAGGTGCGCGGCGGCGAGATCAAGTTGGAAGAAGCGGTGTTGCCTTGCGGTGTCGAAGCCGGTTTGCAACTTGTGCTGGTCGTCATCAACGACCAGAAGTTTACCAAGACCGCCAATTGCTGGGGCGTGGACAACAACTTCAAGGGAACCAACACCAA
>WNGA01007912.1_pt1 | contig 14665 bp, 8 predicted proteins | sample 5400061 | NCBI WGS metagenome assembly WNGA01 (sample SAMN13153366, study PRJNA577476) | soil metagenome | isolation source: 100 cm soil or saprolite under grassland replicate 2 | place: USA:California | collected 2016-06-15
TTTTTCTGGCTCATGCTGCCTTTGAGTTGCTCGACCGATTCGTATTCGTGTTCTTCCATCCATTCGCGCATCTCGCGTTCGATCATGCGAATGTGATCGATTCCGCGGCGCAACAGGATTGAGCAAACCATCGTCACGTCGGCGCCGGCCATTAACATTTTTAGTGCGTCGGTGGCGCGGTGGATTCCGCTTGTGGCTGCCAAGTTCGCACCGATACGCCCGTAAAGCATCGCGATCCAGCGCATGGGCAAGCGCATCGCCATCGGTGTGCTCAACAGCACGTTGGGCGAAATCTCCAGAGTCTCCAGTTCAATGTCTGGTTGATAAAAACGATTGAACAGCACCAATGCATCGGCGCCCTCGCGGTCGGCCCGCCGGGCGAACCGCGCGAAGTTCGTGAAGAACGGGCTGAGCTTGACCGCCACCGGTATCTTCAACTGCGCTTTGATCGCTGCGAGAATGCTTAGGTAATGGGCTTCGATGTCTTCCCCTCGAACGTCCGGATCGCTCGGAATGGAATAAATGTTCAGCTCAAGCGCATCAGCGCCCGCTTCCTCGATCTGCCGGGCATAGGCCAGCCAACCGCCAAACGTTGAGCCGTTAAGGCTACCAATGATTGGGATATCCACCGCCGCCTTCGCCTGGGCAATGTGCTCCAGATACGCTTCCGGGCCAATCTTGAACTCAGCCGGCTCTGGAAAATATGTCAGCGATTCCGCGAAACTTTCCGTCCCCTGTTCAAGATAATAATGCAGGTCATGATGATCGCGGCGAATCTGCTCTTCAAAAAGTGAATGGAATACGACCGCCGCAGCGCCGGCGTCCTCCATTCGTTTGATGTTGTCGATTTTTTCCGAAAGCGGCGATGCCGACGGCACGAGCGGCGTGCGCAACTTAAAGCCCAGGTATCGGGTCGTTAGGTTCATGGGGTTGGCGTGGGGTTGAATTTTCTCGCAGCGAGAAATTCGTAGAATGCGCGGCGATCGCTCACGTCCGCCTGCGCCTGTGCGAGCAATTCCTTCGCGGCGCGCGGTTCGCTTTTTTCGAGCATCTTGAACCGATTCTCCAGTTTGAAGTAATCCGCGACTTTCATGCGCGGCCCAGCGGAATCGAGCTGGAGCGGATTCTCTCCGAGCCGGAGTCGCTCAGGATTGTAACGATACAGGAGCCATTGCCCGGAGTTGACTGCCGCTTTTTGATTTTGATTGGCCGTGGTCATGTTGATGCCGTGCGCAATGCAGTGGCTGTAGGCGATGATGAGCGCGGGCCCGTCGTACGCTTCCGCTTCGAGGAACGCTTTCAACGTATGCTCGTCCTTGGCTCCCATTGCGACAGAGGCGACGTAAATCGTGCCGTAAGTCATTGCCATTAGTCCGAGATCTTTCTTCGGACAGCGTTTCCCACCGGACGCGAACTTTGCGACCGCAGCGCGGGGCGTCGATTTGGAACATTGCCCGCCCGTGTTGGAATAAACCTCCGTATCGAGCAGTAGGACCTTCACGTTACGGCCGCTGGCGAGGACGTGGTCGAGTCCACCGTAACCGATGTCGTAACCCCAGCCATCACCGCCGACAATCCAGACGCTTTTGCGCACAAGCGTGTCGGCCAGCGCGAGCAGGCGTTTTCCAAGTGGATCACGTAGCGATTCCAGTCTGCGCTTCAGCTCGGCGACGCGCTCGCGTTGATCGAAGATATCCGCTTCATCACGCTGACGCGCGTTTAAGATTTCGGTGGTGAGCCTGCGCCCGATTTGCGGGGAGAGCTGCTGGAGCAGTTCGCCGGCGAACTCTTGCTGTTTATCGAGTGAAACACGGAAGCCAAGACCGAATTCCGCGTTGTCTTCAAATAACGAATTCGACCATGCCGGGCCGCGTCCGTTTCGATCCTTCGTGTAAGGCGTGGTTGGCAAATTGCCGCCGTAAATGGAAGAGCAACCGGTCGCGTTCGCGATGATTAAGCGATCGCCAAAGAGCTGGGTGAGCAATTTGATATAAGGCGTCTCGCCGCAACCGGCGCATGCTCCCGAGAACTCAAAGAGCGGCTGTTGAATCTGCATTTTGCGCACATGATCAGTTGACACCCGGCGGCGATCCGTGTCGGGAATCGAAGCGAAGAAATTCCAGTTCTCGCGCTCCGGCTCGCGCAACGGAAGCTGCGGCTCCATGTTAATTGCCTTCAACCGCGCTTCAGACTTATTCCGCGCGGGGCAAACATCCACGCAGATCCCGCAGCCGGTGCAATCTTCCATCGCCACTTGCAGCGTGTATTTCAACCCTTTCCACTCCGGCAGCCGTGCCTCCGCCGACTTGAACGACGAAGGTGCGCCTTGGAGAACAACCGCCTCATACACTTTGCTTCGGATGACAGCATGTGGACAGACCATCACGCATTTGCCGCACTGGATACAAACTTGCGGATCCCAAACCGGGACATCGCTCGCGAGATTTCGTTTTTCCCACTGAGTTGTGCCGGTCGGATATGTGCCATCGTTAGGCAACGCGCTCACCGGCACTCGATCGCCGCGTCCCGCCATGATTTCGCCCAGAACGTTGCGCACGAACTCCGGCGCGCGCTTGAGCTCCCCGTTGCTCCCGGAGGGAACCGGAACAACTGCGTCCGGAACTTCCACTTCATACAAATGTGCGAGCGATTCATCAACCGCCCGCAGATTCATCTGCACGATCTCATCGCCTTTCTTCGCATACGTTTTGCGAATGGAATTCTTAATCGCCTCGATCGCGTCCTGCGCCGGCAGGACGCCGGAGATGGCGAAGAAACAGGTCTGCATCACGGTGTTGATGCGGCCGCCCATTCCCGCGTCGCGGGCCACCTTGTTGCCATCGATGACAAAGAACTTCGCGCGCTGCTCGATGAGCCGGCGCTGGACAGCTTCTGACAGACGGCCCCACACGCGGTCCGGTCCTAACGGTGAATTCAGCAGGAACATTCCACCAGGTGCGAGTTCCTTGAGCACATCACAGATCTCGAGCAAGACGGGTTGATGGCAGGCAACGAAGTTCGCTTTGGTGATGAGATATGTCGATCTTATCGGGCGCGGGCCAAACCGCAGATGCGAGATCGTCATCGCGCCCGCTTTCTTCGAATCGTAAACAAAGTATCCCTGCGCAAAATGATCCGTGTTTTCGCCAATGATCTTGATCGACTCCTTGTTGGCGCCCACCGTGCCGTCTGCTCCGAGGCCGAAGAACTGCGCGCGCACAACTTCATCCGGTTCGATGGAAAATTCTGGATCGAACGGCAAACTCGTGTGCGAGAGATCGTCGTCGATTCCGACGGTAAAATGGTTTTTCGGCGACGCCTCCGCGAGATTGTCAAAGACCGCCGTGATCATCGCCGGCGTGAATTCCTTCGATGACAAACCGTAGCGGCCGCCGACCACGCGCACGTCGCTGCGGCCCTGCTCGTACAACGCATTGACGCAATCGAGATAGAGCGGCTCGCCTCCCGAACCGGGCTCCTTCGTCCGGTCGAGGACGGCGATGCTGCGCACGGTCAGGGGCAATGTTTTGACGAACGCTACGGCGTCGAACGGCCGGTACAACCGCACCTTGACCACACCGACTTTCTGATTTTGAGCGGCTAGAAAGTCCACTGTCTCATGAACGGCCTCGCAGCCTGAGCCCATCAATACAATCACGCGCTCGGCGTCGGTCGGCCCGTGATATTCGAACGAAGCATACCGCCGCCCCGTGACCTGGGCGAAACGATCCATGGCCTGTTGCACAATCCCAGGACACAAGGCGTAAAACGGGTTCACCGTTTCGCGCGCCTGAAAATAGACGTCCGGATTCTGCGCCGTCCCGCGAATCACCGGATGGTCCGGCGAGAGTGCGCGAGCACGATGCTCGATCACCCGCGCTTCGTCGATCATCGCCCGCAACACGTCATCTGGCAGAATGTCGATCTTCGAGATCTCGTGTGATGTGCGGAATCCATCGAAGAAATGCACAAACGGAATGCGCGATTCGAGTGTGGCTGCGTGTGCGATCAAGGCCAGGTCCTGTGCCTCCTGCACCGACGCCGAACAAAGCATTCCCCACCCGGTGGCGCGTGCCGCCATCACATCGCTGTGATCGCCGAAGATCGATAGCGCCTGCGCGGCGAGCGAGCGCGCGGCCACATGAAATACTGTCGGCGTTAGTTCTCCAGCAATCTTGTACATATTTGGAATCATCAGCAGGAGACCTTGTGACGAAGTGAAAGTGGTGCTGAGCGCGCCGGTTTGAAGAGCGCCATGGATCACGCCCGCTGCGCCGGCTTCGCTTTGCATTTCCACAATTTCGGGAACGGTGTGCCAAAGGTTTTTCACACCACCGGAGGACCAAGAATCCGCCCATTCACCCATCGGCGACGCCGGAGTAATCGGATAAATCGCTATGACCTCATCGAGCGCGTAAGCAATGCGCGCCACCGCTTCGTTCGCATCGAGCATTTTGTAGCCGGCTCGTTTTTTAGTCTTTAAGTTCACGGTTACCCAAACGTAGTGGCTGCCGTTGTCGACCGATGTACGTCTGTTGCGTTTTGCTGTGCAGTTATTGCGCCAGCTAGACCAACGCATTCGTTATTAGCTATAACCCGGTTGCGATTACGTTCTTGTGCTCACGCTCACACAATCACGGCTTCGCATTGTTCATGCTCGCGCGAAGCTGGAATGCAAAATAATGGCTTCGCTCCAGAGCAAATTTTGCAAAGGAAAAGCCAGTCCATGTTGAGTGACGCGTTCATGGCGCAGTTAGCCTCAGTGTGAAAGGAACGGCTATGAGAACAGATCGTGTGCTAACGGTGGAGGAATGTCTTAATGAATGGGGCGCGGTTCCGATGCGTGTGGACCCGCCAGCGTGCGGCGCGCGCCACGTTCCAATCGCGGCGGAGACCAAGCCAGTTCCCCGGACGAACGCGCGCAGCTGCAATTGCGATCGCTGGGGTCATCCGTGTTCAAGCTGTGCCGAGCCCAAAATCCAACCGCGGTTGGAGCTTCCGACTTCGTTACCTGCCAAACAACTAACATAATTGGATGGATATTTAGCGTCGCGGCGATGATGACATCGCATGTCTGGATCCTCGCGCGCTGTCCGCGTCGCGCGTAAACTCGCTTCGCAAGATCGACATTCCGGCGCTAGCCCCTGGAATTGCGCCGTTGATTCAGGTCGACCATTTGCGCAGCGGCGTAAAGCTAAAGACGAGAATCTCGGCATGCCGCGGTTGCCAGCGATGAAAATCGACACGAAAGCGGCCGATCTTCTCTCCGCGAACCTCGTGTCCGGAGTTCATAAGCCCAAAGAGTTTTTGAGTCTCAGATTGGGCGAAGAAACGGCGCGTCGAGGAATTCGGTTACCCAATTCATCTCGTGGGCGTCGGTGACATAAAAGGTGACCTGGATGTCTTGATCGGAGTTTTCAACCATGATTACGCAATAATCGTAGACGTTCGCGTTCTTCCATTTGCCTTCGAAAAAGATGGTGCAACATGGTTGGACTTCAGTTGCCCGAAGGTGAGCTTCCTTAAACGTTCGCGTAAGTAAACAGTTGCGTCGCAGCCGAAGGTGATGCGCTTTTTGCCCGCTCTGCGGCGAGTGCAGCGAAGTGGCTCAGAACGAACAAAGTTATAACACAAAGAACGATTGAAATTAATTTTTTCATCTTGGTTTAGGTGGTATGGCTTTGGAGTTCAGGTGAGCGAGTGGGAACAACCAGAACTGGACAATGCGCATGCCGGACGACGTATTCTGCGACGCTACCGAGCAACAGATGCGTCAAGCCGGTAGATCCATGCGTGGAGATCACGATCAAATCCACATCACTATCTCTCGCATGCTCGCATATTTGCTGGCCCGGATGACCAGTTTGCAGTGACGTTTCCACCTCCAACCCGCTCCAATCAATCTTTTCGAACAGATCGCGGATTTGATCGCGAGCAAAGATCTCAGCGTGCTGGATGAGCCGAGGTAGGTCGTAGCGCTCATACTCATCGCTCGCGACGTAGTATGGGAAGTGAACCGAATTCAGCAACGTAATCTTCGATTTAAAGTGCTTAGCGAAAGCTTTTGCATACGCTAGCCCCTGCATCGAGCACTCGGAAAAATCGACTGGGGCGAGAATTTTACGGAAGCCGGGCACCCCGCCAGACGGTTTGGCACCATGTGTGACCAGCACCGGGCACGAGGAATAACGCACGACGCGTTCGGCTGTGCTTCCAAGGGCAAGGTGTCTCAGACCGGTATTGCCGCGCGTTGCGATGACGATTAGATCGATGCCCGTGTCGCGTCCCAGGCGACAGATCTCTTCGAAGGCCCGGCCTTTCACCACGTGAAGGTTTTCCGGAGGCAGACCGATCGAGTATTTCTGCGCTACATCTTTCAGCTGCTCATGAATTGATCGCCTGATCTCAAGTTCTGGAAGAATAAATGGCATGGCTACGAGGCCGGTAAATGGATGATCCGTGGCAAAAACGTGAACAAGGTGCAGATCGGCGCCGGAATGTTTTATCAAAGGCAATGCAAACTCAAGTGCGCGCAACGACGGCGCGGAAAAGTCCACGGGCACAAGAACGTTGTGGATTTGCAGGGCTTGCCGGGATCGTTCACTAGCCCCGTCGCGTGTTGAGGTTTGTGACCTGGATGTGCTTGTTGAGCTTGTTTCCGCTCTGATGGGGAAGATTGGCTTCATGGCCGGATCGCGACTTTCAGAACGCCATCGCGGCGTGAACCGAACAGATCGTACGCCCCAACAATTTGATCGAGCGAAAATTTGTGCGTAAGCAGCGGCGTGGGATCAAAACGTTTGGTTTGTACCATCGACATCAACCGTCGCATGCGTTCTTTGCCTCCCGGACAAAGTGTCGTTACGATCTTGTAATCGCCGATGCCCGCTGCAAATGCATCGTAGGGAAGTTGCAGTTTGCCGGAATAAACGCCAAGGCTGCTGAGCGTTCCGCCGGCGCGCAAACAACGCAGACAATTCTCAAACGTCTCCTGTAAGCCAAGCGCTTCAATCGCGACGTCCGCGCCACCACCTGTAAGCCGCTTCACTTCTTCGACCACGTTCACTTGCTTCGGGTCGAGTACAACATCGGCGCCCATTCGTTTCGCCATCTTCATACGCACCGGGTCACCTTCCACAGCGACGATGAATGATGCGCCAACCAACTTCGCGCCAGCGGTCGCGCAAAGACCGATCGGTCCCTGGGCAAAGACGACGACGGTGTCACCAGTCCGAATGTTTGCCGATTCGGCTCCGCTGAAACCGGTTGAAGCGATATCGGAAAGCAGGACTACTTGCTCATCGCTCAATTCATTCGGAATCTTCGCGAGATTGGCTTGAGCATAGGGAACCAGAAGATATTCAGCCTGCGCTCCGTTGATCGTGTTACCGAAACGCCAGCCGCCGATCGCTTCGACTCCTTCCCCGTGACCGCACTGCGACCATTGGGCCGACAAACAAGCGCGACATTGCCCGCATGGTGTGATCGCCCCAACCAGGACACGATCACCAATTTTGTAGCCACTCACACCTTCACCGAGTTCTTCGATCACGCCGACCGGCTCGTGTCCGATCACAAGTCCAGGCTTTACCGGATATTCACCTCGGAGAATGTGGAGATCGGTGCCGCAAATGGTGGTCAAGGTTATCCGAATGACCGCTTCACCTGCCCCGGCGCTCGGACGCGGCACTTCTTCGACGCGAATGTCGTTTGGTCCGTGAAATACATTGGCTCTCATTGTTTGCATACTGATCCTCCTGATTAAGTCGGGGTTAGAGTCTTTGCCTCACTCTGCTTTCTCATGACACAGATATTGGCAGTTCGCGGCGATCTCGCTTCTCTTCGATTGCTAAACAGCAATCATTTTTTGTGCTGGCTTTGCGGCACGACGCCAAAAAATGCGGAGCTAATGACAAATGCCGCTGAGATAATATGTGCAATCCCAGGAAACAGTTTCGTATGGAGAAGAATCCGGTGTCGGGTCGGACCGCGGCCAAACCAAACCGCGACACGTGGGCGCGCGTGGCCCAGGTGATCGGGGATCACCCTGTGGTCAAGCAGGTCCGGCTTAATTCGCAGAACCACGGCGTCACCGTGGGATTTTATCAAGCGCCTTCTCAAGAAGCGTTGGACGAGATCAAGTCGGCAGTCCGCCGAGAATTATCCGGAGACTGGGACGTCTCGATCGCAGCGGATGGCGAATTCTCAGCGCTGCATCTGCACAAGATCAGCAGGTACACGACGGAGATTCACCGTGACCATCCGGACAATGAGCCGCCGATAATTTGGAGAAGCATCCCGCTCCCGGCGTGGCGAAATCGCCCATTCCCCCGGCCAGTTCCGCGCGACTACCGCGTCATGCTTGGGCTTGCGGTGCTGTGTGGACTCAGCGTGCTGATTGGATTTGCGCTTGGACGCGCAGGATTCAGCCCGGCGCTCAGCGCGGTTTGCTTTGCAGTTGCGTACGTTGCCGGCGGTTGGTTTGCCACACAGGATCTCTGGCACGCGCTCAAACTTCGCAAGATCGACATTCAGTTTCTGATGGTTGCCGTCGCGCTCGGTGCTTTGTTCGTCAACGCGCGGACGGAAGGCGCAACCTTGCTGTTTCTCTTTTCGCTCAGCAACGGCCTGGAGCAATTCGCAAATTTTCGCACTCGCAAATCAATTGAGTCGTTGCTCAAAGTCGCCCCAAAACACGCCTCGCGACGTGACGATGGTCGCTGGATAGAAGTTTCGATTGAGGAAGTGCAGGTCGGAGACGCGCTGCTCGTCAAACCGGGCGAACTCTTTCCAGTCGATGGCGTCGTCATCGAGGGTGCGACGTCCGCCGACGAATCGGCACTGACTGGTGAAGCGATTCCGGTGGTCAAACAACCTGGCGACACGGTCAGTGGCGGCACACTAAATCTGGACGGTCAGTCGGTTATTCGCGCGACGTCCCGACTCGAGGAGAGCGCGCTCAATCGCATTCTTGCGCTGATCGAAGTGGCGCAACAGCAGAAAGCACCAGCGCAACGGTTCACCGATTCCTTTAGTCGTTACTACACATGGGTCGCGCTCTCTCTGAGCGTTGTTGTCTTCGCCGCGCTGCTTCTGTTCCAACGTCCAATCGCAGATGCGTTCTACCGGGCCATGACCGTCCTCGTGGTCGCATCGCCCTGCGCGCTGGTGCTGTCGATTCCGTCCGCCATTCTCGTCGCAATCGCCGCAGGTGCGCGCCGCGGAATTTTATTTCGTGGCGGGGTTGCCATCGAAAATCTCGCGGGCGCAACCCAGTTCGCCTTCGACAAGACTGGGACGCTGACAAAGGGCTCGCTCATCGTGGCGAGAATCAGTTTATTTGACTCGCAAAACGAAGATGGCGTTCTTCAAATTGCGGCATCGGTGGCACAGTTTTCCACGCATCCGCTGGCAAGAGCGATTGCGGCGGAGGCGGAGAAGCGAAGACTGCCTGTGCTGGCGGCAATAGATTTCTTAAACGTTGCCGGACTGGGAATGGAAGCTTCGATTGCTGATAAGAGAATTTTCGTCGGCAGTCGGCGCCTGTTGCAGGACCGCGGCATCACATTGCCGACTGTTGAATCAACGGACGATGCGGAAGTGTGGGTCGGGAACGGATTGACCCTCGGAGTGATTTACCTGCGCGACGAAATTCGGCCGTCTGCAAAAGGCGTTATCGATTTTCTAAAGCGATCAGGCGTGTCAGTCACGTTACTGACGGGAGATCGCCCGGGTCCCGCAGCGATGGTCGCTGAGCAGGTCGGAATTGACGATGTGCACGCGGAGCTAAGTCCAGAAGCCAAACTGCAATCCATCCATGATTGGCGTGCCGCTGGGAAGAAGGTCGCGATGGTCGGCGATGGGATCAACGACGCGCCCAGTCTCACTGCTGCGGACGTCTCGATTGGAATGGGTGCCCGCGGCTCCGACGCCGCACTGGAGCAGGCCGACGTGGTTTTGATGCACGACAAAATCGAGAATGTCGAAGGCGCATTTCGATTGAGCCGTCGCGCGCGTTCGATCATTCGCCAGAACATCACTATTTCGCTGGGTGTCATTTTCCTGCTGATCGTTTCGGCACTAGCAGAAAAGATTAGTCTCACCGCTGGAGTGATTGGCCACGAAGGCAGCACCGTTGTCGTTATTCTGAATGGTATGCGGTTGCTACGTTCATCCCGTCCGGAGCGGGTCAAATAAGCTGATTTTCGAGGGTCGATCCGTTTTCGAATCTCGTGATGTTGTTTATAGTGGTGGTCGCGATGTTTTCCAAAGCTTCCCGCGTGAAGAAGGCTTGGTGGCCAGTGATGATGCCGTTTGGGAAAGTTAATAGCCGCGCAAACACATCATCGGGAATGATCAGACCGGAGCGATCTTCGAAGAAGATCTGTTCCTCCTCTTCGTAGACATCGAGACCGAGGTAGGCAATCCTGCCTTTTTTTAGCGCGTCGCGCCGATGACAAGCCCAACCTTATTGAGATTAACCACCGCTGTACTTTGTTAACTACGCAGCTTTGCCTGGGCGCTTGTGTGAGGGTAGGCGCGCACGAAATTCGGTAGGCGATTGACCAAAGACACGTTTGAAAGTGCGGTTGAATTGCGTGAGCGATTGAAATCCGACGTCGTAGGCGATTTCACTGATGCGCAGGTTCGGGTTGAGAAGCCGGGTCCGGGCATCTTCCAAGCGCACACGGGCTACGTAATCGGTGAACTTCAAGCCGGTAGCTTTGTGGAAAACTTTGCAGAAATGAAATACACTCGCACCCGCCGCCTTCGCCACATCAGTTAAAGATAATTCTTCGGTCTTATGCTTGTCGATGTAATCGCGCGCCCTTAGAACAAGAGGTGGTTCGGCGTTGTTTTTCTCCATCATCAGTTGGTTGCTCAATCCGGAGAGTTGTTCGGCAAAAAACGAAAGCAGCCGCACAATGGCGTTGTATTTCTCAGGTGGGATAAGCGGAGTTTTCTCCCACGCTTTGCGAATTTCACCGGTAAACCGGACGCCACCTCGCTCCAGCTCGCGGCTCACTTTTGTGCTCTCCGATTTAGCCGGCGTGTGACGTAACACCTGGCCGATGCGCAGATATCCGACGATCTGTCCCCCGAGTTTCACTGGCACTGCCGTTTCGGTTAGCCCGAAGGGACAGGTAACGGTGTGGGGTATTAATCCAGTGTGGTCAATGATATCCTGATGGGCTCGTAAACATACCGCCAGCGTGGCAGGGCGCTCGGCGAGCATGGCGCAGAACGGATTCTGATGCTTCTTCCCTTGATGTTCCAACTGCCAATAGTCAACAGGACGTAGCGTTAAGGGAAGTCCTGTCGCCTCGCTGAAGACCTGCTCGTAATTGCGAAACAACTTGGAACGGCGCAGCGCATCGATGAGTTGCCTGTTTTCCTGGGCACCATCGCTGTCCGAGTTGGGCGTGGTCGTTTTCGCGAGATTCAAGCCGAAAGAATTTATTTATTGCGGTCACGCAAACTCTACCGCAAACCCCAGCCGATGGCATTAACAAAATCGTGATGACTGGGGAAGACGCTGTCAACGCTCAAAAGAGAGCATTCGTTGACGAGCAGCCTGCAAGCGCTTCACCATCACAGCACTCATTCGTTTGAAAAGTTCATAGCCCAGCGAGGGGTCACGCTCGCAGTACTCACGCAGGATCGTGCCGTAGAAAAAGATCACCTCGGTCGGCTCTACGGCGCGCGCGGTGAAATGCCACACGTAAGGCGGAAACATCCACGACCAACCCAGCAAATCACCGGCACCGATCGTGTCAATCACTACCAGATCGCCAAGCCCACCGGTTGATTCGAGAACTACTTTTCCGCTTTCGATCAAGTAAAATCGGTTGGCCATTTCGCCTTCCCGGAAAATTATCTGCCCTTTTTCAAAATGGACAGGTATCGCGCAGTCGGTGAGTAATGCGAGCTGAGTATGATTCATCCCCGCCAGGAACGGATGCAGCGCCACGCGCGTGGCCATTGGTTCGGGTTCAATTTTGTTTCTCTTTTTTGCAGGGGTTTTGCTCCCCGTTTTCATCGATGTCGTCTTTCTTCCTCTTTCGAGGATTTCTTAACGAGCAACGCTAATGGCATGGCGATGCCGCACGAAAATTCGAACGGCGCATGCCGGCGTTGGCAGATCGGATGTGAAAAGCGCCTACGGGTTCCGTTAGTCACCCCTGAAACTGAATGCCTTCCCAAACGCCTCTTGGGTGGCGATTTTGGCTTCATGCTAATCAAATAAAGTCGTGTTCTTTCTCGCGGACGACGAGAACGGGACATGGCGCGGTGCGGACGACGCGCTCAGCCGTGCTGCCGATGCACAGATGCCGCCAACTGGTGTAGCCGTGGGTCGCGATCACGATGAGATCGACATCCAGCTCCTTGGCCGCTTTGGTGATCTCGTTGGGCGCGTGCCCAGTGCGCACCGCTGACATGAAAAAGTTCCGACGACTGCGCGAGCTTGCCGCGAGCAATGCCAACTCTGCTTCTGCTGCGGTCGTGTCCTCCTCAGGCTGCGCAAAAATGTCGACGGCAAGCGGCGTGCCCGCAATGGCCTCCACCGGTTCAATGACGTGCAGCAGAACGATTTCGCAGCCGAACAGTTCGGCGAATCGCAGCGCGTACTGAAACGCTTTTTTTGATGTGGGCGAAAAATCGATTGGCACCAGAATTTTCTTGGGATGCAAAATTCTCGGAGCTAATTCCACGACCGTTTCGGGTTCCATAAATTGAGCTTTCATTTGCATGGATTCTCGACGCCCAAGGAATGGTTGCTCGCCGCCGATTGGCGAATCGTGTGCATTTCTTGCGCTGAGGATCTGCAGCGATATGCCTGGGCGCCCTGAATTCTTACGCGCCGGCAGTGCGACCGCCTCGCAGCCTGAACAATAAATGATTGGAGAATCGCAAGGCGTGCCAAGCAGTTCGCATGTGCTCCGATCAAGCTAAATCGCTGAAATGAGAAACGAAGACGCCGCATTGTTGAAAAAGGCGCCAACAAATACCGGGGGTCTCCGTGACCGTGTGATCGCCGAATACCACGATCTGCTCACAGCCGACAAAACGGTGGAGCCGTCGCTGTTTGAACAACTCCACAACGCCATGCGAACAAACCGATTGGTTTACGGCGATCGACCAATTAGCGTGGCGCTGCGTCCGCACTTCTTGGAACGGTCGCAGTTCGAGGTTCACACGGCGGTGGCGGAGTTGATCGCAAGCGCGCTGGAAAAAGTTGCCGCGGAGGCGGTGCAGTCTCCCGCATTGATGACACAACTTGGTCTAACCGAGACGGAACAGAAGCTCGCAATGGTCGATCCCGGATTTACCGGCGCTGCTGTTACGACTCGACTCGACGGCTTCGTTCACGGAGAAGAGATCAAATTTGTCGAGTACAATGCGGAGAATCCGTCGAGTCTTTCGGACCAGGAAGGCTTAAATCGTGTGCTGTTCGGCCTACCAGCAATGTCGATCCTGGCCCAACGATACTGCCTGCAGCAATTCTCGCCGACGGCAAGACTGCTCGGGAGCTTGCTGGGAACTTACCGCGAGTGGGGCAGCACGGCTGTGCCGAACATCGCGATCGTGGATTGGAAGAACCTGCCGACCTCGAACGAGTTCATTCTTCTACGAAATCACTTCGTGGCACACGGCGTGCGCACAATCATCTGTTCGCCGGACGAATTGGAATACAATCACGGCCGCCTGCGCTGTGGCGATTTTGAAATCGATCTTGTCTACAAACGGGTAATCATCCACGAATTCCTGGCCCGTTACGACGAGACGCACCCACTCATCCGCGCATACGTGAACCACGACGTTTGCGTTGTGAATCCGTTCCGGTGCAAAATCATGCATAAGAAGGCGGTGTTCGAGATGCTCACTGACGACGAGCACCAAAATTGGTTTACCCCGAGCGAAAAGGAAGCAATTCGTCGATCAGTGCCGTGGACTCGGCGCGTTTCCGACCGAAAGACCGCGCGCAAAGGACGCCAGATCAATCTGCTCGAATTCATCCGTAGGAATCGATCGCTTTGTGTTCTCAAACCGAACGATGACTATGGCGGACGCGGCGTTTATTTCGGCGCGCAATTGGATGAACGCGACTGGGACGACGCCGTCGCAACAGCGCTTTCAGGCGACTACATTGTGCAGGACGCGATCGATTTGCATCCAGAAGTGTTTCCAGTCTTCAGCGACACCGACTGGAAGTTGCAGCCGATGTTCGTTGATACCAATCCATTTCTGTTTTCCGGCAAGGTGTGCGGCGCCATGGTTCGTCTATCTAGATCGCCACTCGTTAACGTCACCTCTGGCGGAGGCGAAACGGGATTCTTCGTAATCGGGGATGCAGGGTAACTGTGGTTGGAATTCTGACAAAACCCTTGCGGGTTAACGTCGCAAAAGAATTAAGCCAACGATCGTGATCCCTTCTGATCGACGAATCGGGCATGCACAATTTTTGCAAAGGAAAAGCCAACTGACGTGGAGCGGGCTTCTCCTGGCTGCCCTAGCCTGAAGCGCGAAAGGAGCAGTTATGAAAACAGATACGGTTCTGACAATGAATGAATATTTCGATGCGTGTTGTGGCGTTCCCAAGCATGCGGATCCACCGGCTGACAACGCGCGTCACATTCCGATAACAAGCGAAGGCGATATTGAT
>WNGA01019904.1_pt1 | contig 14665 bp, 16 predicted proteins | sample 5400061 | NCBI WGS metagenome assembly WNGA01 (sample SAMN13153366, study PRJNA577476) | soil metagenome | isolation source: 100 cm soil or saprolite under grassland replicate 2 | place: USA:California | collected 2016-06-15
GCCCGCCCGGGCGGCCGGCGTCGGTGCCTCGCGCCGGACATCCACGAAAGGAGCCTCCCATGCCATCGCCCACCCGCAGGCCGCTGCCCGAACAGCCGGTGGCCGCCCGGAACCCCCGCGCCGGCAACCGGCCCACGCGCCTGACACCCAACCGCGTGGTCAACCTGATCAACGAGGGCTGCATGAGCGTCGAGGACGGCGACGCGGCCATGAAGACCCTCGACCAGCCGCGGCTGAAAGTCGCCCGGCAGGCCACCTTCAGCGTCCGCATCGCGATACAGGTCCCCGCCAACACCCGGCCCGCCGCGGCGATGGCCTACCTCGACACGGCGGTGCGACAGGCCGTGTCGTGCATGGCCTGGTCCGTCGTGGTGGACGACAGCCCGGACGGATACGTCATCGACCCGCCATCCGCCACCGGCGGGAGCGCCACGGTACGCGCGTTCTTGCGGCTGACCGTCAGCGTCGCCGCGTACCGCACGAACCGGTTCCTGCCCACCGCCCGGGACCTGCTGCACCGCGACCTGCAGCACCTACGGCAACGCGGCATCTGCCTCGGCCTCGCCCGCCGATGGTACCTGCGCCCACGCGACGACGAGGACGACCCGTGGTCCCTGCACGAGGGCGGCCCCGACGTCGCCACCGACATGGACGACACCGTCGAGGACCACGATCCCGACGAGCTCGACCCCGACTCCGACGACGTCGACCCGGACAACTACATCCACTGCCGGCTCTACGACGAGGACGACCTGTTCGACCTCGACCCGTTCGACCCCTTCCACCTCGACCCCATCGACTAGCTCCCTAACCCGGGCAGCGCACCAACCAACCCCTACCGCTGCCAATGGTGAGCGCAGCTACCGGCGGGCCAGCCCGCCGTCCCTCGACAAGGGCAGCGGCGCGGCACCGCCCGCAACCAGTCGCCAGGTCGGTTGCTCGCACGGATTCGCCATCCATCGCCTGCCCGCCAGACCGCGCGGGCGCCCACCACCACCACGCCGCCGGCGGGCCGTTGCCCTGCCGCTGGCAGAAGGAACCACGATGCCCACCACCACCCTGCACACCCCGGCCGGGGAACCCGACGAACCCGACCGTCCCGCCACCACCACGAGGGAGCCGTACTGGCGCCACCAGACGTGGCGGCCCGCCCCGTACCGAGACACCAAAGGCATCATCGCCGACCTGGGCCGCCGAGCGCTGTCGACGCTGTTTCGGCTGCGGTGGCGGCTGAGCCTCGACGTCACCGTCCACACGTTCGTGCACGCACCGGACGAGCTGACCGCATGCCTGACCGTCACGGACGCCCTGCGCCACCCCGACACGATCATCGCGCTGTCGCGGGCCGAGCCCGACGCGGTGCCACCCTGGCGCGCGCTGAGCACCGCCGACCGCGTCGAAATCCTCCTGCCCGCCGACGCCGTCGACACCGGCGCCGACGACGACGTATGGAAATGCACCACGCTGCTCCTGCTGCGGTTCACCGTGGACGTCGCCGACGCCGGCTGGCCCGACGACGACTTCGTCGTCGATGTCGTGCCGGCCCGCACCCAGCCCCGGATGTTCGCCACGCACGCGGAGGCCGACCTGCTGATCCGACGCCGTCCGACGCGCGCACGACCACACCCGCGGCCCTCCGGCTGATCTCCGGCCGCTACACCGCTTCACCGCCAGCCTGACCAACTCGGTCATCACCGATCCGCACAAGCGGGGCGGCAAGGCATGTGCACCGGCGGGTCAACCCCCGGGCGCATCCCGCGCCGCCTCGCCCGTGATCAACCGTGCCCAACGGCACCCAACCACCCTGGTAGGACCCCATGACCACCAACCAGCGCCAACCCCGAAATATCCCTCTGGGGGATATCCCCCGGCCGGGGGTGACCCGTTCCCGGCCGGCGTCTACCCCCCGCCGGTCTTTCACCCCCGACGATTTCCTTGCTATCTCCTGGCGTCTTGAACCCCGCGACTACGTCCTCGCTCATCTCCTCGCCCAGCACCGGTTCCTCACCACCGACCAGATCACCGCCATCCTGTACACCTCACCGCGTACCTGCCGTAACCGCCTCAACGTCCTGCGCCAGATCGGGTTCATCGACTGGTTTATGCCGGTACACCCGGTCGCCGGCCGGCTGCCAGTGCACTGGGTACCCGGCCGGCTGTCCGCCCGATACGTCGCCCTCTACAACGGCCAGCCCGCGCCCAGCAGCCGGGCGATCCGCGACGAACGCGACGCGTCCCCGTCCGCGGCCACCCGCATCGGGCACCTGGCCCACACCGACGGCGTGCACCAGTTCTTCATCGACCTGCTCGCCCACAGCCGCCACCACCCGCAGACGCGGCTGACCCGGTGGTGGTCGGCCGGGCGGACCTTCGCCAAGGTGGACCACAACACCCGCCCGGACGGGCACGGCGTGTGGCGCGACGGCGACCGGGAGGTCGCGTTCTTCCTGGAACACGACACCGGGACGATGTCCCACCCGGCCCGGGCCGCGAAACTCCTCGGGTACCGCACCCTGCAGGACAAGGGCGCGGCCTGGCCGGTTCTGTTCTGGCTGCCCAGCACCACCGTCGAGACCAACCTGCACCAGCATCTGGCCGGGGGCAGCCGCGGCGTCACCGTCGCCACCGCCGCCCGGGTCCATGCCGCCGACCACGGCGGCCCCGCCGGGCCGGTCTGGAAGGTGGTCGGCAACGGCCGCCGCCGGCTGCGTCTGGCCGACCTGCCCGGCCCGGTCGGCCCTGGCAGCGCCTACCACCCGGGCCCGCCCCAACCGGACGAGGACCCGCTGTTCCTGCTGCGCGACGACGCGCAGCCCACGCCGGACTGACACCGCGGCGCGAGGACCGCTGCCGCGCGGCACCCAACTGAGCACCCAACCCACACCCAACTGACCCAACCGGCCCCCACACCGGACGCCTGTCGGCGCCCCGGTGTGGGGGCCGTCTGCGTTTCCGGCCCGCTTGCCGCGCCGATCCGGCGCCGTGCCGCGCCGGGCGCGTTCGCAGCACTCACCTTCACTGCCTCCATTCAAGGGGATCTGTATGTCTCCACTTGCGCCACCGCAGGGCGGTGTGCCCCGCCCGAAGCGGTTGCTGACCCAAAACCGTGAAATGAAAGCGATCGGGGTGTGGAACTGGAGCCTGCCGGCCTGGGCCGGTCGGCTGCCCGACGGCCGCACCTACAACACCTGCCCGGCCGCCGGGATCTGCGCCCAGGTCTGTTACGCCCGCAACGGCTCCTACCTGTGGCCGGTGGTGCGCGGCAAGCACCAGGCCAACCTGGCGTTCGTCCTGGACGACCTGCCCGGCTGGCAGACCGCGATGACCGCGGAACTCGGCCAACTTCTACGCCTACACCAAGGAAGTGCGGCGGTTCCGGCGCCTGGTCGAGCCCGACCCGCCGCCGAACTTCCTGTGGGTCTACTCCTACGGCGGCACCGAGGACCACCTCCTGGACCCGGACGCCGACCGGGTCGCCGACGTGTTCCCCGACGAGACGGCGATCGCCGCCGCCGGCTGGTCCTCGCAAGAAGCGTCGGATCTCCTCGCGGTGCTCGGCCCCCGGCTGGTCGGCATCCCCGCCAACCGGATCCCGCAGTTTCTGCGCCGGCTGCACGGCCGGCGCTTCAGCCAGTGGCAGCGCGAGGTCGACGCCGAACGCGCCGCCCGCCGCCACCGGATCGGGCCGACCCCGACCGGCATCGTCGGCGGCGACGGCGCTACCGGACAGCGAACCGCCGCGGCCTGACCGGCAGCGCCTGACGGCGACCGAGCACACCGGGCACCCAACTGACCCAACTGACCCAACTGGCCGGGAGCCGCCCGACACCCAACCGGCACCCCGCCGGCACCCAACTGCCCAGCTCAGCACACCTGCACCCGGCCCGGCCGCGGGATCGGGGCCAGTTGGGTGGCCGCCCTACGGTGAGAGCTTCTTTTTAGAAACCCCCAGGCACCACCGCACCACCCGGGCGCACGCTCGCCACGGCAGGGACACCGCACCGCCCACCCGCCACTTGGCCGGTCGGCCGCGACCATCCCACCGGGCACCCACGCCCACCCCAGCACCACCGCACCACCCCTCCGGCCCCCGGCCGGACAGCACCACCCGTCGGCTCACAGCCGACCTGTTCCACCCCGCGGCATCCCGCCGCGATCCGACCGCCTCTCGCGGTCGCCCGGGCCACCGTCGGCCCGAAGACCCGATCACGGGTCATCCCCGCGCCTACCGCGCGCATCCAGCCCAACCCCAAACCGGGGTCCGGTTCCGCGCGCCCGCGCACCACACCACCGTGAAGGAGGAACGCCATGCGCGTCTCGCGTACCACGTCCACCGGCACCAGCCGGCCGCACCTTCCCACCCGCCCGATGGGCACCGCCGTCGTCTGCCTACCCGCAGACACCCAACCGGCGACCCTCGCGACGCAGGCCACCGCTACCCTGGCGGCCCAGGGCCTGACCACCAGCGGCGTGCTGCCGCACTTCCTCACCCACACCCGCCGCACCGGCAAACTGGTCGACCGCTGGAACGGTCTCACCTCCGGCGGCCCGATCAAGCTGCTAGACCTACACGGCATGCGCACCCGCGCCGCCGCCGGCGCAGCCGCCGAATGGCTGCTGTGGAACCAGGTCGTCGCCGGCACCCGACCGGCTCAACCGTTCTGGTCGTTCGCCGACAAGCACCACGCCGACAAGCACCGCTACCCCCTCGGCCGGGCCCAGGCCGACTACCTGGCCCAACCGCGGGTTCTGGCGATGACGGCGCACAACGCCATTCCCGGGCAACCCTGCCCACTGCCCACCACCCACCTGGAAGCCTTCCAGGCCGGCTACGGCACCTATGTCAACGTGGCCTGGCTGGCCGCGGTCCCCGGCGACGGGTTCGCCCCCCAGCAAGGGGGCTGGTTGACCACCCGCAGTCAGCGTCTGGCCGACCTCCTGGACTACCTGGCCATCGCCAACGGCCACCTGGCCCAGCTGCCCCGCGGCGCCCACCTCGTCGCCGTGGCCAGCCCGGCCTGAACCACCCCGGCACATCCACACCGACGCGCGACTCGATCCCGGGCGCGCGTCGGCGCGTGTTCACCCCCCAATCCCCGTACGCCTGAAGGAGGCGCCACCACCATGACCCGGTTGACGTTCGACCTCGACACCGTCTGCCAACTCGCCGAACACGCCGCCGCGGCGGCCACCGGCACCGACCACGCCGGCCTCCCCGGGCCGGCGCTGCTGCTGCACTCCGGCAGCAACGGCATCTGGCTGACCAGCAACGCACCCCACCGCCAGGCCGCGCCGGCCAACCAGCCCGGCACCCTGGACCGGCGGGCCGCGTTCGCGCAGCAGTGCCCGCCCGGCACCCCGTGGCTGGAGCAGGTCCGGCTGCTGCGCACCGAAGCGACCCCGCTGACGCAGGTGCTGCCGCTGGACGAGCCCACCGGCAACCCGCTGCTTGGGCAGCTGCGCGCCGCCTACCTGGCCGGCGCCACCACCGTCACGGTGCTGCTGTCGGGCACGGGCATCGACATCGCGGTCGGGCGACACCGCGAACGCCCCACCCGGCACCCGCAGCCAGCCGACGGCGCGGCGCAAGCCGCACCGTCGCGGGCCGATCAGCAGGACGCGCACTGGCAGGAGCTGCTGCGCCAATACCGGCCACTGCCCCGCTACGAGCGGATCAGCGAGCTGATGGCCCGCATCGACCTGCTACGCGAGGACAACGCGCGGCTGCACGACGCGCACCTGACCCTGGTCGGGTTCGGGGTCTACGCCCAGCGCGACGAGTTCTTCGCCCGCACGGCGGCCATCCACGACGAGGCCGACACGATCAGCACCGAACTACACGCGCTCGGCGCGCACGAGGCGGCCCAGCTCGCCCGCGACGGCTGGACCCTGACGCTCACCGCGCACCACGCGTCGACGCCCGCCACCGGCGGCTGAGCGCGGGTCTGGTCAGACCATCCGTCCACACTGCACCACCTGTGCGCGGCGCCGGCCGGCGCCGCACACGGCCATGTCCGGCACCAGTCTCTGGAGGTTGTGATGATTGCCAATCTGACGCCGCACGCGATGCACATCTTCCCGGCCGGCACCCCCGACCGGATCGAGCCCGGCACGGTGACCCCGACCCACATCATCCCGCCGTCGCCCTGCCACGAGGCGGTCCGGCTGGGCCACCGCGTCACCGCCGCCATGACGATGACGGTGGACGGCATCGTGGTCGACGACGTCGCGTTCGGCGCCGACACCGGGCAGCCCGACTGGCTGCCTGAACCGCGCGACGGCACCTGGTACCTGGTGTCCCTGCCGGTCGGTCTGGCCGCCACGCACCGCACCGACCTGTTGGTCGTGCACGAGCCGGTGCGCGACATGAGCGGCAGGACCCTCGGCTGCCGCAAGCTGGCCCGCCCGGCACGGGTCCAGGCGGCCACGGCCCTGACCCTGGCCGTCGCCGCGTAGCCACCGTGGCGACACCGCACACCAGTGTGAGCCCGCCGCGCCGGCCTGACGTGTGCACGCCGAACGGCGACCGGCCGGCTCTATCCGGATTTGCGACCACCGCGGAACGCATGACCTGCGCTGCGAGCGCGGGGCGCCGACCCACCGCCCAACGATCAGATTCCGGAGTACCGATGCAGTTCGACTACACGATTCACCAACGTGGTATCCGGGTCCAACTGGATGCCACTGCCACGCGACCGCCGGGACGCGGCCGAACCTGGACGGTCGTGTCCGGGTACTGGCGCGCCGAGGGTGCCACCGAGAAGGCCGCCGTCGACGTGTTCGACGTCGCCTACCGAACCGACGACCCCGCAGCACAGCAGGCCGAGCCGATCCGCAGCATGGCCGCCGTGCGGCGCGTCCTGGGCCTGCCGGCCCAACCCATCCTCACGCTCGGCACCACCGCCGACGCGCCGCGGCAACCCGGCCACCGCCAACCACCAACCGGCACCAGCCGGCTGATGCGCCCACACCTGGGCCACAGCCGGCTTTTCGCGCCGGCCCGCCGCACCGGATTCGCGGCGACCTGCGCCGGCCAGCGCACGCACGTGCGCCTCCGGCGACACCACGAGCCGGATTCCCGGCAGTCCACACCACATCCAGTGAAGGGAGCACCACCGTGCCCATCAACCTGCCCAGCGGCATCACCCTGCGCACCGTCACGTTCTGGTACCCGGCCACCCACCTGGGCATCACCGACTGGTCCACCACCCTCACGCTGCTGTTCGACGACGGCCTGCGCCCGCAGCGGCGGCTGCTGGCCGAGCCGGACTCCCACAGCGCCCGTGCGCTGCTGGCCGCGCCCGCCGACGGACACCCGACGCGGTGTGCCGGCGGACCCCTGCGCCTGCTGGACATCGCGGCCACCGGGGCTCTCGCCGCGGCCGAGGCCGGGGACCGGTACGACGCCTGGTCGGCGACCGGCCGCGTCGGGGCGCGGCGTCCCGGCCTGGTCGAGTCCGCGCTGCTGGACGCCGGAAGGGGCAGCTACGTCACGTACCACAGCCTGCGCAGGCTGGTCGGCGACGCCCTGCTCATCATGCGCAGCGGCGCCCGCCTGTACCCGCAGGCGGCCAGCCCGCAAGCCCTGCTCGACCACGTCCACGAGGCCACCCTGCTGCTGTCCGACGCGGCCTGCGACGACGTGCTCGTCACCGTCGCCGTCTGACCGGGCCGCCCGGCCCGCGCTGACGCGCCACCCCAGCAGCCTGACCCGTCGACCGGGCACCCGGCCCGGTCGACCGATCGCCGCTGTCCGCCGGCCGCATCCCGCGGCCGGCACCAACCCCGAACCCGAGCCCACAAGGGAGACACACGATGACCATCACCATGACCCGGCCCACGGCCGCGCCCACCGCGACCCGCCCGGCCGACACCGACGGCTGTTACCTCACTGTCAACCCGAACGGTCGACTGTCCATCATGGACACCGCCGGTGGTCCCGCCACGGCTGGGGCGTTGGCCCGGCGCAGCATCGGCGGCACCGTGCACCGCGTGCGGCTGACCGCGGGCATTACCGCCTGGCTGGACGGCGACGACCAGGACGGCGGCGGCGAACTGAATTGGGCCGCGACCCACATGTGCACCGCCCTGGCCGCCGGCGTGTTCACCGGCCCCGCCGACCTGCCGTTCGTGTGCGGCCCCGCGCTGTTCACCGCCACGGCCACCGATGGCACCCGCGGCCTGTCCGACCGGCAGGTGGCCCTGCTGGTCGACGCGCACGCCGCGGTCGAACACCCCGACACCGAACCGGCCGACACACCGGACTGGGACCGGTAGCCCAACGGCCGCACCGACGCTGCCGCCGCACACCCCTTGTACTCCGGCCGGCGTGCGCGGGCGGCACACGCGCCGGCCACCCCACAACCCCTTCAACCCTTCAACGGAAGGCATCCATCATGGCCGAGCCCGATTACGAGCACCGACAGACCGACCACACCGACCCGGCGACCTGCCACAGCGACCCGGTCGGCCTGCTGAGCCTCAGCGACGTGCAGGCGTTGCGCGCCGCGGACACCGTCACCTTCCACACCACCGACGGCGGGTCTTTCATCGACGCGTGCCTGAGTAGCGCCGCGTTCGCGCATCCGCGCATCTACACCACCCGGCAGCAGCAGATGTTCCCCGACGGGGACCGCCTCGATCGGCGCCGGCGCATCGCGGTGCCCGGCGACATCGCCGGCTTCGACGACGCGCGCCGCTGGCACGAACACGACCTGCCCGGCGCCGCCGCGCTGAGCGTGTTCGAGGTCGCGCAGCTGGACGAGGTGTGGCGGTCGGTCACCGCGCTGCTGCGGCCCAGCGACGTGCTGCGGCTGCATTGGCGGGCCGACGACCCCACCGACGCCCTGGGTGACCCGGCGCTGCACCGCGACGAGCTGCGTCTGGGCGTGACCCGCGGCAGGCGCCGGTGGCTGTTCCTGCTCGCCGTGCGCGTCCTGCCGGAACCGGTTCGTATGGTCACCCGCGTCTCGCGGCAAAGCCCCGAGCCCTGCGCCGGTGGTCGTCCGGACGCGGGCCGGCGAGTCCACGGCGCCGCGGGTGGCGGCTGATCGATCGACCGTGTCGCTCGTGCCCGGCGGACACGAGCGACCGCGGCGATCACTCAACCGTAGTGATCGGGAAAGGACACCGGGCCCATGCCCACCATGCCCACACGCGACAAGACCGACTACCCCTACCTGCGGGCCTGGGGTGAGGTGCTGCACAGTTCCACCGCCTACATCCAGATGCGCGTCGCGCTGGCCCGCGACGACCACGCACCCCGCGACGTGATCTTCCACCGTGACACCCCGGAGGACGACGGGCGCCCCGAGTACGTGGCCCCCAGCGGCCGGGTGTGGCGGCGCTACGACCACTGGCAGGTGCCACCCATGACCCGGGCGCACATGACCGCCTGCCTGCACCGCTACGGCGTGGACCCCGCGGACGAGGCCGACGCGGCCCCGCAGTGGCACTGGCTACAGGTGCCCGAGGTCGCCTGGACCGGGTGGGTCCTGCACCGCGCCGGGGACATCCTGGGCCGGGTCGCCCGCCTCACCCGCGACGACCGGCACACCCACCCCGCGGTGATCTGGCTGCCGCTGTCCGCCGACGGCCGCCTCATCGGCGAGGGTTCGGCGTCGGCCGGGCAGGCACGTCAGGCCGTCGAGAGGCGCACGGGCCTCGACGCACCCGGCGAGGCATCCCCGCGGGTCTGCCACCGTCGGTTGCCGGCGGCGGACGCACCGAGGACGCCGAACAGCCCGAAACCGGCTGACGCCCCTCGGCGCCACCGTGCGACCCGGACCGGCCAGGCAGACAACCGGTTTGCGACGACGCCAGCCCCAACGGCACCGGGTGCCGACCACACGCCGCGCGGTGCTCGTCGGTCACGCCCGTCGGCGTGGCCGCCGCATGTCCACAAAGGAGGGACACGCCATGACTATTGACCCGGGCGCCGCGGAAGCGTCCGCCACGATCAGCATCACCTGGACGTTCACCGAAACCTACCGCCACCCGCTGCCCCTGGTTGCGGTCGCCGAAGCCGCCCGGCACAGCGTGCCCGAGATGACGGCCGACCCGTCGCTACTGCACGGCCGCGTCGGCGACCCCCTCGCCGACCTGCTCGCCGGCTACCAGAACGACGACCGCACCGTCGACGTGCCCGAGGTCGAGATCCTCACCACCGACCTGGCCGACCAGCCCAGCCTCGCCGAGCTCGTGGACCAGGCGTCGCGCGTAGTCGCGGGCGAGTCGCACGCCGGCGCCACCACGCGCGCCGGCCGGGCCCTCGCGGCCCTGCTCGCCGGGCTGCGCCGCGAGCAGCTCATCGACTAGCCGACCCCGCCGCTCGCGCACCGCCCCGACGGTGGTGACCGGGACGGCCGCATCACCGGCCGGTTCGAAAGGGCCGCCACCCGCGTCCATCCGCGCCTGCCGCCGCACCCGGCGGTGAACCGGCGCCACCGGCACCCGCCCCGCGCGGGCGCTGGATCGTACCCGCACCACCACGGCCGTTGCCCGGCCATCACCACACCGCGCCGCATGCGCACACACCCGGGCACGGCCGACATGGCCGCGCCCGGGCTCCACACCGTCATCGGAAAGGAACCCACCATGGGCCACCACAACCACCCCGAGCCAACCGGCGACCCGGCCGCCGGCCACGTCCCAGCCGCCGTACCGCTGGTTCCGCCGCGCCGGCCCCGCATCGCCGTGGTCGGCGGATCGCTGACCGGACCCGTGCTGGCCCTGCTGCTGTTGCGGGCCGGGTTCGACGACGTCGCGGTCTACGAGGCCAACCCGGACCTGTCCACCGCGACCGGCGGGGTCCTCTCGTTGGAGCACACCGCCCTGGACGTGCTGGACCGCCTCGACATCGCCCAACACGAGTACGTCAAGGACGGGTTCGAGACGATCACCGAGGTCCGCGGCTACGGCCCGGCGCAGCGGCGGCACCGGCAGCGGACCTACCCGGGCCGGTTCACCACCTGGACCCTGCTGCACCAGGCCCTCGCCCGCCGCCTGCCCGCCGGGGTGCTGCACCACGGACAGCGCATCAGCGACATGACCACCTACGTGGGGCGGCGGCCGATGCTGCACTTCGCTGACGGCGGGCGGGAACCGGCCGACCTGGTCGCCTTCTGCGACGGCCGCTCCTCGGTCGGCCGCCGGTTGCTGGACCCCGCCCGCCGGCTGCACTACGCCGGGTACATCGCCCACCGCGGCACCGCCACCACCCGGCCGGATGATCTGCACGACTTCCAGCGGTGGGAGCCGCGCCCCGGCGTCCAGTTCAACATCGCCCCGGTCCCCGGCGGCGCCGACTGGATCTTCTTCCTCAACGCCAGCGTCCAGCAGTACACCGACTGGTTCGGTGCCCCGCCGCGGCTGCGGGTCTTCGCCACCGGGCAACAGGTCAGCCCGGCCGCCCGCGACCACGTCGACGCGCAGGCCGCCGCGCACCTGCCGACCCACCTGGCCGACCTGGTGTATGCCACCACCGCGCGGGCGGCGGCGCCGGTGCTGGACATCGCCCCACCCACCCGGATGGCCTGGCCCGTCGGGGACGGCCACGCCGTTCTGCTCGGCGACGCCCTCGCCCCGCCCCGCGCACACACCGCCCGCGGCGCCGTCAACGGCATCGAACAGGCCGACGGCCTGGTCGCCGCGCTGCGCCAGCACACCCACCACGGCGCCGACCTGAGCGGCGCCCTGCTCGGCTGGCGGCGCCGGCACCTGCTCACCGCGGTCGCCGCGGTACGGCAGGGCCCCACCATCGGCGCCCGACTTGGCCTCGGCACCCGCATCGACCGCCCACGGGACGTGCCCCGCGACCGCAGTTCGGTCCACGACGCGATCCCCACCCGTTGACGAGGGTCGGCGCAGGGCCGGCCTGCGCACCCTGTACCGGCTGGGCTTCGTGCCCGATGAGTAAGGAGGCATGCCCATCATGGGCCACGTGACCGCCGGCGATCGGCCGGCAGATGCCGTCATCCGCACCTTCCTGGACCTGTCCACCGCGCACCTGCCCGAACACCTCGGCAGTCACGGCCTGTCCGGCCAGGACGGTGTCGTCGCCTACGAGCTGGAACACGGCTGGCTGATGTGGGTTCCGCCGGACCCCGAGGCACACGCCATCGACCACCCCGACCTGCCACCCGAGGTACTCGCCGTCCAGCGCTACGCCCGCCAGTTCGGGTGTGACTACGTGCTGTTCGACGCCGACGCCGACCAGATCGGCGATCTGCCCACCTGGGACTGGTAGCCGCCAGACCCCGCTAGCCAACCCGTTTGACCCGACCCCGGGACACCGCGCCGGCCGCATGCCGCCACCCCGGGGGACGGCCCCCGGCGTGGCTACGCGGCCCGGTGCGGTGACCCGGTGCACTCCCGGAAGGGGAACGCACCATGCCCGACACACCACAGACGGTCAACTCCGCCGAGCCGTCCGCGCCGATCGAAGCCCTCCTGACCGCCGTGCTCGTGAAGCAGGGAGCATCGGAAGGAATGCGGGCGATCACCCGACGCGAGTCCGAGTTCCCGAACCCTCTGGCCGCGAAGCTGACCGGCGTCGCCCTGGACCCCACCGCACGCACCTATGCCGATGAGGTTCTCGACGCGTACTGGTCCGACGAATCCCGCCAGCAGGACACCCTGGATGCCAGCAGCACCACCCGGGAAGTCATCATCGGCAGCGGGTTCCACGCCGCCACATACGCCGCGGTCCGGGTCCTGAGCGGATATCCGAAGCCGCTGGTGCTGGAACGCGTCGCGCGCGTCGGGGGCACCTTCGCCATGACGGCACGGCCGACGTTCTACCTCAACTCCCGCAACCGGGCCGGTACCGCGGGCCTGGCCGGGGACCAGAGGGCGGCGCTGAACTTTTTGCCGGGCGCACCGATCCAGGCGGCGAACGTGGGCATGCTGGAGTACCAGACCAACATCGACATGGCGTTGGTCATCCGGTTGGCCCTGGCCCAGTTCGCCGACGTGGTCACCAACGCCACGGTCCTGTCCGTGATCCGGGAAGGTACCGGGGTGGAGATCGAGGTGGCCGACCGCAGCCCGGTGCTGGCCGGGCGGGTCATCGACGCGCGGGGCGTGGGCGACCCGGTCAGCCAGGACATCGCCAACGGCAGCACCGTGTTGACCTTCGGCCAGTTCATGGCGCGGATGGCGGGCATGTGGCCGCTGCGTGGCGTGCGCCGGGTCGCGGTCGTCGGTGGCGGCGACTCGGCCAAGTGCGCTGTTGAGTCGCTGCTGGGCATCGCACCGCAGCCGTACATGGCCGCCGCCGCCCTGGACAGCGTCCAGGGCATCGACTGGTACGCCGACCGGCTGCCGAGCACCTGCGACGGGTGGCAGCAGCAGATCCGGGGCCGGTACCAGGCCATCGGCCGCTACCTGCGGCCCGGCCGGCTGCTCACCGTGATTGGTCGCCGGGCCCGGCCGGTCGCGCTGCCCGGCGCGGGACTCATCGATGGCCGCACCTACGACCTCGTCGTGGTCTGCACCGGCAACCAGGAGACCGACATCGACGAGCTGGACTTCGCGTCGTTCTACGAGTACGAGGCTCCCGACGACAACGTCGTCGCCCGCCAGCACTACACCCTGCCCGTGTTCCGGGTCGGTCCCCACGCGCGACTGCCGTTCACCGGCCGGGAGCGCGAGGACGGCATCGCCGACATCCCGGAGAACAGGGTCTCGATGTTCCGCACGGCAACCAAGACCGCCGCGTTGGCGGCAACCCTTCCTGCCCTGACGCGGGACTAAACACAGCGGCACGGCCGTGGCCGACCCACGTCGGCGATCACCCACCGGGGCACTGGCAACCGCCAGAGCCCGGTAACTACCCATCCGTTTGACCCGAACCGGGTAACCGCGCCGGCCACGTGCCGCCACCCCGGGGACGGCCCCGGGTGTGGTGCGTGGCCCGGTGCGGTGACCCGCAGGGTGAACACCGCGAGTGAGGATCACCGTGTACGACACGACTCCACTGACCGTCGACCCCGCCGCTGTCCAGGTGTGGCTGACCCAGCCCAGTGACGAATATCCGGAGTACAGCCGCGCCGAAAGCCTCGGTGTGGACGACGAACTGACCGCCCCCGGCGTGGGTGGCTTCCTGAACACCATCGACGACGTCCTGGCCGCGCAGCCGCACGGGCTGCACCGCCGCGCCGACATTACCGGGGTCGAGCTGTGGCTCATCCCCGACGGCGAAGTCCTCGACCAGGGCGCCGTGATCACCGTCGACCTCGCCAGCGGGGTCCGTCTGGCCAACCTGCACCAGGACATCAAAGACTTCACCGGCCGCTCCCAGCACGGTATCCCCGCCGTGCTGGACGCACTGGCCCACATCGCCAACCAGGTGGCGCTGCTGTTGGATATCTACCACGCCGCCCGGCAGGACCCGGACGTCGCGCCCCACAACGCCGCCGCGGACACGGCCGGCCGGGTCACCGTGGCCGAGCTGATCGAGCGGCTGCGCGGGTTCGCGCCGCAGCTGCAGGTCTGGACCGCTGACCCGCGCAGCGTCGAGGGCTGCGTGCCGCTGGACGGCAGCGTGGCGCTGGGCGGCGACCCGGCCACGCCGCAGGGCGACCCCGCCTCGTTCGTCGTGCTGGGCACCGCGCGATGAGCACGTTGCATGTGGTGCAGTACTCCGGCGGCATCGGCAGCTGGG